>Ga0209200_1004964_pt1 | contig 10497 bp, 11 predicted proteins | sample AD_UKC033_MetaG_FD_184406 | JGI IMG/M metagenome (GOLD analysis project Ga0209200, IMG submission 184406) | Active sludge microbial communities of municipal wastewater-treating anaerobic digesters from USA - AD_UKC033_MetaG (SPAdes) (version 2) | ecosystem: Engineered > Bioreactor > Anaerobic >...
CGCCGCCCAAAACAACAATGCCAATTTTGTTAATTAAATTTTATGTTTAGAAAAACTTTTTACTATTGAACTAAGTTAAACAAGTTAGCCGAAGCGGAGCACTAAAGATTAAAATTTGTAAAATGCCGAATGCGTAAAAAGCGGTCGGCTTGAGCAACTTGTTATATGGCGCTGTTAATTTTTATTTTTTAATTGACCAAGAAATTCTAGAAAGGTTTTCATCTTCTTTAGGTTTTCTAAATACAAAAAGATGTTCGTGCATAATAAGATAGAATTTGTATTCTTTAGCTTTTATCTCCCAACGTTTTGAATAAATGCAGTTATGTTGTGCTTTAATTATTTCTTCTTTAAGTGCAAAGCCAGCACGAAGAAATCTTTCCATTACATTGAATGATATAGGAACATAGTGTTGTGCTTTTCGGGTGTCACCAATTAAAATCGCACAATAATGATTTGGTTTTAAAACTCTAAAAAGTTCTTTCGCAATAATTTCTATCTCATCACAAAACTTAGGCAGGGAGCTAATTGTTGATAAATCTTCTTTTATTTTTTCTTTAGAATATTTAACAATATTTAAATAAGGCGGGTGTATTATAATCAAATCAAAATGATTATCGTTATATGCAGATAAATTTCGTGCATCTCCTTTTAATACTTGTTGCTTACTAGTTGTTTCATATTCAAAATCTAACGCCTTATTTGAAAGATCAACTGCATCAGGATTTATATCTATACCTATTGCATTTCTATTTAGAAGTTTAGCTTCTATCAATGTTGTTCCAGAACCAACCATTGGATCGAGAATAAGGTCATTTTCTGCTGTGTAATTTAAAATAAGATTTCTTGCAATTTGTGGAGCAAAATTACCTCTATACTTTGGGTTGTGTGTCGCCCAATTGCCTCGTTCAGGAAATGACCAAGCTGTGGTTATTTCTTGTTTGAATTCTAATAGGAGCTTATTCTGTTTTAAATTCATCATTTTTTAGAGTAAAGTTTGAAAAAACTAATTTTGTCAAAAAAGGAACTCGTGCATAGAATGCTCTTGAAGTGCTTCCGTGTCCAGCACCTTTAGTTCTAGGTTGGACGTAAACGCCTAATTTTCCAGATAGTGCCGAAAAACCTTTCCCGATTATTGTATTACGAACTAAGTTATAATCTTCTTTAACTTGATTATAAACTTCTGAATCTCCAAGATCAAAAGTAGTTACTGCATAAAGTTCTGAGGTTTCTTCTAATACACTTTCCCAAATCCTTGCAACAATTACTTGTTTTTTCATTTTGGATAATAAGTGGCTTTCTTCAAAATCTGTTCGCTCTACGTTGTAAGGATCAATCATAGTTATTGCCATTGTCTCCTTTACACATAAATCTCCACTTTTCCTTCGCTTTAAGCAAATTGTCTTTAATTCCCAAGAGCCGAAATTTGGTGATTGTGCAGAGTTTAAGGGTAAACCTAAACACCTTTCAACAACGTGACCAGCCCAACCTTTATTTTTCTTATCATTTTTAAAAACTGTAATTCCATATTTATTTGCAAGGAGTCTTAAGTCTTGTCCGACTAATTCATTTATTTTTTTTATTGCTTCAGTTCTTTCCAATTTTCTTTACCTTCTGTTGTGTGTCGCAATTGAAACTATTTTGAAAATGTCCTTGCCTTCTTTCAAAGCGTTGATCAGGTTTCTAAACATATATGCGGTTTCGAGATTGGTCTTTTCTTGAATCATTAAAAGTTTTGCCAGTAAGATAAGAAATTTAATACTGTATTCGCCTTTTTTACTCAAATCTTTATATTTGTTGAAAGATTCTTCATTCTCCTTGATTAGAAAATTTATATCTAGAATTTTTTTTCTTGCATCTTCATCCTTTAATGGAACAGTATTTTCCCATACTTCCAATAAATAACTTAAAAATTCTTTCGTTTTATCAGGTTCTTCGTGCATCTTTATAAGAATATCAACAGCCCAATGAATATGTTTAGGAGTTCTTATTCGTGACCACTTACCGGAGTGTTTTTGACGATATTTAATTAAAACATCGAATTCACTTAATGCCCCTTGATAAGCTGCTATTATAAATGTTCCGTTTATTTCCGCAACAAAAAGAGGTTCAACTTTCTTTTTCAATTTATTAAAAGTCATCATTTCTTTTAATATATGATTCCCAGATGTAGTTGTTTTTATTGAAGTGTGATTTTTCATAAAAATGGGGTTCAGTAATAGAATTGAAGTAAATTAGGATTTATAATTTGTAATTATTAATTCATTTATTGCACCTCTCTTATCTCCCTTACAATTTATCATTCTTACAGCTTTCACACGTCGTATTGTAAATGACTTATATTGTTCATCAAAAAAATTATCCAAAGGATTCTCATTTTTTGGATCTGAATTACTTAACATTAATTTATTACCATTAACTCCTAAATCCTTAAATAAATTTGCAAGTCTTATCTGATCCTCATCATTAAAATCAAATTTACTGTAAGAAGTAAAACTTGAAGTTTTACTTATAGGTCGATACGGTGGATCAAAATAAATAAAAAACTTACTTGTTATATAATCCTTTATATTTTCAAAATCTGTAAGAAATATATCTGCAATTTGTAATTCTTCGGAACAACGCAATAAATTTTCTTCATTTAATATTTTGGGATTTTTATATCTGCCGAATGGGACATTGAATTCTCCTTTTCTATTCAACCTAAATAATCCATTAAAACAAGTTTTATTTAAGAATATCATTTGAGCAGCACGTGAAATCCATTTAGGAGAATAATTATTAAAATCTATATTTGTTTTATTTTGATTATAAGTATCTCTTATATGGTAGAAAAATAATTCTTGTTCATTTTGTTTTAGAGAAATATATTTTTCTTTTATACTTTTCAATTCTTCAATTAATTCTGTAACATCTGATTTTACTACATTAAAGGTTAAAATCAATTCTTCATTAATATCCGTTAAAAAAGCTTTTTTAATTGGATAATTCTGTTTTATGAAAAAAAATACTGCACCACTTCCTAAAAAAGGCTCGTAATAGTTTTCAATTTTTCCATTTTTTAATTCTTGGGGAAAATAGTCTGAAAATTTTTGAAGTAATTGTGTTTTCCCTCCAGCCCATTTTAAAAATGGTTTAGCATATTTTTGTTCAATTAGATACATATTCCAAATTCTTTTTCATAAAAATAAAGATTATCTGTTTTAAATGATACACTTATGTTAAGCCATATAACGAAAAGCTCACCGGGAGCAAGCCAGAGGCTTGCGATCCGGTGTAGCGCCTGGTTAAGTACTTTATTTCTCTTTTTCTTTAACAATTGTACGACCATAAAATATCTCTTGTGACTGGTTTCCACTCCAACGGTAAGGTTTGATAATAAAACCATAGATACTTTCAAAAAATGTCCTTATCTCCCCATGGATAGAAATATTTCCAACGGCACTTTAGACCAGCGATTTGTGAATAGCGGTTCCAACGGCTCTAACTCCTGCAAAGCTTTTAATGGTGCAAGTTGCTGTAAGCCTTTTAAACGTTCCAGTTTTGTGAGCTTGTTGATTGCACCTTCGACAAAACCAACAGCGTAACCTTTATGATCCCATATAATACCTTCTTGGAACCAACCAAGATGTTTTCCATTGAAGCCATATATTGAGCTGCCATCAAGATAAGCAACAGGTTTACCGTCCCATAAGTAGATGTTCATTTCATCATTTGTATCAATATACGCAACTGCCTCTCCTTCAGAATCATAAAGGCTAATTTCTCGTGCTTGTGCTGAAGCTGCGATGCATAATAATACAAATAAACATAAGATAGTTATCTTTCTCATCACATCTCCTGTACTTAACAGTGTAATAAGTGGAAAATGTTCCGCCATATCAGAGCATATAGATGGAAAGAATTTCCACTTATTGTGATATTAAAGCATAAAACATGGAAAATTGGCCGTTGAATTTTCCACTTATTACATTTTCGGTTGCCAAATTCCACTTATTACGCTATTAAAGGTGCAAACATGGAAAATCGAGACTGTAAGCCCCACTGACAACGGCCCCGCTTTCGACGGGATGTTTTATACATTTACTTAATATTCTTTTCTTTTTTTTAAAATGAATCAGGCAAATCCACCGAAATTTCGCCCCAACCCGAAACTCAAATTAATGGATCAGGTTCGAGAGGTCCTTCGGTATCACCATTACGCCTATCGCACAGAGCAAACCTATTGTCAATGGATTCTTCGTTATATCCACTACTTTGGTGGAAAAACCCATCCGAAAGAACTCGGCGCTAAAAACATTGAGGCGTTTCTCTCGCATCTGGCAACTGAAGATCGGGTAACCGCATCCACGCAAAGACAGGCGCTCAACGCCTTGGTTTTCTTATATAAACGTGTGCTGGACATCCAACTGGAAGATGAAATCGCCCCGGCACGAAGCAAGCGCAAGACAAGTCCGCCCACGGTGATGACTCAAGCTGAAATTCAGCGCCTGCTTGCCGCCATGGAGGGCAAACCGGCCCTGATGGCCAAGCTGATTTACGGAAGCGGACTGAGGCTGATGGAATGCATCCGCTTGCGCGTGCAGGATGTTGATTTTGGTCAAAATCTGATTTTCGTGCGCGGAGGCAAAGGCGGGAAAGACCGGACGACCGTCCTGCCCAAAAATCTGCGCGACGAGATGCTCAGGCAGGTTGCCGCTGTGAAAACCCTTCACCATAAAGATCTCGAAGAAGGATTTGGCGAGGTCTATATCCCGGACGCCTTGGCCAAAAAATATCCCCATGCGTCGCGGTCCACCGGCTGGCAGTGGGTTTTCCCGGCAAAACAGACATCCGTTGATCCGCGTTCCGGCAAGAAGATGCGCCATCATGTACTGGAATCGGTCCTGCAAAAAGCGGTGAAACGGGCCGCCGAACAGGCAGGCATCGATAAAAAGGTGGGCTGCCACACGCTGCGTCACAGTTTTGCCACGCACATGCTGGAAAGCGGCGTCAACATCCGCATCCTCCAGGATTTGCTGGGCCATGCGGACGTCAAGACCACGGAGATTTACACTCATGTTATGGCTCGCGATATCCGCAGCCTGCAAAGTCCGCTGGATTTACTGCAGGGCAGCAGTAAATCCGCTTCACCGAACACCTGATAAGGCAAATTATGAACGAAACTGCAAAATCCGTGGAGATTGATTTTAACCCTAAGTTCCAGCGCGCGCTTTCGCTGATGGAAGAAACGGACAAAAATATTTTCATCACCGGCCGCGCCGGTACCGGTAAATCAACTTTGCTTAATTATTTTCATAACAACACTAAAAAAAACGCCGTTATTCTGGCGCCGACGGGTGTTGCCGCCGTGAATATCGGCGGGCAGACAATTCATTCCTTTTTCCATTTTAAGCCGAATGTGACCCCCGCGTCGATTAAAAAGAAAAAAAGCGCCCAAAAAGAAAAACCTACCATCTACAAAAAGCTTACCGCGATTATCATTGATGAAGTTTCCATGGTGAGGGCTGATCTGCTGGATTGTGTGGATAAATTTCTGCGTCTCAACGGCCCCAATTCCAAACGCCCTTTCGGCGGCGTGCAGATGATTTTCATCGGCGATCTATATCAACTGCCGCCCGTGGTCACGAGCAAGGAGCGCGAAATATTCCGGTCGCACTATGCAAGCCCCTATTTTTTCAGCGCCAAAGTCATGGAAAAGCTGGACATGGAATTTGTCGAACTGGAAAAAGTTTATCGTCAGAAGGATGATGAATTTATCCGCCTGCTCAACGCTATTCGCAACCGCACCGTAACCGATGATGATTTGGCGCTGTTCAACAAACGTTATGATTCTCAGTTTACCGCACCTGCCGGAGCTTTTTATCTTTCTTTGACCAGCACCAATGACCTGGCCGATAGCATTAACGAAAAACAACTGGCTAAACTTCCCGGGAAAATATGGAAAGCGCGAGGCATGATCGATGGCGAATTCGGCAAGGAATACTTGCCGACAGCCCTGGAATTAAATCTTAAAAAAGGCGCGCAGATAATGCTTTTGAATAACGATGCCTATGGGCGCTGGATCAACGGCACTATCGGCAAAATAACGGGATTCAAAAAAGATGACGAAGGCGGGGAGATAATAACCGCCAAACTGGATAACGGCGAATCAGTGGAAATTAGCCCCTACACTTGGAAAATATACCGGTTCTATTTAAAAAATGATGAGCTTTGTTCCGAAGATGTCGGTTCGTTCACGCAATATCCGGTGCGCCTGGCCTTCGCGGTCACGATTCACAAAAGCCAGGGCAAAACCTTTGAAAATGTTATCATTGATGTGGGACGCGGTACTTTCGCGCACGGCCAGGTGTATGTGGCGCTTTCCCGCTGCACATCGCTTGCCGGAATAGTCCTGAAACAGCCGCTGAAGAAAAGCCATATTCTGATGGATTGGCATATTGTAAAATTTCTTACACGCACGCAATATGATAAGGCGGAACAAAAATTGTCGCACGACGATAAATTGCAGATTATTCACAAGGCGATTAAAGAAAAGAAAAATCTGGAAATTCTTTATTTAAAAGCGAAGGATGAAAAATCGCGCCGCACAATCCGCCCGCTGTTTGTCGGAGAGATGGAATACAGCGGACATCCTTTTGTGGGAATGGATGCCTATTGTCTGACGCGCAAGGAAAACCGCCGTTTTAACGTGGATCGGATATTGGAAATCTGCGTCTCATTAAATAAATAAAAAACTCTTGCCGGTAATTTTACGGCATGTCGAAAATATTTGTTCCCGCGGGCGGCTGGAATTTAAAAAGCTTATCGGAAAGACCAGCGTTCAAAGCGATATTGGAAAATCTCAGTGTGGTTATGTTGCCCATCAAGTCTTCAAAACTTACCTGTATAATAAAATAAGTATTTTTATCCAAAGTGATACTGAGAACTTGCAAAGCAGAACTTTTTTCTTTAGGCGTCAGTTTAAGCAGATAGTTGCCGTTTTTATCTGTGGGGTTAGGTTCAGCGTAGGCGATGTCAAAATCGTCTTTCAATTTCCCTAAACCGGATAAAAAACGTATTATTGTTGCCGATTGAAAAAGAGTATCCGCTTTCTGGACGTATGCCGTTTTTTCGCGTGGGAGATACAGCCAGGCCTTTTGAGAATTGATGATTAGCTTTTTTTCTTCAGGTTTTACGTAATCCCAGAGCATGTTACGCGGTTTTTTGAAAAAAACTACTCCTTCTTCCGTCAGCGTTTTTTTTAAGGACTTATTGAATGTTTCCTGACGGAAATCAGCCCGAAAATTACTTGTTTCTTCGTACACGCGTTGCAGTTTTTGCCCTGTATCGTCTATGAGGTCGATTTCTGCGGCAACGCATGCAAAAAACGGAAACAGCACAAAGAAAAGGGTAGCGGTCAGCCATTGGCTTAAGGTTTTTGGTGTAAAACCCTTATATATCGAAGATTTTTTTTGCATAATTTTGTTGTTGGAAAATTACAAAAATCCTTAATCGTTGGCACAATTATTTATAAGCAGTTTATATCTGCTCTGAACGACGGTCAATAGAGACAAGCAACAACAAGCTGTATTTATAAGTTGTTAATTACATTGAATATTTATCTTGCTTAAACCTTAGGCAATTTGGTATAAAATCACGTCAAGTGGGCGTTTGCCAAAGCTATCAACAAAGTTATTAACAGTTTTTTCCACAAGTTTGTGGAATACAAATCCAAGTGCCCGTATCAAAGAGGAATTTTGTTTTGTAATTTTTTTCTCTACCGCTAACCGTGAATTTTGAACCGCCAGCCGAATTGGTCTTCTTTCAATCCATATTGGATTTGTAATATTTCGTTATACAGTCTTTCGGCCACCGGACCGGTTTTATTGTCATTTATTATGTACTCTTTTCCACGGTAGTAAATCTGACCCACTGGCGAAACAATTGCCGCCGTTCCGGAAGCAAAAACTTCCTTGAGTTCCCCTTTCTGTAAAGACGCGGTAACTTCATCAATGGAAATTTGTCTTTCCTCGACTTTTATACCGATGTGACGGGCAAGTTGAATAATAGATTTGCGCATAATACCCGGCAAAATTGTGCCGGTAAGAGCCGGTGTAATCAGTTCGTCGCCCATGATGAAAAAAATATTGCTTGTGCCCACTTCTTCCACGTATTTCTTTTCCCGCGCGTCCAGCCATAAAACCTGTGTATAGCCCATATCTGTTGCTATCCTGCTGGCATAAAGGCTGGCGGCGTAATTTCCGCCTGCTTTCGTGTAACCGGTACCGCCCGGTGCCGCGCGCACGTATTCTTCAGAAACGTAAATTTTAGTCGGGGCGAAACCTTGCGGATAATAAGCGCCCACAGGGCCGACAACGATGAAAAATAAATATTCATTTGCGGGATGAACGCCCAGGGCCGCCTCTGTGGCAATCATGGTCGGGCGAATATACAGAGAAGTTCCTTCGCCGCGCGGAATCCAGTCTTTTTCCAGAAGAACCAGCTTCTTTAAAGCTTCCAGGAAAATGCTTTCGTCAACCGCCGGCATGCACATTCTTTCCGCCGAGACGTTCATCCTTTTGATGTTTTCCGTGGGGCGGAAAAGAAAAATCTCGCCGTTTTTACCATGGTATGCCTTTAAACCTTCGAATATTTCCTGCGCGTAATGTAGGCACATAGCCGTGGGGTCCAGTTGTAGCGGCCGGTATGGTTCAATCATAGGGTCATGCCAGCCTTTGTCTTCCTTGTATTTCATGGTAAACATGTGGTCTGTGAAAAATTTTCCAAAACCGAGCTTGGATTCATCCGTGGGCTTGGGTTTCAGCTTCTCCGACGGTACCTGAATAATTTTAATTCCCATAATATATGCCTCTTTTAGAGAGAGAAATCGCCTGAATAGGCGTGATCAAATTATACTAGCATTAAATTAAACTGCGATCAAGACTTCGATATTGAATCGCTTCGGCAACATGAGCCGCCTCGACTTTTTCTTTTTTTTCCAGATCGGCGATAGTGCGAGACACTTTTAGTATACGGTTTATCGCCCGGGCGCTCAAACCCAGCTTTTCAATAGCCATTTCAATCAGTTTGTGCGAATCATCATCTATGGCGCAAAAAGTCTTGATTTGCTTTTCCGTCATCCGGGCGTTGCAGATGATGTCGTTTTGACCGAAACGCCTTTTTTGTGCATTTCGCGCGGCATTTACTCTATTTTTGATAGTCTGAGATGACTCTCCTTCTTCTTTTGCGGAAAGGGCGCGGTATTTTACGGAGGGAACTTCGATATGCAAATCGATACGGTCCATCAACGGCCCGGAAATTTTTCCCTGATATTGTCGGATTTGCTGGGGGCTGCAGCGGCAGGTGCGGACACGGTCGCCGAAATAACCGCACGGGCACGGATTCATGGCGGCCACCAGCATGAACTTGGCGGGAAAAGTGGCCGTGACGGAAGAACGGGTGATGGTTATTGTCCCTTCTTCGAGCGGCTGGCGCAAAGCTTCGAGCGCGTTTCTTTTGAATTCCGGAAGTTCGTCCAGGAAAAGAACGCCTAAATGAGCTAGGCTGATTTCGCCGGGTCGCGGCATTTGACCGCCTCCCACCAGTCCGGCGTCGGATATCGTGTGATGCGGAGCACGGAACGGCCGGGTGGCAATCATCATTTCTTCTCTATTAAGTGAGCCCGCCACGGAAAACACTTTGGTTACTTCAATCGCTTCTTCAAAGGAAAGATCGGGAAGGATTGTCGGGAGTCTCTTTGCCAGCATGCTTTTACCGGAACCCGGCGGGCCGATCATCAACACATTATGCCCGCCTGCCGCCGCGATTTCCAGCGCGCGTAGCGCCTGTTTTTGTCCCTTAATCTCGCTGTAATCAATATCGTATTTGCGCGTTTGCTGAAAAACTTCGGTTACATTTACGCTCAGCGGTTCAATGTTTTTGCGTCCGCTTAAAAATTCCACGACGTCCGTCAGGTTTTTTACGCCGTGAACATTTATGCCTTCCACCATGGCTGCTTCCAAAGCATTTTCTTCGGGAACAAAAGCCGCCGCAATGCCCATTTCTTTGGCTTTAAAAGCCGCGGTCAAGACGCCGTTGACTCTTTTGATGCTGCCATCGAGAGAAAGTTCTCCCATGAAAAAACAATTTCGCGTGGATGATTCCTTGATTAATTCTTCCGCGGCAAGGATTCCCACGGCGATGGGCAAATCAAATGCGGTGCCTTCTTTTTTTATGTCGGCGGGGGCAAGATTGACGGTCACGTGAGCACGCGGAAAACGGTAGCCGGAATTTTTGATGGCGGCCTTGATTCTGTCGCGGCTTTCTTTCACCGAGGTGTCCGGCAAACCGACAGTGGCAAATTGCGGCAATCCCTGCGATATGTCCACTTCAACAAAAACGGGATATGATTCCATGCCAATGATGCTCATGCTGGATATTTTAACAAACATCGCATCACTCCTGCAGATTAATGAATGTAAGTAGTTTAAAAAATATTAGCTAATAAGTATGTTTATA
>Ga0209200_1004967_pt1 | contig 10496 bp, 7 predicted proteins | sample AD_UKC033_MetaG_FD_184406 | JGI IMG/M metagenome (GOLD analysis project Ga0209200, IMG submission 184406) | Active sludge microbial communities of municipal wastewater-treating anaerobic digesters from USA - AD_UKC033_MetaG (SPAdes) (version 2) | ecosystem: Engineered > Bioreactor > Anaerobic >...
CAGGTGGTCTATAAAGGGACGACCACGGCTGCAGGGACGGACCTGGGCATGTACACGACCGGCGACTTCAGTAGCCTGGCCCGACCGGGGCACTACTATGTCCGTGCCGACACTCTGCGGTCCTATCCCTTTGAAATTTCCTCGCAGGTTTATAGAAATCCACAGGATCTCATCTTTTCATATTTTTCAAAACAACGTTGTGGGGGCAGCGCCACGGGTTATATGACCCCCTGCCACCTGGATGATGGTATCCGCATGGACAATGGTAAACATATGAATGTCACGGGCGGGTGGCACGATGCCAGTGACCTGCGGAAATGGGTTGGGGCCACCATCTATGGCATGCTGGGCCTGGTAAGGGCTTACGAAAAGAATGAAGCGCGCCAGGCCGGGATCCTGGAAGAATTAAAATGGGGCAATCAATATTTCCTGGCTATGCAGGAGCCTGAGGGATATGTGATGAGTTTCATCGGGGGCGATGTCGAAAAACATTCGGACAGCAACCGGTGGACGGACAATGAAACCGGGCCCGAAGAGGGGGAATTAAAAATGGTAAGGCCCAATGCCGGGACCTCCATGGCGGATATGCTCATCCGTGGAAATAAGGATGACCGGATCATAAGAACAGATCCGCTCGACCTGACCGGGCAGTTTAATTTCATCACGGCAGAAGCCCTCATGGCCGGCATCACGAAAAAAACGGACCGGGCTTATTCCGCCCGCTGCCTTGCCGCGGCCCAAAACTGCTTTCAATGGTGCATTCAAAAGGATTACCTTCAAAATCCCGGGGTCATCGGCGCAGCCCTGCAGGCCGCCCTGGAATTGCACAAGGTCACCGGGGACAAACAGTACCTGGATTTTGCCATTGCCCTGGCTTCGGATCTCAAAGCATACCAGGCCAAGGGTGAACCCGGCGGATTCTTTTACGATTCGGATACTTCACAAACGCCTTATCACAATATCTGGAATGGTTGCCAGCACCTGATCGCCCTCTGCGATCTCGCCCTGGCCTTTCCGAAACACCCGGACCGGCCGGCCTGGCTCGAAATGATCGACGCTTATACCCGGGACTATTTAGTCCCCTTCACCCGGAAGAATGCCTTTGGCATTGTCCCCCTGGGTCTGTTTCAAAACCCGGAAAAGGGAGGCAGGCAGGCTGGAAAATATTCCTACCGGTATTTCATGTACCCGGAAAAAGAATGGTGGGTGGGCATCAATTCAAATCTGGCCTCCGCAGGGGTCGGACTGTTCAAGGCGGCGGGGATCCTCCAGGACGAGAACCTCAAAACTTTAGCCCAGCGTCAACTGGATTGGATCCTCGGAGCCAATCCCTTCAACAGCAGTACCCTCGTCGGCCTTGGATACAACCATCCCAAACATTTTCCGGGCAGCACCTTCCTTCCGAGGACCCCGGTCATTCCAGGAGCAGTCATGAACGGACTGGGAGGAGATGAGGAGGACAGGCCAGTCATCGGCGACGGCTGGTGGCAGGTATCGGAGTATTGGACGCCGATGGTGGCGTACACTTTATGGTTACTCGTTATTTTAGGATAGGATTTGCAGGCTTCTTAATTCTTAATTTTTAATTCTTAATTTTCGTGAATGGTTGGGATTCAAAAGCGCTTCCAGATTGACTTTACAATTGCCCCTTTCTTCCAGAAGTGTTTGCTGGGCGGTGGGTGGAGACTGAAGCCCTCAACCTCAACCTTAACCTCAACCTTAACCTCAACCTTAACCTCAACCTTAACCTCAACCTTAACCTCAACCTCAACCTCAACCTTAATCTTAACCTTAATCTTAGCCTCAACCTCAGCCTCCTTCCTCTCCTGCAAGTCCCCCGAACCTCCCCCTCCAACCCTCACTTTTCCCCCGGAACTGACCCAGTTCACCCCTCACGAGATCAATCCAGTCTTCACCGGTACCGGCGAGGCTACCTGGGATGAGCATATACGCGAACGCGGATATATATTAAAAGAAGACGATGGCTATTCCATGTGGTATACCGGTTACCGGTCAGGGGATGAGGAGGAAATGCACCTGGGTTATGCATCTTCGACGGATGGGATCGTATGGACCCGGCATCCTGGAAATCCGGTGTATGACGGTGCCTGGACCGAAGACATGATGGTGATCCGGGTCGACAGCCTGTATTATTTGTTCGCGGAAGGGAAAAAAGACGTAGCGCACTGGCTCACCTCCACCGATAAAATTCACTGGAAGGAGCGGGGAAAGCTGGATATCCGTTATACCGACGGGCGCCCCCTGGACGAAGGCCCTTATGGCACTCCCACGATATGGCTGGAAGACAGTACCTGGTATTTATTTTATGAACGCAATGATGAAGGAATCTGGCTGGCCACCACCAAGGACCTGGTTTTGTGGACCAATGTACAGGATACGCCGGTGCTCCAAAAAGGACCCGAATCCTACGACTTCCATGGCCTGGCCATGAACCAAGTCATCAAATACCAGGGAAGGTATTATGGCTATTACCACGGCACTGCCTTTGAGGACTGGAGCGAGTGGAGCACCAATATCTCGGTGTCTGATGACCTGGTCCACTGGAAAAAATACGAAGGCAATCCTATCCTGAAAGACAATAAATCAAGCGGGATCCTGGTCCCTGACGACAGTCAGTACCGGATGTATACCATGCATCCGGAAGTGGTATTGCATTTTCCGGTGAAGCATAAATAGGAAATCCAGTATTAAAAAGACGGGCTAGTGGACAAGTCGCTGGACACGGCCCTAACAAACCGGGATTACAGAAATTATAACCGGAAAAGGAGGATCGGGTAGTAACCCCCTGACCTAGTTGTTTTTCTTCCTGTTAAGAAACTTCAAAATGCCAACCTTGCCCTGATAAAAATGGATACTGCCGTTAACAATTGAATTTATCCAGCTCCATCTCCAAAACAAAAGTTGTTTCCTAATAAAGAAACTTTTATCTTTGCAGAAATACTTAACAGGTGCAGAGACCAAAATTTAAAGTTGAGTTTTTAGAAGAAGCCACTGAGTTCCTTGACAGCCTTGACGAAAAAGTAAGAGATAAAATCATTTACAACATCACAAAAGCAAGGTTCTCAAACGACAAAGAACTCTTTAAAAAACTGACTGATGAAATTTGGGAGTTTAGAACGCTGTTTAGCAAGACTTATTATCGACTTTTTGCGTTTTGGGACAAATCAGAAAAAACCGACACAGTTGTTATATCCACTCACGGACTGATTAAGAAAACAGATAAAACTCCGCAAGGTGACTTGGACAAAGCCGAACGTTTAAGAAAAAATTATTTTACACTTAAAGCCAAGAAAAAATGAAAAAGCAAGTATTAAGAACTTACAGCTTAGACGAAATTACCGACAAACATATCGGTAAACGTGGGACCCCAAAGCGGGAAGCTTTTGAGCACGAGTTACGACTTGACTTGCTTGGAGAAGCAATTAGACAAGCGCGTTTAGAACGTAACTTGACACAGGAAGAACTTGGACGACTTGTAGGCGTTCAAAAAGCCCAAATTTCAAAACTTGAAAATAGCCTGACTGACGCAAGATTTGAAACAATCATAAAAGTATTTAAAGCACTTAACGCTAAGATAAATTTCAATGTGGAGTTGCTTAATCAAACAGTAAAAATCGCTTAACAACTGAAAGGAAATGTGCTGCTACCACGAGTTTTGCGTGGGGCGAAAATACTCACCTTGCCCTGTTAAACGGATACTACCAGCTACATACGGATATATCCAGCTACATTCGACAACAAACGGTTAATTCCCGATTACAAAATTTGTTAAAAAAATATCGTCTAATGTCTTGAAAATTACAAGCTTAGGCTATATTTTAGCAAAAAATGGCGAATTGAACACCTGGTGGTTCAGTAGCAAGCTTAACCTGACATTCATTATGACACAAAAAAGTATTAACAACTTCCTTTTGACTGACAATGCAACAGTCGGACAAGCAAAACAATGGATGAACAAATTGGACAATGAAGCAAAAATCAATTTGGTAAAACTTATTTACCATAGATTTCATAATCGTTACATTAAGCATCTTAACAAACTTGACAGTGGATTTCTTAAAATGGCAATTTCTTGCTTGACAATAGAAACATTAGAATCATTTCGACAAGGGAAAAAAGATACTAAAGGAAAGGGTGTTGGACAAAAAATGTTCAAGGATTTTTTTGTAATAGAACAAAAGTTATTTCCAGGTTTCAAAGACATTGCAGCTGACTTTTATTCAAGCATACGTTGCGGAATATTACATCAATCAGAGACAACTAATGCTTGGAGAATATTAAGAAAAGACGATTTGTTAGACAAAAAGAAAAAAACAATCAATGCAACAAAGTTCGTAAAAGCATTGGAGAAGGCGCTAGACAATTATATTGACTGCTTAAAGACAAGCGATTTCACCTCGATAGTGTGGAAGCATGCGTTGTTTAAAATTGAAGACGTGTGTGAAAATTGTAAATCTAAACCTTAAACCTAAGTGACTTGCCAATGAAAGAACCCGAAATTAAGTATAAAGTACCCAATTACTGCCCAATTTGTAATTCTATTGTAGAAACTGGTGTTTTGTTTACTTACACGCATGACGTAACGTATACGGATGAACTACAAAACGAAGGTATTGAGGTTTCACTAAGTAAGTGTTTGAACTGCAATAGCCCTTTCCTTATACAAGAACACTTCCAAATTATAGAAGAACATTCATGGAATAATGACCGGCAGCAACTATATCCTTTAGCCGACAACACTGCGTTACTAAACGCGCCAGACATTGTTATTAATCCGTACAAAGAATCTCACAAATGTTATAGAGCGCAAGCGTACGAAGCATGCGTTATTATGTGCCGTAAAGGAATTGAAGCAATATGCACAGACAAAGGTGAAGCAAAAGGCAGCCTTGCTGACAATCTAAAAAAACTCAAAGACAAGAATATATTAGAAGAGACTTTCTACAATTGGGCAAACGAGTTACGGCTAATTGGAAATCATGGTGCGCATTCACACGAGAGTAAAGTAGACAAACAGGATGCAAAAGACTCACTTGATTTCTTTGATGCTCTAATATGAAGTAGTCACGATTTAATCTGACAGTTTATTAATTTTGAAACACAAATTTATTAAACGAATAAACAAGATTAAACCATGACTACTCAAGACAAAGTTATTAAAACTAAACTGGGTTTATTAAGATTAGCAACCCATTTAAACAATGTTTCCTTAGCCTGTAGGCAGATGGGATACTCGCGGGACAGTTACTACCGGATAAAAGAGTTATACGATACGGGAGGAGAAACAGCTCTTCAGGAAGTGAGCCGACGAAAGCCTAATATTCGCAACCGGGTGGATCCTCACATAGAGGAACAAGTTGTGGAACTGGCCATTTCGTTTCCTGCTTACGGACAATTAAGGGCAAGCAATGAATTGAAAAAGAAAGGCATCACCCTTTCTCCGGGAGGAGTACGCAGTATATGGCTTCGGCATGATCTGGAAACGTTTAGGAAGCGCTTAAAGGCGTTGGAAGCCAAAGCGGCTCGGGAGGGCCTGGTGTTGACAGAAGCCCAGGTGGTGGCCTTAGAAAAGGCAAAACAGGAGAAGGAAGCCGCCGGAGAGATTGAGAGCCATCATCCAGGGTACCTGGGAAGCCAGGATACCTACTATGTGGGGAATATCAAGGGAGTGGGCCGAATTTATCAGCAATCCTTTGTGGACACCTATTGTAAGGTGGCTACCGCCAAACTTTACCCCACCAAGGATGCGATCACGGCGGCGGATTTGTTAAATGACCGGGTATTACCTATGTACGAAGAACAAGAGGTTCACCTCCAGCGAATTCTGACAGACCGGGGAACAGAGTATTGTGGAAAAATAGAGAACCACCCGTATCAGTTATATCTCGATTTGGAGGATATTGACCACACTCGGACGAAGGCTAAATCACCACAAACGAACGGAATTTGTGAACGATTTCACAGAACGATACAGGATGAATTTTATTCCATTATCTTTCGCAAGAAAATTTTCACCACATTGGAAGATCTTCAGACAAGTTTGGATGAATGGCTGGAGTGGTACAATAAAGAAAGAACCCATTCAGGACGGTATTGTTACGGAAAAACTCCCTGGGAAACTTTCCAGGCAACCAAACATCTGGCTCATGAAAAACAAATCGGTTCCCTTCCGTGGCGGGCAGCTGAAGCATCTTCTATTGACAATCCCCTCCTAAGCAACCAGTCGGAGGGGTTGGCAAGAGAAGATGTTTCACGTGGGCAGACAAAATCAGGAAAATGGTCTAAGACAATGACTGATTATTAATTTTCTGACGACTGTCAGATCAAATAGTGGCTATTACATCTAATAACTTATTTGTATCATTTGGTAGACCAGTACAACAAATTAAAAGCTCGCAGGAAAAAATGAATATAAATAAAAAGCCAGTCATTAACACAGGTTTTGCGTCAAGCGAGGTAAAAAGCTTAAATTCAATTGCCTCGCTCCAATTGGGCTTTAGTGGCATATTGACAGTTTTGTTCTCCGAAAACCCACTCTAACGCAAAGCCAGAAAAAGTTCGCAGCAAGCGTAATTCGACACTACACATCAGACATTAACCAGGCCGAATACTGAAAAAATAGAAATAAATTTTGAAGATTGGACAAAGATATACAGACCATTTGGCAAATGGACAGCGAGTAAGCCGACACTCATTGCAGACCTTTAGTTTTTTATTTTTTTCCATCCCGCACTTTTAAAAAACAATTTTCAACCTGCCTACATTTTGCACATGTGGTTTGCCCTAAACACAAGCCAAGCCTTCACAAAATCAAAATAGTAAATTTTACCAACCGCTCAGTGACAGTTACAAAATAAAGGGTATATTTGACACATCTGTCCAAAACATTTTGTCTAAATGAGCAACGTAACATTTGGTGATTACATCAGGAAACGAAGAGAAGAAAAGGAACTTCCATTGCGTAAAGTGGCTGCTCACCTCGACATTGACACCTCGACATTAAGTAAAGTGGAAAGAGGTGAAAGACCAGCTTCACCGGACTATTTAAAACCTTTGGCGGAGATACTGGAATTGGACTTGAAAGAAGTGCAGACAACATTCATTGCAGACAAAATCAATAAAGACTTCGGAGGCTTAGAACACTTGACCGAAGGACTAAAAGAAGCAGAAAAACAACTTAAAAGAAGAAAGAAATAGATGCCAACAAAGTTTTTTACAAATCAAGACGACAATATCTTACTCAAAAAATTTGAGGGGGTATTCACGAATATTGACAGCATTCGTCATTTTGATGCACTAGTTGGCTATTTCAGAACATCCGGCTATTTTAAGGTTAGGGCCTTTCTTGACAAAATCCCGAAAATCAGAATCCTTGTAGGGATCAACGTTGACCAATTAATCAAGAGGTATCACGAAAAAGGACAGCTTTATCTCGATAACCCTGAAGAAACAAGGGCTGCCTTCTTGGAAGAAATCATAAAGAATATTCAGGAAGCTGACTATGACGAAGTAACCGAGAAAGGAATTATACAATTTATTGAAGACCTTATCAGTGGGAAAATTGAATTAAGAGCACATCCGAAAAAGAAAATTCACGCTAAAGTTTACATTTTCAGACCGGCACCTTTCAACGAATATGCCCCTTGCGAAGTAATCACAGGTTCATCCAACCTAACTGATGCCGGACTAGGTGCAAACCCAGAATCCAATTATGAATTCAATGTAAGTCTGCGTGACTATGAGGATGTAAAATTCGCTACCGAAGAATTTGAAAGACTTTGGAACGAATCTGTTCCAATACTCCATGCGGAAGCAGAAACCATCAGAAAGAAAACTTATTTGCGAGACGACTTTACTCCTTTTGAGTTGTATATCAAAATGCTCATTGAGTATTTCGGTAAACGTGTGGAATACGATCCATACAATATTGACTTATTGCTTCCAGACAAATTCATGCGTTTGAAATATCAGTCGGATGCTGCTAATCAGGGTTACGCCATTATGATGAAGCACAACGGATTTATTCTTGCTGACGTAGTTGGTTTGGGTAAAACCATTATCGCCTGCATGGTGATTAAGAAATTCATATACGAAAACGGAACACATTCAAGAATTTTGATTGTATTGCCCCCAGCGCTCGAAACAAACTGGCGAAGAACGACAGAAGATTTTCAGATAAAAAACCACTTTGAGTTTATAACACTTGGAAGTTTACATAAAATCTTGAATCTGGAAAATTACACTTATTCCAATGCAGATAGGTTCGATTTAATAGTAGTGGATGAATCCCACAAATTCAGAAACGATTATACAGAAATGTATTTAGCATTGCAAGAAATCTGTAAGAAACCAAGAAGCCGACATTCTGAAAATGGGGACACACGAAAAAAGGTAATTCTGATTTCGGCAACACCATTAAACAACAGACCGCAGGATGTAGAAAACCAACTTTATCTGTTTCAGGATAAGCGAAACAGCACTTTGGAGAATATTAGAAATCTTCAAGACTATTTCAGCCCAAAGAATAAACTTTACGACACACTAGCTAAAGAACTGGATAAATTAAATCCCAAAGATGTGTATTATAGAGAAAAACGAGAAAGTATCTTAATGCGTCTGAGGCAATTATTTGCTGAGCTACGTAGTGATGTAATCGAACCTTTGGTTATTAGGAGAACACGAACGGATATAATAAAAAACTCAGAATATCTATTAGATTTAAAAATTCAAGACATCATCTTTCCCAAAGTTGATGACCCTATATCTCTTTTCTATGAACTGGATGGCAAACTGGCTACTTTGTTTTATGAAACCGTTTCTTTGATCACAGGCTTAGATGAATACGGTAACGAAACAGACGGGTTGGGCTATTTCCGGTATCGTGCCATTGAGTTTTTGACAAACGAGGAAGACAAAAAGATTTTCGGAAACGTAAAATCAATTTCAGGTCGCTTAAGTGCAATTATGAAAACACTTTTAGTGAAGCGTTTGGAGAGCAGCTTTTTCGCATTTACTCAATCAATCAATCGCTTTCAAAGAGCAATTGACAACATGATTGAAATGTTTGAACATGACAGAGTGTTTGTTGCTCCTGACCTTGACATCAATAAACTTCTCGAAGAAGGTTTAAGTTATGACCAAATTGAAGCAAAAATATACGAGAAAGGCGGCAACAACAAGGAGTTTAAGCGTTCCGCATTTGACAAGAAGTTTCTTGCACTACTAAAGTCCGACAAAGAGAAAGTGGACGACTTGGCTTTGCGTTGGAGCAAGGTAAAGAAAGACCCGAAACTGGATGCCTTCAGCGAAAAACTGAAAACAGAATTCTTCAAAAGCAAAAAACACAACCCAAGCGGACAATTGGTAATTTTCTCAGAATCTAAAGAGACCGCTGAACAACTTTCAGAGCAAATCAGGAAGAACTTTAAATTCCGAGTGCTAACCGTAAGTGCCGAAAACCGAAAAACCGTTGAAAATATTCTTCGTGAAAACTTTGATGCCAACCTTGAAGAAGAAAAATGGAAATATGATTACGACATCATCATTACCACAGAAGTTTTGGCGGAAGGTATCAACTTACACCGAAGTAATTTGATTGTAAACTATGATGTGCCCTGGAATGCCACCCGCTTAATGCAACGCATTGGCCGTGTAAACAGAATTGGTTCAAGGGTTGAGCAAATTTTTGTTTACAACTTCTACCCTTCGGCACAGGGTGACGAGCAAATAAAACTGGTTAACAACGCCCTTAGAAAATTGCAGTCTTTTCATACTGCTTTTGGGGAAGACAATAAGATTTTTTCCTTGCTTGAAGAAAAAGGCGATGGAGCTTTGTTTGGCAACAAAATTCAAAAGGAAGAAAGTGAGATTCTAAATTATCTCAACGAGTTGAGATATTTCAAAAAGAGGCACCCCAAACGCTTTGCAGAAATTTCAAAAATTCCCAACAAGGCAAGGTGCGGAAGAAAAGCAGACGAAGGTCATCACCTTATTTTGATGGAAGTAGAAACAGGTGAAATCAACTATCCGCTGCAAAACACTTCGCTTACTTACCTGAAAAGCGAGAATCATCCCGGAATATTCTGTTTGATTACGCCTGATTACAACATCATTGAATTGAATTTTTTGCAAGCGGTAAAAGTATATAAAGCAGAGGAAGCAGAGAAAGCGGTTCCATTGCATTCGCAACACTACGAACAAACAGTGAAGGGACTTGACTATTTCAAGTCTGAAAAGAATCAGGAAAATGTGCAGACCATTTCCCGCAAAAACCTAAGCCCTGCGGAAAATAAAGCCATCACAAACATCAATGCGATTATCAAAGTAGCACCAACCGAACAAAAAAGAATGGCATTACAACGGGCACTTGACCTGATAAAAAAGGGAACTTATGGCTCAAAAGGTTTACCAAAATCCATTAACGACTTTTTTGTGGCAAATGGAAAATTACTCAAAGAACCGCCCAAGTTTGTTGA
>Ga0209200_1004972_pt1 | contig 10489 bp, 7 predicted proteins | sample AD_UKC033_MetaG_FD_184406 | JGI IMG/M metagenome (GOLD analysis project Ga0209200, IMG submission 184406) | Active sludge microbial communities of municipal wastewater-treating anaerobic digesters from USA - AD_UKC033_MetaG (SPAdes) (version 2) | ecosystem: Engineered > Bioreactor > Anaerobic >...
GAGGCGCACGGCCTTCAGGGCTTCCAGATTATCCAGGCTGAGCAGCCCCCGGTCGGCGACCAGCACCAGGCGCTGCACCGACGGGAAGCGCGCGAGCACCTTGGTGAGCGTCGGCAGGAGGGTGCGCGTCTCGGCCGTGTTGCCGTCGAACACCTCGTGGTAGATCGGCAGCCCCTCGGCGGTCTGCACCACGCCCAGCATGAACTGGCGGGCGATCAGACCCTCCTTGGCCATACCGTACTGGCGCACGTCATCGGCCTGCTGGCTGAGTCCTTCGCTGCGGATCGTGGTCAGGTCGTAGAACACCACAGACAGATCCTGGTCGATCAACGGGCGCAGCAGCCCGGCGACCACGGCATCGACCTCATCCTGATGATCCATCAGCGCATCGAGGCTGCGCAGCAACTGCTGGTGCGTGACCGCCCTCGGCCCGAAGTCGGGCAGCGCCACCGTCTGCACCCAGCGCAGCACGCCGAGTTTGGATTCAGGGTCGCACAGGCGATTGAGCACCATCAGACGGATCAGCGCTTCCACGTCCGTGGTGCGGCGCGTGCGGCGAAATACCCGGCGCAGCTCCGAGAACCCGAGCGACTTCCACAGCTCGGTCAGCGCCCACACGTTACCGAGCGCGCGCGCGGACTCGAACGACACCGTCGGCGCCGGCGGCTTGGCGCCCATCGGCTCGCGACCCGTGATCTTCAACAGGCCGTTGATCACTGCGTCGAGCGACCCATCGACCTGCTCGGCGCGGCCGAGCGTGGCGACGGTTCGCTTCTTTACCCGGCCAGCCTCGTCGCGATAGGACTCGACGAGTTGGACGTAGCGGCGACCTCCGGAGGTAGTGAGCTTGACGTGCATGATGCCGCCACTTTAACCACCTAAGAAGCGCCGTCAAGCTTACGGGTGGCTGTTACAAACGTGCCACCACAGCACTTTTACGGTCGCGGCCTTCAAACCCGCGCCTGCGCTGGAGGCACTTTCCGAAAAGGGGCGAAAATCGGGGGGAAGTGTCGAACCCCGGAGAACCCGGCGCTGCGTTCGATGATGTCGGGCATCCTAGCCGAAAACCGGCAGATGCGTCGTCAAATTACGCTGCTCAAGGCTGAAGGCAATCGCGTGATCGACATGCGCCCCAGGCCTGCCGAAAACCGTGAGCCGGTTCAGATACTGCCTGCATCGACCGGCCTGTATCCCTCCGAGATCGAGGCGTTGCGCCATGCTGTCAGCGACCGCCTACTCCGAGATGAAGGCTGGACGAGCGACGCTGAGGGACGCGTTCTCAACGAGGCCGGCCGGGTGATCTTCAAGCCGGGCTATGTCACGGCGATCCGAAAGATCATCGGCGAAGGTGACACCTTTGCGCGGCAGTCGGCGAAACAGGTCGGCGTTGGCACGGACAAGCTTGACGCACTGGAGCCTGAATGAGCGGAGGCGGTGTCAAGGGACCGTGGAATAAATGGGAGGGACCCACGGCGTCGTGTGCCGTGGGAGGGCACCCGTTTATGCCGCGAAAGCCCTTGATGCCGACGCAGCGGCCAACGCTCCGGGCTGCTGGGGGTGGGTTGTTTTATAACCCGCCCCCGGCTGCCTCACGGCGAGTGCGGGGTTTGGGGCAGCGCCCCAAGGAGTCTTGGCGACCAGGGTCAGACACAGTCGTAGCTAGAGCTTTGTTCTCCACGATGGTCAACCAGCTCAACGTTCACTCATTGCTAACGAATTGATGCAGTTTACCCCGAGCCATGATGTGCACGCGATTGCGGCCGGCATGTTTGGCTGAGTACACAGCCTTATCTGCCTCTCCAAGTAGCACATCAATACTCGCAGTGTCGCGTTCTTTCTGGGCAACACCGACGCTGATACTGAGTCTTACCTTTTCATGACCCTCGGCGACGAGGGCCATCGTTTCGATCGCCCTGCGAAGGCGATCCGCCGCCTTCATGGCTGAGGGAAGATCTGAACCCGAACATACAACCAAGAATTCCTCGCCGCCGATTCGGCACAACGTATCACTGCGACGCCCTTCTTTGTGTAGGCGAATACCCACTTGCTTCAAGACGTGGTCACCAAACGCATGCCCATATCGATCATTCACGCGTTTGAACCAGTCAACATCGATCATCATGACGCTCAGTGCCTCACCGGTGCGATTCGACGCACTCCAAGCCCTGGCGAGCGCCTCCATTGCCCCACGACGATTCGGTAATCCGGTAAGCATGTCAGTTCTGGCAACCTGTTCAAGCTTCCGGTTGCTGACGGCGAGCTCTGAGGCGATTTGTTTAAGTTGAGCACGATCGTTTTGCCATGCATCAAGGAGTCCGAGATAGCGATGTCCAGCATCCATCGCGACGCGCAACGCTTCCTCGCCGAGCGACTTGAAAAGACACGTATCCACGCCGCTCTCAAGCGCTGCGACGAAGTTCTCCTTGTCTAACTGATCAGACAATGCAACGAGATAAACCGGTCTACCCCAATCGGCCCCACGTACCTTGCGACAGAAGTCCTGCGCACCTGCACCGGAGAAGTCGGCGTCAATAATCACAATCTTCGGCAACACAGCGACCGCAATGCTCAAAGCCTCATCAAAATCACCCGCGAGACAAATTTGATAACCTAAGCTGGATTGCAACAACGTGCTGACATCGAAGGTGGAGTGATTACGTGAGGTGACAATGAGAGCAGGCACTGTAGCGTCCGATCCTGTAGCCCCTCCGATAACCGGCGGAGTTTCAGACATGCGCTCGAACGACGGAAGGGAGGTAGCCGGGACATCCAGTAACTTCGCCCAGTCGCTCCACTCTTCGACGATCCGATCGAAGAACGCCGCCGTACCGTCGGCGTCCATCTGAAATCGACCGCCGAGCCGTATTAGGGAGCCGACCAACTGGCTTCGAACCTTCTCGGCTGCTATGCCAAGGTCGGCGAGATGACTAGCGGTGTGAAATAGCCAGGTCAGCGTGTGCGGTCGCGACCCTTCAGAAAACTGTGATTCATCGGGTGACTGATGGTAGAAGACGGGTTCGGCGAGCGCTTTCGGAATGCCGAACTCCTCTATCATGGCAAGCGCGCACTGGCGCTGATCGATCCCAAACGCCTCATGTTCGAGCGCGAGCAAATTGCTTCGATCGGACTCAAGCAGTTCGGAGTATTCGACGGGGAATGCCGTGGCCAGAGCCAAGGAACCAATATTCGCGAGCAAGCCGCATGCGAACAAGTCCTCCGGGGCAGCCGCGCGGGTCAAACGTCCGAGTTCCCGCGAGGCCAAAGCCATCAGCAATGAGCGCGACCAAAAATTGCGATAATCGAATCCTTTACAAGGTCCGTCCTTGAACTGGTCGACGAGCGAGAATCCCATCGCGAGCTGAGCAACCGCCTTCATGCCGATACGCAGCAGTGCTTCGTTGATGGCTGAGACTGGTCGGTGGGTACCGCCGCTCGAGTTTGCGAGACGGAGAAGGCGCCCAGACAAAGCTGGATCGGTCTGAACCAAACGAGCAACGTCTTCTATCGTGCAATCTTCGCGACCGCATAGGTTCATTATGGCCAATGCGACCCCTTTGGGGCTAGGCAGTTGTCCAGCAAGCTTGATCTCGTCGAATCTGGCCACCGAGCTCGCCCTCAACTGGATGCGACGACGCAGTTACGGCCATTGTGCTTCGCCCGATACAGCGCCTTGTCAGCCCGATCGAATAGCGGCTCGATCGACTCCTCGCGCTGACGTAAGGCAACTCCGACGGAGATCGTAAAGGGTGCGATTTCGAGCTTGTCATGACGCCGCACCAACCGTAACCGTTCGATCGAGGTCCTAACCTTTTCTGCAAGCTGCTGTGCTCGATCGATCGAGGCATTGGGTACCAACATGACAAACTCCTCGCCACCAAAACGCGCAGTCATCGCTTGGTCCGGCGCGATAGCCAACATCGCCTCAGCGACCTTCTGGATCACAATATCACCCACTGCATGGCCGTAGGTGTCGTTGATCCGCTTGAAGTGGTCGATATCCATGACGAGCAAAGCAGGCGGCCCATCGGAAGAATCGAACAGTTTTGCGGCTTCAATTAACATGCCTCTTCGATTGAGCAGCCCGGTAAGCGGATCGACCATCGCCTCGCGCCGATGCTTGTCGAGTTCACCTCGAAGCAATCTTGTCTCCTGCTCCGTGGCCTCAAGACTCTTCTTGAGTGCCGCGTTGCTTTCATTTGCTGCTAAGGCAGCCTGGGCTAGGTTTTGAGCGATCGCGCGTAAACCGCTCGAGTCGCGAACTTCATCAAGCCGACCCAGGTTTTCGGTCAGAGAGGCCTGGAGACCGGACGTATTTCGACTCGCGCTGAGTACATCTCCGAGGAGACTGCCGAGCAACTTTTCGATACCCTCTCCCATGCCGTGAAACCGACGAAGAGCCTCGCCAGCCACATGTTGCTCGTAGATCTCGCGCACAACGAAATCATCGATCGCAGATGAAGATCCGATTACTGAATTCAATGCTTCGCACAGCGACGGGTCGTTGCCTCTGATGTAGTCGTGCGCTACCCAGTAATTGATGGGAGAGGCCGACAGCCGATGTTGGGCGAGAAACGCGAGCGCGCGCTCACCGAGATCAGATCGGGCTCCACTCTTATCGTTCTGTGACGGCTTCATTCCACCTCCTCACAGGCAAAAAAACGCGAAAACATCCCCGCCAGCATTATCGCCTCGATCGCCTCCCGGATAGAATGTACATACATGACTGTCCCTGCAGACGAAGTGGCTTAGCATACTAGCATTTCTCGCTACTAACCGGGAGGTGGCAAGGTCAGCAGCCGCGGGCGTGAGGGCCGTACTTGCGGGCCAGTTCACCGAGTTCGTGATTGACTACCCGTGCCACTCCCGAAACGAGCGCCGTTGGTTCAATCTCCGTGTAACGCGTATGAGCTGTGACGGTCCCGTGCGAGCCGTGCTAAGTCATGAGAACATCACGAACGTGAAGCTGACTGAACAGGTCATCCTGGAGCGCGAGGAGGCCTTACGGCGCAGTGAAGCAATCTATCGGACGATCGCGAGCCACCTTCCCAATGGTGCGGTGATCCTTTTTGATAAGGAGTTGCGCTATACCTTCGCCGATGGCTTGGGGCTTCGCGACCACCAGCTCAGAAAGGAGGATCTCGAAGGCAAACTCCTATGGGAACTCTTCCCTGAGAACATTTCGACGCCACTCGCCGCTCTGTACCGTAACGCGCTCGACGGCACGGCGGGCAAGGTCGAGGTGTTGTTCAACGAGGCATGTTTCCTGGTCCACGCTATCCCTTTGCAAAGCGCGGATGGGAGCGTTTATGGGGGGCTGGCGCTCACCCAGGACATCACCGCCACAAAGCGGCTCCAGCTGGAACTCGAAGACACGAACCGCCGCCTGCTCACGCTCAGTCGGCAAGATGGTCTGCTGGGAATCGCAAACCGACGTTACTTTGATGAAATGCTGTTGGTGGAATGTCAGCGCCACGCGCGAGATCACGCTCCGCTCGGCGTCTTGATGATCGATGTCGATCATTTCAAACCTTACAACGACCACTACGGCCATGTCGCCGGCGACGAGTGCCTGAAAGCCATTGCAACTGTGTTGCGTGGAGCCGTTCATCGCCCTGCCGACCTCGTGGCCCGTTTTGGCGGCGAGGAGTTCGTGTTGCTGCTGCCGGATACGGCAAGCGCAGGCGCCGCAATCGTGGCGAAGCGGATTCATGCGCAGCTGGCCGAACTTGGCGTTCCCCATTTATCGTCTCCCATTGGCGCGCACGTCACGGTCAGCATTGGCGTGGCTGAGCTGCGACCGGGAAGCACGAGTTGTCTCCAGTTGTTACTGGCCGCAGCCGATGCGGCGCTGTATCAAGCCAAGCAGCGGGGGCGGAACCGCACGGAGATTGACGGTCTTTAAGTGTCCGGAAGCTACGACCGGTGCCGACTCCACCAAACCCGGGGCGATTCAGGGGGGATTCTCTATCGACAGTTTGATCCGCCTCCAGACGACGGCGCCAGGCTGCGCGGATCGTCCTTCAACAGGTATTCGAGGTGGACCAGCAGCGCGTCCCAGAGTGCGTGAAGTTCCGCCATACCGGCCAAAGCTTCGACATCGTGACCCTGCGAACGCCGCTTGAGCAAGTCGGCGGCCAGCGCGTGTACCCGGAGATGTAAGGTTTCAATGGTGGCGAAGGTTGCGGCGTGGCGCGGCTGATGGATGGTCTTGTCGAGCCACTGGCCGAATCGGCATTGATGATGATCGAGTGGCGGCGGCGCGTCGCGCCTGCCATCGAGGTGTTCCCCCAGGGCAACAATCCAGCCTCGATGCTCGACACCGGCAATCAGCACCGGCATCAGCTCGCGGTCGAGGCAGTGTGCATGCGCCCATCGTGGGTCGGGGCGCCAACGCTGGCGCCACGCAGGCAGATCGGCCGCCGCCATCGGTCGGGCGATGCCATAGCCCTGGCCCAGATCGCAGCCGAGCCGCAGCAGGGTTTCGCCGTGCGCCACCGTCTCCACCCCCTCGGCAATCGCCCTGCGCCGAAAGGCGGTGGCCAGCCCCAGTATTCCTTCTAGAATAGCGAGGTCGTCCGAGTCCTGCAGCATGTCGCGAACGAAGCTCTGATCGATCTTGAGCACTTGCGCCGGCAGGCGCTTGAGATAGGTGAGCGACGAATAACCGGTGCCAAAATCATCGAGCGCAAAACTGACTCCGAGCGTCGCGGATGCATCGATAACCGCGGAGACCAGGGCGATGTCTTCGAGAGCGCTACTCTCCAGCACTTCTAGCTCAAGATAGCCGCGCGGCACGTTCGGGTGCGCTGCCAGCAGGGCTCGCAGTTCATCCAGAAAACCGGCCTGCTGCAGATGAAAGCCGGAGATGTTCACGCTAACCGGTAAATCGACTCCCGCGTCCTGCCATGCCGCGATCTGGGTCAGCGCAGTGTCGATCACCCAGCGTCCCAGTTCCACTTCCAGCGGATGTTGTGCGATCTGCGGCAGAAACTCCACGGGTGCAAGCAGGCCCTGATCCGGGTGTTGCCACCGGATCAGGGCCTCGGCTCCGATCACCTCGCCGCTGCGCATGTTGACCTTGGGCTGGTAGTGAAGCACGAACTCGTTCTTGATTAATCCCTCCCGGATGCGCTCCAGGTGCTCGTGCTGACCGCGCAGACTTGCATCCCGTGCGGTGTCAAAAATATGGTAACGGTTCTTGCCCGCGACCTTGGCCTGGTACATCGCTTGGTCCGCCTGGCGCAGCAACTGATCGGGATCGACATCATCACTTTGCGGGTAGTGGGAAATCCCGATGCTGCCGGAAACCTGAACGACCACGCCATCCACCTTTACCGGTTGGGCGATGACGGACAGCAATCGATCGATCAGATCCTTCGCTGCACTCTGATTGCTCAGATCGGCAAGTACGGCGACGAACTCGTCGCCACCCAGGCGGGCGACGGTATCGCCCTCGCGCAGGCAATCCTTCATGCGCGCGGCAAGGGTCACCAACAGTTGATCGCCGACGTCATGGCCATGTACATCATTTACTGACTTGAACCCATCCAGATCGATATAAGCCAGTGCCAGCGGCAGGCCGCTGCGCCTTACCCGTACGATGGCCTGCTCGAGGCGATCGGCCAGCAGCACCCGGTTGGGAAGGCCGGTGAGCGGATCGAAGTGCGCGATATGCCTGAGCTGCTGCTCATTGTCCTTTTGCCGCGTGATGTCCGAGAACAGCGCCACATAGTGGGAGGTCTGCTGATCGCTCCCGCGCACGGCCGCGATTGCGAGTGACTGGGCGTACTCCTGTCCGGACTTGCGCATATTCCAGACCTCCCCCTCCCAGTACCCTCGGGTGCGCAGATCACGCCACATCTCGTCATAGAAAGCTCGATCATGGCGCCCGGAGCTGAGGATGCGGGGGTTGCGGCCGAGTACCTCGTTTCGGGGATAGCCGGTGATACGGGTGAAGGCGTCGTTGACCTCGATAATGTGGCCATCGGCATCGGTGATAACGATACCTTCACGGGCGTGGCTGAATACGCTTGCTGCGAGTTGGAGCTTTGCGTCGGATTGACGCCGGACATTCAAACCATCCAGAAAGGCATTGAACCCGCGCGAGAGATTGCCGATCTCGTCATCGCCGCGCGGCGCCAGCGGCAGCAATTCGGCATCGGGCAGGTCGCGTAGTTGCCCGAAGCGTCCGGCAACATCACGAATCGGTTGCACCACCCGGCGCGCGAACAAGACCGCCCCCACGCCCACGATAAGGAGCGACACCAGCATCGCCACGGTGGTGGTCCGTCCAATGGCCTGCGCTGAGCGATACCGCGTTTCTTCCGGAACCAAGATCGCAAGTCGCCAGCCGGGAGCGTGCAGGGCGACTTGACTAATGAGTACTCCACTTGCAGCATTGATCGTTACCGTCGCGCTGTGTGCTTCGGCCAGCTGGGCAATCAACGCTGGTTCTGCGTGCGAGCCGAGGCGTGCTGGATCGGGGTGATATACGAGGCGATCACGCCCGTCCAACACGATCAGCAGGCGATCTTCGCTAACGCCTGCTTTGCTGAACTCGCGGCGAATCTGGTGTGGGTCGTAGTTGATCAGCAGCAAGGCGACCGGGACCTCGCGCGAAGTCGCCAGATCGAAACGGCGAATCACTCGGGCTACCGTTACCACCTGGCGGTGGGCGGAGTCACGATTGAGGTTGGCCTGCACACCTGCCCAATGTATCCGGCTGGGAGCGGCCAGGGTCTCTGCGATCAACTGTTCGCGCGCCGTTACATCCAGGTTATTTGAAACCAGGGTGTCGCCGACGTGGTAGTGACTACCCCCCAAGGTAAAAATGTCGATGGAGACAAGGCCGTCCAGGTTGATGTAATTGTTGAGCACGTAGCCGATCTGCGCCTGGGTGGCCAGGCGCGTGAACACATCGCCATCGGGCGGCTCAGCCGAGACCGCCTCGACAATCTGCTCAACCCCGCTGATGTTAGCGATCAATGCTTCGATCTGCGCCATCTGCCCGTTGAGCAGGGCAGCCTTGTCGTGAGCCTGTTGAATCGCACTGCTGCGCGTCTCATGTTCCAGAGCCTGGTTCGACAGGTGTATCGCCGATAAGCCCACCACCAACAGTGGCAGGATGCTAAGCACAATCAGGTAGACAATGAAGCGCTGGGTGAGGTTCAGCCGCATCCGCCCCCCACCCATGAGCAACGGGCCGACTCCGCCAAGGGAGCGGCGAATTTGATCGTCATGATGTTCAAACGCAATCCCGGGCCTACTTCGGCGCGCTGACCAGCTCCACATCGATCAGCGTTTCTGATGGCACTTTTTCGCCCTTGAGCAGGCGAATCGCATACAGAACACCTTGATAACCTTGCTCCGCCGAGCGCTGGTCGACGGTAACCGCTAGCTTGCCCTGATCGACCATGGTCCGGATTTCGGGCAAGGCGTCGAAACCGGCCACCTTGACCGAGCTCAGCCCATTGTCGCTCAAGTATCGCAAGGCCCCCAGTGCCATCATGTCGTTGGCGGCGAACAGCAGGCCGATGCCCGGATGCAGCTCGAACATTTTCCTGGTTACCTCATAGGCCTCATCGATCTTCCAGTTGGCGGTTTCACTGGCAACCACTCGGATCGCCGTGTTCTCTGAAAACGCACGCTCCGCACCTTGCTTGCGCGCCTGCGCATTCTCGGCACTACGAATGCCTTCGAGAATGGCTGCCGTGGTCGGCACTTCAATCCCTGCGCTCAGCGCCTTGACCGCGAGATAGGCCCCCTTCTCGTTGTCCACGCTGATAAAGGGCAGGTCGGCGAGATCCGCCACTGCGAGTTGGGTGGCATCCAGGCGGGCATCGATAATCACCACCGGAATACCCGCATCACGCGCCTTTCGCACCGCAGGAATCAGATGGTGTGCATTCGCAGGGGCGATCACGAGCGCATCGGCCCGCTTGTTCTGAACTAGATCTTCGACGATCGAAACCTGCTGTTCGAATGAGGTTTCCTGCGCTGCCGTCTTGACGATCAGTTCAATGCCGAGCTCAATCTCCGCCTTGCGCGCACCCTTCTCCATCTCAACGAAGAACGGATTGGTCAGCGTTTTCATGACCAACGCCACTCGCGGCTTTACAACGGGGGGCGGGGATGTGGAGATTGCGACCGCGGGTTCTCGATCGACACGCTCACCACACCCAGCAAAGACCAACGACAGGACCAGGAAGGCAAGACATCGGATCGGCCGCATGAGCGTCACTCTGGGAAAGATGACAAATGTTACCAGCTTCTTTCCGACCGGTGGATCAGCTTGACTGTGGCCACGATCTCGACCACTTCGGCGGTCCGTCTCTTGGAGGCAATCAGGGTGGCCAGCAGCAACGTAAGCGGTAACCGAGCGGCGTTCTTGCCTACTTCGAGCGCGGGTGGAGATCGGATCGAAGCGGATTGGCCGCGAAGTGTTGCTTCCACAGCCTTGGGGTGAGTTGCGCGACATCGGCGGCAGGGT
>Ga0209200_1004974_pt1 | contig 10487 bp, 9 predicted proteins | sample AD_UKC033_MetaG_FD_184406 | JGI IMG/M metagenome (GOLD analysis project Ga0209200, IMG submission 184406) | Active sludge microbial communities of municipal wastewater-treating anaerobic digesters from USA - AD_UKC033_MetaG (SPAdes) (version 2) | ecosystem: Engineered > Bioreactor > Anaerobic >...
GAACCTTGAGAAATACGCGCGTGAACAATACCGGATGAAAAGAGCTGACGAGGATCTTTTCATTATCGTCACGCCCGAGCAGGAAAGAAAGATCAGGCGTGAACGGAAGGTGTCACAAACACCGAAGCCCGCTGGCAGGCAGGCTTCGGAAAAATCAAAGAAAAAGTAATTATTTCTTCGCCTTTTCGGCGCTGTATTTGGCATTCAGACCGGCGATGACTTCAGCCGTGATATCCAGTGTGGTGTCGCTGTAAAGCACCGGACCGGGGAACTGCCTGGCCAGGATATACTGATATCCGCGGTCAGCATTGAACTCAACAAGGAAGGTGTTGATATACTCAAGCACCTGCCTCTGTGCGACAATCGATTCCTCATTGAGGTTGTAAGCCATCTCGTCACGTCTTGCCAGCAGTGTCTGCTGCTGCTGTTGCAGTGTCTGCTCCATCTCGGCAGCAGTGGCCCTGGTGACCAACCCCTTCTGCACCTTGTTCTGGAAGTCTCTCACGTCACGGTCAAAAGCCTGTGACTTGGAGGCAAGTTCAGCCTCGGAATTCTTCGTTTTCTCCTCCAGTTCAGCTGTTTTGTCCTTTGCCATGTCAAAGTTGGCAATCACTGAATCAATTTCAATATATGCTATCCCGCCATTGTGTTCTTTAACAACAGACTCTTCAGCACCGGCTGGTTTGTTCTTGCCGCATCCGGAAGATAAAAGCGCCACCGCAGCCACCATCACTGTTAATATAAGGGTGTCCCTTGCAACAGATATTCTATTCATTTCATAAATTGGGTTAAGGTTCAACAAATTGTTGCACAAACATACATAAATTTTAAATACGACAAGGATAGCCGGAAAGTGTTGTTGCAGGTGAGGTGAAATCCGGATTCAGAAAAGAGTGGTAAACCAGTTACAGTTGGTGTACCATGGCCGCATCAGAAAAGAGGGGGGAAATATGGGTGATAACCAGTGACAGTTGCCGTGCTGAGACCGGAATCAGAAAAGAGAGGAAAAATCAGTAACAGTTGGCGTACGGAGACCACAATCAGAATTCCGGGCAGGGGATGGCATGGATTCTTCCGCCACGTCTTACCTGCGCTGAAGTGAACGAATAGATCAGCGAGATTTCATATGCGCCGCCGGAGGAGGTGATGAGGTTTGAAATTGTAAAGTCATAGCTCAGCCCTATGTTCAGCTGATCGGTCTTGATGCCAAGCATACCGATGATTGCATCGCCCGCCTGGGCAGACACTTCCTTCGAGGTGGCAAAGGGAATACCCCTGTACCATACTCCAAACACCAGGGGACTCTTGTAATAGTAAACACCGATGTCTGACTGGAAGAAATCGGCCTGGAACATCACATTGGCTGCAACAGACAAAACTTCCTCAAGTTTTTTCTTCAGTCGCCCACGGCTTATGATCTGGAATCCGCCAAAGAGATCGACTTTTATCGGGACCGAGGTGCTCTCACCCCAGAAAGATGTTTTTGGTCTGAGCAGGTGGTCAATATTGAATCCGCCCCATATTTTCTCGTTATAGGCAAGGCCTGAGAAGGCAAAGTCGATGTCGGCAACATTGTCAAATGGAGGCGGCGTGATGGGGGGCAGTGTTCCGCCGGTGGTTATCTGGCTGTTCCACACCAGTTTGGAGATGTCAAGGCCAAGGTAGGTGAACTTGAAATTCACTCCGGGCCTTATGTGCCATTCATCATTCACCTGTATGTCATAGGAATAGAGCAGCCCCAGGTTCATAGTGCTCAGGTCACCCGAGCCGGCAACGTCATAAGTTGCAAGGAATCCGATTCCCGAGTTGAAATTCGGTACCGCTTTGTCGAATGAAATGCTGTAGGTGTGGAATACTCCGGGAATGGAAGGCCACTGGTTACGCCAGTTGATAGCAAGGCGGTAGTCTTCCGTTGCTCCGGCAAAAGAGGGCGCCAGGTACAACTGGTTGGCATAAAACTGCGAGAACTGCGGGTCCTGACTATTCGCAATAAGCGAGAAGGCTAGAAGAAGACCTGCCAGATATTGAGCTCGTAATGACAAACCGGATCCGTATTTAGTTACACAAAGTAGCTAATTATACGGCTAAACTCCCGGAAGGTTACATCAAAATATATCAACATTTTGCCCATAATGGGGAAAAAATTAACGATCCTCCTGCAACAAACTAAAAGTCAATATTTTAAAAGTATTACATCTCATGTTATAAAAAATGTCTGTCTGTTCCGGCAGGTGCCACGGACCTTCCACACAGATAGACTCCGGGAGCGCATGGTGCGCGCGTTGTAGTATCTGCCGATAAGGCCACCCTCATTTCACGGGTCATTGTTACGTACCCCGAAGGCGGCTTCAGGACGGCATTCCAGGAAGACAAGGAAAGCCGGAAAATGGCTGCAAGAATTGATATTTTTCACAAAACATGGAAAAAATGCATTAAATCATGGTATGCTTCTGATATAGGTCATTGAAATAATGGCAGAATCAGGAGTATTTTTGGTAGTTGAATTCTAACGTGAAAGAAATTCCTATGACAAGAATATTAAAGCATCCTATACTTGATATTCCCTGTAACAAGGAGACCAGCTTTAAATATAACGGAACCGTGGTGAAAGGGATGGAGGGTTTTACTATAGCTGCTGCATTGCACCAGGCGGGTTATCCTGTCCATACGCACAGCCTTGACAACCGCAACAGGAGCCTGGAGTGCGGTATAGGCAAGTGCGGAGCGTGCGAGATGCTCGTTGACGGCGTGGTCAGGCGTATATGCATCACCCCGGTTGACGGTGTAAAGGAGGTAGCCGAGATACCTGCAGGATACCATTCAGCAACAGCAGTGAAGGCCAAAGGTGAGACGCGCAAGGTTTACCGCACCACCGTGGCAATTGCCGGAGCCGGTCCGGCAGGGCTGGCAGCCCGGGAGATGCTTAACAAACATGGCGTGCCTAACCTGGTGATTGACAGCAATGATCATATCGGTGGCCAGTTCCTGATGCAGACACACCAGTTCTTCTTCTTCGAAAAGGAGAAGCATTTTGGCGGGATGAGAGGATTTGACATCGCAAAGAACCTGGCGGGAGAATCACACGAAGGCATCATGCTCAACTCAACCATATGGGATATTCTTGAGGGGAACAGGATAGCTGCCAAGAACATGCTTACCGGGGAGATCTTCTACGTTGACGCTCAGTATATGATTGTTGCCACCGGCGCAATTCCCTTCATGCCGGCCTTCGGCAACGATGATCTGCCCGGGGTTTATACCGCTGCAGTGATCCAGAAGATGATGAATCTGGAATTCACCCTGCTGGGCAGGAACATCCTTACCGTGGGTGCCGGTAACATCGGGTACCTCACCTCATATCAGTTGATGCAGGCCGGGGCAAAGGTCAAAGCCATCATTGAGGCAATGCCTCACGAGGGAGGCTTCCCGGTACAGGCCAACAGGGTGAGGAGACTGGGCATCCCTGTCATCCTGTCACACACTCTGGTCAGGGCTATTCCCAACAGCACCAATGACGGCATCTGCGGTGCAGTGATAGCCGAGTGCCGCAACTTCACCCCTGTCCCGGGAACAGAAAAGGTCATCGAAGGCATTGATGCCATCAATATTTGTACCGGCCTTATCCCCGACAACCAGCTCCTGATAAAGGGCCGCGAGGTGTTCGGCACGAAGGTGTTTGCCGCAGGTGACTCCATACGGATTGGCGAGGGCACCTCGGCAGTGCTCCGCGGAAAGCAGGCCGCCATGGAGATTATCCAGGAGATGGGCGTACGCAGCAACTACAATGAATATCTTTCATTATCAAAGGAATATATTGATTCACAGCAGCACCCGACAAGGGTCCTTGAGAATCCGAGGATGCCCGATAAGGCAAGGATGAAGGCGAGACCGTTCGTGATAATCGACTGCCTTTACAGTTTTGCCTGCAACCCGTGCCAGTTCGCCTGCCCCCACGGGGCAATAACGAAGGCATCGCCTGACACGGTACCGGCAATAGACTATGAAAAGTGCACGGGGTGCCTGTCATGTGTCTACCAGTGCCCGGGGCTGGCTATCTTCGGATACAATACCGTGAAGAACCAACTCTTCCTGCCGGTGGAGTATTTCGTGGAAGAAGGCAGTGAGGTCTGGCTCGTTGACAATAACGGCAAGAAAATCGGCGAGGGTGTAATAGAGAAGGTGATGATGAAACCCAACAGGACAAATGTTGCAAGGGTAAGAGCTATTACACCGGAAGGAAACGATATTGTCAGCGCCAGGGGATTCATCGCCAAGGAGAACTATCCGGAACCTTTGACCTTCACCCCTGCTGCCACCATGGAGGCAAAGGAGTATGTCTGCCACTGCGAGGATGTAAAGCTGGAAGAGATAATGGCAGTCATTGGCGACAGGAAATACATATCATTTGATGAGATCAAGCATACAACGCGTCTTGGCATGGGGCCCTGCCGCGGCAAGCGGTGCATAAAAAGGCTCTCGATGCTTCTCAAACCGGCAGGCATAGAGATAATAGGTGATGCCACTCCCAGGGCCCCTCTCTCGAACCAGATCACCATGGGTGAACTCCTTCCGCAGGATACCCCTGAGATAATAATCACCCGGGGTAACGTAAGGAAGGTGAAGGTGGCAGCGCTGGTTGCCGGCGGAGGCATAACCGGCAGCGCCCTTATGCGTTATCTGGCCGAGGCCGGGATGAAGCCCGTTCTCATAAACCATGACCGCGGATCATCATGGCGCAACATTGCCGGAGGGAGACCCAACTTCAGCGTACCCGAACTGGCTGAACTGGCAAAACATAACCACGAGCTGTTCAAGGAGCTTCAGAAGATTGGCGAGATAAACTACAGGGAGATCAAATATGTGACCTTCGCACATGACGAGGCTATGATGAACCAGCTCGAGGCCTCACTGACCTGGTCAGACGGCGAGATGGTTATGCCGGCTGACTATGCGGTGAAGATTGCACCGGGAATCAACCCGGAACTGAAGAAGACTTACAGGGCGGCAATGCTGACCAATGATTGCTGGCAGGCAACACCCGGAAAGGTCATTGACCTGATAAGACACCTGGGAATCAAGGCTGGAGGCACCGTCGAAGAAGACAGCACCGTCACGGCAGTGAGACGGAACGGCCGCGAATATATCGTAATTATGCAGAACCACCGGGGCGAGTACGTGGAGTATGAGACCCCCGTCTTCATCAATGCCATGGGCGCGCAGGGTGAGAAATTCGCCCGCAGCCTCGGGTTATATACCGGCACCTACGGCGTCAGGCACCAGGCTTTCATCACCAGGCGACTGCCGATGATGGGACCGGGCAATACACCGTTGCCTATGCTGATAGACCGGCGTAACTATAAGGGATTCATAGCAGTATACGGACAGCAGCTGGGTGAGACAGGTCAGATAATCGGATGTGCGTCACCAGCAGTCGAACCCGCCGAAGCAGGAAGAAACCTGAAGATAAACAGCAAGGAGTTCATAGAGATCGTGTCAGAGGTATTCACCTTATGGCTACCCGAGCTCTCGACAGCAGGATTCCAGTCGCTCTGGAGCGGTTACTACACTGAGCCGCGCATGTACATCGATCCTGAACACGGCCTCTTCCTCGGGCTGCGCGGGCAGGGATTCATGATGGGACAATACCTGGCAAAACTCTACGTAGACAAGCTGATGGGGCGTGAAGTACCTGCATACTTCAGCAGGCTGTCACTCAAGGGCGACGGGCTGCCGGAAACGGCTTTCATATAAAACAGACAGGCAGTAAAAAAAATTACAGGTGATTCTTGTTATATGTCAGGAAACCAGATAATCAAAAAGGATATCAGATATTAACCTTTTTTATATCTTTAAGCATCAACCACAAATAATTAATATTTAAAACTCTCAATTATGTTCAACAAGTTTATTGCATCCATCCTGCCCTATTTCCCGAAGAAATTCATCTGGATCTTTTCACGTGCCTATATTTCCGGAGTGACCATGGCTGATGCCATGCGGGTCTCACGTGAGCTGAACGCGCTTGGTATCAAAGTGACCCTCGACGTACTGGGAGAATTCATTACATCGCTTGATGAGGCTGAGGCCAACAAGCAGGAATATCTTGACCTGATAGATGAGACCCATAAAAACGGGATTGATGGCAACTATTCGCTCAAGCCAACAAGCTTCGGATTGCTTCTTGACAAGGAAGAATGCTATCGTATTATGCGTGAGATAGTGGCAAAGGCAGCATCATACAACAACTTCTGCAGGATTGACATGGAAGACTCTCCCTGCACTGACCTGGAGATCGAGCTTTACAGGCGTCTTCATGCCGAATTCCCGCGTAATGTGGGGCTGGTGCTGCAGGCATACCTGAAGCGGACATACAGTGACCTGGAGAAGATGCTTGACATGAACACACCGGAGATACCCACCAACTACCGTCTCTGCAAGGGCATCTACGTGGAACCGGCTGAGATCTCCTACAAGAAGTACGAGGAGATCAACAAACACTATCTTGAAGACCTCGAGTTCATGTTCCGGAACAAGATATTTGTCGGCATTGCTACTCATGACAAGCCGCTGATTGAGGGAGCATATGAGCTGATAAAGAAATACAATGTGCCCAAAAACATGTATGAATTCCAGATGCTCTACGGAGTAACCCCGAAGCTGCGCCAGAGCATTGTTGACGCCGGTCATGATATGAGAGTCTACGTCCCGTTCGGAGAAAAATGGTTCAGCTATTCAACCAGGAGGCTGAAGGAAAATCCGAAGATGGCAAGCCACATAATGAAGGCAATTTTTGTGAAAGGCTGATTGTCAGAAAAGACAATAGCCGGCAGGCAACAGTATTGGCCTGGCGGATCTACCTGCGGAAAATGATCCCGTCAAGTGTCCTCTTCGGGACATGGTGAACGCTTTTGTCATCTCTCCAGTATTTCACATCATTATTGCGCATGGTCTCGATTACCACCTCTTCTGCCGGTTTGCCTAGAGCCAGAACAAGCAGTATCTCATACTGCTCCGGGATATCAAAGGCAGTTCGCAGTCTCTCTTTCTTTATGGCTGCAATGATGCAACCTCCCAGGCCTGCCTCCGTGGCTCCGAGCATAATGCTCTGTGCTGCAATACCATGGTCAACGCCAAAAGATTCTGATATCTCCCTGTCACCCAGTATCACAATGTATGCCGTTGGCCTCTCTCCGCTGCCAGGTCCCTCCCAGGTGGTCAGATAGCCGGCCCACGCAAGGCATGGGAACAGAGCTTCTCGTTGTGCAGGATCGGTAACGAGAATGTACTTAAGTGGCTGACGATTGGCAGCGGAGGCCGACAGGCGGGCCAGATTGACAAGAGAGACCAGGGTGTCGGCAGTAATCTCATGTTGACCGTCAAACCGTCTGTAGGAACGTGTCTTTTCAATCAGGTCATGGAATTTCATAGTCGGATTTTTGAATAAAGATAGAGAAAAAGAAAATGTTGATTCAACAAAACAGCCCCTTGCCGGGGCTGCCAGATAATATCACCTGCAACAGACTGCCTGATTATAAATTGACAGCAGCCTGACCGGAGTCTATTTCTTCAGTGCTTCATCGTACCGCTCTCCTATCACCTTCCAGTCGAGCAGTTCCCAGAATGCCTTGATGTAGTCAGGACGCCTGTTCCTGTAGTCAATATAATAGGCATGCTCCCACACGTCGCACGTCATAAGCGGCACCAGTCCTGATCTGATCGGGTTTCCGGCATTTGATTCCTGGGTTATCAACAGGCGGCCATCAGGCTTCATACAGAGCCATGCCCACCCCGACCCAAAGAGCGTTGTAGCGGCCTTGGTGAAAGCTTCCCTGAAACCCTCAAAAGAACCATATTCGGCATCAATGGCTTTGGCGATGGTTCCCGAAGGTGTTCGTTTGCCTGTCGGCGATAGTGATGCAAAATAAAAAGTATGATTCCAAACCTGTGCGGCGTTATTGAAAATACCGCCTTCAGCCTTTCGGATCATCGTCTCGAGTGTAGCCTCCTCAAAGGGGGAGCCGGGAAGAAGGTTATTAAGGTTATTGACATAGGCAAGATGATGCCTGCCATGATGATAATCAAGCGTTTCCGCACTCAGCTTCGGCGCAAGGTCACCTGCTTCATACTTCAACGGAGGTAGTTCAAATTTCATAATCCGGACAAATTTTAGATTTGTCTGTAAAGATACTAAAATAGGTTGATTTTTTCTGCTATTTCAGAAATATGCTTGCCGGAAGCGGGTTTGCAACGCCTTTTTCCACGGCCATGGCAAACAGCTTTTCAATGGCCCGGCGCCCCTCCTCTCCCAGTGACAGGCTGAAATCATTGACATATAACTTTATGTGTTCGCGGGTGACCTCAGTGTCAGTCTCGCGGGCGTGATGCCTGATGAAATCAACCGATTCCTGCGGGGCGGATCGGGCATATTCGATGCTTCGCCGTATGGCCCTCTCAACTTTTGACGCAACAAGATGATCAATGCTTCGGCTGATCACTATCCCGCCCAGCGGGACCGGCAGACCGGTCATCTTCTCCCACATGGCGCCGGTGTCAGCCACCATTGTCAGACCCATGGAACTGTAGGTGAAACGGGTCTCGTGAATGATCAGCCCTGCATCGGCTTCTCCGGAGAGCACCGCCCCGGGGATATCCGAAAAGAGGTATTCCTGTTTGCGAGTGGCTCCGGGCCAGAAGATACTGAAGAGGAGGTTTGCTGTGGTGTATTTCCCGGGAATGGCAATGAGGGCATGGTCAAGCTCATCAGGCCTGACAGCTCTGCGGCTCACCACCAGCGGGCCGTTGCTGCGTCCCAGGGCACTGCCGGAATCAAGTATCAGGTATTTGTGGGCCGTGCGGGCATAAGCGTGGAAGCTCATCTTGGTGATGTCAACGCTGCCCTCCACAGCCCTGCGATTAAGTTCTTCGACATCAGCCAGAAACCAGTCGAATTCCAGCCCCTCCGTATCTACCCTCCCGTGCACCATTGCCTCGAAGATGAAGGTGTCATTGGGGCATGGGGAAAAACCAAGTGTCAGTTTCATGATTTTACCATCAGTTCAAAGAGCAGGGTCATTTTCTCCTGCAGTCTGCCAAGAGCCATTCTGATCTTCCAGTTCTTCATGTTCCGGGGCTCCACCATGTTTGATATGGCTTTTACCGCTATCCATGGTATCCCTGACATTACACAGGTATAAGCCAGCCAGGCGCCCTCCATTGTCTCTATATCCGGGTCCCATGCACGGCAGATCCGATCTATGACTGACTGTGAGCCAGAGACCATGTTGACGGTTGCACCCCTGACAGCGGGCATCAGTCCGGCAGCCAGATCAAACCCTCTGCCGCTGCAGTGGATCCGCCCGCCACTAAACGGTGGCATGTCAGGATCAGCAAGACCTGCACCAAACAGGGGAACGAACCTGCCATTGTCATCAATACCCATGTCGGCGAAGCAGTCAGAGACTGTGGTGACAACAGCTCCCGGCCGGATTGACTCCACGTAGCTGCCTGCAAGGCCGGCTCCCATCACCAGTGAGGGGTGATCGCCGGAAGCAAATCTCTTTTGCAGCGCCCATGACATAGCAGCCCCTCCAACCCCGGTAACAATTATCTCACAGCTCATGCCGGCATGCGACGCTGCGACACTTACCACCTGCTCCTCGGATGGGTGAGCCACCGCAATGAGAATGTTCCTGAATGCATCGTTCATAGGTAAGACAAGTTGGAGCGATAAATATATTATTTTTGAACAAAAAATTTCCTGACCAGGTACACCATCTGATTTAGCGGATATGACCTGCCTGACGAGAAGAGAGCAATACAGTGCCGCGCACAGAATGTTCCGCCCTGAGCTCAGCGATGAGGAGAACATGATTGTCTGCGGCAAGTGTTCCAATCACCTGTGGCACACGCATAACTACCTCCTCATGGTAGCTGTGAAAGGCGAACCGCATACTGCAACAGGGTATTTCATTAATGCCACCAGGCATAAGGAGATAATGAAGGATCGGGTCATTGTAAAGTTCGACAAAAAGAATATGAATCTGAAGATGGACTTCATGACAGACAAGGCAGCCACAGGCAAAAAACTTGCCATAACAATATGGGATGAGCCAGAGATTCCACTGGCGGAGGAGGGAGCCACACCGCATTGCGTGAGGATGGAGGAGGGAGCCACGCTGTATTGCGTGAGGATGGAAGAGACAGAAAACAATTATGTTGAATACTACGGAGAACTATGGAAAAATTTAATGACGGCAGCGGAAAGCTGTCTGACGGCTACAACAAGATAGAGAAATGGAACTCTGAGGTCATAGAGGAGATCGCAGGATATTACTACAAGATACTCAGGCTCCTGGGAGAAGACCCTGACAGGGAGGGGTTACTTAAGACCCCCGAGCGCGTTGCCAAGGCATTCAGCTTCCTGACTCGTGGTTACTACTCTGAACCCGAGGAGATTCTGCGCAGCGCCATCTTCAAGGAGGAGTACC
>Ga0209200_1004986_pt1 | contig 10468 bp, 8 predicted proteins | sample AD_UKC033_MetaG_FD_184406 | JGI IMG/M metagenome (GOLD analysis project Ga0209200, IMG submission 184406) | Active sludge microbial communities of municipal wastewater-treating anaerobic digesters from USA - AD_UKC033_MetaG (SPAdes) (version 2) | ecosystem: Engineered > Bioreactor > Anaerobic >...
TGATGTATTCGGGGACCGGAGCAAGATTGCCGAGTTCTCCCTGAAGGGACAAGGCGATAAGGTCATGGGGTATGTCAAGAAGTGCCATGAGTTCATCGACATCCGGATTGTTCCTCCTGAACGGAGGAGATTTGGCAGGGTCCCTGTCTACGCCGACGTGGCAAAAGAATCCGGAGTTGCACTCATCGGGTGTGATGCAGGCGAGAACGGTGATGCCCTTGATGATCTGCAGACCATCGGCGCTGAGATCTACCGGAATTACAGTCTGAGCTTCCTGAACGATGTGATCGATCACGTCTGTGCTGAGATGGCCCTGAGGCTTGTTGATGTGGCACAGGAAGAGGGGCTCGTCCTGCCGAATTCCTCCATCGGATTTACCGGCAGGGCAGCCATATCCGGCAGGAAACCTGAATACATCCTTGAAGGGATAACCGAGAGAAAACTCTTCACCGATCCAAATGACCACCTGGTGTTTGTCGATGACGGTCTTGCCCGGGGGGCTGCCCTTATGGGGCGGTGCATGAATTCGCTCGGCAAGCCCAAGAATCCGATAGGAGGGGTCAGGGGCGGCCCCTGCATCATGGCAAGACGGATAAAAGCAGGAAAGTAGAGGTATCAGGATATGTCTGATGAGAATTCACAAATGGACGCAACTGGAGAAGAGGCACAAACCGAACTTTTCGATCTCCTGATCCCCCCAGGCGTCCCAAGCAAGCTGATCATCGAGATCGCCAAAAAATTTGACGTTGAAGTAGTGGAAAGGAGAGAGCGTCTTTTTTTTGCCAACATGGAAGGAGATGAACGGGAGCTGCTTGCGTTCCGGGGGAAACGCGAAGATCTGGATGAGGCGCATGCCTATCTGATGGAAAAACTGAAAGAATTTATTGGTGAATGAATCACGGGATAAGAGCCTCGCCCTTTCATTCGGAGCGATTCCCTTGAGGGAAAAGCCCCCCTTTCATCATCTCTCTCCCCGAAAGTTCTGCAAGCCCCGGCGGATCAGCTGATGCGGGATATGCTCAAAGGTCCGGCATCTGCCGGGCAATATACCAGGCATGCACCGCAGCGATCCCATAGAGTGGCAGGAGATAATCAAGTGCGGATAACAGGCCCAGTTCGGAAGAAAGGAACAAGGTTGCATAGGTATCGATCTGGAAGATTAACACCCCCCACCACTTCCCAATGTAAAAATAGCCTATCCCCGGGAGGACAAAGTTGAGGAATGCCGCAATGTTCGGATTCTTCCTGGTCCGTGGCCGCCGGGCAAGGGCCCTTGGGAGGTACTGGGCAGAGATGCCGCATTTCTGCGATGCCATGACCGCCTCCCACCGGACTTTCTCATCAGGGTCACGAATGGTCCGGTAGAGGATGGGGATGGCCTTCTCATCTCCGATTCTGCCAAGGGTCCTTACCGCCATCAGCCGGACAGAGCTGTCGTTGTCTTTTGCAGCGATGTCAAGGGAGGATACCGCATCCCTCCCCATCTCGGCAAGCGCATCCCACTCCTGTTTTCCGGTGAGGAGGAATGCATATCGTTCCGGGGTGTCCGGGGACCATCCCATCTTTTCGAGGGCCAGCGCAGATCCATAACGGACGTACCGGTCAGGATCGCGCAATGCATCCTCGAGGGGGCCAAGAGCCCGGGGATCGGCCATCTCCCCAAGGGCGAGCGCAGCCTCCCACCTCACTTCATTGTCCTTGTCCTGCAGAAGCCCGATCAGGGGCCCGACAGCCCGGGGGTTCCTGATCTCACCCAATGCTTCGATGATCCCAAGGCGGACATCCTTGTTCCGGGCATTCAGGGCTGACAGGAGATGATCCATCGCTTCATCCCCGAGTGAGGCAAGAGCACTCGAGGCATGCCACTGGATATCAAGTTGCTCGTGCCTCAGCGCGGCGATCAGCCCGCGATAATCCTTCTCCTCCCGCATGGCATCGATGTCAGGTTCTCCTCCAAAGAATACTGCCACGAATTATTCCCTCCCTTCGATTGATCGTTCGTCTGAAAGGAGTGAGGAAGGGCTGGCTATCCAGAGATGATCGCCTTTCATAAATCCGGCTTCCCCCTGACGTAGTGATAGGTGTGGAGTGCAAAAGGTGCAGAGATCGCCCAGGAGGTGAGATAGGCAACGTAGGAGGGGACGAACAGGCTCATGGTCAGGATGGCCGTGACGTTCACCTGGAATACCAGGAATCCCCACCACCTGCCAAGGTAGTTGTAGCCAAGACCGAGACAGAAAAAATTCAGGACCATTGCGGCAAATGCGCTTCGTTGCCGTCTCCTCTTTGAAATCCCCCTGGGAAGATGCATAAGCGGGATGTTGCATTTCGGAAACGCCCTGAGAGCCTCCTTCCGGACGGTACTGGTGATGTCACGGAGTACAAGGTCACATGCTGCTCGGGCGGCAGGATCGTGCAGCTCGCCAAGGATTTTTACGGCATTGGCTCTTACAGTGGGATCAGAGTCCTTCAGATGATGGATGAGCGGCTCGACCGGAACCGCATCAGGACCGGGAATATCAGCCCATCGCTGGGCAGCAGCAAGGAAATACACCCGTCCCTCTGGATCTGAAGGAGTCCAGCCGTTCTTTTCAAGGGAGAGGGCAGCACCGTACCGGACATACTTGTCAGGTTCGCTCAGGGCTGTGACCAATCCGGCCTGGGCAGCAGGATCACCGATCTCTCCGAGTGCGATGGCAGATGCCCATCTGACCTCGTTGCTCTCATCATCTGAAAGCAGGTTAAGAAGAGCCGGAACGGCACCGGGATCATGGAGGTTGGAAAGGATTTCGACAATCCCGATCCGCATTTTCCGGTCAGGGGTATCAAGGGCGTTGATCAGTGTCTCAGTAACCAGATCTCCCTTGAGTCGTTCAAGAGCAGCTGCTGCCTGTGTCTGCACATTAAAGTCACTATTACTAAGGAGTGAGATGAGACGGTCTGCGTCCCCCTTCTGTTCGAGTTCCCTCACGTCAGGTAATCTGCCGGGGCGGAAGAGAAGACGGGGCATTCAGCCATCTCCTATCCCCTCGAGAGGTCGTCTCCTAATCACGGTTATTCCATCTCGTACTGCTCGCGGTGGTGACGATGATAAAACCGGAGCGGCTCTTGTTTCATTCAGTACTTCAGAAAAAAGATGATATATCTTTGTATACGTGGATTTCCCCTTTGCTGATGTACCAGTTGTTGCATCAGACAAGGAGAAACGAGAGTGATACGAGCCCGTGTACTTATGAGACGGGGGGAAATGGCTTTGGAGCTTCCCTCTGGAGATGCAGGTTCGGTGTAAAAAAAAGATGATCTCACCCTTACTGCTTCTTCCACCTGAAATAGAAGATGACGGTAACGAGAGCCACTACTGCGACGACGGCCAGATTCCGGACCAGGATCATTGCAGTTCCTGTTTCAGGGGAGGGTCCCGGCACGGTATCCCCGGGTGGTGTGGGAGTGTCATCCGGACTGGAAAATGTCTTCGTATCGACTGGTTGTGGGGTGGTCGGTGAGCTGGTGGGTTCTGCAGATGGATTCGTTGGATGGGGGGTCAGTGTTGCTGCAGGGGTCGGTGTTGCAACCGGCGTTGCTGTAGTACCGGCACCTGCAACACCGCTGTAGGTGCCGCCACCGCCGCCGCCACCGCCAGATCTACTATTCTTAACTGCTCCGGAAATGCTCAAGTACAGCATCTGGAATATGCTTCCTGACCTCGAGAGCGATGCAAGACCGAATGTGGAGAGGCCATTTGGAGATTCTGCCATGAAATAGTCCACATTTTGTCCTGGATCATGTCCGATGAAGGTTGTATTGAGAACTTCTCCTGAACCATTGTCGCCAATACGGATGACGTGGATGCTGTCCCGTTTGTCACTCCTGGTTGTCAGAGTGGAGACATTCTTGTACCCGTTTTTCGTAATCATCAACTGATGTTCACCAGGAGAAAGATTCGTGACAATTATCGGATTGACCCCCATGTAGACCCCCATGGAAGTACCATCAACAAAGACCGTGGCATCGGATACATTTGAAGCGATTTCAATATCGCGATTGTCACTCCATCCATATTCCTGAACCCAGTCGGAGCTGACGCTGAAGATGAAGGTGGAATTTTGAATCCCGGGAACGTTATACCCGATGAACTGAACAGTGTATGCCAGCCCTTGGATCATATTATAATGTTCTTTGTTTGCAATTTCATCGAATTTCAGGTAATCCGAAGGAGTGACTCCCTCCCAGGCAACGACGCGGATGTTTCCTCCGGCCGGATAGCCTTTGTAGGTGGCGGTAAAGTTGAGCATGGAGGAATTCCCGACAGCAGTACTCAGATTACCTGGATGAATGTCTATGCTTCTCACCATCGTGCTAGAAAGGTTGCCCGAGAGGAGGTCAGGATCCTGGCGGGCGAAGCCGGTTTCATCTGCAGCGATAAATTCGATTTCCTCCATATGATAATCGCCTGGAGGGGAATAATCGACCCTGGCGGGATCGGCCACGGGATCGAAGGTCCAGTTCCCTTGTGAAGAGAGGTTAAACACAATCCAAGTACCACCAACGGTTGTCGTGGCGTTTATCCCTTCTGAAGGGAACGAGCAGGTAGTCCTTGATGCATCCGTTACCATCACCAGATCCTCTTTCTCAATTGAAGAAGTTCCATAGATATTTGTGACGGTGAGATTCACAGTAAATACACCTGGAGCGGTATAGGTATGCACCGGGTTCTGCTCGGTTGAGTTAGTATTATCCCCGAAATCCCATAGCCACTGAACAGGATTCCCTAGGGATCTGTCCTGGAATGAGACGTTGAATGGGATAGGGCCATTTACCTGGTCGGCAGTGAATTGCGCAATCGGAGCTGTGCCGACAGAGATGAGATCCTGTTTCCTGATTGCATCTCTCTGGCAGTCATTGTGGACGGTAAGGGTAACCGAACGGGAACCGGCCGAGGAATACACATGGACCGGGTTCTGTTCAGTCGAGGTAGTATTATCACCAAAATCCCATAACCAGCCTGCAACCTCTCCGGTGGTGAGATCGCTGAAGGCAACAGTCAGAGGAGGCTCACCCTGGGTTATGTTCTGACCAAAACCTGAACTCAGAGGAGGACGGGAGGTGCCGAGCGTAGAGAGATAGATATCGGCATCCCCGTTTCTCCGGTCTGTCCAGACAATGCGATTGCCCCAGATGTCAGGATTCTCCTGTGTTGAACCAGTGGTGTCACGGGATAGTTCTGTTTCCTCCGATGTCCTGAGATCAACCAGAGAGATGTCCTTATCGGTGCCGTTCTGGGTTACGTAGACGAGGAGATCCCCGCTCAATGCCGGATTCTTCCGCATCAACTCCTCATCGGTAATCGGAACTCCGACACCCGTTGTGATATTGTACAGGAAAATCCGGGAACTCCCATTCTCTTCATCCTGCCAGACAATTTTTTCTCCCCATATTGATGGACGATAGTAGATAGATGGATCCGCTGTAATTTGAACCTGCTTACCGGTAGTGATATTATAGAGGGAGAGATCCCAATCCACCCCATCTTCACTATCTATCAATACAACACGGTCATCCCAGATGGAGGGAGAACGTGCCAGTGAGGTTCCCAGTGATATAGTCGTATTGTTCGTGCAGTTATAGAGGCTCACCCCCCATTTCGTGTCCCATTCTTCCCCATCCTGCCAGACAATCCAGCCCTCCCAGATTCGTGGTTTAGCCTGGTTCACCGAATCATCGGTGATGCAGCGGTCCTGGCCGATCGAGAGATCGAGCAGGTGGATCTCGCTGCTGTTATCATCATATGCCTGCACCTGCCATACGACTGAATTACCCCAGATATCAGGTTCAAACTCATTACAGGGGGTCGAAGTGAGGCGGATTTCCTGCCCTGTGCTAAGGTTGTAGAGGTAGATATCATACTGGTAATTCCCATGCTCTTCATTGTACTCACGCCTGTCAGCCCATACGACCCGATCTTCCCAGATTGCAGCGTTTTCCTGATCATTGCCCCAGGTCCCGACTGTCAGGATGGATTCAGTGCGGTTCATGTGTGCTGAAGGGGAAGAGAGCATATTCTCATCATTGAGGCCTGTGGAATTCATCTGTTCTGTTGAATCACTGACAGTGATGACTGGAGAGGAGCTACCCAATGAGTTATCTGATAGGTGCCCATCCGTATAGCTGGGCATCTCGTTCTCTGCAACAGAAATCTGAACCATCATAAGGAGAATTACAAAAATGATGAAGATTGCCATGACCGATATCCTCATACATCACCCCTTTTCTCTTTTTCGGATATGCTTTCACCTGCCTTAAGTGACAAGATCCTTATGGTGTCACTGAACCATACCTCGCAAAGTATTCCTTGAATTTTCCTATCTCTATGGCAAAAGCACCCTTTTTAATCATAGGATCAAGAATAACACCAAAGAAGTTCAGATGGCCTACCTGAAGGGTGTCTGCGTTTGGCTGAGGAGCCTGACCGGCCAGGGGATTTCTTAATACTATATACTTCGCTCCGGTGGTTCTATCATTGATTTTTCCAAGGAGGGAGTAGGTATGATCCCGATAGATCCCGGTAATGCCAGAAAGAGTTGACTTGGTCTCGGCAAACGAAGGGTACTGAGTTCTGTACGTATCGTAACGGCCCAATTGAATTGATTGATTTACCCACTGTATTTTATCCCAGATCTGATCAGTAGTTTGGCTTTCCGTGAACTCCGCATTGGCAGGCCTCGTCCATCCTGTGATCTCCTTCAGCGCCTGGAAACCGGATCCCCCTCCGTTGATGCCGCCCCCGATTGAGGATCCGATATCAGGCTGGTCGGAAACGTTTCCCCCCCTCCATTTTGCATATGCCACTTCGTACAGTAAAGCCCAGATCTCTCCCGATGGCGGGATCTGGGCGAAGATGGGTTTGCCATCGGCATCTACCGGTCTGTTCCTTGTCTTCAGGGTTGTCTTCACTCCACTGAAATAGTATGTGGGATAGATCGACAATTCCTGAGGTGCACACCATGCGGCAGATGAGAGAGCTGCAATAAAATAACAGTCATCACAGCATCCCTGGATCGCTTCATCATACTTCATGGAAGTATCTATTACAATTCCCTGGTCAACCCATCTCTCAACTGCCCTTGTCCCACAGATCGTCGCTCCACAACTTGGATCTTCTGCCTTTTTCAGGCCCTTGATTCCACGCTTCTTGTTTACTACCATCCTGTTTACACTCCCTTTGATTGCTGCATCACCACAGGAGCACTGATCGCAATAGTTATTGGGTGATATTCCGTTCCGTCATCCCGCTACCCCTCATAGGATGCCGGTAGTAACCCGTGGTTATGGTGAATCTTCAATGAGGCGTTATAAAAAGGTATGCAAGGCATATTACGGGTTCAATCTTGATTAATTCCCAAAAAAAAGAGATTTGCAGTCCAATGGGATGAGATGGATGGTTATATTTCCGTTCGCGGGAGACGGATCTCCCTTCCGATCATCTTCACCAGCACCGCCTTCTGGGCATGGAGACGGTTCTCGGCCTCGTCAAAGACAACGCTCTGGGGCCCCTCGATCACCTCATCCGTGACCTCCCTCCCCCGGTGAGCCGGGAGGCAGTGGAGGAATATTGCATCGGGGTCCGCCTTCTTCATGAGCCCGGTATCCACCGTGAATCCCTTGAATGCCCGGATCCTGGCATCCCGCTCGCTCTCCTCTCCCATCGATATCCAGGTATCGGTGACCACCACGTGGGCATCCTTCACCGCCTCCTGCGGGTCTTTGAGCAGGGTAACCGTTCCGCCTTCTGCGATGGCACGCTTCACCACCGATTCCGACAGCCTGTACTTATCAGGAGAGGCAACCGTTATCTCGAAGCCGGCACGGGAGGATGCCAGGACAAGTGAGTTACAGACATTGTTGCCATCACCAACCCAGGTGACCTTGAGGCCTTCAATGGATCCGAAATGCTCTCTTACGGTCATGATATCGGCAAGGATCTGGCAGGGGTGCTCGATATCCGAGAGCCCGTTGATGACCGGTACGCTGGAGTTACGGGCAAATTCCTCGATGGTCGAGTGCTTGTAGGCCCGGATCATCATGCCTGACACGTAACGGGACATCACCCGGGCGGTATCCCTGATCTCCTCGCCTCTGCCGATCTGGAGGTCCTGGGGGTTTAGGAAGAGAGCATGCCCTCCCAGTTCTGCCATGCCGACCTCAAACGAGATCCGCGTCCGCGTGGAGGCCTTCTCAAATACCAGGGCAAGGGCTTTCCCGTAGAGGAATTCATGGGGCCTCCCCTCCTTCCGGAGGATCTTCAGCTGATCGGCATCATCGAGGATCTCACGCAGTTCGTCACGCGAGAGATCGAGTATCGAGAGAAGGTCTTTTTTCATCGCAGCTCCTGCATATGGGAGATCCGTTTCTGGAGGAGTGCCGCAGTCCCGATATCACTCCTGTACCGGACCCGGCCTTTCACTGATCGTGCAGCGCTCTCGGCAGAGTGTTCTGCCGCATCAAGCGTATCACCGACACCGACAAAGGCGAGGGTCCGGGAACTCTGGGTGTACAACGTACCACCTCTTTCCTCTACATTGGCATAATAGAGCAGGGTATCAGGAGTGTCACCGAGCACCACCGGCTCTCCTGTCCGCGGAGCATCAGGGTAGCCTTCAGGGACGAGATACTTGCATACCGTTGCTTTCTCTGCAAACTTCACATCGTTCCCTGACAACGATCCCGATACGATCCTAGTCATGATGCGGGAGAAATCGGATTCGAGCAGTGAAAGCACATTCATTGCCTCCGGATCGCCAAACCGTGCATTGAACTCAATCACCATCGGTCCCCGGGCGGTGTTCATGAACTGGCCATAGAGGACCCCCCGGTAGGGATTTCCGGATTCACCCATGACCTTTACCACCTCCTTCATGATCTCAAACGCCTGTGTCCGATCTGAAGCGGTGACGAAAGGGAGGGAATGGTCCGGCATCGAGTAAGCACCCATCCCGCCGGTGTTTGGGCCAAGATCCCCCTCATAGGCACGTTTGTGGTCCTGGACAAGGGGCATGGGCACAATGTGCTTTCCGTCCACGAAGGCCTGGAGGGTGAACTCCTCTCCAATCAGGCGTTCCTCGAGTACGACCTTGCCGCCCAGTGATCGCACATAGGAGACCGCCCCCTCGAGGTCCAGGTGTTCCCCCATGATCCGGACTCCCTTGCCCCCCGTGAGACCGATCGGCTTGATCGCAAGATCCCCGTCGTAATTTCTGATAAACCTGATCGCGTCATCGGCACGGTAGAAGGTGCGGTAGTGCGGGCAGCCCGCGATACCATGCCGGTGCATCATCTCCCGGCAGAATGCCTTGTCCGTCTCGAGCATGGCTGCTTTCAGAGTGGGCCCGATGCAGGGGATACCGCTCTTCTCGAGGCGATCGACAATCCCCGCCTCGAGCGGGGCTTCCGGTCCGATAACGGCATAATCGGCACCCCGCGAGACCGCAAAATCGACAACTGCCGGGATATTGGTCTCCTTCTCAATGAGGACATCGGAAGAGAGCGAGGCAATCCCGGGGTTTTGTTTCGGCATTACCGAGAGCAGGACCACCTCATCCGAACGGGAGAGAGCACATGCAATCGCATGCTCCCTCCCCCCGCCACCGACCACCAGCACCTTCATAGTCATCTATAATACGACACGCAATTCTTAAAAAATTGGATCTATTGCTCTCTCATCACCCACTATCTCACGTGCACGGCAGAGGGCGTACAGATGTACGCCCCGCTCCGCAAGCGCATCCCTGGCTCCGGCTTCCCGATCGACAACAGTGACCACGGTATCCACAAGAGCACCTTCGGCACGGAGTGCCTCAATCCCCCTGATAACGGATCCCCCTGATGTCGTCACATCCTCCACGAGGAGCACCGCCAGACCGCCGACTTTTCCAATGATCCGCTCTCCTTTTCCATGCATTTTCTCACCAGCCCTGATGATGGCGTATGGCTTCCCGCTCGCAAGCGCCGTGGCAACAGCGATGGGGACTCCCCCGACAGCAACCCCGGCCACCACATCGAACGAGGCGATCTTTTTGATCTCCCTGCCGATCACTTTCAGCACGGCAGGATTGGCAATAGCTGACTTCACGTCAAGGTAATACGAACTCTTCACGCCGGAAGCGAGAACAAACTCGCCGTACTCGACGGCGCCGTTCTCCTTCAACAGATGAGCAATTGACTTCACCATGGTACATCCTTTATCCCGGCAATATACCCGATAATGTTCACCGCCCTGTGGAGGAGCGGGGTGATGATGATGATCCAGAAGAGGATCGGGAGGGTGATGTACGATACCACCCACGTATACTCAAGGATGAGGAGGAGGACAAACGGACCGATCACCAGATCATACTGATCAGCGATCGGCCAGGGTGCACCCCGATCCTTCCCCAGTCGCCGCTTAAAGAAACTTTTTACCAGATCCCCGAGA
>Ga0209200_1004988_pt1 | contig 10460 bp, 6 predicted proteins | sample AD_UKC033_MetaG_FD_184406 | JGI IMG/M metagenome (GOLD analysis project Ga0209200, IMG submission 184406) | Active sludge microbial communities of municipal wastewater-treating anaerobic digesters from USA - AD_UKC033_MetaG (SPAdes) (version 2) | ecosystem: Engineered > Bioreactor > Anaerobic >...
ACATCAATAATATATTGACGCAATTCGTCACAGACCTGGTGCAGTTTTTCACGGGGTAATTTTTTCAAATCGGCCGGAGAATCAATCGTTTGTAAAAGTGGTCCTGGTGTGATCTGCATGTAGGGATTTTAAAGCTGTAAAATTAGTACTTTAAATGGAGGATGCCAGTAAATGACATTATTTAACAAAATCCACCCGAAAAGGTTTTAATTGGTTGATTTCCATTTACAGCCCTTATTTGCCACTAATATAAAGATAGGGGCACAGGGGTATGGTAAACTTTAATTTTGCAGGTATATTTATGGCAACAATGTCGAAAAATAAACTTTACTGGATATTGCAGGTAGGCGGTTGGGGGCTGGTAGGCCTTGTAATGTTGCTTTTTGCTCATATTTATGACGTGCAGATACGTACTGATGTTCTTTTGAAAAGAATTACCATTGTTTTTTTTGCAGGCATTATCACTACTCATGCATTGAGGGCGGTTATCAAATGGAGCGGCTGGATGTTATTACCCGTGGAAAAAGCTTTACCAAGATTGTTGGTAGCGGTTCTCTTTACTTCCGTTTTATTTAGTGTGCTTATTCTAGGTTCTATTGAAATATTCAACCTTAGTACTGAATCAAAGCAGCAAATTTCTTTTTTCCAGAAAGTGCTTGGTTCTACAATTGATAACGGCCTTTTTATTTTTCCCTGGTTGATGATCTATTATTTTTATCATTATTATAATAAAAGCCGCCGCCAGCAACTGGATACACTTAAGCTGGAGTCGCTGGTAAAGGAATTGGAGCTAAAGACAATAAAAGCTCATATCAATCCGCATTTTATTTTTAATTCACTCAACAGTATCCGGGCATTGGTAGATGAAAATCCTCAACGGGCAAGAAAAGCTGTGACAGAGCTCAGCAATATTTTACGCAGTAGTATGCAGACAGAGAAAATGGAAACTGTGCCGCTGGAGAAAGAGTTACATATCATCAAAGACTACCTGGCCCTGGAAAATATGCGGTTCGAAGACAGGCTGAAAGTAGTTTATGAAATTGATGAGGACACATTAGATCAACCGGTACCACCGATGATGTTGCAGACATTGGTAGAAAATGCAATCAAGCATGGCATCAGCAAGCAGATAAACGGGGGAGTGATAAAAGTGGTGTCTGATTTTAAAGAGAACTACCACGAACTCGTAGTACAAAATACAGGACAATTGAACGGTTCGGTTAATACTGAAGGTTTTGGTCTTTCCAGCACTACTAACCGGTTAAACTTATTGTATGGGGATAAGGCCCACTTTGAAATTAAGCAAATCAATGGCTCTTTGGTAGAAGCGAGGGTATTGATACCAGTTGAAATTCATTAAACACAGCATCGATGAAAGCAATCATTATTGATGACGAACGCCTTGCCAGGCTTGAATTAAGGAAACTGCTCCAGGAATTTCCTGAGATAGAGGTAATTGATGAAGCCGTTAATGCAGAGGAAGCTATTTCCAAGATTGAAACAGCCCAGCCGGACCTGATCTTTCTTGATATACAAATGCCAGGTAAGACCGGGTTTGATATGCTGGCTGAATTGGACAAAACACCTCATGTGATCTTTACAACAGCTCATCATGAATTTGCATTGAAAGCTTTTGAGGTAAATGCCTTGGACTACCTGATGAAACCGGTAGAACCAAAACGGTTGGCTGATGCCATTCAAAAGTTACAGTTGTCTGAAAGTAAAGAAGTGCGGACGGAAACCGAGTATACTAATAACAGTATATTGACAGAGAATGATCAGGTGTTTGTGAAGGATGGAGAAAGATGCTGGTTTGTGAAGCTAAGCGATATACGATTATTTGAGAGTGTAGGGAACTATGCTAAAGTGTTTTTTGGCACCAACAAACCATTAATCTTAAAATCACTGAATGCGCTGGAAGAAAGACTGGATGAAAAAATTTTCTTCAGAGCTAACCGCAAACATATTGTAAACCTGCGGATGATAGAAAAGATAGAGCCATATTTTAACGGAGGTCTGCTACTTGATCTGAAAGGTGGCGAAAAGATAGAAGTAAGCCGCCGGCAAACAGTTAAGTTTAAAGAAATGATGAGTTTATAAACTCATCATTTCTTTATGAAAATAAATTCTCCTCCTTCGTCTCCGGTATTTTTAATAGCTGCATATTGCGGCAGGTTATCTGAATTGCTCAGGATAGCTTTGTAAAAGCCATCAAACAGTTCTTTTGCACTGACAAACTTTTCATTGTTGTCCATTAATGACTTTTTCAGGTAAAAAATGAATTTACTGTTGTCTGGTACTGGTTCCAGGTTGCCACTGGCCATTACTTTGCGGCTGGTTACTGCATATTGTTTTTTTATTTCTTTTGTAGCATCAGGAGGCAGCGCCCTGGTAAAGGCACCGCTGAAGCAGGCATCGGCTATCAGCAAAATATGTTTGGCATTGCTTCTCTTGATCGCCTTATTAATGTCATCGGCAGAGATATAGCTTGCATTCAAACCCTTTTTCGCAGAAGAAGGAATCCAGTAACCATCCACATCACCAAACTTATCTTTCTCTGCTATGCCGTGTCCGGCATAAAAGATAACCAGGTTATCATTTTCAGTAAGTGAATTGCAGCGCTGAACAATGGCCTGCATGATCTCTTCCCGGCTACGGTTGAACAAGGTGTCAATATTATCCGCACTGAAAGTGTACCTGCTCTCCAGGATCGACTTTAATTCCCTGGCATCTTTTACCGGATTTTTCAGATCAGGGATAGCGTCATCGTCATAATCCTTTGCTGCAATTAAGATAGCATAGTATTTTGGCGCAGGTCCGGATGTAATAGGGACATTCGAAGATGGTTTTTCCGGTTTTAGTCCGCGGTTTTCTGTACTTACTCCATTTACCGTAAAGGTCTGGCTGCTGGTATTACCTTGTTTATCAGTTGCTGAAATTACGAGTGAGTTAGCACCGGCTTTTAGAGGAATATTGGCAATGAATAATCCGTCTTCTTCCACTTTATCAATAAGAATATCATTAATCTTTATCTCAGCAATTCCGGAAATATCTTTGGCGCTGCCAACGATGGTGGTTTTATTATTTCCTGCCATAATATCGATACTGGACGATGGTGCCGGATTTTTTAAGGAGATAACCGGTGGCGTTTTATCAGATGTTACAGCATCAGCCTGCTTTTGTTGTAATCGCTCCATTGCTTCTTCCAGGTCTGGCTGGTTGGCATCTATTACCAGTGATTGTTCATACAGGGATGTGGCTTCCGTAACTTCTCCCAGTTGTTCCAGGATATAGCCGTACAAAAACAAAATATCAACATAAGATCTTTTGGTTTCTTCTTTTATCTCTGTACCATACTCCCGGGAAGCCATGTCAAGGCTGTTCCAGGCTTCTTCCAGTTTACCAGATATAACCTGGGCAACTGCTGTAATAAAATGATTGTAAAATTTATATTTTGGTGTTTCAAGGTAAGTGGTGAATCTTTTCTGCCTGTATTGATCGTAATAAGATTTAGCTTCCTGCATCCGGTGCAGCCGAACCAGCGGGGAAATAATATTAATGTATGCTACACTATAGTTAGGATCTTTTGAAAGGCAGGTTTGATAGTCTTGAACCGATAATTCATAAGCCCCATAGGTGTTATAAAAATACCCCCTGTTGTTATAATAGCCGGCTGTGGCTGGAGAAAGGCTTATTGCTTTTGTAATATCCATTAATGCCGAATCGGGTTCATTTACCTTGAAATAAGCATGGTACCTGTTGGAATAGGTAATAGCATTATTGGGATCATAAAGCAGGCTCATAGAAAGATCCCGGATAGCATGTTCAGGATAGTTTAACTGTCCATAAGCAAATCCCCGGTTGGCATAAGCCCAGGCATATTGGGGATCAAGCCGTATGGCTTCTGAGTAGTCTTCTATGGCTAGATCAAACTGGTTTTTCCGGGCATAGGCATATCCCCGGTTGGCCCAGGCAAATTTATTACCTGGCTGCAGGCTGATACAGGTATTACAATCTGCTATAGCCAGGTCAGGTTCATTCTTTGCTGTGTAGGCACTTGCCCGCCACTGGTAAGCATATACATAATTTGGATCTACGTTAATGGCCATCGTATACTGGATGATGGCCTGGTCATAATTCCTGTTCCGGTAAAATTCATCGCCTTTACTACAATAGTACTTTGCATCCTGCCCGGATGCTGCGAAGAAGCCAATGATGAATATGACTGAAAAAAAGGACTTATAAACAAAAGAATAGAGCCGCATACAACCTGTTTAATGAATAATAAAAAACCAGTGTAATTTTTCAGGGGGCCTGCGGATAGAATAGCATCTGTTTACCTTCCTAATATACTGGGATTATTGGTTACATACAAATATTAAGTATTCAAACCGGTGAAAACCTATGAACCACGGCAAAATAGAAGAGAATGCAGCCTGGCATTGCCACCGATACTATTTGGACGGTAAAAAATATCAGTATCAATTCTATAGATTTGGGCTTCAATAATGTAACGAATGAAAAAACCGATGAAGTCTCTGCTGATCATTTCAGTACTGTTTTTTTTCTTGTTGGCCGGGTGCAAAACTCCCGGGAATTCACAGGGCTTACCCGGGGATATCAATAAGATCATCACTGTTTCTGAAGTGGAGCGGATTGAGAAAGTATTGGCTGCTGATGAAATGCGTGGGCGAAGGGCTTTTACTCCTGATATTGACAAGGCGGCTGATTTTATTGCAGCCGAGTTTAAAGCCGCCGGGTTACAGCCATTCCATAGCAGTGGCAGTTACCGCCAGGAATTCGCCATGGTGAGGACAAAACATCTCTCTTCGGCTGGTAATTTTGACGGAGTGGCTCTTGAAGCAAAGAACATTATTGCTATTACTTCTCAGCCTCAGTTGAAGATAGACCAGGCCTCAGGATATGAAAAGGCTTTTATAAAAGCAGGGGCGAATCTTCAGACCGAAGCAAGAAGACTGGTCCGGGCCAATAAAAACCTGCTGGTACTGGTTGATAAAAGTTATGTAAATAGTTTTGGAAACCTGGCCAGGTTAAAGTCGTCGATGTTTAAATCAGTGTACAATGTGGTATTTGTTTTGTCGGAGACTGATCCGGCGGCCTACCAGATAGAATCCTCTCATGAGATAACAGAACAAAAGCTGGCGAATGTGGTTGGCATATTACCGGGCAAGAGCAGGAAAGATGAATACGTCATTTTTTCGGGGCATTATGATCATCTTGGGGTGGGTAAACCAGTCAATGGAGATTCTATATACAACGGTGCGAACGATGATGCAGCGGGTATAACAGGAGTGATCATGCTGGCCAACTATTTTAAAAAAGTAAAGGATAATGAGAGAACAATTGTTTTTGCAGCCTTTACAGCAGAAGAAGTAGGGGGCTTTGGGTCGCAATATTTTTCCCGGCAAATGAATCCCGACAAGGTAATGGCGATGTTCAATATTGAGATGATCGGCACAGAAAGTAAGTGGGGAAAGAATTCAGCATACATAACCGGTTACGAAAAGACAAATATGGGTGAAATACTGGCGAAGGATCTTAAGGAAACTGCTTTTACTTTTTATCCTGATCCCTATCCGCAACAGCAATTATTTTACCGGTCTGATAATGCTACGTTGGCAAGATTGGGTGTGCCGGCACATACAATTTCTACTTCTAAGATGGATATTGAGCCGCACTATCATAAGCTTACTGATCATGTGGAAACGCTGGACTTAGTGAATATGACGGAAGTAATAAAAGCTATTGCTTTAAGTGCAAAAAGTATTGTAGCGGGAAAAGAAACTCCTACGAGGGTTAAGGTGGAAGAGTTACGTTAAGCTTTAACCGGTACACTGTGCACCGCATCACTCATTTCCTTAATTAGTGATGCATCTTTCTCAATGGCATTGCCTACCACGATCACATCAGCGCCAGCTTTACAGTTCAGGTAAGCTTTTTCAGGTTGGATAATACCGCCACCAACGATTAAAGGAATTTCTATATGTTTAGCAACAGCTTCAATCATAGTTTCAGTAATAGGTCGTTTAGCGCCACTGCCAGCATCCATATAAATTAATTTCATACCCAGCATCTCGCCGGCCATAGCTGTACACATAGCTATTTCATTTTTATCAGCAGGTACAGGTGCTGCATTACTGATATAAGATACCGTGGTAGGGGCTCCGCCATCTACTACTATATAACCGGTAGGCATTATCTCCAGGCCGCTTTGTTTAACAAATGGGGCGGAGACCACATGCTGGCCAATCAATAATTCAGGATTACGACCGGATATAAGAGAGAGATATAACAAAGCATCAGCATAACGGCTTACCTGTGACGGGCTGCCGGGAAATAAGATGACCGGGATGCTGCAGTTTTGTTTGATATGCTGTACACATTCATCAAGATGATTAGAGATCACCAGGCTGCCACCAACTAAAAAATAATCAACTTTTGCAGCAGCAGAAAGCTCCATCAGTTCATCCAGCACCAAAGTATTCACTTTATCAGGATCGATAAGCACAGCAAAGGATTTTCTTCCCTGCTTTTTCTTCTCCGCCAATGTGTTATAAATAGTTGACTTCATCCGGTACCGGTTGGTTCTTGCAAAAATGCGAAAAAATGTTGGCTTTAAGACAGCTAAAAAAGCTTCTTTTTATCATAGCCTGAGATAACCTGCCAGCTGTAAAATATGATTATTGGTGAATTGACGGCCTCTTCCATTTACGTACTGGTTCATGTAGCCGATTTCAAGATCAGTTTTAGTATTGATTCGGTAGCCCGTTGCCAGGTAGAGCCTGTTCTGGTCAAAAAATTCTCCGTTTACATTGGCCGTATTTCCAATATTGATGAATACTTCGTTTTGTAATGCCGTAAACATTCCTTTGGAGAATATTTTTTCTTTTTTAAAAGGCAAGATAGTCCTGTTAAAGTAACGGAACCGGTTGGCATAAGCAGTGCCGTTTGCTTCCAGGGTATTATTTATTGCTGTTACTTTTGAAATAAATCGTTGCTCCAGCCTCAACCGGTGGCTGATAAAAATATTTTTCCATTTATGGTTATATAAAAGTTGTTCCCATATACGATGCTCAGGTACCATGCCGCTGATATTGTTGACGGTTCTCCTGTTACTGATAAATGCATACCCGGCAGTAATAACCATTTTTTTAGTCAGATGGAAATTGATACCCGGCCTTATAAGTATTGTTTGTATTTGCTCCCATCCGTTTGTACTTCTCAACTGAATATCGGTATGAAGACTTGTTTGTTTGCCTGTTTTTATAGTATTAAAAGAAGCAACCCATCCGGTAAACTGGGTTTGTGCATTCACTGTCAGAAAAAAGGAGTGAGCAGTTGCGAACAAAATGAGAAAAACTGATTTGATCATTTATGCAAAAATGCAGTAAAACCATATTATTAAATTTTTATCATTTAATTATTTCTGTGTTATGCTGCTGGTAAGGCTTTTGGGCGATCAATCTTCTGAAATTCGCTTTGGTAAAGGGTTTCATTCAATTTATTATAAAAAATCCTTACCTGTTTTGGGTTTCAAGTCAAGCCCCTGTTGTTAATATTTTTTTAATAGTTGGGATCGACTTTTCCAAAAAAAATTTGACCATAAAAAGTATACCTGGTGTGAAAAAATCAGCTAACCCAATACTGGTAAGCCTTTCGGGATTTTACGATACGATTTTCCACACAATGTTGATATTTGGAGGTTTGAACTTCCTTGTAATAAAAATACTTTCGTAACAGACCTTTCGCCAGAGAGGTTTAGTTAAGAAACCAGGACCAAAAACCCAATTAAATTCTTTCGAGTTATGGCAAATAAGAAGCAGGCATCCGCCAAAAGCGGTTTGCAATTCAGTCGTCGCTTCACCCGTGAAGATGTGAGTGTGTATGATATGTTTGAATATGATTATCGTACCTCTGTAATCCGTAATCCTTCCGGTGAAGTAGTGTTTGAGATGAATAATGTGGAAGTACCCAAACAATGGAGTCAGATTGCCACAGACATTTTAGCTCAAAAATATTTTAGGAAAGCAGGTGTGCCGCAACCTGACGGCAGTTTGGGCAGAGAAACTTCGGCCAAACAGGTAGCGCATCGCATGGCTAATTGCTGGAAAGTATGGGGTGAACGATACGGTTACTTTGCCTCTGAGAAAGATGCACAGGTATTTTATGAGGAGCTGGTATATTCTATATTAAACCAGATGTGTGTGCCTAACAGCCCGCAATGGTTCAATACCGGTTTGTATGAAAGTTATGGCATAACTGGTAAGCCACAGGGACACTACTATGTAGACCCTGTTGATGGTGAATTAAAGAAATCTCAGAATGCATATGAGCGACCCCAGCCACATGCCTGCTTTATATTAAGTGTTGATGATGACCTGGTGAATGAAGGGGGTATCATGGATCTCTGGGTTCGTGAAGCAAGGATATTCAAATATGGCTCTGGCGTAGGAACTAATTACTCCAACCTGCGTGGTTCTGGTGAAAAACTGAGTGGTGGTGGAAGTTCTTCGGGCCTGATGAGTTTTTTAAAAATTGGCGACCGTGCCGCCGGTGCTATTAAATCAGGTGGTACCACCCGTCGGGCTGCTAAGATGGTTTGCCTGGACTTAGACCATCCTGAGATTGTTGACTTTATCAGCTGGAAAGTAGAGGAAGAGAAAAAAGTAGGCGCATTGATTGCTGCCGGTTACTCTTCCGGGTATGAAGATGAAGCATACAGAACTGTGAGCGGGCAAAACTCCAATAACTCTATTCGTATTCCTAACTCGTTCTTCGAAAAACTGGATAATAATGAAGACTGGGAATTAACAGGCCGCATGGATGGAAGGGTAATGAAAAAAATCCCGGCCCGGGAACTCTGGAACCAGATCGCATACGCTGCATGGCGTTGCGCTGACCCTGGTACCCAATATAATACCACAATCAACGAATGGCATACCTGTCCCGAGGGTGGTGAGATCAGGGCTTCCAATCCTTGTTCTGAGTACATGTTCCTTGACAATACAGCCTGTAACCTGGCTTCTGCCAACCTGATGAAATTCTTCGATGCCGATACGAACCAGTTTGACGTGGAAGGCTATGAATATAATTGCCGCTTGTGGACAGTAGTGTTGGAGATATCTGTATTGATGGCGCAGTTCCCTTCTAAGGAAGTAGCGCAATTGAGTTATGAATACAGAACACTGGGATTGGGATATGCCAACCTCGGCACTATGCTGATGGTAAGCGGTATTCCTTATGACAGCGAGGAGGCAAGAGCTATTGCAGGAGCTATCACCGCTATCATGACAGGTACATCTTACAAAACATCTGCAGAGATGGCTCAGGTTCTTGGTGCATTCCCAAGATATGAGGAGAATAAACAGCACATGATGCGGGTGATGCGTAATCATCGTCTTGCAGCATATGATGCTGATGAATACGAAAACCTGAGCCTGAAGCCACAGGGTATCCATTCAAAATATTGTCCTGACTATCTGTTGAAAGCGGCTTGCAAAGCATGGGATGATGCAGTGGAATTAGGAGAGAAGTATGGCTACAGAAATGCACAGGCTACTGTTATTGCTCCTACAGGAACTATTGGCCTGGTGATGGATTGTGATACTACTGGTGTAGAGCCTGATTTTGCATTGGTGAAATTCAAAAAACTTTCCGGTGGCGGGTATTTCAAGATCATCAACCAATCAGTACCTGCAGCGTTAAAGAATTTAGGTTATTCAGAAAAAGAATCAGAAGCTATCATCAAGTATGCAACAGGTACTGCCTCTTTTGCCGGGGCTCCTTTTATCAATCACCAGGTATTGAGTGAAAAAGGATTTATTGCAGACGAAATAAAAAGACTGGATGCAGCTGCTGCCACAGCCTTTGAAATTGGATTTATTTTCAATAAATATACATTGGGTGAAGAATGCCTGCAACGGTTGGGCTTCACACCTGAGCAGTATAATAACTTTGAATGGAGCCTCCTGGAAGCTCTTGGATTCACTGACGAGCAGATCGAAGCCGCCAATGATTATGTGTGCGGTACGATGATGCTGGAAGGTGCACCGGGACTGAAAGAAGAACACCTGCCCGTTTTTGACTGTGCCAACAAGTGCGGACAAAAAGGCCAACGCTTTATTCATGCACATGGCCATATCCGCATGATGGGAGCCACTCAGCCATTTATAAGTGGTGCCATCTCTAAAACTATCAACCTGCCCCATGAAGCTAAAGTGGAAGAGATCGCTGATGCATATTACCTGAGCTGGAAATTAGGGTTGAAAGCAAATGCCCTGTATCGTGATGGTTCTAAATTGTCACAACCACTAAGTAATAAATCTGATAAGAAAAAGAAAACAGAAGCAGTTGCTGAGGAAGAGAAAACACAGGTAGTGGAGCCGGCTATGGAATCAAATATCGTTGATCTTGGTAAACTGACTGTTGAAGAACTGCTG
>Ga0209200_1004992_pt1 | contig 10457 bp, 6 predicted proteins | sample AD_UKC033_MetaG_FD_184406 | JGI IMG/M metagenome (GOLD analysis project Ga0209200, IMG submission 184406) | Active sludge microbial communities of municipal wastewater-treating anaerobic digesters from USA - AD_UKC033_MetaG (SPAdes) (version 2) | ecosystem: Engineered > Bioreactor > Anaerobic >...
GCAGCACCACGCCTTGTTTGTTACTTTCTATCTTGAATCCCCAATTTTCCAGGTCTCTGCGTTTATCAGACCTGCATTTTGTGATTATTTGGGAAATCAACTGCTTATCCCCTGCAGGAATTATCACCTCATCAAGAGTTTGCTTGGGTTGGCACTTTTGAAAGTAGGAACTCAGTTTCGCAGTTACCTCATCAGAAGTTTTGGGCTTGTAGCCAAGCGATTTCAATATCTCATACGGAATACCTAAAGTGTTTACCTGGGCTCGGTGATAGCGTTGTTCTCTGCTGATAAGCCCAGAAGATATCAAGACGAAATCATCGCTAAGGAGCTGTTGCTGTAGCCACCTGAACCTGGGGTCCGGAGCCAGGGATAGAGCCAGATCAGCCTCAGTTATTCTGTCGTCACTACAAAGTTGGTGATACATTACCACAAGTATTATGAACAACTGGTCTTCGTTTAGGACATTTTGGCGCACCAGGGTTTTTATTCCCAGGTTGTCAGGAGCAGCCAATATTCTATCTTTAAGCAGGTTCAAACAAGCTGAAAGAATAGGATGCTCCAGCACCGGAGACCTGCTACCCAATTCGCCAAAGCTACTGTAGCAGAGATCAAAAACCAGTCTCAGGTCATTAATGAAATCCTTATCATTCTGCCAACTTTCTTTTAAGACCAGTTCAAGGTCTTCTCTTATATCTCGTCCCATAATCCTGAGGATGATGTCGTTGCTGAGAGTGTATTCAGCAGATTGCAGGATCATAGGATTGAGATAGTAGTTCCCGCCTATCTTCTCATCAAAGCAGATGATATTGCGCTCCAAGAGCCCGGTAATGTATTTCAGGCATTCAGTCACCTGATAACGCCTAATCTTGGCACTGGCGCAGATACTTATCCAGCTACTGCCCCTACCTGGCAGTTCTAGATGAAACTGCCAAAGATCGGCTATCACCATCACATCCTGCTGGGAGAGACAATAACTTTCAAACAGAGGATGCTTGATCAATTGCCGGATATGCTTGTTAATCAATTTTGCATTAGTAGCATCAATGTCAGTAGGAACGGTATTTTGAATAGTTTCCGGCTCATCCTCAAGATCAAAGTCGTGTTTCATAGGTTTCAGTTCAATCAACTTATGCAGAATTTCTAATGGTTCAATACCCTCTATCTTCATCTTGTCTTCTCCCTACAGTGAATCCCAATAACTCAGATCATCAATCTTGTATCGTAATTGATACTCCGTATTGCGCTTCAGAATGCTATCCGTAATAGAAAGGAACGCTGCCTTGTGCTCTTCAGCAACCAAGTTTAACAGAGCATTTCTGTCCTTTTTGCTCATCAGCGCGTATCTGGTAGCAGTCGTGAAGTAATTGGATTTCCGCTTATCATTAGGTTCATCGCCTCTGCGGGTGTTTACCAACATGCGACCGCTATAAACCAGGTATCCGAAACACTCCATAGCCACTTTTATCATGTAGCCAATCATTTGTTTTCGCTTCATGAGATTACTATCTTGTGCGATCGGGTATGCTTGCTCAAACTGCTTACCGAGGCTTTCCGCAGCGGTTCTTTCCAGGTCTGTGGCTGTGATCATACGGATAATGTTCTCTCTTGCTGTGATTCGCCTCCACATAGCCATTGCGTCCAAGTGATTTTCATCTTTTATCAGCATAGCCGATAAACGCGGACTAAACAGATGCAAGGGAAAAGGAAACTCCGGTGATATAACAAAGGGATACCTACCATCCGGATATAAGCGCTGGGCATTCATCTCAATTTCTCCGAGATACCCTTCTGAATAGGCATTTGCTGCTCTTTCGAGCACACTCAATCTGGATAAACTTAACACTATCATCTTTCATTAACTCCTTGTGGACATACGTGTAGTAATAGCATATTTTGTCAATAAAAATCTTTCAAATGTCCACAGGGCAGAAATTAAATCGAGCTATACTTGATTGAATGGTAGTCACATGATCTTCTCAATTTTTCTCTGCTCGCAGTATCCCTCGGTGTTCATCTCATACTCATCTGACCATTCTTTGATACTGTATCCTGTTGTCAATCCCAAAATCTGCTTGAGATTTGTGTAAGCTGAGGGAAAATCCTTGACAGAATCTCCCCTTTTTAAAAGTAGAATTCCAATATCCGATGCTGAAGTGGTGAAATTGGTAGACACGCTAGTTTCAGGGACTAGTGAGCAATGAGCTCATGGGGGTTCAAATCCCCCCTTCAGCACCATTTTTTTAGTAATTAACGATTGTCTTTACCCTTACCACAAAGCGCTTTGCTAATTATTAAGAGAAAATAATCATTGACTATCTCTGCCCTATTGCAATTATTGTTTTATAGATATTTTTATTTAATTACAAACCCCTTTCAGATGGGTAGCGGACATAACATTCTACTTATTAAAAATAAAGGAATTTATACAGATGGAAAGAAAAATTTATATTCTGGATACAAATGTCCTGATTCACAATCCCCAAGCCCTTTTTTCCTTTGAGGATAACAGAGTGGTCTTGCCTATTGTAGTAATAGAAGAGATTGACCAATTCAAAAAAGGTGTGGATGAAAAAAGCCGTAATGCCCGTCAAATTGGACGCTATCTTGATGCTTTACGGAAAAAAGGCAAATTGCAGGAAGGTGTGCCCACCGAAAATGGAGGCACAATTCAAGTAACCGTGAATAAAGAAATAACCAATACTGCAGCGGAGCTATTATTTCTTGACCGCAATGATAATTTAATAATAAGCACTGCCTTGTATTTCAAGGAAAAATACCCGGAATCTCTAGTTACCCTTGTTTCCAAAGATGTAAATGTGCGTGTAAAAGCAGATTGTGTAGGTGTTAATGCAGAAAATTTTGAGACGGATACGATTAAATATGATGAATTTTTTACCGGTTGGGAAATTCTGGATTTAGAACCGGAGCAATTTAGAGAACTGGAAGAAAAAGGGTATATAAACAATATTTTTGGTGATTTTTTCCCCAATCAGTTTGTGCGTGTTCCTGTTCCTAATAATCCCAATCAATACAAGACCTTGCGTTATCATTATGGACGCAACCAACTGTATATAATCAATCATTATACAGGACAGCAGGTTTTTGGAATTAAAGCACGCAACTTTGAACAGGAAATGGCTTTAGATATCCTTTTGGATGACAGTATAAAGTTAGTTAGTTTATCGGGCAAAGCAGGAACGGGAAAAACCCTTTTAGCTATGGCTGTCGGTTTACAAAAGGTAGTGGAAGAAAAAAAATATTCGCGTCTTGTCGTTTCCCGTCCTATTTCTCCATTGGGAAAAGACCTAGGATATTTACCGGGCTCCAAGACCGAAAAATTTAATCCCTGGATGCAACCCATTTATGATAATATGGATATTTTGCTCTCTTCGCATACAGATAAAAGCCAGGGAGGTTCTGCAAGCAGAAAAAAAACCGATATTAATGATTTAATAGATTACGGTTTTCTGGAACTGGAACCGCTAACTTATATCCGGGGACGCAGTTTACCTGACCAATTCTTTATAATTGATGAAGCACAGAACTTAAGTCCGCACGAAATGAAAACTATTATTACGCGTGCAGGAGAAAACACAAAAGTTGTGCTTACAGGAGACCCCTATCAGATAGATATTCCCTATTTGGATTCGCAAAGTAATGGACTTTCCGTTTCGGTAGAAAAATTCAAAGGAGAAATTCTGGTTGGGCATATCACTTTAGATAAAGGTGAACGCAGTGCTCTGGCAGATTTAGCTGCCAAGTATTTATAAGTTATGTTGCGAAAAAAGATTTTTGAGCGTAGCTGGGTGGAAATTGACCTTTCCACTTTCAGAAATAACCTGAATATCCTGAAAAGCTTTCTGGAACCTCATCAACAATTTATGATGATTGTGAAAGCAGATGCTTATGGCCATGGAGCAAGGGAAATAAGTAATATTGCCTGTGAAGAAGGAGCTGTCTATTTGGGAGTTGCTAATCCTGAAGAAGGCCGTTTATTACGGCTACAAGGTTGTAAAATTCCGATTTTAATTTTATCTCCCTGTTTAAATAATGAAATTAATACCATCTTAGATAATGACTTAGCTGTTAATGTTTCTTCCTGGGATTTTGCCAAGGCGTTAAATAAAACCGCTAAAGCTAAAAATAAACAGGCAATTGTTCATTTGAAAGTTGATACCGGTATGCATCGCAGTGGTATTTTAGATAGTGAATTTAATGATTTTTTTGCTAAAATAGCCAAAATGGACAACCTGCTGATTGAAGGTGTATTTACTCATTTTGCCTCTGCAGAAAACGATTCGGAGTTCAGTAAACAACAGGAAGAACGATTCTGGAATATAATAGATAACCTACCCTTTACTCCCAAATATCTTCATATTGATAATTCTAATGCCTTAATAAACGGTTTGGGTAAACGCAGTAACTTAGTCCGTTTAGGGATTATGGCTTATGGAATTCAAGTTCCAGGTAATAAAGATATCGCTTTGCAACCTGTTATGACATTCAAAACAATCCTTTCACAAATTAAACATATTGCCAAAGGCGAATCGGTGGGTTACAATCGTTCCTGGATAGCAAAAAAAGATTGTTTATATGGAATTCTACCCATCGGCTATGCTGATGGTTACGATTTTATGCTTTCCAACTGTGGCGTTGTTTTATTGAATAATAAGCTCTGCAATGTTATAGGACGCATCTCAATGGATATGATTTGTGTGGATTTGAGTACATTAGAAAATCCTGCAATTGGTGATGTGGCAATTCTTTTAGGTGGTTCTGCAAAAGAAACAAGAGCAGAAAATCTGGTTTCCAAATACAGAGGTAATTCCTATGAACTGCTCTGTCAGGTTGGACGCCGAGCTAAAAGATATTATTTTCAAAACGGAAAAATGATTTACAGTAGTCCTCTTTCCCGGCGTGATTTCGTTCCTGATGATTTTTCGGACAGCAAATTGAATCTAATAATTGAATCAGCAATTGCTCAACGCTTGCAGAGCATTGAAATAGGAGAACTTATTTATCGCGAAATGCTGAGGGATTTCTTTTATTTTAAGGATAAAGATATTCACTATCGGCATAACTTCCAGCATCAGGTTATTTTTTCCCGTTCTTTGAATGCTGGATATTTTAATGCAGTAACCACGCTTAATTTTGATAAAGTGCTTAGTAATGACTATTTTCTGGTTGCTTGCGCCGCTTCCGATGAAGTTCTCCGTCGCTATTTTAAAAGGAGCGATGTAGAATATCGTTGGTTGATGGATGATAGCTTTAAACTGGATAGCGAAAGCTTTATTGTTTCTCTGGCAAAAATAGATGACCTTATTCTACAAACAACCTTACAATACATAAATGGCTGTTTGGAAATTAGATGTTTTCATCCCGAATTGAAGAAAAAAATCGGTAAGAAAGTTCATTTCACAATCAATACTCTTACTTTGTATCCTTGTTCCTCTCATCAATTCAGTGTTTTTATTACGGAGCTTACTCGCGGGGTGGATATTTCATTTCAGTTTCCCAAGGATATAATTACAGTGGATTGTGTGCCTTTTTTCTCCGGTCAGGATAAAGACCCTTTTATCCAAAGAAACAACGGAGAAATAAGGGTTTCCAGTAAACCTGAAGAATGGATATTTCCCATCAGTGGAGTTGTTTTTGCTTACTGATTGAAAAAAAAAGATTGACAAATCTCTTCTTTCAGAAACACAGTTCCGCATAAGTTAATTTCTATATATTTGTAGTTGTTAGCTAAGGAACTTGCTTATGAAGAGATTGCATTTACTATATATTACATTGATTTTGTGTGTGCCCTTGATTGCGGGTAGCTTTAACTGGTATTCACAAAATGATGAACGCTGGAAATCAGAACAATTAGGTTCAGGAAAAAAATCAATCGGCAACAGCGGTTGTGTGCTAAGCTGTCTTTCTATGCTTTTAAATGCTGAAGCAAGCAACGAATATATGACACCTGACCGCTTAAATGAATGGCTGAAAAGAAATGGCGGATATTCCGGAAGTAATATGCGTTGGCAAATTCCCGGTGAAATTGACGGCAGCGGATTAGGACTGGAACTTGTTGCACAAAGTACTAGGCGAAATGATTGGAATTTCCTTTCCACTGAATTAGCAGAAGGAAACAAAGTAATTGTAAAAGTTACCGGCAGGCGCAGCCATTGGGTTCTTGTAATAAAACAGGACGGACCCCACAATAAGCCCTCTTCCTATATTATAAATGACCCCGGAATGAAAGAATACGAAGAAAGAACTCTTGCCTATTTTGGCGGTTTTAAGTCCGCTCGTTCTTATTCCGGAAACTGGTTGGATGAACAAGCATTTGATTTAGATAGTGAAATTAATGTAGTTCCTGTTTCCCAAGATGAACTTTTTCTTTACGATGTTGCCAAATTGCCTCATCCTGCTGATGTTTATGTTACTATTCATAATAATTTAGCGGTAGAAATTTCCGGCTATTTTATTCTGGGGCTCTTTGATGATGAAGGAAATTATCTTCGCACTGTGGACTATGAATATGCCACTATTGATGCCAGTGGCAATTATGACTTGCTATACGAACTACCTGATGTTAAACCTTTAAATGAAGAACATCAAGACCTGAAGATTATTTATAGTAAATACTTCTCTCATATACCTTCCTTGACGGAATCCATTGAACTCATCAATAAAGGTATTAGAAATTATACCAATACTGCCAATTAACTAATTTAATTTTTATCGTTTACGGTGTGGCAATCCTCTCCTTCCCTACTACCCTCTCAAATGCCACTTATATGTCTGTTTATACACACTAAAACAAAGTTTGAGAACTCTTTCATAAACTAATAATAGGCACTAAACTTTCCAGTAGGGAAGGAATTGTATCTTCCAGCTACACAAGTCAGGGTCGTTGTTTCACGCAGATTTCGCAGATTACGCAGATTTGATTATTGAATAGGTCTGGGATGAACAGGATAAAAAGGATTTTAGGGATTTAATAGGTCTGGGATGAACAAGATTAAAAGGATTTTAGGGATTATTATATTGTAATAACAACTTAAACTATACAGAACTCAAAAGTTATTTCACAAGTGAAAGTTATCAAGGCACAAATGACTCCTGACTTACATTGAGGACAGGAAACGACGAGGATGTCGTTTTTCCGGAAAGTTGACCTCCCCGTCAACCAATAATAAACGACGAGGACGTCGTTTTTCCGGAAGGTTGACCTCCTGGTCAACCATAAAACGACGAGGACGTCGTTTTTCCGGAAAGTATCCATCTCACCCTCTTGACCTCAAGACCTCTCGACCCCTTGACCTCAAGACCTCTTGACCTCAAGACCTCTCGACCCCTTGACCTCAAGACCCCTTTACCTCTCGACCCCTTGACCTCAAGACCTCTCGCCACCTCGCCCTCTCGCCATCTCGCTAAATACATTCTAACTATTTCTCTTTCTCTCTTTTTCTCTTTGTAAAAAAAATCCATCTCGCTACCTCACCACCTCACTTTATTTCATTCACAATCCTAAATATCTTATTTATCCCTGACCTCTTATCAATCAAAATCTGCGGAATCTCGTGCAACCCAAAAAAAGAACTTGACGAAATAGCCAATATGGAAAAAAATCAACACAACTTAGGATTAGAACTTGAGGAGGTTTAATGAGCAACTATTTTATGGAGACCCATCATCATGAATGGATTCTAACTAACCGTAGAGGTGGTTATGCTTTAGGAACAGGTAATTTGATAAACCAGCGAAAATATCACGGTTTGCTGGTTAGCAGTGATAATAAATTCAACCGCTTTCATTTAGTAGCTGGTATGGAAGAGAAAGTAGAATGGCGGGGAGAATTTTTTCATCTGGATAGTAATAATTACAGCAATTGCATATATCCTGAGGGCTTTCTGCATTTAGTAAAACCCTGGTTGCGTCCTTATCCGATTTTTTTGTATTCAGCTCTTCCCCATCAGAACGATATTTTGATTCTGAAAGAAATAATGATGGATGAAACAACCAATACCACTTTAGTGAAATATACTAATTTGGGTCATCATTTACTGCATTTTGAGCTCCATCCCAAGTTTACGATGATTCCTCATCACGAGCTGAACAAACCTGGCTCTCTGGATTTCGTGAATTTTATAACGGAAATTGATACTCCTGATAAATTCACTCGTTATAGTGTTCTTAGGCAGGATAACAATATAGTGCTTTATGGTGCTTTGCTTTGGGGTGAAGTTATACCCAATCGTTATGTTTATTACAATGTTTTTTATCCTTGGGAAGTGATGAGTGGCTATGCAGGTATCGGCGACCAGATAACTCTTTTCCAGTTTAGTTTTGACCTAAAGGTGGGACAAAGCAACTATCTTCTTTTCAGCGATACAGCTATTGAGGATGCCAAAACCCTGATTGAGAGAATTGAAAACCGTTATACAGACCTTCCTAAACCTTTGGATTATCCCGTTGCTCCCGATAAAGATGACACTCTTTTGAATTCCCTGGATTATAATGATAATATTATTTTCCCGTATGACGCTTATCTTAAAATTCTGGAATTTGCTCTGAAGGACTTTTTAGCCAATGATGATATTGTAGCCGGTTATCCTTTTTACGGTGCTTGGGGTAGAGATACAATGGTTGTAGTAAATGCTCTCTTACATTGTCCTAATCAACAGGAAACAGTGGAAAAAATCCTCAATAAATATAGGGGTTACATTAAAAATGGTCTTATTCCCAATATGATGGCAGAATCAGACAGAGAAGCAAATTACGATAGTGTAGATTCCACTTTATGGTATATCATTTTGTTATGGAAACTGGGTAAACGCAAGCAAACGGTTAAATACTGGAAAGATGTTATTGCTTTAGCAGAAGACATTTTAACCAATATTTTGCATAATGAGGTTCATCCCTTTAGTGTGCGTTCTGATGGTTTAATTGAATTACATCCTGATTTTGCTCATGGCACTTGGATGGATGTGCGGATTGATGGAAAACCTGTAACTCCACGCAATGGAGCTCCCATTGAAATAAATGCCCTTTGGTATAATGCTTTGTGCTCTTACGAAGCTATGTGTAATGCCTACTGTCAGAAATCCCGAAAAAAATATCAGGTAAAAGAAGAATTAATCCAGTTGAAAGAAGTCGTTAAAAAGTCCCTGCAAAAGTTCTACAAGGATGGTTATCTGGCAGATAGAATTGTAGGTGAAGAACTGATAATGGAAATTCGTCCGAATGCTATTATAGCTCTTGCTTTGCCCTGGCAGGCGTTTTCTCAAGAAGTTCTGCAGCAGGTTCTGGAACTAAGTTTTAAGGAGCTTTACACCAACTATGGAATACGCACTTTGAGTCCCAAAGATATTCGTTTTCGCAAAAAATATTATGGAACACAAAGAGAAAGAGACCTTGCTTATCATAATGGCAGTGTCTGGGCTTGGTTATTAGGTCCCTTTTGCGGTTTATATACAAGGGCGTATAATGGTGTGAAAACCAAAGAGGAAATAATAGCTGCTCTTGTTTCTTTTATTTCTACTTTGCGCACCAGTTTTATGAAAGGACATATTGCTTCCATTGCTGAAATATGGGATGGTGATGCTCCACATTTTCCTAAAGGAGCTCCGGCTCAGGCATGGAGTGTAGCTGCCTTATACAATATTGAAAATTACATTATTTTTCTGGAGGAGGGCAAATGAAAATTCTAATGTTCACCTGGGAATTTCCCCCTCTTATTTCCGGAGGTTTAGGTATGGCTTGTTATGGAATGGCAAAAGCTCTGCTTAGTCAAGGAATAAAGATAGACCTTGTGTTGCCAACTAAAGAACTGGTCTATTTCCCTTTAAGGGAAGAAAGCGATGCTGATACCCTTCCTGCAGTTTTTATTGAACCGGAAAAACAAAAAGAATATTCAATGCGCACTTTCTCCACAATGCATGAACGTCTTGAATATATTGGAATATCGGCACATCCGGAAAGCTATTTTAACCTGAATGAAATTAAGGACTATGTAACCTCCATTAAAAAAACATCCTGGCTAACTGAAACTGTTACCACTAAAGAACATAATATCTGGAAAGAAATGACTGCTCATCTTATTGGTGAAGAAGATTTAATTCGGAAAGTGCAGGAATATACTTTAAGAGCACATCGTTTTGCTGAAATTTTGGATTATGACCTTATTCACGCACACGATTGGCTTACTTACCCCAGCGGGATTTTAGCTAAACAGATTTCCCGTAAACCCTTAATTGTTCATATTCATGCTACAGAATTTGATAGAGCAGGTGGTCCTGGAGACGAAAGAATTCATAAAATTGAACATCTCGGAATGACCTATGCCGATAAAGTTATTGCTGTGTCTCAATATACAGCCCAGATGATTATGAGTCGCTATCGCATAGATACCGCAAAAATCCGCATAATTCATAATGCTTTTACAGTTTCGGAAGCCACATTACACA
>Ga0209200_1004995_pt1 | contig 10454 bp, 10 predicted proteins | sample AD_UKC033_MetaG_FD_184406 | JGI IMG/M metagenome (GOLD analysis project Ga0209200, IMG submission 184406) | Active sludge microbial communities of municipal wastewater-treating anaerobic digesters from USA - AD_UKC033_MetaG (SPAdes) (version 2) | ecosystem: Engineered > Bioreactor > Anaerobic >...
GTGCCTCTTGCTGTTCTCGAGTTGCCAGACTCGGTGCGAGGCGTCCCCGTTCGCGTCGCGTCGCGGCTCATCCGGTATTCTTGCCTGCCCATGGGCTGGTGGCTATAATAGCTGTCACCGTAGATACTGCGAAGCCATCAACTAGCACGGTTGCTGGAGTTGCCGGTGAAGGCTGCATTCATCAAACAAGATTGTCTGGTTCAGACGGATGGCAAGGAGGTCCGCCTTAGACCGGGAGGGGCGGAGGCTCTCAAGCTTCTGGCAGAGCGCAAGTTGTTTGTCGTTCTGCTTGACGTCAGCTCTTGCTCTGTCGTGCCAGCGGCGATGAAGGCCAAACAAGAGCTCAGTCGCAGCGTGCTGGAAGCGCTGCGAGTTGCCGGAGGCCATGTTGATGCCCTGGTGGAGTGCCCGCACCATCCCGACGAGGGTTGTGGCTGCTGGGGTCTGCATCCGGGATTCCTCTACGCGGCGGCAGCCAGGCTGGATATGCGCCTCGACGAGTGCTATTTGCTGTGCGATCAGGCCGACGATGTGCTGCTCGGTTACAGGGTAGGATGTCGGCCAGTGCTGGTACTCGAGGGGCGGTCGATCGGCGACCTCTATGACGGGCACCAGCCCGAGCCCCATGATTTTCCCATCGCCTTCGACCTGTGCACCGCGGTCAACTATGTCCTGACTGAGGAAGACGCCACCGGCGCCTGGGGCCATCCCAGACAGCCAACCCCGCTCTCTCAGGAGGCAGAGTCTCAGCCGGCGGGCGAGATGCCTGATTTCTCTCCCACGGTGCGACTCTTCACGCCGGTGCCAGGAATCAAAGGTGTTGTGACCGGCTGGTCGACTGACCAGAGTACCACCAGACGCTGGCTCGTGACCTTTGTTTTTGGTGGTGTCTGGTTGAGCCTGGGTATCGCCTACCTGCTGACCCATCTGTATCGCACCCATCCCTTCCCCGCCTATTTCTACTACCTGACCTTGCAGTTCATCCCCCGGCCTCTCCGCGCCGCGCTGTTCATTCTGAGCGGTGTGGTTGTAGTGGGGCTCTCCGTACGGGCTTTCGCCCGGCTCTCGGCTACCAACGGCGCCAGGAAGCGATAGCAGCGAACCGTCGACGTCGGGTACTGAACCTGAGCGGCACAGGCGACGTAAGGATTCTGGAACCGTCTGCCAACGCAAGACCTTCGGGAGGGTTGTAGTGAACAATCCAACGGCAGCGCCGCGTGACGGGGAAGGCATCAACCGGCGCCTGGAGAGCATTGCCTTGCCTGTCTTTCTCCTCATGCTCGGCGCACTGGCCCTTGTGCCTCGCACTGCTGTCCCGCAGGGGGTGTGGGCGACCATCGCGGGGGTTGCGCTGCTGGCCCTCAACTATGCGCGACACCATTACGGGATCAGGATAAGCCTCGGCAGCACCATCCTCGGTGTGATCCTTTTTGTGTCCGGTGTTGCCAACCTGCTGGGCAAGGATCTGCCCATGTTCGAGATCCTGTTTGTGACCGCTGTCGCCAATCTGGTCTTTTACTCCCTTGCTGGCCGTGGCCGAAAGGGGGACCCGCGCTGGTGAGCGTTGGCAGGTTCCAGGCCGGGGTGGCGGCGCTCATTCGGCGAGCGTCGGATGGTCAGTATCTCCTGCTCAAGCGGTCCGAGGAGAAGGACTATGGCCCTGGAACGTGGGAATGCGTCACCGGTCGGGTCGATCAGGGCGAGAGCTTGAGCGCCGCTCTGCACCGGGAGGTCGCGGAAGAACTGGGCGACGAGACGCGGGTCCAGGTGGACTGGATCATTGGGACCACCCACTTTTACCGCGGCGAGCCGTCTTTGGACACCGAGCTCCTCGGAGTACTGTTCGCCTGCACCCTGACCTCGACCGCGCCCCTGCGTCTCAGCCGCGAACACTCTGCGTCTCGCTGGCTCAGCGCAGAGGAAGCGCTGCAAGAGTTTCCACCAGGCAATTGGCTGCACCGCGCGATCCGCAGGGCAGAGACCCTGCGCGCACTTGCTCCAGACGCGTTGCTTGACTGCTTCCACCAGCAAGGTTTTGAGATCTAGGCCGATCCCAACAGGACCAGGTGCAAGGATAACGGGGGAGGTACCAAGCCAAGAATCCCTAAAGTTGAAAAGTGAACTGGTTGGCTTTGCTCACGAGTTGGGCAAGGCGCGGAGGGGATAGACGGCCGAGTGCGCCACCTTGCCTGCCCACCAGATGCGGATTTCCATCGTGTCTGTGTCAGTGTTGGGGATGATGTGAACATCAACCTCCTCGCGTAGGGGGACATTGGGTACCTCAATGTCATGGTTGAAGAGAGAGATGCGGCGGTAGCCATTGACGACTCTGGTCTCGTGCAGGCAGAAGACGTCTTTGGCTTCACGGTAGGGTCTGGGCAGAGCTAGGGGCCGGAAGAGGGTGCAGCCGGACGTTCTAGCCTGGTCGAAACGGAGACTGGGGATCTGGCCGGTGGTAGCGTGGACTTGATGGTTGTTGTAGCGGTCCACCTCGTAGCGCAGGACAGCGCGCACTTCGTCAATGGTAGAGAGGTGATCCAGGGCAGATTGGCGGACGATGCGATCCTGCATCCAGCGGAAGGTTCTCTCCACTTTTCCTTTGGCCTGCGGCGAAAGGGCATAGATAACATCCACACCCAGGGTACGCATGACCTGGCGCCACTGAGGGTCGACATCGTCGGTGGTGAGAACGTGGTTGCGCCAGAAGCTATCCCGTTTCTGTACGAAGCGGAAGACGCGCAAGTTATCGACATAGTAGCGCAATGGCAAGCCATAGGTTTGCATAAGGGTTTGCGCTGCCTGGATATGTGCCCAGGCAGTCTCGTGCGGGAAGAAATCGGCGAACAACAGTTTGCGGCTGTAGTCGTCAATGGAGGTGATGAGCGTCCATTTTTCTGCGGCGTAGGGTGACCAGAGGTGCACCGAAGCATCATGCTGCACTAGGGCGCCAATAGCGGCGGTCAGGACTTGGCGATCATGAACTTGGCTCTTGCGGTGTGGCCTGTAGCAGCCTAGAGCCTTGGCTCTCGTGATGATGGTGGTAGTGGAGACGGTGATGCCGTGTTGACTGAGGCGGTCACGCAATGCCGAGTAGTTGTAGTCGGAGATGGGGAGTTGTGGGTCTTCTACCAGCCCTTTCTCTCGCAGCAGCTCTGCTCTGATGCTCTCCTCTGCCTCGGGCGAGAGGCGGGCCGGTGTTCGCCGATGGTAGTCAATGGTGAAGCGGTCTGGCGCACGCCGGAACTCTCTGAGCAGGGCAAAGAAACGCGTCTTTCCCAGATGCAGCATCTCCTCTACTTCGGACCGGCACAGCGTACCTTGGCAGTAGCCCAACAGCAGCACCCGGATCTGCTCTGCAGTGAAGCGCCGATGTATCTGATCCATTGATCCCTCCCATAAGAACTGGAGGAATCTACCACAAATCGTGGGCGGCAAGGCCCCGGCGGCAGTTCACTTTTCAATCCAAAATGGTTCACTTTTGAACTGTAAACAGTTCACTTTTCAACTTTGGATGACAGTCAATCATTTTGCATTGACAAGCGCCCTGGCCTGTGATAGAATCCTGACAAGCGCTGGCCAGTAGGTTCGTGTTTGCTTTCTGGCACTGGCCGCGGCGGCGCCTTGTACCTCTGCTGACTGCAACACGACCGCCCCGGCTGGCTACACAGAACTCGCGTTGGAGCTTGCTGGCGCGGCGCCGCTGATGCTCCTATACCACATCGGAGGGCGCCCAGCTCGGTGCGCTCTCTTGCTTATCCGGCTCCCCCTCTCGGGAAAGGAGGTGAGCTCAGGGAGTCCGGCTCTCTGCCCGACCAGGCGGCCGGGTGACCGACAACTGATCGTATTATCCAGGAGGATTCATGAAGATCGAACTCATCGCCCGAATTATCGGGGCATTAGTCTTGTCCTTTGCAGCATGGCGGCTCGGCTACGCTGTTACCAGCGAGGCACAGCCTCTCTATCAGTACATTACCAGGTGGCTTGGCGAGACGGGGGTCATCTTCCTTCCCTATCTCTTTGGTGTCGTCGGAGCCACTATCGGCATGCTGTTCACGCCTCACCTCACCACGCGGCCCTTCTTCTGGCTGCGCGGCAAGATTCGTCAACTGCCCGTGCCGACGCTGGTCGCTGCCCTTGTCGGACTGGTCATCGGGCTCATCATCTCGGCGTTGCTCGCACTTCCTCTCTCGGTTCTGCCCACCCCACTCGGCGAGATCCTTCCCTTTGCCTCCGCGGTGCTGTGCAGCTATCTCGGGGTCATGGTCATGGTCACTCGCGAGAAAGAGATCTTTGGTCTGCTGGGAGTCCGCTTCCTCAAGGACCGGCTCTCCCGCAAAGAGAAGGAAGAGACGGTACTGCTCGATACGAGTGTCATCATCGATGGGCGCATCGCCGATATCAGCCAGACGGGCTTTATCCACGGCACGGTCGTCATCCCGCGGTTTGTTTTGAACGAACTGCAGCACATTGCCGACTCGCCCGATGTCTTGCGACGAAACAGAGGGCGCCGCGGTCTGGACATGCTCAACAAGCTGCAGAAGGAATCCAAGGCTCCCATCAAGATCAGCGATGTTGACGTCCCTGAAGCCAGGGAGGTCGACAGCAAGCTGGTGCGCCTGGCCAAGGATCTCGGCTGTCCCATTATCACCAATGACTATAACCTGAACCGTGTCGCCGAGCTGGAGGGCATCCGCGTTCTGAACATCAACGAGCTGGCCAATGCGGTCAAGACCGTTGTCCTCCCCGGAGAGAGTCTGACCGTCAACATCATCCAGGAAGGCAAGGAGCTCGGCCAGGGAGTGGGCTACCTCGATGACGGCACGATGGTCGTCATTGAGGATGGCCGCCGGTACATCGACCAGACCATTGAAGTAACTGTCACTCGCGTCCTGCAGACCGTCGCCGGTCGGATGATCTTTGCGCAGTTAACCGGCCGGCGTTAAGCTCTAGCCTGGCAAAGGGCGGTGATAGACTGTGCCAATCGTCACGCTGTCGAGACAACTTGGCGCCGGCGGCTCGGAAATAGCTGCCGGGGTGGCAAAGGCTCTTGGCCTGCGCATCATCGACGGCACGGCCATCGACGAGGCAGCTCGCAAGTGCGGAGTGCCAGAGCTGGCGCTCGATGAGCTCGGTTTCGAGGGTCGCCGCGGCCTGATTCAGCGCATCCTTGACGCGCTCAAAGCCTCTCCTGCCGTCCCCAGTCTGGTAGAGATGGAACGACGCGAGTCATTGCTGCCCATCTCCGCGTCACCGCCGCGCGGCGCCTTCACTCCGGCTTTGCCGCTGCTCAGCACGGCGATGGATGACTATGTGCGTATGATGGGCATCGTCATCCAGGACATGGCGCGGGAGAACAACGTACTGATCATCGGACGGGCCAGTCAAATGCTGCTCCGCGACAACCCGCAGGCTCTACACCTGCAAGTGGTCGCGCCGCTAGCCCGCCGCGTCGCCAAACTCATGGCTCAGAGCACTCTTGGCCAAAGAGAGGCCACCCAGCGCATCCTGGCCAGCGATGAGGCCCGCCGCGAGTTCCTGCGACGCTACTATGCAGTGAACTGGCTCGACCCGCAGCTCTATGACCTGGTCATCAACACGGGGCGGGTATCCATTGCTACCGCAGTGCAACTCGCCGTGATGACCCAGGTCCAGCGACTCGTGCCAGAGGCTTCCCCTACCGAAAGGAGACCTGACCTTGGCTCTTAGGATCTACAGTACTCTGTCCAGGCAGAAGGAGGATTTCGTTACCCTGGAGGCCGGCGCGGTCAAGATGTACGTCTGCGGCCCGAACCTGTACGGTCCGGCTCACGTTGGCCATGCCATGTCCTACATCATCTTTGACACTATCCGCCGATACCTGCAGTACCGTGGGTACCGGGTCAAGTACGTGCAGAACTTTACCGACATCGAGGACCGCATCATTGAGACGGCTCGTTCGCTCAATACCACCGTCCAGGAACTTGCGGAAAAGTACATCGCGCGCTTTTACGCCGAGATGGACGCACTCAACGTCCTCCGTGCCGACTATAACCCCAGGGCAACAGGGGTCATTCCCAAGATCATCGAAATCGTTGCTGGCCTCGTGGAAAAGGGCTATGCCTACCCGGTTGACGGCGATGTCTATTTCCGCGTGACGCGCATGCCCGACTACGGCAAGCTTTCACACCGTGCGCTGGATGGCATGGAGGCCGGTGCCCGCATTGAGGTAGACGAGCGCAAAGAACACCCGATGGACTTTGCCCTGTGGAAGGCCTCCAAGCCGGGTGAACCAGCCTGGGACAGCCCCTGGGGCAAGGGCCGCCCCGGCTGGCATATCGAGTGCTCCGCTATGTCGATGCAGTACCTCGGCGAGCAGCTCGACATCCACGGCGGTGGTCACGACGTGATCTTTCCTCACCACGAGAACGAGATCGCCCAGTCTGAAGCCTTCACCGGCAAGGTACCCTTCGTCCGGTACTGGGTGCACAATGCCCTCTTGCGCCTGCACGAAGGCGAGGAAAAGATGACGCGCCACCTGGGCAATATCGTCAGCATCCAGGAGGCTCTGGACAGGTACAGCAGCGACGCGATCCGGCTGTTCATCCTCTCCTCTCACTATCGCAGTCCGCTGACGTGGAAGGATGAGAACATCCTGGCTGCCGAGCGCGGAGTCGAACGCATCAAGGTGGCGCTCAAGGACTGGACCGGCCATCCGCAGCAGAGCCCCGGAGACGCCCTATGTGAGGAGGCCGACCGGGCACGCAACGAGTTCATTGCCGGAATGGACGACGATTTCAACTCTCCGCGTGCCATTGCCCAGGTCTATGAGCTGGCCCGGCTGATCAATGCTGCTCGCGATGCCCAGGCGCCAGCCGAATCAGTCGCCTACGCCCAGAGTGTCCTCCGCGAACTCACAGAAGTGCTGGGCCTGACCCTCAAAGGCAAGGCCGCCCCTGGCGAGGTCGAACCATTCATCGCCTTGCTGGTACAGACCAGAAACGAGCTGCGGGCGGCCAAGCAGTTTGCCCTTGCGGATCAGATTCGCAACCGCCTGGCTGGTCTTGGCGTGGTGCTCGAGGACAGTGCGGACGGCACCGCCTGGAAATACACCGGGTAGAGACTGGCATTCACCATGCTGCAGATACTCTACGGGCGCAATGCGGTTCTGGAGGCCCTGCGGGCCAATCGCCGCCGTTGCACCAACATCACCATCGCTGAAGGCGTACACGAGAAGGGTTCGGCCGAGGCGATTCTCTCCCTGGCGGCGGAGCGGGGCGTGCCGGTCAAGCGTGTCCAGCGCAGTCAGCTCGACGACCTCGGACCGATCAACCATCAAGGCGTTGCCGGGCAGTTCGAGTCCTATCCCTACGTGGACCTGTCAGAGATACTCGCCGTATCTCGCGACACGGGAGAACCCCCTTTCTTGCTGCTGCTTGACTCACTTCAAGACCCGCAGAATCTGGGCACTCTTCTGCGTACGGCCGAGGTCGTCGGCGTACACGGCGTGGTGATCCCGCGCCACCGTGCCGCTGAGATCACCCCGGCGGTGAGCAATGCTTCCGCGGGAGCAGTGGAGCACCTCCGCATCGCTCAGGTCACCAACCTGGTCAGGACGATGGAGGAGCTGAAAGAAGCGGGGACCTGGATAGTCGGCGTGGAGAACCTACCCGAGGCAGAGGACTATCACGCCGCCAGGCTCAACATGCCACTGGCGCTGGTGATCGGCAGCGAAGGCCACGGTCTGGGTCATCTGGTGCGCGAGCGCTGCGACCTGTGGATCAAGTTGCCGATGAAGGGCAAGATTCAATCACTGAATGCCGCTGTCGCCGGATCGATTGTGCTCTACGAAGGATGGCGGCAGCGCCAGAGCGCGCGCTGAGGATACATTGCTGGCTCTGCGTTACACAGAGAACGGCTCCGGTAAGGATGTAGCCCGGAGCCGTTTTGGTATCAACAGGCAGCCTTCGCGCCTGACGGCCTACTTCTCGTAAGGCTTGCCCTCCGCAGCAGGCGGGGTAGTGCGTCCGATCAAGCCCGCCAACACAATCATCGTCACGATGTACGGCGCCATGCCCAAGAACTGATAGGGGAGCTTGACGCCCAGGATCTGCAGTTTGATCTGCAAAGCGTCGGTAAAGCCAAAGAGCAACGAACCCAGGAACGCCCCAATCGGGTTCCAGTTACCAAAGATCATGGCCGCCAGGGAGATGAAGCCTTTGCCGCCAGTCATCACGTCCTCAAAACTGCCCACGGTCTCCAGCGAGAACCACGCGCCGGCCAGACCAGCAATCATTCCCGCCAGGATCACGTTCACGTACTGCACCTTGTAGACGTTCACTCCGACCGTATCGGCTGCTCGCGGATGTTCGCCTACGGCGCGAGTCCTCAGCCCCCACGGTGTGTAGAAGAGCATCAAGTAGACCAGCGGTACCAGAATCAGCATGAGGTACACGATTGGCTGGCTGCGGAAGAGCAGCGTACCCAGCACCGGAATCTGCGACAGGAAGGGGATCTTGATAATGGGCAGCGTGCTGCCAACAAAGTACGCCTTGACCAGATAGGCCCGGCGCAGAAAACCTGATGCGCCTACTGCAAGGATATTGATGGCCGTGCCGCTGATGATCTGGTCGGTCTTGAAGCGGATGCACATCAGCGCATGAATCAATGCCATCAGTCCACCGACCAGGATCGCGACCAGCACACCGATCCAGATGTTCTTAAAGTACAGGTTGGCGCCAAAGCCAAAGGCCGCCGCCGCCAGCATCATGCCTTCGATGCCAATGTTCACGATGCCGGAACGCTCGCAGAGGATCCCGGCCAGCGCACCCAGGGCGATAGGCGTGCACATGCGCAGGCTCGAGGCCAGCATGCCCACGATATCGATGCTTCCACCCTGTGCCAGCGCCGTCAACGAGGCCAGGATGGCCAGCAGGATGCCCAACACTACCGCAACGACCGATATCTTGGGACGTCTGGGATAGATTACCAGCGCCACTCCGGCCAGGAATGCGATCATCCAGCCTATGGACTTGACCGTCGACCTGGTTAGCACAGCCTTCTCACCCAGCTTTTCAAAGCCCAGGGTCGACAACCTGTCGGCAGGAATCTTGGCTGAGAAGTAGAGCGCAAAGGCGAGTCCAACCACCAGCACGAGCAGTGCCAGGACCACCGGGCGGGATAGACGGAACTTGGGCTCTTTCATGACCATTTCTCCTATCTACCCCAGCCGCGGGTAAAGACAATGTCGCGAATCTGGTCTTTGCTGCGCTTGATACGGTACAGTCCGCGGATGATCTCGTCAGCAGCGATAAAGATAATCACCAGCCCTTGAACGATGTTGATCAAGTCGATGGAAATCCCCGCCCGAACCTGCATCAGCCCTGCTCCGTTGCGCAGGGCCGCCCACAAGAACGCTGCCGGGAAGATTCCCAAGGGATGGTTCTTGGCAATCAGCGCGATGGCAATGCTGTCAAAGCCGTATCCGGAGATAAAGGCCGCGGGAAGGGTGCGATTTGTTCCCAGCACCTCTCCCGTACCAGCCAGACCGGCCAACGCCCCGCTCAGCACCATGGCCAGGACAAAGTTGCGCGTCACACTGATGCCTGCGTAGTGGGCGGCATCGGGGTTGGCGCCAACGGTGCGGATCTCAAAGCCGACCGTGGTTTTCCACAGCAGCCAGTAAACCACAAAGACAGCGGCAATCGCGATGAGCAAGCCTGCATGCACACGATGATCCGTCAGCAAACGCGGCAGGGTCGCCGTAGGGAGGATGTAGGGTGTACGGGGGATAGTCGACGTTCTATCTCTGAAGGGGTTCTTGACCACATAGTCCACGACCTTGACCGCGATATAGTTGAGCATGATCGCGTTGGTCACCTCGTGGGCGCCCAGCTTGGCCTTCAGGATGCCAGGAATGGCTCCCCACACCGCACCACCCAGTGCGCCGGCCAGCACTGCCAGAGGCAGATGCACCACCGCAGGAAGCCCCTTCACCGCGAAACCGACATAGACCGCGAACAGTGCTCCCATGTAGAACTGGCCTTCGGCACCGATGTTGAACAGGCCGCAACGCGATGCCAGGGCCACCGCCAGTCCGGCCAGAGTGTAGGGTGTGGCAATAACCAGCGTCTCGGTAAAGTTGGTCACTCCCACCAGGGCTCCCTCGATCAGCCCACGATATGCCTTCACTACGCTGGCCTTGGTGGCCCAGATGACAATAGCACCAATGGCCAGCGCGGTTACCACTGCCAGGACCGGAATGAGTTTCTCAGGGAGGCTACTCAACCACGAGGCAAAAGCCCGAGGTTCCTTCTTGGCTTCAGCGGTCACTGTGCCGCCTCCTTCTTGATGCCAGCCATCAGCAGACCCAGTCGTTCGGGGGTCGCCTCCGCTGCCGGCAACGTATCGATGATTTGACCTTTGTAAAGTACGGCAATCCGGTCCGCCAGGGAGAGGATCTCATCCAGCTCCACCGA
>Ga0209200_1004997_pt1 | contig 10452 bp, 8 predicted proteins | sample AD_UKC033_MetaG_FD_184406 | JGI IMG/M metagenome (GOLD analysis project Ga0209200, IMG submission 184406) | Active sludge microbial communities of municipal wastewater-treating anaerobic digesters from USA - AD_UKC033_MetaG (SPAdes) (version 2) | ecosystem: Engineered > Bioreactor > Anaerobic >...
GTCGGCGAAATCGTTGATCACGCAACCCGCCGCGCGCATCACCACGACTCCGAGCACGAAGATGATGAAGACCTGTTGCGGCGGGTGGCCCTCGCCGGCGATCCAAAGCGCCCACAGCACCGGCCACAGCAGCAGCCAGGTGCCGATCGGGCGGTCGAGGCGCATCAGCTGGCCGTAAGCTGTCAGCGTGCGGGACAGACTGCGCAGGGTCATCAGGCGATCCGTGCCGCGTGTGTATCGAGGCCCGCCACGCCGATGCCCGGCAGGAACGCTTCCTGCACGGTGAGCGGCGCGCCGGCGATCGAGAATTCCGACCGCCGTATCCACAACGTCTGTGGCGGCAGCGCGGTGCGCGCCAGCGCCCGCGCGACGAGCGGCGCATCCGGCGTCAGCCGCGCGTAGGCGAAATCGGAGCGCGTGCCGCCGCGCGCGGTCAGCTCTTCGCCGAGCGACACCTCGCCCATGCGCGCGAGCCACGGATGAGTGGCGAGCGAGGCATCCGGGATCGAGGTCTCCGCATAGATCCAGGGCGCCGCGCGAGTGCCGAGCAGGATCGTGCGGCGGTGTTCGCCATGCGACGCATCCTCGCCCAGCACCACCAGACTGAACGCCGCGCCGGCGGCCGCGCGCACGCGTTCGGTGAGCAGCCCCGGTGTCACGAGCCACGAGCGCATCCGGGCGTCGCTCTCGTAGCAGCCGAGCGCCCCGGCGGGCAGCCAGAGTGCGGGCGCAGTCGATGCTGGTACGGTTTCGATCACTGTTCCCCTAGCCGACACGGCCGTAGCGCCCGCCGTCGCCGATCCAGCGCGCAGTGAGCGGCGCAATGATATCGGGGTGCTCGCGCAGGATCACTTCCACGGCCTGCTGTACGCGCGGCAGCAGGTCCGCATCGCGCGACAGGTCGGCGACCCGCAGCTGCGCGAGCCCGGTCTGGCGCGTGCCGAGCAGTTCGCCCGGGCCGCGCAACTCGAGGTCGCGACGCGCGATCTCGAAACCGTCGTTCGACTCGCGGATCGTGCGCAGCCGCTCGCGCGCGACCTGCGACAGCGGCCGGCGGTACAGCAGCACGCAGCTGCTCTCGCGGGCGCCGCGCCCGACTCGTCCACGCAGCTGGTGCAGCTGCGCGAGCCCCATGCGCTCGGCGTTCTCGATCACCATCAGCGTCGCGTTCGGCACGTCGACACCCACCTCGATGACCGTGGTCGCGACGAGCAGCTGGATGCGCCCGGCCTTGAACGCCGCCATCGCCTGCTCCTTCTTCGCCGCCGGCATGCGCCCGTGCACGAGGCCGAGCCGTACGTCGGGCAGCGCCTCGGCGAGTTGCGCCGCCGTCTCCTCCGCCGCCTGGTAACGCAGCTCGTCGGATTCCTCGATCAGCGGGCAGACCCAGTAGACCTGCCGGCCCTGGCGGCAGGCCGCGGCGATGCGCTCGACGATCTGCGCGCGCCGCTCCTCGGGGAAGGCCACGGTCTTCACGGGCGTGCGTCCCGGCGGCAGCTCGTCGATCACCGAGACGTCGAGATCGGCATAGGCGGTCATTGCAAGCGTGCGCGGGATCGGCGTCGCCGTCATGATCAGCTGATGGGGCGTCGCGCCGCTGCGATCACCCTTCTCCTTGAGCGCGAGCCGCTGCTGCACGCCGAAGCGGTGCTGCTCATCGACGATCACGAGCGCGAGGCGCGCGAACTCGATCCCCTCCTGGAAGAGTGCATGCGTGCCGACGATCAGCTGTACCTCGCCCGACGCGATCGCCTCGTAAGCGCTCGCGCGCATGCGCGCCGGCGTCGAGCCCGACAGGTGCGCCACCGGCAGGCCGAGCGGGCGAAACCACGCCTCGAAACTGCGCCAGTGCTGCTCGGCGAGCAACTCGGTCGGTGCCATGAGCGCCGCCTGCATGCCGCTGCCGACGGCGCGCGCGGCCGCAGCCGCGGCTACCACCGTCTTGCCGCAGCCCACGTCGCCCTGCACGAGCCGCACCATCGGCTGGGCGCCTGCGAGGTCGGTGTCGATCTCGGCGAGGACCCGTTGCTGCGCACCGGTCAGTGCAAAGGGCAGCGCGTCGACGAAACGCGCTTCGAGCGCCGCCGGGTCCGCGAGCGGAGCGGCGGGCGCGGCCTGCACCGTGTGCTTGACGAGTCGCAGCGCGAGCGTGTGCGCGAGCAGCTCCTCGAAGGCGAGGCGGCGCTGCGCCGGATGCCGGCCAGCGGCGAGCGCCTCGAGCTTCGCGTCGCGCGGCGGGCGGTGGACGTACTCGAGCGCGCGACCGAGCGGCGGCAGTCGCAGCGACTCGAGGATCGGAGCGGGCAGCCACTCGCGCACACCGGCAGTGCGCAGCTCACCCAGTGCCTGGGTGACCAGCGCGCGCAGCCGCCCCTGGGTCACGCCCTCGGTCACGGGATAGATCGGCGTCAGGGTTTCCTCGAGCGGCTCGGCCCCGCTGTCGATGCGCCGGTACTCCGGATGCACGATCTCGAGACCGAGCGGCCCGCGACGCACCTCGCCAAAGCAGCGCAGGCGCGTGCCGCGGGCGAGCCCCTGCAGCTGGCTCGTCGAGAAGTGGAAGAAGCGCAGCGTCACGTGTCCCGAGCCGTCCGCGAGGCGCGAGAGCAGCTGGCGCCGGCGACGGAATGTGACCTCGGTGAGCTGCACCTCGCCTTCGATCACCGCGCGCATGCCCGGCAGCAGTGCGCCGATCGGCGTCGTGCGGGTGCGGTCCTCGTAGGTGCGCGGCAGGACGAAGAGCAGGTCCTGGACCTGCTCGACGCCGAGGTGCCGCAGGCGTTCGGCGAGCGCCGCCCCCACGCCCCGCAGCGCCGTGACCGGTCGCTGTTCGGTCGCGGTCAACCGACGTGCAGCACGCACTCGATCTCGACGCGCGCGCCCTTCGGCAGTTGCGCGACGCCGATCGCGGCGCGCGCCGGGTAGGGCTTCTCGACGTAGGTCGCCATCACCTCGTTGACCTTGGCGAAGTGTGCTAAGTCGGTCAGGAACACGGTGAACTTCACGGCGCGGTCGAGGCCCGCGCCGGCCGCTTCGGCGATCGCCTTCAGGTTCTCGAAGCAGCGGCGGATTTCGGCCTCGATGTCGTTCTCGACCATCGCGCCGCTCGCCGGGTCGAGCGGGATCTGTCCCGATATGTAGATCGTGTCGCCGGCGCGCACGGCCTGCGAATAAGTGCCGATCGCCGCCGGCGCCTTGTCGGTGTGGAAAACCCTGCGAGTCATGTGCGTACCTTCGAAGGTGAGTGGGCGGCAATTGTACGATTGACGCGCAGCACGTCGGGCATCCGCCGGATCGTGCGCAGCAGGTTCGCGAGGTGCTTGCGGTCGCGCACCCGCACCTCGAACAACAGCACCGATATCTCGCTGTCGCGTTCCTCGATCGAAACGTGCTCGATGTTGGTCTCGGTGGTCGAGATCGCGGCGGCGACCGCGGCGAGCACGCCCATGCGGTTGGCCACATCGACGCGGATCTGGGAGACGAAAGTGCGGTCGGCCTGGGCCTGCCAGACGACCGGGAGCCACTTCTCCGGGTGCTTGCGGTAGTCCTCGACGTTCACGCAGTCCTCGCGGTGCACGACGATTCCGCGCCCGGTGGACAGAAAGGCGATGATCGGGTCGTTCGGAATCGGGAAGCAGCAGCGCGCGTAAGTGACCAGCAGCCCCTCGGTACCCGCGACCGCGAGCGGCGGCGGCACGCCGCTCTCGGCCTCCTCGGGCGTCGGCGGCAGCAGGCGGCGCGCAATCAGCGGCGCGAGGCGCTCGCCCAGGCCGATTTTCTCGAACAGTTCGTCCTTGTCCTTCATGCCGAGTTCGGCCAGCGCGGCCTGCATCGTCGACGGCGCGACCTGCTCGAGCGAACTCTTGAACTCCGCGAGCGCCTGGCCCAGCAGGCGCGAGCCGAGCTCGATCGCCTCGGAGCGGCGCAGTCCGCGCAGGTACTGGCGGATCGCGCTGCGCGCCTTGGCGCTGACCACGAAATTGACCCACGCCGGGTTCGGCATCGCGCCCTTGGCGGTGATGATCTCGACCGTCTGGCCGTTGCGCAGCACCGTGCGCAGCGGCGCGAGCCGCCGGTCGACCTTGGCGGCCACGCAACGATTGCCGACGCCGGTGTGCACCGCATAGGCGTAATCGACTACGGTCGCGCCGCGCGGCAGGCGCAGGATCTCGCCCTTCGGCGTGAATACGTAGACCTTGTCGGGGAACAGGTCGACCTTGACGCTCTCGAGGAACTCCTCGGAGCTGCCCTCGCCCTGCATCTCGACCAGGTTCGACAGCCACTCGCGCGTGCGCTCGCGCTGCGCGACGCTCATGTCGCCGGCCTTGTACTTCCAGTGCGCCGCGATGCCCGATTCGGCCACCACGTGCATGTCGTGGGTGCGGATCTGCACCTCGATCGGCACGCCGTTCGGGCCGAACAGCGTCGTGTGCAGCGACTGGTAGCCGTTGACGCGCGGGATCGCGATGTAGTCCTTGAAGCGTCCCGGCATCGGCTTGTAGACGCTGTGCACGACGCCGAGCGCGCGGTAGGTCGTGTCGACGCTGTCGACGATGATGCGCAGGCCGTAGACATCGACGATGTCGGCGAGGGTCGCGCGCTTGCGCTGCATCTTCTTGTAGATGCTGTACAGGTGCTTCTCGCGGGTCTCCACCTTCGCTTCGATGCCGGCCTTCTCGAAGGCGGTGCGCAGCTGGGCGGCGATCTTGCCGAGGAATTCCTTCTGGTTGCCGCGCGCGCGCTTCAGCGCGCGTTCGAGCACGCGGTAGCGCTGCGGATGCGCGGCGTGGAAGCCGAGGTCCTCGAGTTCGAGCTTGAGGTTGTAGAGGCCGAGCCGTTCGGCGATCGGCGCGTAGATCTCGAGCGTCTCGCGCGCGATGGCGCGGCGCCGCGCCGGCGCCATCGCCTCGATCGTGCGCATGTTGTGGGTGCGGTCGGCGAGCTTGACCAGGATGACGCGCAGGTCGCGCACCATCGCCAGCAGCATCTTGCGGAAGCTCTCGGCCTGAGCTTCTTCGCGGTTCTTGAACTTGATCTGGTCGAGCTTGGTGACGCCGTCGACGATCTCGGCGACCGCCGGGCCGAAGCGCTCTGCGAGCTGCTCCTTGGCGATCGGCGTGTCCTCGATGACATCGTGCAGGATCGCCGCGACGATCGTATCGGCATCGAGGTGGAGATCCGCGAGCAGGTCTGCGGCGGCGACGGGATGGGCGATGTACGGCTCGCCCGACAGGCGCTTCTGCCCCTTGTGCGCGGTCGCGCCGAACTCCGCGGCCTCGCGGATACGCTCGACCTGGTCAGGCGGCAGGTAGGTCGCGGCCTTCGAGAGCAGGTCGCGCAATCCCGGAGTGCGCCTTCCGCCGGGAAGCAGTCCCAGGAGTGAAGACGCGTAGTCCATGGGGGCTCGCGGCGGGCCGGTCAGTCTCCCAGGCCGAACTGCGGGGCGCGGAACAGCGACTGGTTGTCGGCATCCGGCACCGGCGCCTCGATCTCAGGCTCGGGCTCCTTGAGCATCTCGGCGGTGATCGTCCCTTCGGCAATCTCGCGCAGCGCGACCACGGTCGGCTTGTCGTTTTCCCACGGGACGGTGGGCTCGGCGCCGTTGGCGAGCCGGCGGGCGCGCTGTGAGGCGAGCAGTACGAGCTGGAAGATGTTATCGACGTTCTGGAGACAGTCTTCGACGGTCACGCGGGCCATGATTCAACCTGGTCAAATTGGGGCGAAAGGTCGATAACTATACCGTATCCGACCCCATTCCGCGAAACGGAGCCCGGGGTCAGCCGAGGAGCGTCGACGCCAGCGCCGTGACCTCCGGCCGGCCGGCGGCGTAGGCCTCGCCATCGCGGTCGATGATCCGCTCGAGCGCCGCGAGGGCATCATCGAAGCGGGCGTTGACGATCACATAGGCGAACTCGGACCAGTGCCGCATGTCCTCGGCCGAATCGCGCAACCGCCGCGCGATCACCTGCTCGTCGTCGGTGCGCCGCGCGCGCAGGCGCCGCTCGAGTTCGGCGCGCGAGGGCGGCAGGATGAAGATCGTGACGCAGTCGGGCATGTGCCTGCGCACCTGCCGCGCGCCCTGCCAGTCGATCTCGAGCACCACGCTGCGCCCGGCATCGAGCGCCTGCGTCACGCGCTCGCGGCTGGTGCCGTAATGGTTGTCGAAGACCTCGGCATGCTCGAGGAAAGCGTCTTCGGCGAGCAGTTCGTGAAAGCGTTCCCGCGTGACGAAGAAGTAATCGACGCCGTCGATCTCGGTGGGCCGCCGCTTGCGGGTCGTGTACGACACCGACACCTCGAGTTCGGGGCGACGCTCGAGCAGCGCCTTGACGAGGCTCGTCTTGCCGGCGCCCGAGGGGGCGGCGATCACGTACAGTCGACCGCGGGGCGGCGTGGGGGTCTCGGGCATCGTTCGCGGGCTACCAGTTGCCGGACAAGGATTCGGAGGCGCGAGTCTATTCGCGCAGGACTCGTTCTGACGAGTCGCAATCGATTCCTTCGGCAGGCGCCGGCGCAGGGCCGTGGTGCGGGCGGGCGCAAGGCACCCGGCGGACGACCAGTGGCCGTCCGCCGGGGGAGCCTGGAACTTACTCGACGGTGATGCGCTTCGCCGTCGGAGCCTTTTTCTTCGGCAGCGCCAGCGACAGCACGCCGTTGTCGATCTTCGCCCTGACCTTGGCTTCGTCGATTTCGGAGGCCAGCGTGAAGCTGCGGGCGACCGAGCCGTAGTAGCGCTCGCTGCGCAATACCCGCTCGCCGTCCTTCTGCTCCGAGGCGCGCCTGGTCTCGGCCTGGATCGAGACGCGGTTGCCGTCGATCTGGACGTGGATGTCCTCCTTCTTCACACCGGGCATCTCGGCCTCGACCGAATATTCGGTGTCCGACTCCGTCACATCGAGCTTGATCTCGAGGGCGTCGGCGGCCGTCGGGCGGACCGGCTGCAGCACACTGCGGAACAGCTCCGGGAACACCTCGGCGAAGGGATCGTAGACAGACAGGCGTGGCATGGCATTGCTCCTTGGGCCAGTGGGGTGACCGATGCCTCGTAAATGGATGCGACGGGCGGCATTTCAAGCCCGGGGGTGGCGACCGCCCGCGCCGTCGCAATGCTCGATGCCGGTCGAATGCGCCCCGACGTGCGGCGTGGTCGAAGGGAATGGTACCCATTCTCATCGCGGGGGCCTCTTACCAACTTGAGGCAAGCGCGGCTTCCCACCGGTTCCCGGGCTGCCGCAGACCTGGCGCCCACGAGGCCAACTGCTCATGTTCAGACCGACCAAAACCTCCCCATGCCGAGACATCCGAGGCGCACCTGCCCACGGAGAACGACGAGGTCCTGGCCAAGGCCCGCCGGTTGGCGGCCGAGTGGTACGTGGTCAATCACGATCCGCAGGAGGCCGCAATCCACGCGCCACAGTTCCTGCAATGGATCAGGCAATCCGCGCTGAATGTCCGGGAATACATCGCGGTGGCCCGGATCGCCCAAACCTTGGCCGACGCAGGCCACAGGCCGGGCGCGGCAGGCGCGCTGGCTGGCCATGGCCGCTTCGCCGCTGGCTGCCGCCTCGGTCGGCTCGGCATGGGTCGCCGGCGGGTCCGGCCTGCCGTTCGGGGCCCGGGGCAAAACGACCGAGGCCATTGCCGTCGGCACGCGGTTCGAGGTCTCTGGAGGTCGTGACGCGAGGCTGGCGATGGTCGTGGCGAGGCTGAGGTTGCCGCGATTTTCGCTCTGAATGCGGGTTCGGGTCCGGTGCCGGGCAGTTTGCTCAGACAGCCGGCCGGCGCGTGCGAGCGCAGCGCATCCTTCATTGAATCGTTGCGCCGGCGAATCGTTGCGCCGGTTGGATGGCGTCATCGTCCGGCGCGCGAAGGGTGTGACTCGACTCGCCGGGGCACGCGAAGAATCTGGTATCCGATAGTTCGCGAACAAACTCATTAAGTCGAATGGGGAACAGATCTCGCGCTCGCGACCGAGAGCGATTTCCAGACCGTTGCCCAAAGGTTCCGGTTACCAGGCAGGCAATCCGCGAATCCAGCGTCGCGCATGCAGTGTTGAAGGCCGGGTTCTCGGTGAGCATTCAAGCACTGTGAGCCAGTGTGTTCTCCAGCGTATCCACTCAGCCTGCCGCAGGGTGGCTGAAGCGTTCAATTAAACAAAGGGTATTGGTTGATGATCATGAAAACTTCATTTCTGCCCCGCGTCATGCGATCGACGATGCCCAGCCTGGTGCTGGGAATTGCAGTTGGCTCGGCCTCTTTGCTGCTCGTGAGCGGCAAGTCCCACGCGCAGGCTCAAGAAGCTTCCGGCGGGCTCGAGGAGGTCATGGTCACCGCGCGCAAACGCGAGGAAGGTCTGCTCGAGGTGCCGGTGTCGATCCAGGCGCAGACCTTCCTCGCGTTTGAGGCGACCAACGTGCGCAATCTCGAAGACGTGGCCTCGTTCACTGCGGGCATGTCCTTCCAGAAGCTCGGCAACTCGCAGGCAGGCCGCTATAACAGCGTGATCCGCTTTCGCGGCCTGGAGCTGCTGGCCACGGGCCCGTCGACCCAGACGGGCTCGCTGTTCGTCGACGGCGTGCGTGTGCTCGGTGGGGCGGCGTCGTTCAACTTCAGCGACATCGAGCGCATCGAGGTCATTCGCGGCCCGCAGGCGGCCTACTTCGGCCGCGGCACGTTCGGCGGCGCCATCAACTACGTCACCGCCGAACCGGCCTCGCAGTTCGGCGGCCGGGCCAGCGCGGAGTACAGCCCGACGTTCGGTTCCAATGCGTACAGCCTGATGGTCAATGGCCCGCTGACGGAGACGCTGTCGGGACGCCTGTCACTGTCGAGCCGGACCCGTGGCGCGATGTTCACGGCGAACGATGGCGGCGCACTCGGCGAGGAGAACACTCAGCAGATGAACGCCATGCTGCGCTGGGAGCCCAGCGACGCTCTGCGCGCGAAGTTCAACTACATCTACGGCGAGGACAAGGACGGTCCCGCGGCCACGACCTTCGTTCCATACCGGACGCACGGCAACTGCCCGAGCGGCACCCAGGTCGAGGTGAAGACGACGGCGGGCCCGTACCTGGGCACCATAGCCACGACGGACCTGCACTGCGGTGAACTGCCCATCGTCAAGGTCAGCAACAACACGGTGTTCTACACCGTGCCGACCACGCTGGGCGAGTTCAACGCGCGCGATGTGCTGGTGGATCATGAGGCCACGCTGGGCGTGCCGGCGACCGGCACGCCGCATCTCGAAGCATTTGGCCTGAAGTCGATCGCCCAGCTGTACAGCCTGGCGGTCGACTACGACCTGAACGATTCGCTGACTCTGGCGACGCTGGTCGGCTACAACAAGCGCTCGACGACGCAGATCCGTGACGATGACATGTACGACACGCTGGGGCGTCTCACGAAAGGATTCGTCGATCTCGAATCCCTGTCCGGGGAACTGCGCCTGAACTACGACGGCAATGGCCGGCTGCGCGCCATGATCGGTGGCAGCTACGGGCTGCAGAAGGAGAAGGGTGACATCGACGGCGGCATCGGCCTGCTGACCAATGCGTTCGGGCCGCCCCTGATAGGTCCGTCGAGCAACGGGGCCAACGACAACGAGATCGAGAACTATGGTTTCTTCGGTTCCGTCGAGTACGACTTCTTCGACTGGTTCACGCTGAGCCTCGAAGGGCGCTATCAGGTCGATCAGCTCACGGTACGTAGCGGGACTCATCCGGGCCCGTACGTCGCGGCGCCGGAGGAAGAGTACTCGGACTTCCTGCCGCGTGTGCTGGCGACATTCAGGCCCTATGCCGGGGCGACGGTCTATGGAAGCTACGCGCAGGGCGTACTGCCGGGTACGGTGAACGCGGCCGTTTCCAGGCTGTCGCCCAACGAGCGGGCCGTGATCGACCAGCTGATCCCGGGCCTCTCGGCGGTGATCCCGTCGCAGTCACTCGATGCCTACGAGATCGGCTGGAAGCAGCGACTCGACCGGGTGAACGCGTGGTTCTCGCTGTCGGCGTACTTCATGGAGTGGAGCAACCTGCCGGCGCCGGCGCAGGCCTCGTTCGTCAGCCCCGACACCGGCCGGGTGGTCACCACCAGCGTGAGCGTACCGGGCGATGCCGAGGTGAAGGGCTTCGAGCTCGAGACGCAGTGGTCGCCGATACCGCAGCTCGATCTGCGCGCCAGCATCGGCTACGCCGATGCGACCTACACGGACTTCCAGAGCTCGCGCTACAACCGCACCTTCAGCATACCTACCGGGACGAGCTACAAGGCCGATGGCAATCGCCTGCCCCGTACGCCCAAGGAGACGGCCGCGCTGTCGGGCACCTGGACGAGCGACCTCAGCACGGATTGGCAGTGGTACACGCGCGGCGACGTGCTGTACATGGGCGATACCTACACCGACGAGACCGGCCTCTCCTACGTGCCGGAGTTCACGACGCTGAACTTCCGCTT
>Ga0209200_1004998_pt1 | contig 10451 bp, 12 predicted proteins | sample AD_UKC033_MetaG_FD_184406 | JGI IMG/M metagenome (GOLD analysis project Ga0209200, IMG submission 184406) | Active sludge microbial communities of municipal wastewater-treating anaerobic digesters from USA - AD_UKC033_MetaG (SPAdes) (version 2) | ecosystem: Engineered > Bioreactor > Anaerobic >...
CTGAATACAGATGACGGTGAGAAGTTGATTATGAACGTCATCCAGCGCAACCAGCGGACGCTTGGCTACTAAGGAGCAATTATGGCTAATGAAGTCGGAACCGCCTCCAACCTGGAGGACCTCTTTGGCAAGATCGTGAGCTTCTTGACGACCAGCCCCGCGCTGGTCGCAGCGAACCAGGAATGGGAGGTCTTGCGGATTCGCCGCGACAACCTGCTGAGCTGCACGTCCAACCTGGCCAGCCCGTCTAACGCCAACTACCGCAAGGTAATCCAGACCTGCCGGTACGACAGCCGGTCGCTGAACTCGGACAACCCGGCTGAGTTCGGCTACCTAGGCACGTACTCGTCCGGCAGCGCTGGCACATGGACTGCTGGGTCCAACGTCACCTGGCGGTTCCGTCAGGCCCGCGAGGTGAAGACTGTGCGCCTGCAGGCGGCGCAGTATGCTAGCTTCTCAGCCTACATGTTCAAGAACTTCCGGCTCCAGTACTCCGACGACGGTAGCGCCTGGACGACGGCCCTGACCGTCTCCTCGACGCCCAACTACTCCGCCGCAGAGTGGCGCGACTTCGCGGTGCCCGGCACACCTGGAGCGCACGAGTACTGGCGCATCCTGCAGGACACCGTCCAGACCGGCACCCAGGTCTCTTGGAGCGCCCTGCTGCTGCTGGAGGCTGACGGAACTGTAGCGAACCAGTTCGGCAGCGAGGTGCTGTTCAAGGCCCGAGGTAATGCCGGCGCAGACGCCATCTATACCGGTATCCGGTCCGAGTACGACGACACAGCCGGCTGGTACAACCTCTTCCTGAACGGCTACACTGGCTACGACCCGAGCGAGCAGAGCTGGTTCCGCCAGCCTGGGGCGCTGCCGGGGTTCGAGTCCGGCTCGAGCCGCGTGGTGCCCATGGTGCCGTGCTGGAACTCCGCCATGCCCTACTGGTTCGCAGCGTCAGGGCGCTCTTTCCGTATGGGGGTCAAGGTCAGTACCGTCTATGAGGGGGCATACCTCGGCTTCATCCTGCCGTGGGCGACACCAGGACAGTACCCGTACCCGCTGGCCGTGGGCGGCTCCATGGCACCTTCGGACACCGACCGCTCGTCGCTTTGGCGTTACTCCGCGACTAGCCAGCGACACGGGGTGTTCACTGGGCCTGGCATAAGCCGTGAGAACGGCTACAGCGGGTACGATCCGTATCCCAATTGGAGCTCGCTCTATCTTCGTCTGCCCGACGGTACATGGAAAGCCTTCCAGAATCGCCTAGCCTCCGGGTCAGACCCCGAGACAATTCAAGGGCCGACCTTCAACAGTTCCTCCCCATATAATATCAACGGAGGTAGTCCTTGCTCCGTGTGGCCTCACTGTGTCAATATGCTTAACGCCGGCTGGAACACAGGTATGAAGCCTTGGCGCGAGTGCCTCGGCGGGGGCTATCTGTTCCAGCCGGTCATCCTGCTGGCGGGCACGGCTGGCCCACAGGTGTATGGGGAGTTCGAAGGCGTGTATGCGGTCAGCGGATACCAGAACGCGGCGGAGAACACCTCTACTGTGGACGGCACCCCAGTCGTCATCATGCAGAACGCCTATCGTACCACCGTCCACGAGTTCTGGGCCATGAGCCTGGACGCCTGAGGAGAGACACATGGCCTACCAGACCGGCACCGCCACCGACTGCAACGACCTACTTGACAAGTTCCGGCTCTTCGCGATCGCGCAGGGCTGGACCGCTAACCGCTGGGTGACGGCCGGTAGCGGTCGCGAGCTCTGCCTGCAGAAGGGCTCCGCCTACTTCAACTTCCGCTCCGTCCAGAACGAGAACCCGACCTTCAATGGCAGCGCGGCAGGCGCAGGCATGCACGGGATCATCCTGAACGGGTCTGATGGCTACTCAGGCGGGCTCGCCTGGGATCGCCAGCCAGGCTACCCGGTTCGCACTGCCGGTACTCTTGGTTCGGTGGATCAGGGACATATCTGGTGTCCCGTGCACGACCTCAACGTCGGCCCGTTCCCGGCCTACCACTTCTTCAGCATCAATTCTGGTCAAGCGCTGTACTGCGAGTGGGAGGTATCGACCGGCACCTTCCAGCGCTTCGGCATCGGCTCACTTGACTTGTTCAACCCGGCAGCGGGCGGGGGCGGCCGGTTCTGCTACGCCACGGGCGGAGCGATACCTCTGACCGGAACGGGCTACCGCTGGCGCGAGTATGACATCGATAACGCCTCCTGGATGATGGAGTGCGTGCCGTTCCGCCGTGCAAGCCTGGCTGCGCATACCGTCTCCTACGGCACCGGGCGCACCACGGCGGGCAGCATGGTGCGTGCAGCCTTCTTGTCGTTTGACAACTGGGCTTGCTCCGGTCGCGACGCCTCCCAGCAGCCCTACGCATGGGTCTGTCAGGGCGGGGGCAATCACGACCGCCTGCTTCGCGACCTGTCGCCCGCACCGTTGAACGGTACCGCAGTCCTGGTGCCCAACATTGTGAGCCTGAACATCAACAACGAGTTCCTTGCGCCGATCGGCCAGATGCCGGGCCTTCGGTTCATGGACATGAGCAACTACCTGCCAGGCGACGAGTTCACGCTCGGCACGGACACCTGGAAGGTCTTCCCGTGGTACGCCAAGGGAGGCCTCAGCTTCCAGCGTGGCATCGCGTTCCTGAAGGAGGCCTGACATGGTAGCCATCGTCGGCTACTCCGCGAGGCCGCAGGCGTTCACACCAGGCGGCCCGGAGTTCACACCAGCCCTTGGACTGCTCGAGCAGCAGGACGTCGTGTCGCCCTTCCTATCCTGGGATGCCCCACCAGGCGACTGGGCGACAGTCACGGACGAGCAGCCCGTGGCCGAGCTCGGGCTCGCTGTCGATGGCTTCCACGCTGCTGGCTTCCTGGCGGACTTCTACTACCGCATCCACATTATGCCTGGCTCAATCGCGCTCGGCAACCTGCTGTCCACACAGACCAGGGCTGTGGAGGTATGGAATGCCCACTTACAGCCGAAGTTACTAAGTAGTGTCAGCTCCACTGGGACTGACGGCATGACGCTGCAGGAGCCTATTAGCGCCCCGACTACTTTTGGTATCTTTGAGTCTAGATTTTACCAGCTTAGGGTAAGTACCTCAGGGTCTCCTGTCATAGCGGCTACATACGTCTTCAATTTCCCTGCGGAGTCCCCAACACTTGGGGTAACCGGGCGTAGAGTCCTGGTGTGGCCTTTTATGCCCCAGACTACACACAAGGAGACGCTCGAGTGGAGCACAGATGTTGTACCCAGCTACACCTCCGAGCAGAGACTTGCACTGAGGCAGGCCCCCCGACAGTTCTTCGACTATACATGCTACCTGGACAAGGTGGAGTTTAGTCGGGCTAAGGCTATTGCCACTCAGTGGGCCCACCGTGTTTATGGTGTACCGGTATGGTCCGAACTTTCTAGAGCGGGCCAACTTTCTCTGGGAGCAACTTTTATCCCTGTGGACACAACAGCCGCTGACTATAGGGAGAATGATGTAGTAATTCTTTGGGAGAGCAGTGAGAAGCAGGCTGCCGTCGAGATCACTACAGTTCACGCTAATGGTGTCAGCTTGAAGATACCGCTTGAGACTGAGTTTGAGACCGCGTACATAGCTCCGTTACGTTTTGCCATGACCCCGGAGGGTATTAGCTTTAGTCGTGCAGGAAACGAGCAAACCGTGGCTACCTGCCGCTTCCGTGTCACGTCCAACAAGAACCTTGGCAGTGCCGCTCTCTACCCAACTTACCGGGGTAAGAGCGTAGTCACAGACAGGACCATCATGGTTGGGGACATAACAGAGAAGGTATACAGGTCTGTAGACACCTTCGACAACGAGTCTGGCGTAGTGGAGGTGGACGTCACATCAAACAAAATTGATCACAGGCAGGTCATTACTTTCAGCACCAGGAGTAGGGCTGAGCGCTGGGCGGCAAGGCAATGGATTCACAGCAGACTTGGTAGACAGAAATCATTCTGGGTCATTTCGTGGAACAATGACCTTGAAGTTGTCAGCGACTTCAGCTCGGCCTCTTCAGGCTTCATAGTCAATTCTATAGACTACTCCCTGCTTTATTCAGTAAAAGATGTAATGATTTTGCTTAAGGATGGAACAAAAATATTCAAGAGGATTACAGGGGCCACAGCCAACGAGGACGGAACAGAGAATATTAACTTTGACAGCGCTATAGGAACTTCTGCGCTGGCCTCAGATGTGGAGATGGTAAGTTTCATGTCTCATGTCAGGTTCGATACTGACTCTGTAGATATATCCCACCAGTACAACGGACAGGTGCAGATAAGTATCCCTGTCATGGAGATCCCTGAATGACATACGCGGCATATGAGACATCTCTAGACTCTGGGAGTCCAGTAGAGTTGTATGAGTTTATCCAGGGGTTGAGCAAGTGGTACTACATATCAGGGGCGGAACCTTTCGTTAGCCTTGGTAGAACGTTTGTGCCGGCACCTATAACGAGAGACAGGATAAAGCAGGGGGAAGACGCACTCAAGGAAACACTGACCTTGACGTTCCCAAGAGGGAACGAGTTTGCTGCACAGTTCCTGGGCTTTGCACCGGACCTCGTAACAGTCGTGAACATCTATAGGATGCACTGGAACGACCCTGATAAGCAGCTCACGCAGTATTGGAAGGGGCGTGTATCCGGGGCTAAGGTTTCTGGTAACACCGTAGACGTGGAGTGTGAATCGGTTTTCACCTCTATTCGTCGCCCAGGCCTAAGGGCCAAGTTCGAGTTGAGCTGTAGACATACCTTGTACGCCAGGGGGTGCAACGTAAACCAGGAGGCATACATCCACTCCGGCACCCTGCTCTCCATCTCGGGAGGTACGAACCTGACTGTTGGCGGGGCGGGGAATTTTCCGGCCGGGTATTTTACCGGCGGCATGGTCATCAGCCCCGACTTTGGGAGTCGATTTATTACAGCGCACACCTCGGATCAGATTACAATCTCCCGTCCGTTCCAAAGTCTTAGCGGCGGGGTGACGCTGCGCCTGTACCCTGGCTGCGACCACCTCCGAGAAACCTGTAACGTGAAGTTCAACAACCTGGACAACTTCGGCGGCTTCCCTTGGATTCCTGTAAAGAATCCCTTTGGTGGTAGTTCTATTGTGTGAGGTGAGATATGTGGTGGTATGTAGCTCTATGGGTTGCGTCATTCGCAGTAACGTATGCGTTGATGCCAAAGCCCCAGAACGCAAAGCCAGCAGGGTTTGAGGACATCAAAGCGCCAACTGCTGAGATTGGTAGGGAGATCCCAGTTCTATTCGGGCGTCGGCGCCTAACAGGCCCTAATGTTGTCTGGTATGGCGACCTCAAGGTTGAACCCATAAAGAGCAGCGGAGGTAAGAAGTGAGCCCCACAGTTGTCAGAATGGAGCACTGCCGTAAGTTGATGTACTGCAGCCGAGGAGTTAGAGAGCTGCTAGGTAGATATGGGTTTGACTACTCAGAGTTTCTCGTAAATGGTGTGGATGCCCAGGCACTACTTGAGGCGTCTAACAATGATTCAATGGTAGCGGCTGTGGTGGAGGTGGCTCGTGGGGAAGAAGAAGTCAGTAACGGTAGGGTATAAGTACTATCTTGGTATGCACATGGTTCTGTGTCACGGGCCTGTTGACGCAGTGACAGCTATCGACGTAGACGATAGGCGGGCCTGGACTGGAAGCTCTACTGGCGGGAGCATCACCGTAGCTGCTGAAGATCTCTTCGGTGGTACTGGGAGAGAGGGGGGGATAAGCGGCACGGTGGATATCATGCTGGGGGGGCCAACGCAGCCCAGAAACTCTTACCTGCAGTCCAAGCTTGGTACAGACATCCCTGCTTTCAGGGGGGTACTGAGCGTAGTGCTGCGCCAGGTCTATGTAGGTATAAACCCATACCTCAAGAATTGGGCGTTCTGGGTTACTCGCAGAGATATCAGGCTGGATGGGCAGCCCCAGTGGTACCCTTCTAAGGTTGCCATCGGCAATGACATGAACGCTGCCCACATCATTCGTGAGTGTCTAACAGATACCTCGTGGGGAATGGGCTACCCGGAAGCTGACATAGACAATACCTCCTTCACATCTGCAGCTGATACGCTCTACTCAGAGGGCATGGGGATATCAATTCTCTGGGACAGGTCTGCACCTCTGAACGATTTTATATCGGAGGTGCTTAAGCATGTCGATGCAAGCCTTTTTGTGGACAGAGGCACTGGCAAGTTTGTCTTAAAGCTGATTCGCGGCGGGTACAACGTAAATACATTGCTTGAGCTCAATGAAGGCAATGTATCTAAGATTACAGACTTCAAGCGTAACACAGTTGGGGAGCTCGTAAATTCTGTCACTGTGCAGTTTTGGGACGCCGACACGGGTAAAGACAACTCTGTTACCGTTCAAGACATCTCGCTAGTTGCCCAGCAGGGGGCTACTGTAGGTACAACAATTCAGTTTCCGGGCTTTACCACTGGTCTCAACGCTACCAAGGCAGCTTCACGGTCCCTTAAGTCACTGTCAACGCCCCTTGCCAGCTGCACTATCTACGCAAACAGAGCAGCTGCCAGCTTGAACGTTGGCGACGTGTTTAAGTTCTCGTGGCCTAACTACGGCGTCACCTCTCTTATTATGCGTGTGACAAATGTGGAGCTTGGGGCACTAGACAACAACGAGGTCAGGATCACAGCTGTAGAGGACGTATTCGGCAGCTCCAATGCCATCTACGCCCCTCCCCCTCCTAGTGCATGGTCGAGCCCTGTAAGCGCGCCCGCGCAGTGCCCGTATCAGGTACTGGTAGAGGCCCCGTACTGGGAGGTGTTCCAACGAATGGGCGAATCCTCCGCCAGGGCGCTACCTACTACAGCCACCTACGCCATTATCGCTGGAGTTGCGCCCTCCAGTGATGCCATGAATGCCAAGCTATACACCGATCCGGCAGGCAGCGGTAACTGGATAGAGGCGGGGACACTTGACTTCTGCCCCACCGCAGTTATTGACGCGGATACCGGGTACAACGACACAACCTGGGCCATAAGTGGCGCACTAGGTATATCGCTCGTACGTCTAGGGTCTTATGCCGTAATTGACAATGAGTTTGTCATAGTTACGGCGTTGAGCTCTACGTCCATCACTGTGCAGAGAGGGACGCTGGACACTGTCCCAGTTAAGCATAGTGCAGGCGCGAGGCTGTTCTTTATAGAGGACTACAACGAGACTGACGGTGTCGAGTACGCCCTCAACGAAACGGCGTGGCTTAGGCTCACGCCAACTACTGGGCTCGGCACTCTTCCTGTCTCCTCTGCAATTACGGCCTCCAGGTCATTTACCGGCAGGCAGGCGAGGCCCTACCCTCCCCAGAGAGTGAGGCTCAACACACTTGCATACCCCAACAGTATTCCTGGCGATGCAGACCTTACTGTTTCATGGGCGCATAGAGACCGCCTCCAGCAGACCGTGTCCTTAGTTGGTACAGAGGCAACAAGCATAGGCCCTGAAGCCGGTACTACCTACACTGTGAGAGTGAGGACAAAAGGCGGTACGACGTTGAACACCAAGACAGGCGTAACAGGCTTAACGGCTACGTTCACACTTGCCGAACTTGGGGCTAATTACGGAGAGCTTCGGGTAGAGCTCTGGTCTGTTCGAGACACTCTGACCAGCTACCAGATTCATGACATTAGTTTCTTCCGTGCTGGGTATGGCACGACTTACGGCAATTCATATGGAGGCGCATGATGGCAGCACAGACTGAACCAAGAAGTGGCATTCTGTACGGTTGGACACTCGGGGAGAACTCCTGGCACACGGGCATGGACTCCAACCTTCTGTGGTTAGGCAGGTTTGGGACGCACCTCAGCGTTAAGGACAGAGACCTGTCCGCACCACCCGGCTCCCCTGCAGCAGGAGACACGTACCTTGTTGGTGCCTCACCCACTGGAGCGTGGTCGGGCCAGGCGGCTAAGGTGGCTGTTTGGTCGGGGTCTGCATGGGTGTTTGGTAGCCCGCGCATCGGCTGGATGGCGTATGTGGAGGACGAGGAGAAGCTCATCACATACAAAGCATCTGGGTGGTCTGCTGGAATAGCAGTATAGGTTTGCCGTAGGGGCCTTCCCCGCGCACCTCCTAGAGGGCGCGGGGCTTTTTATGTCAAATGCAAGAATAGATGGACAATAGCCACTTACGGCTGTAAGTGCCTGATATTGTTACTGGCGATGCGGGTTCGAATCCCGCCCTGTCCGCCATCTTTTGATCGTGACGTACTTGGTGCCCACGACCTTGGCCCTACCTAAGCTTACGAATCTTCAGCGGCTTTGGCAACTTTGTTGCCTGCACTTCAGTGGTCGAGCGCTGCACAGGGATCTCGCTCTGTGTAGTAGGCGCCGGCAGCCCGGGCTCACTGGAGAGCCGGGACAGGAACTCAATCCGCCTCGCCAACTCGCGTGTCCAGTCGACCAGGTACCCTTGCTGCGTGTGCTTTATCAGCAGCCCGTGAACCTTCTGCAGACGCTCTGTGAGATAGCCAACCCTGTCATCATCAGGGATGGCTCTCACGGTCTGATAGCAGTCCTCACAGACAACCTTATCTCCTAGAGGCCTGCCGGCCCAGGAGTCGCAATAGTAGCAACCCATGTTTTTATCCTTATGTGGGTGCCCGCCCACGTTTTTCCCGCAACACCCTTCAGTGTTCGTCATGCTGACCTGACGATGGCCTGAACCGTGGTGGTTCCGTGGGCGGGCGGTGATTTACACAGCGCTGATCTTCAACCTATCAACTATGGCGAGGACTTCCCTGAAGTTGTCGGGATCGGCGTCTCGCCACCTGCCCATGCCTCGGCCCTCCCACTCAGCGAGGCCGTCGCGCCTCGGGAATGGGTACTTCTCAACGTAGATCGGGTACCTGACCTGGACAATGAGCTTGCCGAAGAAGCCCCGGCGCAGGCGTATCTCGGGCTCGCCTTGCTCCCGTACGCGAGGAATGGGGGCTACCATCAGGGTTGCTCCAGGTGCCCGAGGCACTCGCCAACCATGGCGTCCCATGTCACGGGAAAGAGCTCCGACATGATCTCGCTGATCTGGTTGCCCAGGATCTGGGCTTCTTTCTGGGCGTGGCCGTCACAGCGCTGCTGGCAGACCCGGGCGAAGGCGGCGAGGCTGCCAGTCCAGCGCCACGTCACCATCATGTTTTGCGGCAGGTTGATGCGGGCAAGTTCGGGGGCAACTCCTGCCTCGACCATGTCTAGGTATAGTTCCACGCTGTCTTTGGCGTACGCCTCAGCCAGTTCCCCGGGGTCTCGGAGCTTCCGCTCCAGCGGCCCGTTCCCGTCGTTTGACGCCCACCAGTGCTCTACCTCCGCCACGACCTTGTCACTCGAGCCCTGCTTGATGCCCCCCTCCGGCCGCGCACGCCAGCCATCCGGGAACCAGAAGGACGGCTCATCATCGACGTAGCGGCGCGACACCTCACTCCATGTGAGGCCGATCTGGTGCTTCACGTACTGGCGAGCGAGGAAGATCGGGGCCGTGATGCGGACCTGGATGTGTGGGTGGGCCATTGGCGCCCAGTGGGTCGCATGCCGGCGCAGCTTCAGGAAGAGTCGGTGGATCTCCAGGTCGCTCATCGTGCGTACGCCCTGGATCATCTCGTTCCACTCGGACTTGCGGAAGCCCGTGGCTAGGAACCGGATCAAACCTTGGTCTGAGGCTGGCAGAACGTGATCACCGAACTTGTGATCCTTGGAGAAGTCCAGCTTCCAGCCGCTCTCCTTGTCAAAAGATACCCGAGCGTTATTGACGACATTCAGGTCGTCGCCCATGTGCATGATGTACTCACACGAAATGTCTTCTTTGATCACTTCAAATCTCCAAAAAGTTAAGTTTCACGCCCGACTCACTAAACATCTTCACGGATTCTTCAAGTGAGGCCGCCCACCTGTCCATGAAGTGTTGATCGGGGACAGGGGCGACGACAAAGCCAATGCCACGCTGGATAATGTGGGCGGCGCAATGGCTGCACGGCGGGTGGGTGACATAGATGGAGCACCCGGTAACGTCCCGGCCTGCAAAGTGTAGCGCGTTGGCTTCGGCGTGGATTGTGCGGGCCAACTTCTGTTCCCTACTCAGGATCGTGTCATCGACTCCTTTCGGGTACCCGTTAAAGCCAATGCTGACGATACGCTTATCGGGGCTGACGATGACAGCCCCTACGCCTGTCGAGTCATCCTTGCTCCAGCCCGCCACAAGGTGGGCGAGCTGGAGGAACCTGTGATCCCACTTACTCATTGCAACATGACCCCTTCTTCCACGTCGTCTTCATCCCGGATAGCTCCGACTTGATAAAGGAGGTCACCCAGCATCTCGAAAATCTGCACAGCGGCTGGGATGGCGAGAATGGCCGTGTCCCCGTCGTTGACCTTGATGGCAATCGCGGGCCCCTCGTGCCCGTCGAC
>Ga0209200_1005002_pt1 | contig 10444 bp, 8 predicted proteins | sample AD_UKC033_MetaG_FD_184406 | JGI IMG/M metagenome (GOLD analysis project Ga0209200, IMG submission 184406) | Active sludge microbial communities of municipal wastewater-treating anaerobic digesters from USA - AD_UKC033_MetaG (SPAdes) (version 2) | ecosystem: Engineered > Bioreactor > Anaerobic >...
GTTGTATCGCTCATCTCGATTTGTCTCCAACTGGTTGTACTTTATCCCAACCAATTCTAGACACTTATCCCTGTAGATTTCATATCCCCGGTTCATAAACTGTATACTATGTGCTGACCTCTTCTCATGGGCGGCGGTTCATTTGCTTGCCTTTTAAAATCAATTGGTATATCATTGGATATGCGTTTGGGAGGAAAAACGCCAATTCTGCAACACAAATCCAAGGAGGAGAAAAGTGAAAAAAACATTGTTCGTTTTGATTTCCGTGCTGGTGCTGAGCACCCTGGTATTGAGTGCCTGCGCACAGCCAACCGCGGCGCCCACGGCTGCCCCGGCCCCTGTAGAGACTGAAGCTCCGGTTGCCACCGAAGCCCCGACTCCCGAGCCGACGGAAGCCCCCAAAGAATTAGGGACTGCTGAAAACCCGGTCATCATCGCCCTGGCTCCCTCAGCCACCGCTGAGCAGCTGACCGTTGGCGGCGAGGCGATTGCCGCTAAGTTGAATGAACTTACCGGCCTGACCTACTCGGTGATCATCCCCAACAGCTACACTGCGCTGATCGAGGCCATGGCCTCCGGTAACGCGCACGTCGGCTTTATGCCCACCCTGGCATACCTGCTGGGCAAGCAAGCCAACGCGATGGATGTCAAACTGGTCGTGGTTCGCAATGGTTCCGATTTCTACGGCGCGCAGTTTGTCGCCCATGCGGATATGGGGTTCACCCCTTACTTTGATGTCAACACCAATGCCAACACCGCTGATGCAGCCACCGCGCTCGCCCAGTTCGCCGGCAAACGCCCCTGCTTCACCGATCCCCTGTCAGTTTCCGGTTATGTCATCCCCTCCGGTGTTCTCAAGGAACAGGGAGTTGAATTTAAGACCCCCGCTGCCGTCCAGGGTCACCCCGCGGTCATCCAGGCTTTGTATGCTGGCGTCACCGTTTCAGGTGAAAATAAAGTCGGCGCCATCTGCGATTTTGGCGCTACCTACATTGACGCCCGCACCAGTGACAAGATCCATGCTGATGTCAACGAGAAGATCGTCGTCATCTGGAGGACCGATAACATCATCCCCAATGACAACATCTCCTTCTCATCCGCCATGCCTGAGGCAGTCGGAACCAAGGTTTATGACGGTTTTGTTGCCATGGCTGCTGAAGAAGCCGGCCTTGAGATCCTAAAGAATGCCGGTTACGAGATCCAGGGTCTGAAACCTGCTGAAGATTCGTTCTACGATCCCTTCCGCTCCGCCCTGCAGGCTTCGGGTGTTGATATCACCACCATGGTGAAATAAGTTTTCCTGCTTCGTTGGAGGGGGGATTTCTCCCCCCTCCAATTTTTTTACCTAATTACAGATAAAAGGACTAAACCGTGCTCAAAGTTGAACACTTGACAAAGGTTTACCCCAATGGGACTGTCGCGCTTAAGGACCTCAGTTTTGAGGTTCCGGACGGCGAATTCCTGGTCGTCATTGGATTATCTGGTTCTGGAAAATCCACTCTCTTGCGTTGCATCAACCGGCTCATCGACCCCACCGAAGGTAAGATCACAATGGACGGGATCGACATCACCGCTGCCAAGGGGGCAGAACTGCGTCATATCCGCCGGCACATCGGCATGATCTTTCAGCACTTTAACCTGGTGAAACGTTCATCAGTAATGACCAATGTTTTGAACGGCCGCCTGGGTTACCTGAATCCCTGGACTTCGACCCTGGGGATTTTTCCCCGTGAGGAGAAGGAACGCGCTTTAGCCGCGATGAATAGGGTGGGCATCGGTGAAAAAGTCCACAGCCGGGCTGACGCGCTTTCAGGTGGTCAGCAGCAGCGGGTGGGCATTGCTCGCACGCTGATGCAGGAACCAAAACTTATATTAGCAGATGAACCGGTCGCCAGCCTTGACCCGGTGCTGGCGCACTCCATCATGCAGTACATTGAGAAACTAAATAAAGAAGACAATGTCAGCGTCATATGCAGTCTGCATTACCTGGATCTCATTCAGCGCTACGCTGAACGGGTGATCGGTCTAAAGGATGGGATCAAGGTTTTTGAGGGGCTGCCATCAGAGATCAACCGCGTGAAATTCAAAGAGATCTACGGTGAAGAAGCGCAGGATATGCGCGCCACCGCGCTTGAATGACACTATGGCTGAAAAACCGACGCGCTCCAGGGTAATCACCATCATCCTATCCGTCCTTGTACCTGGGCTGGGACAACTTTTCCAAAGAAAATATCGTGCTGCGATCGCCATCTTTCTCGCGTTCGCCACTTCTGTAGCTGTTGTCGCCTGGTATGGTAAACCCGCGTGGTACATCCTGCCAGCGCTCCTGTGGTTGTGGAACATCTGGGATGCCGCCGCTCTGCCAAAGGGAAGAAACGCCATCATCCCGATCTTCTTATGGCTGATCATGGCCTATGGGATCGGCGGGCAGGTGACCGAATTTAATCTGCGCGCGCTGATAGAAAATTCCAAGCGTTCAAAGGACATTGTCAGCGCCATGTTCAAACTGGACTTCACCCGGCCGAAGACGGAAAAGATGGAAGGTTTTACCGACATCCAGTCTCCCTGTTCGGCCGAACCGCCGCTTCCTGATCGGACAGTCAACGGGGTGCGCATATACGTGGTGGAACCGTGCGCCACAGTAAACGAAACGATCACGGTCAAGGGTGAGGGATTCTGGCCGAACACGAAGACAGTATTCTACTGGCAGAATCCGATTGGCGGCAAGGCGATGGAAGCTGAAGCCACTTCGGATGCGAACGGGAATGTGACCTTGGACTGGATGATCTCTCCATTTATCCACAGCACCGCGCCAGACCCCACCGTCCCGCAGATGCACCGCATCAAGGTTTCACAATCCCGTCCAATTGGCGGCATCGAACTCTCGGATATCGGGGGTTATGTTGTCCAGGGTATTTATGAAACCCTGGCGCTGGCCTTCCTTTCAACGATCGTTGGCGCGCTCATCGCCATTCCGTTCGGCTTTTTGGCTGCGCGCAACCTGATGACCGGCAACCCGGTGACCGCGGTAATCTTTTTGATCACCAGGACCGTGCTCAATATTGTGCGTTCGATCGAATCTCTGATCCTGGCGATCATCTTTGTCATTATTGTCGGCTTGGGTCCGTTCCCGGGCATGATTGCCATCACCATCCATACCATCGCGGCGCTGGGCAAGCTTTATTCCGAGGTGATCGAGGGCATTGATAACGGTCCTATCGAAGCGGTTAAAGCCACAGGCGCCAACTGGCTGCAGGTAGTGCGTTACGCGGTCATCCCGCAAGTGGTGCCGACCTTCACTGCTCTCACCATCTACCGTTGGGATATCAACATCCGCTCCTCCACGATCATCGGTTTTGTGGGCGGCGGCGGTATCGGTTTCTTCCTTTGGCAGTGGATCGTGCTGCAGGATTACCGGGCGGTGGGCACGGCGTTCGTTGCCATCGCCGTGGTGGTGATCATCCTGGACTTCTTCAGCGCCCGTATCAGAGAACGGTTGGTGTGATATGGACACGAAAAAATCACTGCTTAATTCACTGAAACGGGTCCTGATCATTGTTGGGGTGATCGCTTTGCTGGTGCTCAGCATCCGCGTGACCAAACCGGACCTGGTAAAACTGGTTTCGTCTTTTCCCAAAGCCAAATCCATCATGGGGCAGTTGTTAAGCCCTGAGATCCTGGGCAGGGAATCCGAGAAGATCACTGTCGCGCAGGTGGTACCTGTGCCTTGCGGAAGCGTTCCCAATCCTGAAGTGCCTGCCGCCGGTCCCAGGATCACAGTCGATCCCCCCTGCGGCAACGCCAAGGACAAGGTGCAGGTAAAGGGTTTTGAACTGCCCAAGAACGCCGAGCTTTCCATCCGCTGGATCCTGCCGGACGGCGGGCTGTTGAGCATGAAGAACGCGGTCACCGACGAAAACGGCGAATTGACCGAAACGATGGAACTGCGGCCAATAACCACAGCGGTTGACGGCATACCCGCACAGCTGGCTTTCGAGATTACCCTTCCTGAAGGCAAGGTTGTGGCCTCTCAGACTTTAAAAGATGTGCTTGACGCGATGTTCGTGACCATCTTTATGGCCTTGATCGCTACCACCATTGGCACCATCATTGCGGTTCCGCTCAGCTTTTTAGCGGCATCCAATATCACCCGCAAGGGCTGGATGGGCACAGCGGTTTACTATGTGGTAAGAGCTTTTCTGAACATCATCCGCTCTTACGAACCGCTGGTGCTGGCGACGATCTTTGCCATGATCGTGGGTTTCGGCAGCCCGTTCGCGGGTGTGATCGCGCTTTCCATCACCACTGCGGCATCACTGGGGAAGATGTTCTCTGAGTCAGTTGAAGGCATTGATTCAGGCCCGATCGAAGCGATCACCGCCACCGGAGCGAATAAACTGCAGGTGGTCATGTACGCCGTGGTACCGCAGATCATCCCGGACTTCCTGTCATTCACGATCTATCACTGGGACATCAACGTGCGTATTTCCACGATCATCGGATTTGTCGGCGGCGGCGGAATTGGATACTTCCTGTCGCAGCGCATCAACACCCTGCAGTACTCACAGGCGGGCACAGCGCTGCTGGCGATCATCCTGGTGGTATGGGCGTTGGACTTCCTGAGTTCTGAGATCCGCAAACAACTTGTCTAATATAAATATGTGATGAATGATGGCTGGTCAATTCGTTGGCCAGCCTTTCTAATTAATCACCGATAGTTATTCCGCATTTATCCAGCCAGGCTTGCGCGTTAGGGGCGATGTTCCCGGCGATGTCCTGCATGGCGTCATCCAGCCCGGGGATGGCGATGGGCAGCCCGGTGAGGTCTTTAATCAGGTTGTTCAGGCTGTCTGAAGCATTGATGAGGGTACCTTCACTGCCGACCATCCAGGCGGCGAGCTGCAGGCTGATAAGGTCTTTTGTCTCTGTTTCAGCCGGCAGGTCCTGGCCGCATAAACAGGTCGCGAATTGCCTGTTTTTTCCTGCTTCCAGCTCAGTGACACGGTAGGTTCTCTCAGGGGAGGGCAGACTTTTTAGAGCATCAATACTCAGAACGAAGGGTCTGATTACGGCAGTTTCTCCCTGGTGTAGACTGGTTAATGTGGGCTGTACTACCATCATACGGCTGGTGTTGTCATCTGCTGAAACAAACACCAGCCCGCAGGGAATGGAAACCTCGAGTTCGCCATTCGTGTTGTTGAACAACTCAAGGTCGATCGTGCGGCCGGTGAAGCTCCCGAGGCCGACATTGCCGCGAATACTGACCACGCTCAACCTGCCGTTCTCCACCAGGTCGAGCAGCGAATTGGACTCGACCACCGCTGTCGGCTGCGGCCTGAATTGTTGTAGCAGCGCGGAAAGCGCGGACGGCAGGGAACAGGCTACTAATAAGAGGCTGACCATCATGAGCGCGGTAAGTTTTGATTTCATCACTTCCTCCTAACTGCCGGTAGGCCCTCCTCATAGAATCCCGGAAAGCTGGTAGTACCACATGCCAAAGTATTCTTTGAGCGTTTTGGTAACCGTCGAGATATGCGAGTAAGACGGCAGCAGGTCGAGAATAAATTCCGCGAGGGTGGGGTGGGTGAGGCTTTCCCAGCTGTCCTCGGTAATGCTGAAATCCACCGGCGCAGGGATCACCGGGCAGCCCTGTTTTTCAAAGAGGGCGACCGAGCGCGGCATATGGAATGCCGAGGTCACCAGGATGACCTTTTCAAAACCGTTTTGTTTAATGAGCGCGCAGCTTAGTTCAGCGTCCTGCTGCGTGTTGAGAGATGCGTTCTGCACGATCATATCTTCGCGCGGTATGCCAAGCATTTCCATCAGAGTGGCCATATCGTCTGCGGGTGTGGAGGGAGAGTCATTGATAAAGTCGATATCTCCACCGCTGAGCAGGATGACCGGGGCGGTTTTTTGTTGATAAAGTTTAATTCCGTAAAGCACGCGGTCGGCGGCGGCGTTCACTTCCACCATGCTGCGCGGGTCCACATCCGGTTCAGTGCCGCCGCCTAAGACGACGATCACATCCGCGCTGGTACCCTCCTGCATGGGCGGATAACGCCATTCCAGTGTGCGCGCAAAGGCAGTGGCGGTGTACTTGTTGCCGGCGACCAGTAAAACAGCAAAAGCGATAATGAGGAAGGTTAACGCCAGGCGGCGCTTCCTCCAGAATACGAAGGTCAGCAACAAGAGCAGGGTGACAAGCCCCGCGGGGTACAGGAAAAGCGGCAGAAACTTGGATAAGAAAATGTTCATGAAAACCTTTCAAAATGGATAAATTATGTCCAATATCTTGACTTTTCTGGTAATATTAGTACACAGTAATCATAACCCAAAAGGAGGACGAATGGATAGTAACTATGGTGGTGGCGGGCTGGGGTTTTTCGGAACGGTTTTGTACCTGGCTGTAATTGCATTCTTCATCTACTGCATGTGGCGTATCTTTGTAAAAGCCGGAAAACCGGGTTGGGCGGCGATCGTTCCCATTTACAATGTGCTGGTTGAACTTGAGATCGTAGGCCGCCCCTGGTGGTGGTTGTTATTGCTGCTCGTACCCGTTGTGAACATTGTGATCGGTGTGATCGTATTGCTCGACCTGGCAAAGGTTTTTGGAAAGAGTACAGGTTTTGGCATCGGCCTTATCTTCCTCTCCTTTATCTTCATCCCCATCCTGGCGTTTGGCGATGCCAGGTACCTGGGGCCGATCGCCGGGCAGCCGACGACCTACACCCCGCCTCCCGATCCGCAGATGTAATCAAATAATCGGTGCTTCACGAATAAGAGTCCTTCCCGGGCTCTTATTTGTTTATAATTCGAGTAGACATTTTCGTTAAGCCCAACAGCGCAAGGACTGGATTATAGTAGATACATATGCCTCCAGAACTTCCGGTCATCCGCACCAAAACGCTCATCCCCCGACGCCGCAGCGAGATCCTCTCACGGCCCAGGCTGCTCGCCGCGCTCGATAATATGCTTGATCTCAAGCTGTTAATAGTCGCCGCGCCTGCGGGTTATGGCAAAACCTCGCTGCTGGTTGATTTTTCACATCACACCCAGGTGCCGGTCTGCTGGTACGCGCTTGACCCGCTGGATAATGATCTCAAGCGCTTTATCGCGCATTTCATCGCCGCCATCCAGGGTAAGTTTTCCGCCTTCGGGCAGATGGCATTAGCCGCGCTCAGCGACTTGAGCCAGGATCGTATGAACCTGGACCCGGTCATTTCTGCAATTGTCAATGATGCATATGAGAACATCAGCGAGCACTTCATTTTTGTGCTGGACGATTACCACCTGGTGCGCGATGTAAAACCGATAGAGGTTTTCATCAACCGTATCATCCAGGAATCGGCAGAGAATTGCCATTTCGTTATCGCTTCCCGCACGCTGCTCACCTTACCCGATCTAAGCCTGCTGGTGGCGCGTTCCCAGGTGGATGGTCTTAGTTTCGAAGAACTGGCTTTTCTACCGGAAGAGATCAAGCAGCTGATGGCGGTGAATTATCACCAGGCTATCTCAGATCAAAAAGCCGAGGAACTGATCACGCGCACGGAGGGATGGATCACCGGATTGCTGCTGACCGCGCAGCTCTCACCAAAAGGTCCCTATGAACGCAGCCGTATCGAAAAGGTCTCGGGCGTGGGTATCTACGAGTATCTGACACAGCAGGTCTTTGACAGGCAGACGCTCGCCATGCAGAGTTTTCTGTTGAGAACCTCCCTGCTGGAAGAGTTCGACGCCAGCCTGTGTGAAAGGATCGTAGGCAAAGCGCTGGGGTTGGAAGGACAGAACTGGGATGAGGTGATTGAAAAGATCCAGCGTGATAATTTGTTTGTGCTGCCTGTGGGGGATGAAACACTCTTTTTAAGGTATCATCATTTGTTCCGCGACTTCCTGCAAAACCGTATGCGGGTGGAAAGGGCGGATGAAACCCACAGGATCGAAACTGAACTTGCCCTTTACTACGAGAGCGTATCTGAATGGGAAAGAGCCATTTCCATCTTATTGAGGATTGGCACCCCGAACCAGGTGGTGGAGATGGTGCGCAAAGCCGCTCCGTCGATGATCCTGAGCGGGCGGCTGGTGACGCTGACAGATTGGTTGAACGCGCTGCCGGGTAACCTGGTTGAAAGCAAGCCGGAACTGGTTTCCATCAGGGGTACCATCGCCATGCTGCGCGGTGATCATAAAGCAAGCCTCGAGTTACTGGATGAGGCGATACGCGACCTGCGTAACGCGGGTTCCACCGAGGAGTTAGCCGCGGCGCTTATCCGGCGCAGCGCCATCAACCGCCACCTGGGTCATTATGAAAACGCCCTCAAAGATTCCCAGGATGCCATTGAACTGACACGGCCGCCTTTTGGCGCGCCTCAAAAATATGCCGAGGCATTAAGAGCTGAAGGCCTGGTGTACTTTCAGACCGGTGAATTGGCTGATGCGCTGTGGAAGCTGCGTGAATCCTATCGACGCTTCCAGGATCTGGGTATGGAATCTGATGCCGCCAAGGTTTTGTTAGATCTCGGTGTGGTCTATTCAGCACGCGCCGATTTTGACCAGAGTGAAAAATGTTATACCAGCTCACTTGAATACTGGCAGGCGGTACAGAATCCCCTGTGGTTGGCGAATGTATTGAATAACATCGGGATGATCCAGTATTTACGCAGCCAGTTTGAACAGGCTGTGATCACCCTGGAACGGTCCCTATCCTATTCCAGGCTGGCCAGCCCGAGGATGCAAGGATACGTGCTGACGAGCCTTGGAGATCTTTACCGCGATGTACGCGCGCTGAAGGAAGCCAGGCAGGCGTACAACCAGGCGGTTGAGGTCCTGCAGAAAACCAGCGACCTTTCACTGGATGTTTACCTCACCCTCGCGCTGGCGAACCTTGACCGCATCACAGGTTACCTATCCGCAGCGCAGGAACGGGTTTCGGAGGCTTTGACGAAAGCTCAGAAGAGCGGATCTAAATTTGAGTACAACCTCTGCCAGCTGGAACAGGCAATACTGGACTTGAAGAATGAAAAACAATCTGACCTGGAGAACACTTTCAAACGGCTTGAGGATTACTTCACCGCTGCGGGTTATCAACTTGAGGGTTTTAAAGCCTCTGTTTTCAGGAATCTCGCAACCCAGGTTGAACCCGGGAGCCCGGCTTTAAAACCAGTGTTAGATCCAGGCATACTAAAATCCGGGGGCAGCATGCGCCAGGTTCTGATCCAGGCACTGCTGGAATTCGGCAAGCTCCTGGAAATGATGGACCCTGAAGATGCGCGGTATCCCGCGGTGCAACTGTTGTTAGGCGAGGTGGCTGCTTTTGAAAAACACCTGCCGCAAATTCACCGGGTGGTGCGTCGCCATTCATCCGCGGTGGATTTCGCCAACCCCCGGTTGAGCATCCGCGGTTTCGGCCGCATGCAGGTTCGCCTGGGCAACCGGCTGATCACCAATAAGGATTGGAAAACGCACACAGTTCGCGACCTGTTCTTCTTCCTGCTTTCTCATCCTGAGGGTGTGACCAAGGAAGAGATCGGAGCTGCCTTCTGGCCGGACGCGGATCGGGATACAGTGAAATTGCGTTTCAAGAACTCGATCTACCGCCTACGCAAAGCGGCAGGCAGGGACTGCGTCGCGTTTGATAACGAGATCTACCGTTTTAACCGGTCCATTGATTATGACTACGATGTTGATACATTTATGTTCGAACTGGAAAATGCCAGGAAAGCTCAGGGATCTGAGGAGGAGATCGAACATTACCGCGCCGCGGTAGCCAGCTACCACGGCCCGCTCTTACCCAAAATCGACCAGGAATGGGTGCTCATTGCGCGCGAGAAACAGCAGACCGCCTTCCTGAATGCCGCGCAGACGCTCATCAACCTTTACATGAAATCAGGTAAATATCAGCAGGCGGCAGCACTTGCAAATCGGGCGCTTGAGGAAGATAATTACAATGAATCTGTTTACCGTTCAGCGATGATGGCTTACTCAGCCATGGACGATCGGCCGGCGGTAGCCAGGCAATTTGAGAAATGTAAACTGGTCTTAAAAAAAGAACTTGATATTGAACCATCACCGCAAACTATCAAGTTATACAATTCATTAATGCGGCAATAAGAATTTATCCATCCTAACCAAATACTAAGCCAGAAGGAGGTGAGGAAAGAACGCATCTCTGTGTTTTGGTGTTTATTAATTCTGGACGGTTTCAGAATTGATAGGCACATAATGCATCCTGTTTTGCATCCTGCCTGGTGTAATAATCAATAGGTATACAAAACCAACTTCAATCGAATAACAAAAGGAGTCTCTCATGAAAACACTATCTGAACTTCACCCCTAAAAAGGGACACATAGTTAAGCAGAATGATTATGGAACTTAGCCTCGTACTCATTGGGAGATAAGTATCCCAATGATGAATGCAGCCTGACAGTATTATAAAACCCTTCGATG
>Ga0209200_1005004_pt1 | contig 10442 bp, 10 predicted proteins | sample AD_UKC033_MetaG_FD_184406 | JGI IMG/M metagenome (GOLD analysis project Ga0209200, IMG submission 184406) | Active sludge microbial communities of municipal wastewater-treating anaerobic digesters from USA - AD_UKC033_MetaG (SPAdes) (version 2) | ecosystem: Engineered > Bioreactor > Anaerobic >...
CCCTCCCCCTCGTCGATGACTTCAATGGCCCCGCCCAAGGCCAGAGAGCCGAGGCAACAGCGGTGGGGACCGGTGAGCTGTCTTCAGCCATGGGCTTGGCTGGTGTGATTGGAGGCGTTCGCCACGTTTACGCAGATCTTACCGCGACAGACGGCGGAGGTTCGATAGTCGTCAGTGTTAACGGTGTTGGATCAGAATTGCTGGAGGTGGCAAGTAGCGTGGGTGCGGATGGGGTGGTCAGTGTCCATTGGAATGGTCATCAGGAGGCATACGAATACTCGCTGAATCTAGACCTGTCCAAGTACACGGGAATCAGAATATGTAATGCTGTAAATTACTCTGGCGTAACAGTCTACAGAGCTAGCCTTTTCACTGAGAGCGAGGCAAATCGTATGACTGCAAGCACTACTCGAGATGAGGGGTGGAGCGGTGATATTGTGTTCTGGTTCGGTGATTTTTCATCCACTGGTTCTCCATCACTTACGGACATTGACCGTGTCGAATTCGTCGTTGACACCGCTGTGAATGGAAGAGTGGCTGTAGGGAGTCTGGCCCTTGTGCCAGAGGTTAGTGGTCTGCCTTCCGCTCTTGTGGCCGCATCGCTGTGCTTGCTTGTGGTCAGACGAGGCCGTCGTGCGGAGACGAAGGCTATCGGTTCATGAGTGAGGAGCGCATGTAGAATCGCTGCTGACGGGGATTCCGGCAAAGTCGGACACCGCTTCCGTCCCGACAGGGTCACGACCAATGCCGGAGTGGACCAGTTGAGCCACCATCCGATCCGGTTTGGACACGACCCGTAAGCGCATATCCGCCGTGCCCTGTGCCGTGCGAACTGGCAAGACCACATCCATCGACTTGATGCTCGCCGCCGCCGCTACCAACTTACGCGCGCACGCCCCCAGCCTCTTGCCTTTCATCCACATCTCCAAGGCCAGGAAGCAGACCAGAATGTGCGCATCCAGCCGCTCGGTCTGGCGGTGGAAGATCGGCCGCAGCCGCAGGTCGCTCTTGCCCAGCCGGAAGATCGCCTCCGGCTCCTGCAACTGCAGATACCACTGACATGACCGTGTCGGATCCTTCTCCAGTCTCAGGACTCCTGATCCCGTGGAAGTGAGGAGGACTGTCTAGCGACAGGTAAAATTCCCCACCGCCTTGCATCAGGTGTTTTGTTACCGACGGGAGTGGGGAGGAATCAATGTCGTTTGACCAGAGAACCCAACCGGCTCGAAAATCAGACGCAACTCGGTGCCCGGAAACACCGTTTCGGTCGCCGTCATCTCGCCAGACAGGTGCTCCATGGCGGCGTCATGGATCGCGCTGCTCAAGCGATGCGGCCGCACCGTCAACGCCTTCTGTTGCGGCTGCGGGCACAGGTCCGCGGCACTGTGGAAGACCTGGCGCACTAAGGCCCGCGCGTCGTCGCTCCGCTGGAGCTTGTCCCGCACCACCTGCACCAGCGCCGTCTCCGCCCGGTAGGCGATGAGCTTGATCGTATGCGTGTTAGGAACCCCATCTAGCCGCGCGGCGGCTGGAGGTGCGAGGATGGCGGCATGCAAAGCCGATTGCGCCTGCCACCACGGAAGACGGCCGCGGAGCGAGCCCAGATCCTCGCTGCCCGGCGCCAAAGCCAACTCAGCGACCGCGAGTTCGCTGCCCACCAAGGCATCGCTGTGTCCACGCTATACCGCTGGCAGCGTCAGGCTGCGCCGGAGTCCCAGGTTGGTGATGGCGGACTGATCGAGATTCCCAACGTCCTGGGCGTCCGCCCTGCGCTTGCGACCTACCGACTCCACTTCCCCCAGGGTATCGTGCTGGAAGTGGCTCCGGGCTTTGGCCCCGAGGAACTGCGCTCCCTGGCGCAACTGATCCAGAGCCTATGATCCCGGTCGGGCCGGCCACGCGGATCTACCTGGCCGCCGGAGTTACGGATCTGCGCAAGAGTTTTGAGGGTTTAAGTGACTTGGTCCGGCACCGGTTCCACGAGGACCCTACCAGCGGCCATCTGTTTGTTTTCGCCAACCGCCTGAAGACGCGGATCAAGATATTGCATTGGGACGGGACGGGCTTGTGGGTGTGCGCCAAAAAGTTACCGCGGGGTACGTTCCACTGGCCCCGGACGGCGGAGAATGAAACCGGAGCCCTGCGCGTGCTGGCGGAGGAACTGACTTTGCTCTTGAGCGGGATAGACCTGGAGCAGACGCGCACCCGAACCTGGTGGCGACGGGTGGCGTAGGAGAAAACGTCAGCGCCAACGCAGCGAAGGCTCAAAAGTGGCACTGAATATGCTAATATTTAGGATTAGATGATGCAATCTAAACCCGGACCGGACCCCGCCCAAGTCCTTGCCGACTTGCGCGCGGAAAACCTCCGGCTCCGCCGCATCATCGAACTCAAAGACGAGCAAATCCGCCTGCTCAATTACCGCATCTTCGGACCCAAGAGCGAGAAGCTCTCCAGCGCCCAAATTCCGCTGCTCCTGGGCGAGTTGAGCCTGACCACCGGCGAGGTCGAGCAAGAGGCCGAGCGTCCGGAACCGCAGAAACAGAACCCGCTGCCCCGGGCCAAGCAACCCCGTCCCAACCATCCGGGCCGGGATCGACTGCCCAAACACCTGGAGCGCCGGGAGGAGATCATCCCCTGCTGCCCCGAGGATTGCCGCTGTCCCAAGTGTGGTGGCGAGCGGCCGGTGATCGGTTATGAAACCCGCGAGGAACTGGCTTGTGAGCCGGCGAAGTTCTGGGTGCGGGTGATCAAGCGGGAGAAGCGCGGGTCCCATTGCCAAGAGGAGCAAGGGGTGGCGACCGCACCGGTCCCGGCGCAGATTGTCCCCAAAGGGAAGCTTTCCAACGAGTTCATCATTGAGGTGCTGGTCCACAAGTACCAGGAACACCTGCCGGTCTACCGGCAATGCGCGAGTCTGGCGGAGGATCACGGCATTGAACTGAGCCGCAAGACGCTGACCGACGCGATCCTGGCGGCGGGCGGCTTGCTGCAGCCGGTGGTTAAGGCGATGCAGGTCGAGTTGCTGGCTGTGGGTTACGTGCAGGCCGACGAAACGACGCTGCCCTGTCAAACCGGCGAACGAACCGGCCGCAACCATGAGGCCTGGATGTGGGAGTTCAGTCGGCCGGGGAGCATTGTCGTCTTTGATTTTCAGATGGGCCGGGGACGGGAAGGACCGCGAGAGTTTCTGAAGGGTTTCCGCGGCAAACTCCAATCCGACGGCTATCGGGCTTACGACAAACTGGGCGAAGGCATCGTGTATGTCGGGTGCATGGCGCACGTGCGCAGGGGTTTTGTCGAGGCGGCGAAACTGGCGCCGCTGGACCCGGTGCCGCGTGAGATTCTGGAGCGGTTTGCCCAGTTGTACGCGGTGGAAAAGCAAGCCCGGCACAGCGGCCTGGGACCGGAGGGGCGGTTGGCGTTGCGCCAGGCGCAGAGTGTGCCGGTGATGGCGGCGCTCAAGACGCGCCTGATCGAAGTCCGCCAGCAAGTCCTGCCCGGGGGCAAACTGGCCGATGCCTGCGACTACGCGTTGGGGCAGTGGAGCCGGTTGGAGGAGTACTTGAAAGATGGCGTGGTGGAAATCGACAACAACTGGTGTTATGCCGCTGGCGGCATAACACCAGTTATGCCGAGTGCAGGATTATGCCGCGTCGAGGTCTGTACTCCGGATGTTCCTTGGGAAAACGAGGTTCCAGCGTTCGCTCACGCGGCATAATCAGAGGCCTTCGAGGAACGCGAGCAGTTGGTCTTTGGGGCGGTAGCGTTTGAGCGGGGTTCGGTCTTGGTTTGCCTGGCCTAACGCCCTTTCCTTCATGGCCATGTCGGCGTGCAGGTAGGTTTGGGTGGATTGGATGGACTCATGTCCAAGCCAGAGCGCGATGACAGCGATGTCGACGCCGCTTTGGAGCAAGTTCATGGCAGTCGTATGGCGAAGCGTATGCGGGGTCACGCGCTTCTGCCGTAGGGAAGGACACGATTCCGCCGCGATCCGAGTGTACCGAGTCACCAACCTCTGGAGCGCGTCGGCACTCAGCGCTTTGCCGGTGGCAGTCGGAAAGATCGGCCTGGCGGGGTCCGAAGGTTCATGGGCGAGCCATTGGGTGAGGCCTTTGGCCATTTCCGGGCGCAAGGGGGTACAGCGCGCCTTTCGCCCCTTGCCCAGACAACGGACGTGCGGCCCTGGACCCAAGTGAACGTCCTGCTGACGCAAGGTGGTCAACTCCGTGTTCCGCAACCCCGTCTGTAACGCCAACTCCAGCAACAGGCGGTCTCTCCGCCCTCGCCAGATCGTGGTGTCCGGCGCGTTCAGGAGCGCCTTGCTCTCCTCGGCGCTCAGGAACTCCACCGGACCTCGCTCGAAGCGTTTGAACGGGATCGCCAGCACTTGCTGACAGTGGTGGGCCAGACCCGGTTCCCGGACACATACCAACCGGAAGAAGGAGTGGATGGCGCTGAGCCGATTGTTGCGGGAGCGTGCCCCGTTTCCGCGATCCCGCTCCAGATGACGCAGGAACGTCACGACCAGTTTCGCATCCAGATCCTCAACGTTCAGGTTGCTGGCCGGGCACCGACGATGTTTGGACGCAAACACCAGCAGGAGTCGGAACGTGTCGCGATAGCTGGCCACGGTGTGGGGGCTCGCGCCCAGTTGCCCCTGCAGTCGTTCGGTGAAGAACCGCTGGAGGTGGCTGGACAGATTGGCGGTGATCATGATCGCCCTCCCTGTCGCGACGCGGCCAGTTCAAGCAACGCAGGAACCGCTTCGATGTACCAATACGTGCACTCTACCGATGAATGCCCAAGGTACGTGGCCAGTTTCGGCATCTGGACGTTGACATCACATCCGGCCAGGTACCATTCCACCAAGCGCCGGGTGGCAAAGGTGTGGCGCAGGTCCTGCAGTCGGGGGCCTCGCCCGGAACGGCCGCCCTCGGCGGCTTTCCTCAACCCGCAGGCCCGAGAGACCCTGCAATACCAGCAACGAACGGTGCCCATATCCAAGGCGGTGCCTCGGCCCGAGACGAAAAACCTCCGACTGATCGGATGACCAAAGAGTTGTTCCCGCTCCTGGGCGTAGTGCTTCAAGGCCGCGACCGTCGAAGAGTGGATCGGCACCTGCCGGGACTTTCCGAACTTCGACTCTCGCACAATGAGCACCCCCGCCTGAAGATCGACATCGCCGATCTCCAGGGCGGCAGCCTCGCCGGGACGCAGTCCGGTGGCGGCAAGCAAGCCGATGAGGGTATGTAGTGTCAGCGCGTTGATCCGCGATCGCCATTTCAACCGGGCGACTTCCGCCATCAACCGGCCGATCTCCTGGTCGCTGTAGATGTATGGTTTGCCGCGGCGGTGCCGGACGTCCAGCAACCGGGGAGGCGGCACCTGATGACGAGGATCGGTGGCACTTAGCCAGCGGGCAAACTGTCGCACCATGGACAGCTTTCGAGCCCAGGTGGCGCGTTGCACGCCTTGGGATTGCTGAGACCACTCCAACGCCAGGGCAACCGTGATGAACCGGGCCTTCTTCCGAGTCAGGAACCGGACGAAGTGGCGAAGAGTCTTGGCGGGTTCCTCCAAGCGCGTTCCCAAGACACGTCGCGCCGCGACATACGCCGTCAACCGGGCTTGCAGGGATTTCATTGCGCACCTCCCGTCACGGGCCAAGGACAGACGACTTCCTGCAGCGAGCGCAGGTCGATCTTGGCGTAAATCTCGGTGCTGCTGGGAGCACGATGCCGAAGCACTTCCCCGATATCCTGCAGATGGGCTCCGTGCCGAAGCATGCGACTGGCCAGGGAGTGACGGAACAGATGCGCCGCGGTTTGGTGGGGTCGCGGGACTCCCGCCTGCGCCATCGCTCGGCGCACGACATGGCCAATACTCGCCGGTCCGGTCAGCGGCACCCGCGGAGCATACGTGCGCAGGAAGACGCGCTTGGTGGTGGAGTGAACCCCTCGATCCAGCCGCAGGTAACTCGCCAAGGCGGTTCCGACTTCATGGGGCAAGGGAAGGAGATCCTGTCGGCGACCTTTGCCGCGGATCAGGATCTCGCCCGTTCTCCAGCGGATGTCCCCCACTTCGAGCAGGAGGACTTCACTTGCCCGAAGCCCCAGCCTCGCCAGCAAGAGCAGGATCGCATAGTCGCGTCGCCCGGTGCCACAGGCTTGGTTGGGAGCGGCCAGCACGCGGCTCACTTCTTCCGGCGACAGCACTTTGGGAATGTCCGGCTGGGCTTGTCGCCGAACCGTGGGGATCGCCGCGAGGAGGTCGCGGCGGATATGTCCTCGTGCGTGGAGGAAGCGCAGAAAGGACCGGAGGCTTGCGCTCAGCAGGCGCACATACGCGGAGGAGCGACCTCGGACCCGCTCGAAGAGGAACGCGCGCAGAGTGTCGCCATGGAGCCGGCGAACCGAAGCCGTGCCGTGCTTCTTGGTCAGGTAGCGGAGCAGCTCGGGAACCACCGGCAGGTAGGCCAGCAGGGACCGCTCTGCCAACCCCTTCTCGTGTCGGAGAAAGCCGGCGTACTCTTCCTGAAGCAACGAACGAGACGTGTTCGCAGGCTTCCGAGCCGGTGTGGAGATCAACCCCTGACGGCGCAGGTGCTGCAGGAACGCCGACAAGGTCGCGGCGGCAAGGCTGCGCTGTTTCGGACCAAACGGCCAGGCACGCCGAAGAAACAAGGCGACCTCCGATTCGTTCGTTTCCTTGCTGTGACGTCTTCGCCGTCGCCGCCAGTCCAAGAACTGCCGCAGAGCACTCCGCTTCGTGTGGAGGGCGCTGGCGGAGTAACCCGCTGCCGCCAACTCGGCCATGAAGGGAGCGGTTTGATCCTCGAGGAGGTCGGGGATGGAAGAACACGGTGAACGAGAACGATTCGTACGCATCGGCGATCTCGTCCCGTCCCGGGACCGAACGCAAGCGGGAGATGTCCGCTCATATTATGCCGCGTGAGCGAACGCTGGAACCTCGTTTTCCCAAGGAACATCCGGAGTACAGACCTCGACGCGGCATAATCCTGCACTCGGCATAACTGGTGCGAGGGAGGGATTCGGCCGCTGGCGCTGGGGCGCAAGAACTGGCTCCATATCGGCAGCCCGGAAGCGGGGCCCAAGGTGGCCGCGATCGCGTCCATCGTCGAAACCTGCCGCCGTCTGGACATCAATCTCCGGGCTTACCTCCGGGACGTGCTCCCCAAACTGGGCGAGTGGCCGATCAACCGCGTGGGTGAGTTGACGCCCACCGCCTGGAAGACCGCCCAGCCCAAGAGTTCCTAACATCCCCGCAGCTTACCGGCCGGGCGCGCGCCTGCACAGACGGTGTTCGTAACACGCATACGCTTGATCGTGTTCACGAAGTGCTTGGTTCAGTCCACTTCCACGACCACCCGCCGTTCACGCTCAGGGATCAGGAGTCCTGAGCCTCTTGTTACTCGTGTCCCCCGAGGAGGCGATTTCTCGTGCCAATTGGCGCTTGATTCGTGTAGTCCCCCAGAGCGTTGCTGAAGCCTTTGCCTGTGAAAAAGCGTTCACGAGATCGGCGTACGACTTGTCCAGGAGGATGATCAGGTAAGCCAGATCGTCGAGTCCAGCAAGATGCGCGAGGCTAGGCACGATAGTCTCGGACAGATAACGGACGACAACTTGAATGCTGCACCATTCTTCTGGCCAGAATGGCGAGGCGAGGTCGGCGTAAACCAATCCCCGCTCCAAAACGAGACGCAGTCTTAGGTGTTGATTTGCCAGAACAAGAACGGCATTTCTGAACCCATCGGCTTCCTCTTCATCTCTTTCGATAGTGAATTCCTCGAGAATCGGAATGCAAGTCCGGAGGTCTTCCAGCACTGACTTGAGCGATGAGCCTTGCATGTAGCCTATTTCGAGTCTGCGAGGATGAGCCAAAGGCCGTCCTCGGAAATACGATAGCCGTTCTGCATCAAGTATGCCAGTTCGCGCGCATACCACGAGCCTGGTCTCACGTTCTGTAATGGTGTTGCAAGCCAAAACACGTCCTTTCGTTTGATCGCATCGTCGAGGAAGCGCCTGTTTGCTGCCCATTGTTCAGCGACGGACATTTTGCTCCACTGGCCGGCAGGCATTGTGAAGCGGTTGCCGTTGATCGACGAGTTCAAGTATTCTGGGTAATGACCGATCACCGTTACTGATTTCTCGATCTTCGCCCCCTTCTTGACCATGTTCCGACAGTGCCGTAGCCCTTGTGACGCGGCAGACTTTGCCAATCCAGTTGGAACGCCGCATGCGGCCGCTTGAAATGTCAAATCACGGATTACCGCTTTTCCTGCATCCCCCGCAGTCTGCACGCCGTCGCGGAACGCGCTCTTTCGCCCTGAACTCGCAGTAACTAGAGTGTCTTCGTTCATTGTGTCGACGAAGCCAGAAAGTTCGTCGGACGCAGCGGAGAGCGGGCGCGAATCAAGGACTTCCCCTTCGGGAGTCATATATGTTGGTCCATCATAGGCTGTTCCGAACAGAACGTCGATCCAGGAGAGCCCGTAGGAATCAACCCGGTCCCCTCCCGCATTGGCGCAGAACTCGTAGAGGTTGGGGCTGGCGGATTCGCCGAGGGGATCGGGGGAGAGCCAGCGTTGGAGGGCGGGGTCGTAATGGCGGAAGGTGAAGTCGTAGAGGGTCGAGGGGGCATGGAGGGGTTTGGAGGAGAATCGGAAGGGGTTGAGGTCGGCGGCGGGGCCGGATTGGGCGAGGGTATTGCCGAAGGGATCATAGGCGTAGCGGGCGGCGATCTGCTGTCGGGCGTCGGTGAGGGCGGTGACATTGCCGAGGGCGTCGGCGTGGTAGTAGTAGTGGGCGGGCTCGGGGCCGGCGGTGTGATCGGTGAGGGCGAGGAGGCCGCCGATGCCGCCGGCGGACTGGAGGGCGCCGGCGAGGTCAGTGCCTCGGGTGACGGTCAGGGTCGGGAGGTTGTCGCCGTCCCGGTACTGGATGGCGAGCATCCCCGAGTACACGATCCGGGTCTCGGCGTCGGCGCGCCACGCGGCGCCGGTCCAGGTGTACTCGAGGGCGACGCGCTTGCGTCCGAGGCCGTCGTAGAGGAACCGGGTGAGGGTGGGCGCGGCGGGGGCCGGGTTGGTGCACGTGACGGCGGCGAGCTGGCCGCGGGCGTCGTAGGCGAAGGCGCGCCAGCCGTCGGCGGTGAGGTTGCCGTCGGCGTCGTACTGGAACCTTGCGGTGGCGGGGAGATTGACGAGCGCGACGTCGGTGGCGGTGCGGCCGGCGGCGTCGTGGGCGACGGCTTCGAGCCGGGTGACGCCGGCGGGGGCGGGGACGTTGGGACAGGCGAATGTGCCGTCGGGGTAGCGGGCGGCGGCGAGGCCGTTCACCGTGAGGTCGACGGGCGAGCCGGTGAAGGAGCCGGACACGGTGACCTGGGGGCTGCGGGTGGCGGAGAGGACGCGGTTGAGGTTGTCGACCTCGAGGTTGAGGGTGGCGGTGCCGTGGGTTTTCGAGCGGAGATTGCCGGCGGCATCGTAGGCGTAGCCGAACTGCTCGTGGAGCCGGAGGGCGGCGGGGTTGCCGGGGTCGAAGCCGGACGCGGCGATGAGCCGGCCGGCGGGGTCGCGGTGGTAATCGAGCGTATGGCCGTCGGCGTAGGATTGGGCGATCCGCTGGTCGAGGCCGTTGTAGGCGTAGGCGTGGCGGTTGAGGACGGCGCCCCGGGCGTTGACGAGGGCGGTCTCGAGGAGGCGTCCGAGGGGATCGTAGGCATTGGTGATCGAAGCGCCGTTGGGGAGTCGGGTGCCGAGGACCTGGACCCGGTCGGCTGCGTAGAGGTAATCGAAGGCGCCGGCCGGGGAGGTGATCCGTGTGGGGGTGCCGGTGGCATCGACGTCGAAGTTCTGGACCCAGGGGGCGGCGTTGGGTTGGTCGAGCTCGAGGGCGGCGAGGAGCCGATCGGTGGCGTAGCGGTACGTGACGGTGTCGTCGGGCCAGGGGCCGTCCTCGAACGCGAGCGTATTGAACTGGGTCCAGCCGAAGCGGGTGGTGCCGGCGGCGTCGGTCATGGACTCGAGGCGGTTGGCGGCGTCGTAGGTGAAGAGAAGATCGGCGTCGGCGGGGTTGGGGAAATCGATGCGGGTGAGGTTGCCGAGGGGATCGTACTCGAGGCGAGTGGGGCCGGATCGGGCTGGGGTCGAGTGAACGACGAGGTGTCCATTGGCGTTGAAGGCGTTGGTGAAGACGGTCTGGCCCAGCGCGTTGATCTTGCCCACGAGCCGGCCTTCGGCGTCGTAGGTCCAGCGGGTGGTCTGGCCGCGGGCATCGGTGAACGCGACGAGATCGCCGGCGGGCGAGTAGGCGAAGCGGTTGGTGGCATGCGGGAAGAGCGCGGCGTTTTCGAGCGTGGCCATGACCTGTCGGGTGACGCGGCCGAAGAGGTCGTAGGCGAGGAGGGCGACCTGATCG
>Ga0209200_1005005_pt1 | contig 10439 bp, 7 predicted proteins | sample AD_UKC033_MetaG_FD_184406 | JGI IMG/M metagenome (GOLD analysis project Ga0209200, IMG submission 184406) | Active sludge microbial communities of municipal wastewater-treating anaerobic digesters from USA - AD_UKC033_MetaG (SPAdes) (version 2) | ecosystem: Engineered > Bioreactor > Anaerobic >...
AAATCATTTTGCGGCTCAAAATAGTTCTGTAGCTGCTTCCGGGTTAGAAAAGTGCTCCATATTTCATTAAGCCGAATGGACTCAATGTCTGATTCCTGTCCGGTTCCGGAATGAAAAATAATAATGCCTCCATATTGACTAAAATTAACATCAGTATCTATTAAAGCTAAAATATCCGGTAAAATTTGAGGTAAGTTTACATCTATTTCATCAGTTCCATCAGCGCCGTAAAAAGACAGGGTATTAGGCATTGTTAGGACTTGTGGATATAGATAACAGTGCAGTTCATATTGTAAATGGCTCGCCTCCAGAAAAAAATCCTTCAAGTGCTCCATCCAGCGATTAAAAAAAGCATCATCGTGAGCTAAATAATCAGGATATTCTGTCTGATCCCGAAAAGGGACATCACTAAATTGCACGCGTAAAACCAGAATGTTATTAGGTAGATTTCTTGTACCGGACTTTAAAGCTCCATCCACAAAAAAATCCCCCTCCAAGCGTGTAGCTTGCCAGGTTGATGGTGAATTTTTATACATTGGGACAGGAGGAACCAATGCTGACAAAGAACCAGTTAGAATTACAATTATCAGCAGTATTATCCACTTCCAGATAGGGCAAGGCATTCAATCCTCCAGGAAATATTACTATGAAGATAAAAATTCCGCTACCAAACTATTAATAGCGGATAGCTTTTAAGACCTTTTTTGGTGCTTACATAAATAGTCAATTAAAAAAACCGACGCAAGTATGTTTCTTTTCTTTGCAGTTATGTGGCTTTCTTTTAAGTTAACTATATATCTTTAGAGATTTTTGCCAGCCAGAATGTCTGTTTCATTACACTTGCATATTTTTATATATGACTTCTGAGGAGTCCAACCGCCATTCTTCTTTTTATTGGTAATAAGCTTAACCCTTTTTATTTCTGTATTGCAAACAGGACAAATTACTTTCCCCTCAGAAGAGTTATCATGTGCTACCTTAGCAGCAAAACTTTTTACTTTTCCCATTTTATCCTCTTAATTAGCTCTTTCTATATATTCACCCGTGCGGGTGTCAATTTTAATTTTATCACCTTGTTCCACAAAGAAAGGAACCGTCAACCGTAAACCTGTTTCCGTATAGGCAACTTTTCCACTTCCGGAAGCAGTGTTTCCTTTCAAATTAGGCTCGCATTCAGCTATGGTCTGAATTACAGTTGTTGGTAGTTCTATTCCTACAACATCTCCATCCGGAGTAGTTGATACAATAACTTCCATATTCTCTTTAAGCAGATTTTCTTTATCTCCTAAAAGAGATACATCTATATGCATCTGTTCATAGTTATCACTATCCATTAACACCAAAAAATCTCCATCACGATAGAGAAATTCTTTTTTAGTGCGTTCTATACGGACTTCATTGAAGGTGTCACTCTCCCGAAAAGTATTTTCCAAAACTCTTCCTGTGCGAACATTTTTCAGCTTTGAACGCAGAAAAGCAGGTCCTTTACCTGGTTTTACATGGAGAAATTCTATCACTTCATACAAGTCATCTTTGAATTCAATGACCATTCCGTTTCTAATATCAGCCATTGTAGCCATATTCGTTTCCTTATATTTCAATTAAAGAAGTCACGCTTTTGAAGATAGGGATTTTGGCAAGGAAATTTTTTTAGGAAGAATGAAGTCAGGAGTCATTTGCGCCTGGATAACTTCCTCCTTTGAAATAACTTTTGGGGCACATATGACTCATGACGACGCTGAAAGTCAGGAGTCATTTGCGCCTGGATAACTTCCTCCTTGGAAATAACTTTTGGGGCACATATGACTCATGACGACACTGAAAGTCAGGAGTCATTTGTGCCTTGATAACTTCTTCCTTGGAAATAACTTTTGGGGCACATATGACTCATGACGACACTGAAAGTCAGGAGTCATTTGTGCCTTGATAACTTCTTCCTTGGAAATAACTTTTGGGGCACATATGACTCATGACGACGCTGAAGACCACTCAAAAAACAAATCTGCGTAATCTGCGTAATCTGCGTGATCTTTATTTTTTTCCCGAAATTTTCTTGACAGCATAAGTAGTTCATCAGAAAAGGAAAAGTTATGAAAATAGACAGGCATTTTTTCTGTGAATTAAAACGCTACCGTGAACCGGCACCTCAATTGTGTGCTGTTTGCCCTCGTATTTTCAAATGCAAGAGTTTTTATGCCTGGCACAAAGAACATCAAAAAGAATATCTGAATTTCGTTGTTGAAATCAGTAAAAAATTTCCGGATAAATATACAATGGAGGTTCACTTTATGCCTGAAAAACAAACTTTCGTCCAAATCGTAGATATGGCTACCGGCAAAATTGAAAAAGTAGTCAATTGGAATGAAATTGAGGCATTATCTGCAGAGGATAAACTTGCTTTATCCCGCAATAAGAACTTATTTATTGTAACGCACCGTTTGGAACCGATTGTTAAAATTGAATTGAAAAAAACGGTGATTAGTGCTCCCATTCAATTTATGGAAAGTACTCCTAAGGAGGCAGAGCCAATTGAAGAGGTTACAACTTTACCGCTAACCCCTGTAAAGCCAAAACCCAAACGCAATCCTAAGCATTAAATATTGCTGACCCCTCATTTAGATTAGGGTTATCCATTGGATAATGGAATGCCGAATTCTGCTAAGGAAAATACAAAGAAAGCAGTATATACCCTGTTTTTTGTCCCAAATTATAAAATTCGTCACCCTATATTTATATAGGCACTCTTGTAAATAAGAGGAAACGAAAATTTCCTTTTACAGAATTCTGCCTTCAAAATAAATGGCTCAAAATGTAGAAAAGTGCTGAGTTATATATAATCATCTCTGCATAATTAAGCACAGGAGGAGATATGTTTATCCTTGAAGAAAAACATCTGGATGTGGCAAAAGCCATAGCCGAAAAAAATCGTAAGAAAAATAGCTGTGACCACTGTTATAATAGAGGTTGGATTGGCGTTAATGAACAAAATATGCTTGTCCTCTGTCCGAAATGTGTTGATAGAGAAAAAGCAATTGAGGACTGGAAGGAATATGTTTCTGAACAGGATGAATTGAAAGAGCATTTTAGTGAACTCTTTGAAGAAAAGAAAGTGGAAACTGAACAGGAAAATCCCCTTAAACAAAAGGACTTTGAACGCACAAAAAACCATCCTGCCAATCCGCATAATTTCGTTCCCGGTCAACGCAGAAGTGGTCATCAAAAAAAGATTGGATAAGGAATATGTATAAAACACCAGACCTGAAAGAAAGCCCCAGGCATCTGGAAAACCGCATTCGCGAATATTGGAAAAAACACGATTTAGCTCAAAAAAGCGTTGATATTCGTGAAGGAAATCCCCGTTTTATTTTTTATGAAGGACCTCCTACGGCAAATGGCAAACCTGGTATTCATCATATAATGGCAAGAACCCTGAAAGATGTTATTTGCCGTTATAAAACAATGAACGGCTTTCAGGTTAAACGCAAAGCCGGTTGGGATACACACGGTTTACCGGTAGAAATTGAAGTAGAAAAAGAACTCGGTCTGAAGGATAAGCGTGGCATAGAGGACTATGGAATTGAAAAATTCTGTCAGAAATGTCGGGAGTCCGTTTTCAGCTATGAAAAGCTCTGGCGAGAAATGACAGAACTTATGGGCTATTGGATCGATCTGGATCACCCTTATGTAACTTTACATAACAGCTATATAGAATCCGTTTGGTGGATTCTGAATAATTTCTTTTGCCGCGACCTCATATATAAGGCATATAAAATTGTTCCCTATTGTCCCAGTTGTGGAACTCCTCTTTCTTCACATGAAGTGGCTCAGGGTTATAAAGATATAGAAGACCCCTCCATTTATGTTAAGTTTAAAGCGTTGGATGAAGAGAACACCTATTTTCTCGCGTGGACAACTACCCCCTGGACTCTTATTTCCAATGTTGCCTTAGCTGTTCATCCTGATGAAACCTACATTAAAGTTCACTATCAAGGTCAGAATTTAATTTTGGCTAAAGCCCGTTTGCAAGTGCTGGATGAAGATGTAAAAATTATCTCTGAAATGCAAGGCAGCGAATTGGAAGGTCGTTATTATCAGCCCCTTTTTAATTTTATTCCTGTTCATAAGCCCGCCTGGTATATCTGTTTAGGCAATTATGTTACAATGAGTGATGGCACTGGAATTGTTCACACAGCTCCTGCTTTTGGACAGGATGATTATTCATTGGCTGTGAAATACAATCTGCCTTTTATTCAACCGGTAGACAGCGAAGGCAAATTTACCGCAGCAGTAACCCCTTGGGCACATCAGTTTGTTAAAGATGCAGATAAAGATATCATCCGTCACTTAAAAGAAAGTGGCAACTTATTAAAAAGGGAACAAATTAAACATAGTTACCCCTTTTGCTGGAGATGTAAAAGTCCGCTTATTTATTATGCACGGGAAAGCTGGTATATTAGAACTACGGCTTTCAAAGAACAGCTATTGGAAAACAACCGGAAAATTGATTGGTATCCTCCTTTTGTAGGAGAAAAGCGTTTTGGTGACTGGCTGGAAAATAATGTGGACTGGGCTTTATCCAGAGACCGTTTTTGGGGGACACCGCTCAATATCTGGATTTGTGAAAAATGCGGGAACCAGCGTTCTATAAGTTCTATTGAAGAATTGCATAAAGAAGGAAAAATGATTTCCGGAAAAGAAGTTCCGGAAGACCTGGATTTACACCGTCCCTATATTGATGAAGTTGTTCTTACTTGTTCCTGTGGTAACAAGATGCATCGCACTCCAGAAGTTATTGATTGCTGGTTTGATAGCGGCTCTATGCCTTTTGCTCAATGGCATTATCCTTTTGAAAATTATGAGCATTTTGAGCCCGACCTCTTTCCTGCTGATATTATTTCTGAGGGTATAGACCAAACCCGGGGTTGGTTTTATTCTATGCTTGCCATTTCTACTTTGTTGAAAGGAGTTTCCAGTTACAAAAGCTGTTTGGTTAATGATATGATTCTGGATAAAAACGGCAGGAAAATGAGTAAATCTCACGGAAATGCAGTTGACCCTATAGAACTAATGCAAGATTATGGAGCAGACGCAATTCGCTGGTATTTATTAGAGGTCTCTCCGCCCTGGGTTCCTACGCGTTTTGATGTTGACGGGGTGAAAGAAATCTTAGGAAAATTTATCGGCACTTTGAAGAATGTATATTCATTCTTTGCTACTTATGCCAATATTGATGGCTTTGTAGCAACTGACTATCCATATAATTGGGTTCGGGAAGTGGAAATTGACCGCTGGATTATTTCCCGCTTGCATTCCTTGATTATTACGGTGCGTAATAACACTGATGTTTACGATTTTACAAAAGCGGTGCGTGCCATTCAGGGTTTTGTAATTGAAGAGCTTTCCAATTGGTATGTTCGCAGAAGCAGACGCCGTTTTTGGGCTTCAGAATTTAATGCAGATAAAACTGATGCCTACCGAACTCTCTATCAGGTCTTAGTAGAAATTGCCAAACTTATTGCACCTTATGCTCCTTACCTGGCGGAAGAGTTTTTTTTGAACTTGAATGCAGGAGAAAGCGTTCATCTGGAATATTATCCTGTTGCCGATGATGTCTATATAGATACCAAACTGGAAAAGAAAATGCAGACCGTAATTGATCTTGTTTCTTTAGGCAGAGCCGCCAGAAATGAATGCCAAATAAAGGTTCGCCAACCCCTAAACGAAATGTTTGTTCCCGCAAAAGTGAAAGATGATTTGAAGGATATGTTAGACCTCGTAAAAGAAGAAGTAAACATCCGAAAAATAACCTTTGTAAGCGAACAGGATGGCTTTGTGCAGTATGAATTGAAGCCCGATTTCAAAATATTGGGTCCTAAATACGGCAAAAAAGTGCAAGCAATTAATATCCTTTTAAACAACACCCCGGCAGATAAGGTCTTGCAGGCATTTAATTCAACTGGCTTTTATCCCCTAAAAATCGAAGGCGAAACTATCAATCTATTGCCAGAAGAAGTCAGCATAAGCATCATTCCCCGTGAGGGATATGTTTTTGCTAATGCCAAAGACCTCTTTGTAGCTTTGGATACAAAGTTAACTAATGAACTGTTAAATGAGGGTTATGCCCGTGAACTAATCAATAAAATCCAATTTACCCGTAAAGAAATGAATTTGGATATTTTAGATAATATTATTGTAACATTGGTAGCTCCGAAAGATATTGTCCAGGCGGTTCAGATTCACCGAAATTATATCTTATCTGAAACCCTTGGAAAAGAATTGATCTTATTAGATAAACCAACAGCAAATATGCAGTGTTTGGATATCAATGGTCATAAAATCCATCTGGGTATTGAAAAAGTAGTTTCATAATGATTAGGAGGCAGTCATTACTAAATATTGTATAAATTGTGGAAACCCCATCCCGGGAAAAGCAAAATTCTGTCCCGTCTGCGGGGAAAATCAAATTCCCGAACAGGAAAAACCAAAACAAGAGGAAACTAAAAAAGAAAAAGCTCAGAAATCTGCTGAAACTATTTCCCGCAGAAATACTCGTTTGCTTATGAATCCTGGAACCACATTCAGGGATTATACTATAATTAAAATACTGAATAAAGATGCAGAGGGAATAAAATATATTGTGGAAAAGGATGGCAAAGAATTTCTCCTGAAGCTTTTCTATAAGGCAAGTTTAAGTAATATTACCAATATTTTTAACCTTCAACAGCGTTTACAACAACTTAATAAACTGGAAGATAAACACTTAGCCAAAGTGGTTGAAATTGACCCGCATTTTGATCCTCCTTTTATGGTCGTGGAATTTATTCACGGCGTTTCTTTGGCTGACCTAAAAACCCATAATCCGGAAAAATTAACTGAGGACTTTATCCGCTTTATAGCAATCCAAATAGTAAACACAGCTATTACTTTACATCAATATCAACTTACTCTCAGTCAACTAGCTTTAACCAATATAATGATAAATGATAATAACGAGGGAATAATTCTTTCTTCTGCCATCACCTGGGAGGAAAGAGATGAACGGGAAGAAATATTTTCTATTGCCATTATTTTAGCTCAGGCATTATCCCAACACGATTTCTATAAAACATTATACCGTCAGGAGCGCTTATCCACCCAAAAATTTGAATATATATACGGAGTAAGCGTTCCCCTCAATAAAATCCTTGCCGAATGTTTGCACCGCAATATTTTACAGCGTTATCGTAACCTAAATGATTTACTGAATGCCTTAATCAATCTGCCTCCTGTTACGGAATGTGAGATTTGGACAGAGCCAGAAAAGGCACTACCGGATAAATTGGAAGACCTTAGCAAAAAAGATATTCCTAAAATCAGAATTGAACTCCCTTTCTGGATACTGATTGCACTTATCATCATAGTTATTGTAATGTTGCTAACTACCAATATTTTCAGTGTTCTCTTTGGCAGCAAGGGAGAAAAATTAACTTATTCCTCCTGGCTTATGCCTGATACGGAATCGGACACTGTAAATAATTCTGTTCCCGTTGCTGAATTACCTCGCGAAAAACCAACCCAAACAGCTTATGGTGAATTGAAAACCGGTACTCCCACCCCCAGAGAGGATTTTCGTAAGCAGCTCCCTGTTCCCAGAATCACAACTGTTAATCCTCCACCTGTAGCTCCCAAACCCCGTCCTCCCCAAAATATGGTTCTTATTGAAGCAAATACTTTAGGTTTTGGACGCCTGCGGGATAATCTCAATCCTAATGTATCCTTATCCTCTTTTTATATTGACAAATATGAAGTTACTCAGGCAGAATGGAATATTTATATGAAACCCGCAAATTGTTCCACATTTGGAGAAAATTTACCTGTAGATAACATCAGCTGGTTTGATATTGCTATTTATTGCAATGGCAGAAGTGAAGCTGAGGGCTTAACCCCTGCATATAAAATTAGAGGAGTCGGGGCTTCCAGAGTCGTAACTTGTGATTTTAAAGCGAACGGCTACCGTCTCCCTACTGAAGCAGAATGGGAAATGGCAGCTAAAGCAGGAAAACTATATAATTACAGCGGCTCAGATGACCCTGATGAAATCTCCTGGAATAGAGATAACAGCGGCGGCAAAATTCATACCCCAGGAACTAAAAAACCAAACGATTATGGTATTTACGATATGACCGGAAATGTATCAGAATGGGTTTGGGATTGGTATGATGCAAATTATATCCGTTCCCTGCCTACTTTTATCAATCCTACAGGTCCCGAAACAGGAACTTTAAAGGTTATCCGCGGTGGAAGTGTTGCGAATGGTGAAGGTAGAAATCTAAATATTATGTGGAGAGAAAAAGGAGACCCCAATCGCGGATATCAATATGTCGGCTTTCGCTTAGTGCGCAGCAATTGAAATTATTTATTACCGTAAGGTTAATGAGTTAACGGGTGAACAGGTTAACGGGTGAACAGGTTAACGGGTTAACAGGTTAACGGGTTAACAGGTTAACGGGTTAACAGGTTAACGGGTTAACAGGTTAACGGGTTAACGGGTTAACAGGTGAATGGGAGAGCATAAATCTCGGAAGAGCGATTTCCTTGTCAACCATCATTAAATTTTACTATTCTTCCTATTGTTTTGACTTACAATTTTGCGGGAACGAGAGTTTTGACTTACAATTTTGCCACTGCCCTCTCTGTAACCACAACCCTCAATCTCCAAACACTAACAACCGAGCTACAACTGGTCTCCAAACCTCAAAATTGTGAGTTAAAAAGAAGAAAGACAGAGACCAAATAATAAGTTCCGTAGGAACGACACATATTAACAACGGGTTTCAACCCGGTGAAAAGCAGAAAGTCAAAACGAACTACTTGTTTTGACTTACAATTTTGCCACTGCCCACTCTGTAACCACAAACCTATAATTGCAAACACTAACAACCAAACTATTACTGGTCTCCAAACCTCAAAATTGTGAGTTAAAACAAGAACCCCGCACACTGGCAACCGAGCTTCACCAACCCCTCAAATTCCACAATCGTGAAAGAAAGTATTTTTTCACATTTGTAGGGTTGGGATGAATATGTTCAGAAATAGTGACTTCGGGGCGAATTTTTGTTTTAACTCTAAACCGAGCTTCAGCTTTGACAGTTGAAGGCAACGAACAAAATTTCCTGTTCCCTCAAATTATAGTTGCAACCACAAAAGAATCGGTTTAGAGTCAAAACATCACCACCCCAAAAGAATCGGTTTAGAGTCAAAACTCACTTAAAAAATAACTTCCCACAACTTCATTTTTTTCTTGACAAGTTATTCTATCCGATTATTATGTCTCTAGGCATAGAAATTATTTCTTGTTTTTTTTGTTATTAGCGTGCTGAAATATTTCTCATGCTGAGCAGAGCAAAAAGCGAACTTTGGTCTCTAATAAATGAGGAAGGGGTAAAATGAGCCCAGATGAATTAAAGGTGGCAACTTTTTCGGGGGTAAAAGTTAGTCAATGCTTGAAGAGTATCGTTTATATGAGAGGAAATTTATACCTATCAGCTATTATCTTATTCTTCTTCTTATCTAATGCTGTATATCCTTTTTTTATCCTTTTAGTTAAATACTCCTGTATAGTAAATATCCTCTTCACTTTGAATTCACACTTATTTCCCATATTTAATATCCCTTTCTTTATTTTAACTTTTTTCTCGTTATTTTCGGTGGTCTCGTTGGTCTCGGTGGTCTCGGTGGCTAAAAAATCAACCCTGTATACTAACGAAATGCAACCCGCTGTTTTTCTACCGGTGTATTTTACCTGTATACAAACGAAATGCAACCCGCTGTTTTTCTACCGGTGTATTTTAGTTATAATCATCGCACATTATATGAAGTCACACTGGCAAAAACAGCAGTTCCATTTCACCTTCCTTTTCAATACTCAAAATCAAATCTGGCATTCCCTTACCTGCCATTGAATAAACCCCAAACCTTAAGCCTTAAAACCAAGGTAATGCCTATCGTTTAACCAATAAACTAACTCTTCAAGAAAAAAAATCTAAACAAGGAGTTTTTGTATGAAGAAATTATTACTTATCCCTTTGCTCTTGCTAATTGTGGCTTTTGCCTTTGCTACCGAATATATAATCGGAACGGGAACAAGCACACAAACTTATGTCCCTTTTTATGGATTATATGACTACAGCTGGAGCAAAACAATTTATACTAAAACAGAGATTAACACAGCCGGATTAGATGCGGAAGGTAATATTGATGCCATTTCTTTCTATGTTGGCAACACCCCTTCCAATTATCAAATGTTAGACCAAAGGGTTTACATCCGGCATACGACCTTAGCTACTTATGGAACTGCTACCGATGAAACCGGTTCCGGTTATCCTAATAATACTAATTTTACCTCTGTCTTTCAGGGTAATTTAACCTTTAATGGAGGTGGCTGGTTTGACATTGTATTT
>Ga0209200_1005014_pt1 | contig 10420 bp, 8 predicted proteins | sample AD_UKC033_MetaG_FD_184406 | JGI IMG/M metagenome (GOLD analysis project Ga0209200, IMG submission 184406) | Active sludge microbial communities of municipal wastewater-treating anaerobic digesters from USA - AD_UKC033_MetaG (SPAdes) (version 2) | ecosystem: Engineered > Bioreactor > Anaerobic >...
AAACACATACCAAAAATCAATCTGCAATTTTCCTCAAAAAAAAAAAATGAGATGGTAGATCTAAATGCGTCTAATTCGATCTTTGCGGGCAGCGTACCGTTATGTTTTAAGGAGACTCTTGCCTTATTTAATCTGCGCATAGATTCTTTTTGGGCGATCTCTTTTCCGTCTGGCAATTTTTGATTAATAAAATCAAAATACTTCATAAAACTTAAATCATTTCCTCCAGAATTCAAGTATTCTGAAGATAAATGCAAAAAAAGCTCTGCGCTATCATGAAATGATAAAAGAGCAATGGAACATAAAGGCTCAGGCCCATGTGACTGCTGTAATCCTATATTATACATGTACTTTATCATGCGTCTTCGGTTAAGACCACAATCCCTCCCTGAATCGTTCTCTATTGACATGCGGATCAAGTGCCTCACTTGAACACACATTTAAGACTGTAGAGAAATCATGCTCTATTCCAAGGTAATCCAATATCGCAGACAATAGATGCGAGGAATTTTGGACAAAGATGTTACTCCATCTCAATTGAGTAAAGCGAACCATTTTGGCACCGGGATTTAGTTTTCGCACTATCGAATACAATTTTCTGCTGACAAGAAGCGTCAAAATTGAGACCCAGATTAAGGCCTCAATCGCGTATGGGCTCTTTGTTGTTATCTGATCTAGCGCATATCTGCTCTTCAATTCTTTGAAGATGAGTTCGACTTCCCATCTCCCAGAATAAACCGCTGCAACCTCTGAAGCATTTAATATATCTGATGAAATATTAGTTAGATAAAAGTGATGTTCTTCTGCTTCGGTATTATAAATGGCGACTAATCTAAATATCTTATTATCTTTTTTGCTCTCGCCGCGATAGGATCTTCGGTCAAATGATACTTCCACATTTACATCAAAAATATCATCGGATTTTTCTAGTTTAATATCTTTCAAATGTTTCCCGTTTAGATCAACGCCACGGGTATTGCGTACCTGATTTGTTCCTACTATTAAGGGATTTGCATTGCTCTTGAGGCGAGAGACAAAGGATCCGCCGTTTTCAACTATCCTGCTGAACAGTTGATATTTGTAAAATCCTAGATCTATTAATAATATTATATCTTTTACCCAGGGACCTATTTTTAAGGTCTTTACATCGTTGGTATTCTCAGGCAGTATCGAAATGCTTTTTGGACTATTGGCTATGGCACTTGTTAAAAATGCCACTTTTACTCCTGCAGCCACTTTTCGGGAACGAGTGGCTGGCCACTTATCAGCAAGGCTTTTATGAAGCCGAATAATAGTGCTATCTTGAATCATTACATCCCGAAAGCTAGCTAGACGGTCACCCAAAATCCTACTGGGTTCTTCAGAAATGTGCTCTATGCCGTGAATCACACATTCTCTGAGAAATTTTACCAGTTCTGGAGTGAAACGATCATGCCAACTGCTGTCTGAAATTGATACTTTCCCTCTGACTTCGTAAACGCGTTTCAACTCCACTATAGTTCGATACAACTGTGAGCCATAGCCGATAGCGAGAGTCCAAAACATTATCACTGGATCAATCTTTCTTTCTCTTTCGATCAATCCGCTCTCTCTTGCTTTATCTCGAATCCACTTGGATTCAAACATCCTGGTTAGTTCTTGCTCGACTATATCTTTCTCAATTTGTGATACTCCTTTTCGCATGCTAATCCCTTGGATTGAATATAGTATCACATATTCCATATAAATCTTATTAGATGAACTATTTCAGAAGATAAATTAATGTGCATTTATAACGATTGTGCTAGGAATGATCTGCTAACCGAAGACGCATGTGTACTTTATGAGTGCAAGTCTTCGAATAATGCTTTCTCCAAGCGGCATATTACAGTCCTCTCTTCTTCCCTGGGTAGCGTGCCGATTTTTCTGTAATTTGTTAAGCCCGTTATCCTGCCTCACGAGTCAATTCTCATCCGTGGATAAATACCTTGGCTCCTCGCTATTTGGTATGGATGGACTTGAATCGCAATTTCCCTGTGTCTCCACGTCTCATTGGTGAACCGCTATTCCCTTACCCAACCTCAAGAGCTCATGATTCTCACGCAGGGATCATGCGCAAGCATGAAAACCAGTATGCTTTAAGGTTTTTTCATGCCATAATCACTGCTGGGCCCACCCACATAGATTCAGCGAAAAGCCACCCAAATTTATATAAGGTCACAGGACTAGTGATAATTTGGTGATGAGCAATGCCATATTGCTGGAAATGCGGATCTGAGTATCAAGAAGGGAGCAATTTTTGTCAGTCATGTGGCTATAATCTAGGTGCAGCATCCGATGCCCATCAACACACCGATTCCTCAGTTTCCAAAATGGAAAGATGGACTGGAGAATATGCCTACGACAAATCGGGATTATTTAAATCATTGCTTTCTCAAATTAGTGGCGCATCTAGAAATACTGTAGCTTTTTCGGCAGATCTGGTCTTTGATGGCAACAGGTTGTCTGGCACGATGAAAGAGGTCAACACATTTCTCACTGTTTATGGGGAAGACAGCCCCCGATACTTAATTTCCAATATTAGCGGCTATATAGATGGTAATGAAATTATATTTGATAAAAATTATGATGGCGGAGGAGGTTATGGGCACACAGTAAGATACAAAGGGAAATTTGATGCCGATGTGGAGAATATTTTTGGAGCTTGGGTATATCATGGTGAAAAAGGAAATTTTAAAATGAGCCGGATCTCAAAGGTGCTTCCTACTAGCTTAATCTAATTAGAATTTAAGATGCAGGATCTCTATAAAACGAATGCTGTATGAAATACTAGCGCATTGTTTGCGTCCTTGCCCGACTCTGAGTCGAGCTTGGGCGTAATCAAGCTATCGCAAATATGATCGGCTCCTTCAAGGAGGACACTGTGGATCGGTGTTTAAGCCCGCCTAGACTCAATTATTCCGCTCTTTGGGTTCCTATTAGTTTTCAGAACTCTCTTTCAGCAATGCTTGTGCTTCTGAATGAATGCTAGCTAGTTTCTTGGAGATTGAGTACTGCACGCCCGTGTTCCTGTTCTGCCAATCGAACTGCAACCATATGAAAAGGAAAGTGATATCTATTCGAAAGATTATGTGATCAAGGGTTCTGATTATGTGGCAACAGCGCTTAGGTTGGGTCTTTACCACTCCTATTATCGCAGCAGCATTACTGGTCTGTATATATATATTATTGCCTGAGCAGCAGCTAAAGTGGTTCCTCCTTACACTTATTCTTTCAGCTGTAATATTATTTTTAATAGGTATATTAATATTTTATATAACTAAAAGTTTATCGAAAAGAGTTCTAGGGGAAGAGAAACGTAATGTTGATATCATTTTTGCGGGAGCGATTATTGTTGCATTATCTCAGTTGTTTGGCCCTTTGTTTGGTGCATCGTATCCATTGATTTTGGGGCCAGATGCCAGTAATTATAAATTATCGTTTTCATCCATGTACTATAATATAACATATGATGAAATATCAGAAAATTATACTTTTACATCCACAGATAATAATGGCACCATTGAAGATTATCATTTTCATAGAGGCGAATTAATTCGTATTCATACAAATATATCCGCTGAAAATAAAAACCCATTAATGAAATATGAGGATCAAATATTTTTAGATTTAGTGCCTCCTGCGAATGTAACGGCAAGCATAGCTAGGCCCGTTATTATGGTTGGTCAATCTTCTGATGTAATAATTGGTCTTTATGATCCCAATCCAGGTTCATATCCGATTAAAGTACATGGTATCGGAGCAGATGGAAAAACGCGTGATGCCATGACGGTTGTTGCAGTATCAAGCAAGATCGGAACAAGATCTTATGTGCCAAGTGGTGCCATTTCGATAGAAAAATTCATCCAGCTCTGGGGTAACTCCACCTGTGGAGCAATCAGCCTTGACTGGCAGCCTTGCGAAAATCAAAATTCATGCAGCCAGCCAGGGGCTTTTATCGTGGAAAGGCACGAGATAATAAGCCAGGGGCAGGAAACATATGATTGAACCACTCCACAGTGGACAAAATGTTAAGCAATGCCGACATATGGGGAGAAGTGCATGAAGAAGACAAGGCGACGTACGACCAGGACTTCAATATATCAGTATTGCCAAACTTGAGACAGTCAAGCCACTTGCTCAGATCTTCCCTACAGCTTCGGCAGATTCTGGGGCCATTGTGGGCCTGCACGGGGAGTTAGTTCCGCCACAGGGAGGACAGGTCTTTGAATTCGGGGGTTATATGCATGCCACCGGCCTTACAAACAACTGCGAAGATGAGCTTCGTCCTTTTGGCCTCACACATCCTTCACACACGGTCGATTGCTCGGTCGCATGCGTCTCATGGGTCACACCCTAAGATTAGATGCAAGCGATCAATCAAAAACCTTTTTCTCAGCTTCGCGATTGCCCTCAAAACGCGGTCAGGCCCGCTCTTTCATCTGCCTGCACTCCTCTATCCCGAGCTCTGTGAGCTGATAGGTCATCTCATTTCTTGTTGGATGCCTGGCGACATATCCTTTGCTGACCAACTTTCCCAGGGCCTTCTTGACCCTGTGCCCCAGGTTGGGGAATCTGCGAACAAGGACATGCTCGGGCAAATGTGCGGCCTTTGCCATGCCCGTCTCCTGGCACAGTTTAACGAGAATAGCCCTTTCGAAGTCGGTTATCACGCATAATACTATATGATATTTGGATTTAAGCCTTTTGATCTACCATTTGACATATCATTTTTTGCAATGACATATATCAAAAGGCTTAAATATGTTCAAGAGAATTGGACTGCATATGCAGTCTATTCAGAAAGCCACCCTGGTCAGGACGGCAAAAGCCGAGGACGATGAGTGGGACCTCTACGAAAAGATCAGCGAGGCACCCAGCTTAAACGTCTATGAGCTGGCAAAACGGATGGGCTGGTCTACCGGCAAAACGCGGGGGGCAGTAAAGAGACTGGAGGAGGAAGGCCTCATCAAGATAGAAAAGTCTATACGCAATGGGAGGGCGGTGGACCTGGTGACGGCTACTCCCTGGCAGGATATGCTCACGCCAGAAGAGCGGGATGAGTTCAAGCGGATGGAAATCTGAATTCTCCAAAACCCGTTTCTCCTATGCAGTAGGCTTATCGAGCATGCACGAGCATGATAAACCATTAGATAAAATTCGGTGAAATCTCTACTATAACTCCAGTTACGGCAGAGGCTCAAGCGGCGATGCGATGTGCAGCTCCACCGGAGGACGGAACATTGCTGGCGATCTCGATGAGTACCCCAAGCTGGACAGCGAATGGATCCTCAAGGAGAACCCGGATGTCATAATCAAGCTTCTGGCACCGGGAGGCGGAAAAGCGGGCTGGAACAGCACAAAAGAAGCTGATCAGATCCTGAATGGCTATTTAGAGGAACGTCCGGGATGGAGCAATCTGGATGCGGCGAAGAACAACAGGGTCCATCTGCTGAGCACTGAGATCGCCTGGGGACCTGACGGCATCGTGGGCCTCGCCTATTGCGCAGCGTGGCTGCACCCCGAGATGAATATAGATCCCGAGAAGATCTATCGGGAATACCTGGAGCAATTCCTGGAAGTGGAATATCCCGAGGGAGCGGTGCTGGGGTATCCTGCAGCAGCATGAGAGGCTCCTCAAAGCTTCTCCAGTAATCCAGCTAGCTCACTTGGTTCATCCTGATGTTGCCCCCAGTGCGAAAAAGAAGGCGGTGATGTAAAGCAGAGGAGCGGCCACCTTCGCCAGCAGATAATTGGGAAGGCTCCTATGCAAGGCTGCCAGATCGGCCCATAGGATAGCATAAGCCCCCTCTGCCCCCTTGCAGGAATCAAGCTCACCAGAAGTCCGTTCATCGTTATGCTTGGCCCCGGTTCAATCTCCCAGAACCTTGCTCATCCTCTTCTTCCAGGCAAGAACCTCATCGGCATTGAAGACATCGATCGATCCACCCTGGATCTCGCCCTCCACGTCTCCCATTCTCTCCTCTATCCAGCCCTCGATCTCCAGGTAAAGGTTCTTGAGGGCATCTAAAACCTCAGGATCTGCCTTCCACAGGCCTCTCTGCTCGGCCTCCAACAGCCTCCTGCTCATCTCTTCCATCGCCCAGGGATTGTTCTCCTGGAAGAACTTGCGGTTCTCCTCGTCCATGACGAAGGTCCGGGCAATGTCGTCGAATATCCAGTCATCCACCTCTTGTGTCGTCGCCTCCCAGCCGTAGACCCGGCCTACGCGTTTGGAGATGTCCCCTGCTCCCTTATAGCCGTGCCTTTTCATCCCCGCGATCCACTTGGGATTGAGCAGTTTGGTGCGAACGACCCGCCTGACCTCATCGCTCAGGGTGCGAACCTCCACCCGATCGGCATCTCTGGTATCACCATAGTAGGCCTCAACATGGTGCCCCGAGACCTCCCGGGCGGCCGCAGTCATACCTCCCTGGTTTCCAAAGTAACAGCAGCAGCCGAACAGATCCTTCTCATCCGTGGTGGTCTTGTTGAAGGTGACGTCCACGCTCTTCAGCTGCTTGATCAAACCATCCTGGGATTCCTCGCCGAAGACGCCCTTGCCGTAAGCGTAACCATTCCAGTAGATGAACACGTCCGAAAGATCCTTATCCGCTTTCCAGGCGCTGGCATAGACTGCCAGGTTCACTCCATTGCCATAGGTTCCTGGGCGGCTGGCGAAGATGCGATGATGAGATCCGTTCTCCAGGTCATGCTTATGCAGAAAGTTCATATCTTGTGGCTCGTCCAGTGCTGCGACCTCACAGATGGCCTGGTCCATGATCTCAATGCAGTTGTAAAAGCAGTCTCGGGTGATGCCTGAGACCCTCACGGTCAGGTCTATCCTGGGCCGGCCCAGTTCCTCGAGAGGTATCACTTCATAGCCCTTCAGCTTCCCCCCCTTCCAGACCGGCATGACGCCGATGAGATGGAACATCTGGGCCATCTGCTCCCCATCGGCATACATCACATCTCCTGCCATCCAGAACATCCCCACGTTCTCAGGAAGCCGTCCCTGCTCTTTTTCGTACTTTTCCAGCAGGCTGTCGGCCAGTCTTCGTCCTACCATCCAGGCGGCCTCGGTGGGAACTGCCGAGGGGTCCAGGGAGAAGAAGTTCCTTCCCGTGGGCAAGATCTCGATCTTTCCCTTGCTCATCAGCCCCGATGGTCCTGGCTCGATGAATCCTGCGGAAAAGCCCCTCAATAGGCTTTCCATCTCCCTGGACTCCTCGATCCTCCAGCTGAGCTCTTCTATTCGATCTCGCAAGAGGTCTAAGGCCGGGCTTTCCTTTCCAATAGAGCGCTCCTCCAGCAGTCTCGATATACTGCTCTTTTCCTGGCCTTCGATCTTGCCTGTCCTGTCGGCTATGATTGCCCGGACCAGGTCCCCACCCAGTCCGTCCAACTCTCTAAGATCCTCGATATTGGCCGTGACCTCCCGTCCCAGCAGGAGGGCAGCAGCTCCTCTCACCTCAGCCCGGAGAATGGCCCGGATCATCTCCTCTCTTCTCTTGCCCGCGGGAAGCTCTCCAAATATATGCATACCGTCGGGGATCTGGGTATTGTAGAGCTGGGAGATCTTATCGTGTGCTCTCTCCAGGATCTCTTCGAAGCTCGCGCCGGTGGCGATGAGCCTCTTCAGATTGATCTCGCCTGCCAGGTTGCTCTTCTCCAGCAGATTTAGGATGATATGCTCGAGGGCATGGGCTCTTCCGCCCTCCGAGAGGACCGCCCGTCTGTACTCGGAGATCCTGTCCTCCAGCTCTTTAAGCTCTCCATAGAGTTCGGAGTCAGTCATCACCACCTGCATGTGGTCGACTAAAGTGGCATAGCTCCTTCTCTTGGCTATGGTCCCTTCCGGGGGGTTGTCCGAGTTGTAGATGTAAAGGTGCGGCATATCGCCGATCGCGATATCGGGATAGCAGTCGGCGGAGAGGCCCACCGACTTTCCGGGCAGAAACTCCAGGTTGCCATGGGTTCCTACATGCACAATCAGGTCTGCGCCAAAGCAGCTCTCGATATAGCGGTAGGTGGCCAGATACTGATGAGTGGGCGGCACCTGGGGATCGTGCAATATCTTGCAGACCTGGCCATCGCAGCGAGACCCGGCGCACCCCCTCTTGGGCTGGGTGCAGACCAGGGCATTTCCGTATTCCACCCCAGTGATAACGATCTTCCCCTGATAGAGCATGGCAGCGGGAATTCCGTCCTTCTCCTCCCCTGGCGGCCTTCCCCAGGCCTCGATCATCTGATCCCGGACGACGGGGGATAGCAGGTCGAACCATTGCCGGTATTCCTCTTCGCTCAAGAGGGCGAGGGCTCCTCCTCGCTTGATGATCTCCTCGATCGAGGTCCAGCGAAACTCCGATATCGCCTTTCTGGCCATGATGGTCTCAATCAGCTCCTTTCCCGTCTTGGGTGGGCTCTGCAGCGAGTATCCGGCCTGGACCATCCGGTCCATGATGCGAGCAACGCTCTCCAGGGTATCGATATGCGCTCCGCCACCAACTGAAGCCTCCACTGAAGCACAGGGATTGTTGTGCAGGATGAAAGCCACCCGGCGCTCGGATACCGGCTTGTTCTTCAGGGCGACCCATTTTTTGACCCTTCTCGCGAGCTTTGAAACCCTCTCCGGGATGGGCACATGCTTCTCTATCTGTGCCCCGTCCATCTCAGAGCGGCTCGTCGCTCCTATCATCAGAGGCTCTATCACTCCTTCAAACTCCGGCATGGCCACAGACCAGCCCACCTCGCTGCTGGACAGGCCGTGCACATCATCCTTCCATTCCTCCTCTGTCTTATGATAGACGACCGCAGGATGGAATATGGGCACATTCAGGGCTTTCATGGTCTGGAGTGCCTCATCGCTGTTTCTGGAGCGGAAGATGGGCTGGAGGTTGACTATAGCCTCCACTCTTCCTGAGAAGAACCTCTTGGCCACCTCTACGCTGGACCAGGCGCCCAGATCGGAATCTCCCATGCCGAAACAGAATGCAGGGAGGACGTCGAACTCCTTTTCCAGCTCCAGTATGGCGGCATCTACGACCTTCAGATCCTCGTTTGCCCAGGAGGTGCGGGAGAAGATCAGGCCCACCCACGATCGTTCCTTGCCCTGATACCATTCCAGGTACTCATCAACGGTTGCGAAGGCCGTCTCAGATCGGGGATGATAGAGCCCCTGCCAGAGGATCTCCTCTGGCGGTTCGAGCTGGAAGCTCGTCTTCAGGGCCTGGTTGCAGGCATACTTGAGCAGGTTCTTGAAGTTCTTCCGCCCGCCGAACAGGGCATAGCGGTTGACGGTCAGGGTAGTATCCATCGGGACATTGGCCACGGTCCAGAGCGATGGGTCCCGGCCAAAGGAGATCACTGGCGTGCTGGGGCTGAGGGAGGGAATGATCTCATCCCAGCAGGGGTCGTTCGATGGATGGATCAGGACCATCTGAGCGCTTTTCAGTGATTTCAGGCATTTCTCCAGTTGGACGGGATCGTCAAGCTGGGTATAGGACCAGGCCTCCAGGTTAAAGGAGAGCTCTCTGGCCCCCTGCATCAGGTGGGGCAGCTCACTGCTCCAGGTTATAGAGACTAACTTCATTCGATTACCTGCCGATTGAGGGATTGCAATTTGGTGTGATGTATTCTGTTTTTCTTGTATTCTATTAATAACTATTTCGGATCAAATAACATAAAAACCCATCTAAAAAAGAATAAGGATGCCTCACAGGCATCTTGTTGCGATCAATCCTCAATCTCCGGATAGACCATCGTCCTTCCCTCGGGATACTCAAGGCCCAGACGCTCTAAATATTCGCGGTATACCTCCTCCGGATTGAGATCCACGTCGGGGTGGAGCACCTTCGCCAGATAGGTCGCGCCCACCACCTGGTCCAGGCCGTTCATGATATCCCAATCTATGAAATAGATCCGGTCGGACTTTGCGGCTGAGGTTCCGCTTGCTCCTGATCTGTCCAGAAGCTCATTCTTCGCAGCCTGCAGTTTTGAGGCCTCCTGTGAGGGAGCAGACTCCCAGCCGATCTCGGTATGTCCTGCTGGTTGGGTCTGTCTCACGATGATTATCTCAGGATTTTCTGTTACCACCCATTCCCAGTCCACCTTTGGATAGCTCTCTTCCAGGGCGCTGGCGATGTTGTAGCCCTTTGCCACTTTCAGCACCTGGTCAAATGCAGACCCCGGGCCCAGAGTGGAAATATCGCCGCCACTGGAGCTCCACTCCACATATGCCTCGGGCAAGTTCATCCCGTCCACTGCATCCTTGACGGAGTTGATCTTTTCATCATACCAGCTAATGTAATCGGAAGCTTGCTCCTCCTTGCCCAGGATCTGGCCTAAAACCTCGATCTCGCGGGTCATGTTCTGCGGCTTGGTGAACTCCAGCGCTACCGCC
>Ga0209200_1005016_pt1 | contig 10419 bp, 8 predicted proteins | sample AD_UKC033_MetaG_FD_184406 | JGI IMG/M metagenome (GOLD analysis project Ga0209200, IMG submission 184406) | Active sludge microbial communities of municipal wastewater-treating anaerobic digesters from USA - AD_UKC033_MetaG (SPAdes) (version 2) | ecosystem: Engineered > Bioreactor > Anaerobic >...
TGGCCGCACTGGAGGAACTGATCGGCAACCACGGCGGCCTGGGCGGCGAGCAGACCGACGCGTTCATCTTCCATCCGCCGGACTTCGAGGTGCCCGACACCCGCAATTCCACCGATGTGTTCCACATCCTGAACAATGTGCGCGGTACCCCTGTGCCGCCCAAGGTCGCGCCAAAGGCCAGCCGTGCGGCTGAGATCAGCGCCTGGTCGCCCGCTAACCTCGCCAAGGGCATCGGCGACCTTCGCGCCTGGATCGGCTTGGCCTTAGCTGCGCTGACGCTGGATCGAAGCGCCTATAAGACCATCGTCCAGAATGCGCAGATGACCGGGCCTGCCCTGCTGATCGCGGCGCTGGCCACGTTGGTCGAAACGTTTTTCTGGGTTGGCCGCCTTGATTTGACCTATTTCGTCCTCCGTCTCGGCCTGTGGGTAGCCGCGACGTTGGTGGTCTTTGTGGCCGGTCGCCTGTTGAGCCAGCGGGGTGCGTTCACCAGGACCCTGCGCGTCATGGGTTTCGCCCAGGTCGGCTGGTTCATGGGAGTGTTGACGCTGATTCCTCCTGTCGCGCCGCTGATTCGCCTGGTCACCCTGCTGTTGGTGTTCTTCGGCATCTGGATGGGAGCCTCGGAGGCGCACGAGACCAAGGGCTGGCGCACCCTGCTGTTGCCGATCGCGGCGATCGTGGCGCTGGTGCTCGTGGCCTTCGTGCTGCGTTCGTTGTTGGCTGGCGTCGAATTCACCCTGTCGGCGTTGTCCAATGATCTTGGCTTGACGGCGCAGCCCTAGGCCGCTCCGCACTTCCCTCCAAGGAGGCTGTCAACACGATGCATCAATTTGCCAATTGGCGAAGGCAGTTCAACTGGCGCATGCTGCTGCTGCGAGTAGTCGTCAATGCCCTGGCGCTGCTGATCACGGTGGCGCTGACGCCGCACATCTACTTCATCAACCGTTCCCTGGGCATGTGGCTCTTGCTGGCCGTCATGCTGGGGGTGCTCAACGCCTTGATCAAACCGATCGTTCAGTTTTTGACCTTGCGCTTTATCTTTGCCACCTATGGCCTGGTGGTGGCGCTGATCAACGGCGTGCTGTTGCTGCTGCTGGAATTTCTCTTTCCTGAGCATTTCGCCGTCGATGGCCTTGTCTTCTGGCCCCTGGTGGGCGGTTTGGTGTTGGGCATCGCCAGCGCGGTGCTGGAGAACCTGCTGGGCCTCACACCGCCTATTGTCTCCGAGAAGTACCCCGACGTTCGTCAACGCATCCAAGACCGCGCGACCAGCGGGATCGACACGCAAATCACCCAGATGACCATCGAGAAAACCTTGAAACCTGCACAAGATCAACAGCCTGCCGTGTCGACGGCTGAGGCCGCGGCCGCCGTGCTGGCCGTGGTCGATGCTGAACCGGGCGCGCCGCCGGCCAACGATGCTGCTGCCCAGCCGGCCGATGCTGGTCAGCCGACGAAATCAACGGCGGAAGAGGAGGCGTAGCCATGGCTCTGGAACAAGCATCGACCATCGACAGAGTGCGCGAGAACCTGCGCTTGCAGCAGGTCTACAACGTCTTCCTGCACTACGGGCTGGATATCGCCTTCGAGCGCGTTCCGACCATCGCGCTCTTCCGCCAGAAGATGCAGCGCTGGGTCTGGAATCTGCCAGAGGAACTGGAGTCGCCCCCCTTGCCGGTCAAGGTGCGCCTGATGATCGAGGAGCTGGGCCCCACCTACGTCAAGGTAGGCCAGATCGTCTCCAGCCAGGCCTCGGTGGTGCCGCCCGACTGGGAGGAGCAACTGGCCAAGCTGCAGAGCAACGTGCCCCCCTTCCCCAGCGACGTGGTGCGTGAAATCCTCATTGAGGAGTTGGGCGCGCCGCCGGAGGAGCTTTTCGCTGCCTTCGATGCCAACGCCTTCGCCGCGGCCTCCACCGCTCAGGTACACCGGGCCACCTTGCACGACGGCGCCGAGGTGGTGGTCAAGGTACAGCGGCCCAACATCCGCAACCAGATGAAGGCCGACGTGGGCATCATGCGCGATGCCGCCAACGTGCTTTCCAAGCGCTCTCAGGCGCTGCGAGCCATCGACCTGAGCGGCATGGTCAACGAGTTCGGCAGCAACGCCATTCGTGAGCTGGACTATACCGGCGAGGCCTACAACGCCTACCGGCTGACCCAGAACATGGCAGGCATTCCCGGCGTGCGCATCCCCCGAATCTACTCGGAGTTGTCCACCGACCGCGTCCTGACCATGGAGTTCATCCGTGGCGTCAAGATCAGCAATCTGGCGGCCATCGACGAGGCAGGGCTGGACCGCAAGGTGCTGGCCCAGAATGCCCTGCGCGCCATCGTCAAGCAGTTGCTGATCGACGGCTTCTTTCACGCCGATCCACACCCAGGCAACGTGCTGGTGGACCTGACGACAGGCGATATCGCCTTCATCGACACCGGCATGGTGGGCGAGCTGGAGCTGAGCCAACGGCTGAACATCATCCAACTGTTGATCGCCGTTACCCAGAACGACGTGATGGGCATGGCCTCGGTGATGAAGAGCCTGAGCGTGCCCTTCGTCGAGAAGGTGGACGAAAAGGCCTACTACAAGGACTTCGAGCGTACGGTGGGCCGGGTGATGATCGGCGGCGGCGCGGCCGATTTCGGCCAGACCGTCAACCTGGCCATGGACCTGCTGCGCCGGCATGGGCTGCGCCTGGACGCCAACCTGACGCTGGCCATCAAGGCGTTGATGCAGGCGCAGGCCATCGCCGTCCTGCTCTTCCCTGAGGGGGGCATCGTCGCCGATGGGGTGCAGATGATCCGCGAAGAGGCGCTGAAGGCTGTCACGGCCGACCGGCTCTACGAGGAGGCCAAGAAACAGTTGACTCTGGTGGCGCGCGAGGCGGCCAACAACCTGCCCAGCCTGAGCGAGGCCACCATGGGCTGGCTCAACCAGTACCGCAAGGGTCGCTTCGAGGTCTACGTGGACACGTCCGGCGTGGCCAAGGAGATGCAGAAGGTCAGCCAGTTGGGCCGGCAGTTGGTGATCGCGCTGATGATAGTCGGCATGGTGATCGGCTCAGCCATCGCCACCGTGGGCATTGGCCTGGGTCAGTTCGAGGGGAAATACTGGGATACAATCACACAGATCGCGGTTTTCGGCTACATCTTCTCCTCCCTGATTGCTGCGGTGGTGGTGCTGCGCCTGATCTGGCGCTGGCTGCGCGGCCAGCCGGCCGATAAAGATTGACGTTGCCCGATCAACGCCAGCGTCCCCTGTCAACCAGACAGGGGACGCTCTGATTCAGGGACGAATCGTTGAGCCATGAAGCGCCTTTGTCGCTCCCGCGTGCGGGGTAAACGGGACGTTAGTCAAGGGGTAGCTGGGTGGAGTCGGTTACTCGTTGTGCGGTTGAGGAAGGCACACACAGGAGTAAGCGCTCAATGCCTGTTCAGGTCTGGGGGGTAGCATGCTGCCGCGACAACGGGGTATTGCTTGCCAGGTTCTCTCTTTTCATGGATAATTGGCAAGCAGAGAGAGCAAGCTCATCTTACCAGCTCTCTGTTTGCTTGCCATGACCCACCGCCTACCTCTGATCACCACCAAACTGCACCGGCCGCCTGTATCGGGCGACCATGTGGCGCGCCCGCGACTGACCCGCCGCTTGCACCACGGTCTGGCCCGGCCGCTGACGCTGGTCTGCGCCGGCGCCGGCTTCGGCAAGACCACCCTGGTCAGCGCCTAGCTGGCCGAGGAGGTGGAACACAATCGGCTGATCGATGCTGGGGACGGACACAACGGCGACGGGCCTGTCCACGGCGCGTGTTCACGACGCCCATGTCATGCATGGCACGCATGGCACCACGTTTCGACCATTCATCTGTCAAGGAGAATTTTCCCCATGTCATTCAATTTACGCAACCGCTCCTACGTCAAGGAGTTGGATTTCACCCCCAGCGAGCTCAAGTTCCTGCTCAAGCTGTCGGCCGACCTGAAGGCGGCCAAGTACGCCGGCTACGAACAGCCTCACCTCAAGGGCAAGAACATCGTGCTGATCTTCGAAAAGCCCTCGACCCGCACCCGCTGCGCCTTCGAGGTGGCGGCCAAGGAGCAGGGTGCGGCCGTCACCTACCTGGGGCCCGATGGCTCGCAGATCGGCCACAAGGAGTCGATGAAAGACACGGCGCGGGTGCTGGGCCGCATGTACGACGGCATCGAATACCGGGGCTTTGCCCAGGCGACGGTGGAAACGCTGGCTCGTTTCGCCGGCGTGCCGGTCTGGAACGGCCTGACCGACGAGTTTCACCCTACCCAGACGCTGGCCGATGTGATGACCATGATCGAGCACAGCGACAAACCGCTGGGCCAGATCTCCTATTGCTATCTGGGCGACGCCCGCTTTAACATGGGCAATTCGCTGATGGTCATGGGGTGCAAGCTGGGCATGGATGTGCGCATCTGCGCGCCAGCCAGCCTCTGGCCAGCCGAAGAGCTGATCGCCACCTGCCGCCAGATCGCGGCCGAGACCGACGCGCGCCTGCTCATCACCGAGGACGTGGATGAAGGAGTCAGCGGGGTGGACTTTCTGCATACCGATGTGTGGGTCTCCATGGGCGAGCCCAAGGAAGTGTGGGACGAACGGATCAAGCTGCTTTTGCCCTATCAGGTCAACGCCAAGACCGTCCAGCGCACTGGCAACCCGTGCGTCAAGTTCATGCACTGCCTGCCCGCCTTCCACAACCGCGAGACGCGGATTGGCGAGGAGGTTTATCAGAAGTTTGGGTTGGATGGCCTGGAGGTGACCGAGGAAGTCTTCGAGTCGCCGCGCTCCATCGTCTTCGACCAGGCTGAGAACCGCGTCCACACCATCAAAGCTGTGCTGGTAGCGACTTTGGGCGACTGAGGGCTGCGGTGAGCGACAATCGGTGAATGGTGAGCGGCGGCCACTTGGGCCCGTAAGCCCTCGACGGGCGCTCCAGACAATTCCCCACACGCAGCAGGAGTGAATTCCCAGTGATCACCGCTTTTCTCTGGGGCGGCCTGGCAGCCGCCTCGCTGCTGATCGGCTTTGCGCTCGCCGGTCGCGGGCTGTCCAACCGCACCATCGGCCTGATCATGGGCGTCGGCGCGGGCGCGCTGATCAGCGCCATCGCCTATGAGCTGGTGCCTGAGTCCAGCGTATCCGGGCTGAGCACGATCGTGGCCTTTGCTGGCGGCGCGCTGGCCTTCTTTGCCGGCGACTGGTTGGTGGATCACCGCGGCGGCGCCGACCGCAAGGACATCGCCGGCGAGCACAGCGGCTCCGGCGCGGCCATCTTCATCGGCACCCTGCTGGACAACGTGCCGGAGTCCATCATCCTGGGCATGAGCCTGGCGCTGGGCGGCGCGATCAACGTCGCCTTCCTGGCGGCGGTCTTCGTGTCGAATCTGCCGGAAGGGGTGGCCGGCACAGTCAACCTGCAAGCGTCCGGCGTCGCCCGCCGCCGGGTCTTCTGGATGTGGGCCATCCTGGTGCTGATCTCGGCGGCCAGCGCGGCCGCGGGCTATGCCGTCATTCGCGCGCTGCCCGCCGCCACTGGCGCGGCCGCCCAAGCCTTTGCCGCCGGCGCGATGCTGACCATGCTGGCCGACGCGATGATGCCCGAGGCCTACGAACACGGCGGCAAGCTGGTGGGCCTCTTCACGGTGCTGGGCTTTCTGGCGGCCGCGATGTTGTCGTTCATGGAGTAGCTCCGGCAGGACTGCCAGTCCTCTTGCGTCGTCCACAGCGAACGTTTTGGTCATTCGACAAGTCGTGTAGTTACCAGGTCGCTTGCATTTCTGTGCGGGATGTTGTAGGATTCCGCGCATCCTCTGTACCAAGGAGAATCCAACGATGGGCAAGAAGAAGGATAAGAAGGGCAAGCGCCAGGCGCAGGCCGAAAGCCCGGTTTCTGACAGCGCATCGAAGTCTGTGACCACTGCAGAGCCGCGGCCCAAAATGAGCAGCAAGGAGTTCGAGCAGGAGATGGAAAAGCTCCAGGTCGAACTGGTCAAGATGCAGGAGTGGGTCAGGGCAACTGGCGCCAAGGTTTGCGTGCTGTTCGAGGGACGCGATACGGCCGGCAAGGGCGGCGTCATCCGGCTGCGGGCGCGCGACGAAGACCCGCGCAAGATCTGGAAGCTGACCCCCATGGACCTGCGCAGCTACAGCCGCTGGTACGACTACTCGCGAGCCCGCGACGCCATGTTCGCGGCCACCGACACCCCTGAAACGCCCTGGTACGTAGTCGATGCCAACGACAAGCGCCGGGCGCGCCTGAACTGCATCGCCCACCTGCTCAGCCAGGTGCCCTACGAGGAAGTGCCGCGCAAGCCGGTCAAATTCCCCAAGCGCCAGGCCAAAGGCGACTACGTCGATCCGGACTACCCGTACCGGATGGTCCCCGCGATCTACTGACCACGGGCTACCCGTGATTCGGATGGCTGTCCGTATCCCGTAACTCGTAATCCGTAACTCGTAACCCGTAACTCGTAACCCGTAACTCGTAACCCGTAACCGGAAGTTTGTACCGTTCACCGTTCACCGCCCACCGTTCACCGCCCACCGTTCACCGTTCACCGTTCACCGCTCACCGCTCACCGCCCACCGCCCACCGCCCACCGTTCACCGTTCACCGCCCACCGCTCACCGTTCACCGCCCACCGTTCACCGCCCACCGTTCACCGTTCACCGCCCACCGTTCACCGCTCACCATCCAACCATCCCAAAACCCAAAGCCAACCTCCACCATTCCGGTTACGCATTACGCATTACGCATTACGCATTACGCATTACGCATTACGAGTTACGCACAATCGATCTCAAAAGGAGAAGCACTTATGGCAGAAGCAACCGATAGCCAGCCCAAATGGTACGCCATGACGGCTGAGGCGGCGGCGCAGCAGTTGGGCGTCGATCCCGCCAAGGGATTGAGCGCGGCCGAGGCGCAAAAACGTTTGCAGCAGTATGGCCCCAACAAGCTGGCCGCCAAGAAGAAGGAGCCGGGCTGGCAGGCCTTTCTGCGCCAGTACAAGGATTTCATGCAGATCCTGCTGGTGGCCGCCGCGGTCATCAACCAGATCTTCACCGGCGAGCTGGGCACCACGCTGGTGCTGCTGTTGCTGACGGTCTTCAACGCCGTCATGGGCCGCAACCAGGAATCCAAGGCCGAGGCCAGCCTGGCCGCGCTGGAGCAGATGATGAAAAGCATCGCCCGCGTGCGCCGCGACGGCCAGGCCGTGGAGGTGGACGCCGAGGAGCTGGCCCCGGGCGACATCGTGCTGATGGAAGCGGGCAACCGCGTGCCCGCCGATGGCCGCCTCTTCGTCACCGCCACCCTGGAGATCGAGGAAGCGGCCCTGACCGGCGAAAGCGTGGCCTCCTCCAAGGACGAGGCGGTGATCGACAAGCCGGAGGTGGCGCTGGGCGACCGCCACAACATGGCCTTCATGAACACCTCCGTCACCCGCGGCCGCGGCGAGATGATCGTCACCACCACCGGCATGGGCACCGAGATGGGCCACATCGCCGACCTGCTCAACAAGACCCAGGCCGACAAGACCCCCTTGCAGAAGCAGTTGGACAAGCTGGTGCTGATCATCGCCGGCGTGGCTGGCGTCACCTTCCTGCTGATGTTCGTGCTGGGCTGGCGCAACGCCCAGGCAGCTGGCGTGCCCTTCAGCGATGTCTTCGACACCATCTTTCTGGCCGGCATTGCGCTGGCCATCTCGGCCATCCCCACCGGCATGCCCGCGGTCATCACCACGCTCTACTCCATGGGCACCCGCGTGCTGGCCGGCCAGGGCGCCATCGTCAAGCGGCTGCCTTCGGTCGAGACGCTGGGCTCGGTTTCGGCCATCTGCTCCGACAAGACCGGCACGTTGACCTTGAACAAGATGACCGCCGTCGAATTCTCCATCCCCGGCCAGAACCGCTACCGGGTGACGGGCGAGGGCTACGGCACCAGAGGGGAACTGCAACTGACCCGCGGCCTGGCGGCTGGCCAGCCCTGGCAGAAGGGCGGCGCGGCCTACAGCACCGAAGGGCAGATCAAGAGCGCCGGCGGGGCCAAGATCGACCTGGAGCAGGTGATGCTGGGCATGGCGCTGTGCGCCGACGCCCGGCTGGACGGCGAGGCGCTGATCGGCGACCCCACCGAGGGCGCGCTGATCGTGCTGGCCGAGAAGGGCGGCGTCAGCGTGGAGGACGCGCGCCAGATGTTCCCGCGCGTCGCCGAAGTGCCCTTCGACTCCGACTACAAGTTCATGGCCACCTTCCACAACATGACCGACGCTCAGGGCAAGCCGGTGGTGCGGGCCTTCGTCAAGGGCGCGCCCGACGTGCTGCTCAAGCGCGGCGGCTATTTCTGGATGCCTGACGGGCCGGATGTGGCCGTCACCGCCGAGAACGCGACGCTGGCGTCACAGGAAAACGAGCGCATGGCCAGCCAGGGCGAGCGCGTCATGGTGGTGGCGCGGCGCGATTTCGACCCCGCTGCCTTCAATCCCAAGGGCAACCTGATCGAGCTGATCACCGACCTGACCCTGATGGCCATGATCGGCATCGTCGATCCGCCGCGGCCGGAGGCGCGGGACGCCATCGCCAAATGCCACAGCGCCGGCATCCAGGTGCGCATGATCACGGGAGACCACGCCGTGACCGCGGCGGCCATCGGACATCAACTGGGCATCGAGGGCAAGGCGCTGACCGGGGCCCAGTTCGCGGCCATGAGCGACGAGCAGCTCACGCAGGACCTGGACAACATCGGCGTGGTCGCGCGCGTCGCGCCGGAGGACAAGATCCGCCTGGTGGACCTCTTGCAGCGCAAGCAGAACATCGTGGCCATGACCGGCGACGGCGTCAACGATGCGCCGGCGCTGAAGAAGGCCGACATCGGCGTGGCCATGGGCATCACCGGCACCGAGGTCAGCAAGGGCGCGGCGGTGATGATCCTGACCGACGACAACTTCGCCACCATCGTCAAGGCGGTGGAGTATGGCCGGGCGATCTACGACAACCTGGCCAAATACATCCGTTTCCAGATCACCGGGCTGGTGGCCTTCATCGTCAGCTACCTGGGGGCGGCCCTCTTTCTGGTCCTGGGCGGCGTGCCCTTCTCCCCGCTGGTGGTGTTGTGGATCAACTTCCTGGTGCAGGTGCCCATCGCCCTGGCGCTGGGCTTCGACAAGCCGCTGCCGGGGCTGATGGATCGCAAGCCGCGGCCGCTGAGCCAGCCGGTGCTCTCCCGTGCCCAGTGGGCCCGTCTGATCCTCGTCGGCACACTGGTGGCTTTTGGCACTCTCTACCTGGAGATGGCCCACGAAGCGACCAGCGCCGCGGTGGCGGCCACCATGGGCTTCGTGGTCTTCTCGCTCTTCAACATCGTCATGGGGCTTAGCTCCCGCTCGGAGACAGAGACCGTCTTTCAGGTGGACAACTTCACCGACCATCGCCAGTTGATGTTGTACGGCATCTCACTGCTCTTTGTCTTCCTGCCGACGGAGTTGGGCATCACCCAGCGCGTTCTGGGCCTGGTCTCGCTGGACGGCAGCCAGTGGCTGCTGTGCATCGGCTTCGCCCTCGCGCTGACGTTGGTCTACGAGGTGATCAAGGTCTTCCTGCGGCGGAGCAGAGGCGGTAGCCAGGTCGCCGGGCAGCCGGCGCCGGCCGCCAGCGCCGGGAGCTGATAGCAGCAGCGCTGCGAGGACAACAGAAACCGGGTTCTGTCTCACAGAGAGGCAGAACCCGGTTTCTGTTCGTGGGGTATGTGGAGGGTCGTTGACGTATCGGGGTTGCGGAAAAAATGATAGTATAGTATCAAAAATTCATGAGAATTCATCGTACTTTTCGTTGCGTTCTGCGCGGCTGGCTTGTTCTTCAGCACAAAAACGGTATAATCTGTGTGCATTTGGTTATCCAACCCTTCGGAAAGGAGTATTCGTCCATGAGTTCCAACATCGTCGGCAAGAAAGGCGAGATCCTCATCCCTGACCCCAAGATCGCGTTCGTGCTGTTTCAGACCATTCGCTTCGCCTGGCTGTGGCTGATCTTCCGCATCTACCTGGCCGCCACCTGGATCCCGGCCGGCTGGGGCAAGCTGCACAACCCCGCCTGGATGAGCGGCGCCGCCATCGAAGGCTTTTGGCGCAATGCGGCTTCGGTGGAGACGGGCAACATCACCTACGAATGGTATCGCACCTTCTTGCAGTTCATGATCGACGCCGGCTGGTCCCACTGGTTCGGCCCGTTGATGGCCTATTCAGAGCTGACCATCGGTATTCTCTTGCTGTTGGGCGCGTTCACCGGCCTGGCCGCTTTCGGCGGCGCGTTCCTCAACCTCAACTTCATGCTGGCCGGCGTCGCCAGCAGCAATCCCTTGATGTTCCTCTTCTCCAGCCTGCTCTTCCTGGCCTGGA
>Ga0209200_1005020_pt1 | contig 10410 bp, 8 predicted proteins | sample AD_UKC033_MetaG_FD_184406 | JGI IMG/M metagenome (GOLD analysis project Ga0209200, IMG submission 184406) | Active sludge microbial communities of municipal wastewater-treating anaerobic digesters from USA - AD_UKC033_MetaG (SPAdes) (version 2) | ecosystem: Engineered > Bioreactor > Anaerobic >...
CGGATTCGTCGCCGATCTCCGCCTCGTCGCCGATGACGACGCCGGGATGGAGGACGGCTCTCTTTCCGATCCGGGCCTTTTCGCCGATGTAGACACCGGGATAGATGGTGGCATCGCCGTCGACAAAACTTCCCGGGCTGATCCACGCGTCCTCGCTGACGTGGGGTTTTTCTTTTTTTTCCGGGTAAAAGAGGCGAAGAAGCCTGGCAAAGGCGGCATAAGGGTCGGCGGCGAGAAGGAGGGTCTTCCCGGGAATCTCCGTACCCGACGGAACGAGAATGGCCGAAGCCTTTGTTTTTTGAAGCTGGGGTCGGTAACGGGGGTTTGTGAAAAAGGTCAGATCCCCCGGGCCCGCTTCCTGGAGTCCCCGGATATGGCGAATGGCCACCTCACCGTTTCCGGAAACGGTTCCTCCCACGTACGACGCGATCTCATTGAGTGTTTTCGGCATCTTCCGGGCTCCCGACTGTTCCATGGGGGCCGTTATTTCTTTTTGTAGACCTTGTCATACTCGGCGATGACCTTGTCGGAAAGGTCGATCTGCGGCGCGTGGTAAGCGAGACCGGGGCTGTCGGCGTCCCATATGGCCAGGTATCCGCCGCTCTTTCCCATTTCGGCGACGATTTTAAGGACCTCGGGAATCATTTTCTGGCTCATTTCCGTGTTGGTGCGCTGCATGTCGTTGTTGGAGTCCTCGACGAGCCGCTTGTAATCCCGGTATTGCTTCTCGTATTCGATTTCCTTTTCCTTCAAGGCCTCCTCGGTGAGGATGAGCCGCTGCTTTTCCAGGGTCTCCTTCAGTTGCTGCAGTTTCTTTTCTTCCGCCTCGATCTTGGCCCGTGTCTTGTCGAATATTTTTTGAAACTCCTTGGTAGCCTCCTGTCCCGCCAGGGATTTCTGAAGGATTACCTTCATGTTGATGATGGCGATCTTGTCCGCCGCCAGGAGATTGCCCGCCGTCAGAAAAAATACCAGAACCGTCAGAAGAAGCACTTTTTTCATTTTAGTCTCCTTAAAAAATAATTGTGTCTTCCCGGGGGAAGGTTACATGAACATTCCGATGGTGAATTCCCAGCGGCTCGCCGGTTCATCGTCTTTTTGATCGAGGACGTATCCCCACTCGAGCCTGAGCGGCCCGACGGGAGAGTACCAGCGAATGCCGACTCCCGCCGTTTTCCGCATGTCTCCCAGTTCATAGCCGCTTTCCCACGCGTTTCCCGTGTCGAAAAAGACGACGCCTTTCATGCCCGCCGACTTGACCAGGGGGAAAACGATTTCCGCGTTGAAATTTAGCATGGTGAGACCGCCGATGACATCCCCCGTTACGGGATCGACGGGGCCCACGTCTCTAAGGCCTCTCAAGGTGGATATGCCTCCCAGGTAAAACCGCTCGTAAACGGGAACTTCCTTGTCGTCCATGGGGGAGATGTATCCGAGCCTGCCGCGGATGTTGAACACGTTGTCCAGAGGCAGGGGAAAGAACCACGAGGAAAAAAGGATGTATTTCGTGTAGGCGGCGTCGCCTCCGAAGATGGTTCCCGTCTGCTCGACGGAAACACTGTTCTTGGACCCCCGGCTGGGAAACATCCAGTCGTCCGTCGTGTCTCTCATCAGGGTCAGTGTCACCCCGCTGGAGGTCAGTTCCCCTTCCTGATCCTTGATGTAACTGGAGGCATTGTTTTCGATGTTGTAGACATCGTTGCGGGAAAGCTTGTATTCCACGTATCCCTTGAAATACTCGAAAAGGGGATAGCCAAGGGTAAAGCCGAGACCGTTTGTATCGAGATCGTATGTATCGTAATCCACTTCCATGTTCCAGGCTTCCAGGCGGCTCCAGAGGGGCATGTCGAAAAGCCAGGGCTCCTCGAAGGAGAGCTCGTAATTAGTCGTCTGGGAACCGAAATAGGCGTTCAGGCTGAGGGTCTGTCCCCGGCCGAAGAGATTTCTCTGGGCCACCTGGGCCATGAAGATGGCGTTTTCGGTGGCACTGTATCCCGCCCCGATGCTGAAGAGCCCCGTGGCCATTTCCTTGACCTGTATGTTAACGTCCATGAGGCTTTCGTCTGGGCCCTTCTCCGTCTGAAAGTTGACCTCCTCGAAATACCGGAGCTGGTTGAGTTTCATGTAGCTTTTCTGCAGCTTATCCCGGCTGTAGCCCTCTCCCTCGACGAAACCAAGCTCCCGACGGATGACCTTGTCCCGTGTTTTGGAGTTTCCCGCGATGGTGATCCTGTTGAAGTAAACGGGGATGCCTTTGCTGATGCGCAAAACGACATCCACCCTTTCTTCCTTTTCCCGGGTGACGATTTCCGGGGAAACCACCGCGTAGGCGAAACCCTCATTGTTGCAGATCTCCTCCAGGGTGTCCACGTCCTTCAGGACCGCCTGCCGGTCAAAGTAATCCTTCTTACTGATATTGAGGTTGTCGAGAAGGTCCTGGCGGGGCCGGGAGAGGGTGTCCCCCTCGATGGCCACAGTCCCTACCTTGAACTGTCTCCCTTCCGTGATGGGAATGGCGATGTAGATCCCCTCGAGGTCGTTTGTGATTTCCGGATCCCCTACAGTGGCCTCGATGTACCCGTGATTGTGGTAATAGCCGCTGATCTTCTGGACGTCTTCCTTGAGCTGGTCCGTTTTCAGGAGCCCCGAGTCGGTGATGAAGGAAAAGAAGCCTTTTTCGGAGGTGCTCATCAGGTCTTTCAGTTCCTTGTCCGTAAAGACGCGGTTTCCCCGGAAAGTGATGGACTCGATGTGGAGCTTTTCGTTTTCCGTTATCTTGACAATGACACGGATATCCTTGCCTGTTTCTTGAATTTCATAAGAGACGAGAGCGTTCCTGTAACCCTTGTCATGGTACAGGGCCTTTATTTTCTCGATGTCCGCCTTGAGACGGTCCAGGTCGAGGATCTGGCGGGTTTTTATGGTCATGACCGCTTCGATTTCTCCGCGGCTTATATCGTCAAATCCCTGAAGATTGATTTCCGAGATGAGAGGTTTTTCCTCGACGGCATAAATCAGGGTCATGCCTTCCGGGCCCGTTTCCTTTGCCGCCTCGACGTTGCTGAAATAGCCCATGGCGTAAATGCTCTTGATGTCCTCGGACACCCGTTTCCTGTCGAAAAGCATGCCTTTTTTGCTCTTCAGGGCGTTCTGGATGGCGATGCTTTCGATTTTCCGGTTTCCCCGGATGCGGATTTCCGAAATTTTTCTTTCCGGGAGCAGGGAAAGGACGATTTTCTCACCGAGGCTTCGGACGACCGCCGGCACATTTTCCCGGTTCCGGCCCTGGACGAAATGATCGATCCGGCCGCCCGAGTCCAGATCCCGTATCGTGGCGTCGGCGCTGATCTGGCGGCCGAAGAAGGAGAGGCTCCCGGTGATGGTGAAATCCGCCCCCCGGGCCTTTCCCAGCGCCAGGATGTCCGTTTCATCGACGGGTTTCCCCGGCCCGGAAGGGAGAAAAGCCCTCCCGTCGATGACCTGGAGATCCTCTGCTTCCATGAGGTATGCATGCAGAGTGTCCATGGCCGTTTTCCCGATTTCGCCGCTGTCCTCGGACGCGTAAACGGCGAAAGGGGCGAGAAGAACCGTCTTTTGCCCGTCGGCCCCAAGGGCCCGTGCTTCCGGGAATACGAGCAAAAGAGCGGTCAGGAGCAGAAGGAGAGGGAAAACGGGCTTATTATTCGGGTGACCTGATTTCATAGAGGAGACCGTCCTTGATGCCGACAAAGCGAGTCATCCGCTTTGCCAGCCGCTCATTGTGGGTCACGATGACGAGCGTGATTTTCCGGTTTCGATTCAGCTCCAGGAGAATCTCCTGAATGTTCTCACCTGTTTTCGTGTCGAGATTTCCCGTCGGTTCATCGGCGAGTAGAATTTCCGGTTCCATGACGAGAGCGCGGGCGATGGCGACCCGCTGCTGTTCCCCGCCTGACAGCTCTCCGGGTTTGTGGGTCAATCTATCACCGAGGCCCAAGTCCGTCAAGAGAAGGGTCGCCTTTTCCCGGGCTTTTCTCTGCGGGTGCCCGTGAATCAGGGCGGGCATCATGGTGTTTTCCAGGCTCGTGAATTCGGGCAGAAGATGGTGAGACTGGAACACGAAGCCGACTTTTTCGTTCCGGAACCGCGACCGCCGCCCGTCGTTCCACTCGAAGATATCGATCCCGTTGTACAGAACCCTTCCTGCCGTTGGGTGGTCGAGAGCCCCCAGGATTGTCAGGAGCGTGCTTTTCCCGGCGCCTGAAACGCCCACAACGGCCAGGGAGTCCCCCCGCCGTACGGCCAGGTTTACTCCTTTGAGAACTTCAACGGTGGTGCCGTTCTTGATGAATGTGCGGAAGAGGTTTTCCGCGGCCAGAAGGGGGGTCGTCTCGACAGTCATGGCGTCCTCGTCATTCATAGCGCAGGGCTTCCACCGGATCCAGCCGGGAGGCCCGCCACGCCGGATAGAGCGTGGCGAGAAAACTGAGGATCATGGCGACGACAACGATGAGGAACACATCCCCGTAGTCGATCCGCGACGGCAGCTGGCTCAGGTAGTACACATCTCCCGGCAGGATCTTGAATCCGAAGAGATCTTCGACGAAGAGGGAAATTTTCTCCAGGCGCAGGGCCACGAGAATCCCCGCCGCGCAGCCCAGGAGGGTTCCCGCGGCGCCGATGATGATTCCCTGGATCATAAATATCTTCATTATGTTCGATGCGGTGGCCCCAAGGGATTTCAGGATGGCGATGTCTTTCGTCTTTTCCATGACCACCATGGTGAGGGACGTGATGATGTTGAAGGCGGCCACGAGGACGATGAGGCTCAGGATGATGAACATGACCCGCTTTTCCAGGCGCAGGGCGGCAAAGAGATTCTTGTTCATCTGCATCCAGTTCCTGGCCCAGAAAGGGTAACCGAGTTCTGCTTCTACGGCCCGGGCGATCTTTTCGGCCTCGTACAGATTCCTGACCTTGATTTCCAGACCTGTTACGGCGTCTCCCATGTTGAGGAAATTCTGGGATTCGGCGAGGGAAATGAAAGCCAAGGAGGCGTCGTATTCGTAAAAGCCCGAGTCGAAGATGCCCGCGACCTGGAATTTACTGATTTTAGGGACAAGCCCGATGGGCGTCGGGACCCCCATGGGAGAGAGAACCTCCACGGTGTCACCGAGAAAGGCGCCGATCTGTCCGGAGAGTTCCTTGCCGATGAGGATGCCCGGCTGTTCCGCCCCTCCTTCCTTTTCATCCGCCATCCATCCTTCGAGATCACCCACGTTTCCCACGGAGATTTTTCCGAAATCGATGACATTCCCCACGCTCTCGGGGTCGATGCCCCGAAGGACGATCCCCGTGACCCGGTCGTCCTTCTTGATCATAGCCTGGCCGTAGATGAAAGGAGTGGAGGCGACGACGCCAGGAAGTTTTTCCACCTTTTCCCTGACCGAGGGGTACCCTTCCAGGGCGCCGGTGTATTTCATGAGAATGATGTGCGAATTTATTCCCAGGATCTTGTTGCGCAGGTCCGTTTCGAAGCCGTTCATGACCGCCAGGACGATGATGAGAGCGGCGACGCCCAAAAAAATACCCATGACGGACATGAAGGAAACAAGAGAAACGAACATCTGTTTCCGTCGTGCCTGCAGATAACGGCGGGCTATGAAAAATTCATAGATGGACATGTACGGCCGGGACGCTCCCTGATGGGTTCATTGCCTATCCGTTCCGGCGGTTTTCCCGCCGGGCCCCGAAGGGCGGTCTATGGGGTCGTTCCTTCCTTCGCCCGCATCTGGGGGAAAAGAACGACGTCCCGGATGGAGGGAGAATCGGTGAAGAGCATGACGAGCCGGTCGATACCGATGCCTTCTCCCGCCGTGGGCGGCATTCCGTACTCGAGGGCCGTCACGTAGTCCTCATCCATGACGTGGGCCTCCTCGTCGCCCCCCTCTCGTTCGCGCAGCTGGAGAAGAAAGCGTTCACGCTGATCCGCCGGATCGTTCAACTCGGAGAAGGCGTTGGCGATCTCCCTCCCGAAAATGTAGAGCTCAAAACGGTCGGCGATATCGTGGTCCCCGGCGTTTCTTCGCGACAGGGGGGAGACCTCGATGGGGTATCCCGTGACAAAGGTCGGCTGGATGAGCTTGGATTCGACCCGTTCCTCGAAAACGGTCATGAGGACTTTTCCGGGAGGGTCGCTTTCTTTGACGTTATAACCCTGCTCCAGGGCGAACCGGAAAAGGGACGGGCCGTCTTTCAGGAGATCGGGATCCACGTTGCCGTATTCGACGACGGCGTCCCTGACGCTGATCCTTTTCCAGGGGGGTGTCAGGTCGATTTCCGTCCCCTGGTAGACAAACCGGGGGGACCGGAAAAGTTCGAAGGCGATGTGGTTCAGGAGCTCTTCCGTCAGGACCATGAGATCTTCGTAATCGGCATAGGCCATGTAGAACTCGATCATGGTGAATTCGGGGTTGTGGAGCGTCGATACGCCTTCGTTCCGGAAGTTCCGGTTGATTTCATAAACCCGTTCCAGTCCGCCGACGACGAGTCGCTTGAGGTAGAGTTCCGGCGCGATCCGGAGATAAAGGTCCATGGCCAGGGTGTTGTGATAGGTTTTAAAGGGTTTCGCCATGGCCCCGCCCGCCACGGGGTGCATCATGGGCGTCTCGACTTCCAGGAAATCCCGGCTGTGCATGAAATCCCGGATCAGCTGGACGATCCGGCTCCGTTTCCGGAAGACGTCCCGGACCTGGGGGTTGACGATTAGATCGAGATGACGCTGCCGGTACCGGATCTCCACATCGGTGAGGCCGTGCCATTTTTCCGGGAGCGGACGGAGCGCCTTGGCAAGGAGACGGATCTGGCGGGCTTCGACGGTCAGTTCCCCCGTGCGGGTTTTGAAGACCGGCCCTGAGGCGAAGATGATGTCCCCGATGTCCATTTTCCTGAAGGACTCGAAGGCGGGCTCTCCGATGCCGTCCTTCTTGACGTAGACCTGAATGCGGCCCTTCCGGTCCTGAAGGTTCAGAAAAGAGGCTTTTCCGAAGTTTCTCAGGGCCATGATCCGTCCGGCGAGATCGAATGTTTCATCGAGGGAGGCGAGTTCCTCCGGGGGCCTGTCGTCGAAACGGTCATGGAGTTCTTCCGTCGTCGCCGTCACCTTCACGTCGTTCGGGTAAAGACCGGCGTCGTCCTTTCCCAGAGATTCCAGCTTCTCTCTCCGGATCCTGATCAATTCATCTTCCATTATTCGAGACCCTTCGTGGGGATATCCGGGCCTTTTGAGGGCCGGTTCGCCTTTTTTCTCCTCTGTAAATTTTATGCCAAGTATAAGTTCATGATCACTATATCCTTTTTGTTTTTTAGTCAAGCCTGAATTGAGGCGGGGCCTCCCTGGAAGCCGGCAGGGCATGGGGGCTGTATCCCGTCACCACGGGGCCACTCTTTTGGGCCGTTCCCCTGTTGGAGTTGAAGGTTTTTGGGCTCCGGCATCGTTTTTTGAAGATAAATAGTTGTTTTTTTGATCGTTATGGTTTAAACATCATGAAACTCAAAAAGAGGCGGCCCGTAACGGAGGAGAGCGCCCCCATGGTGAAAATCCTGAGCCGGAAGAGAGCCGGCGAAATCATGGACCGGTTTGACAAGGCGAGGGTCCTGGTGCTCGGGGACCTCATGGTGGACCAGTTTGTCTGGGGCCGGGTCAGCCGTATCTCGCCCGAAGCACCTGTTCCGGTCGTGGATGTCCTGTCCGAGTCCCTTCTCCTTGGCGGGTGCGCCAACGTGCTGAACAATATTCATTCCATGGGTGGAAATGTTTTGGTTTCAGGTGTTGTCGGGTCTGATGCCATGGGCAGCTGGCTCCTGGAAGAACTGCAGAGGATGGGCGTGGACACGGAAGGCCTGATCGTTGAACCGGGCCGCCCGACGACTCTTAAAACGCGGGTTGTGGCCCATCACCAGCAGGTCGTCCGTTTCGACCGGGAGGAAAAAGCGGCCGTGGGGATGGAAAGCGCCGACCGCGTTCTTCGCTACCTGGAAAAGGTCAGCAAAGGCCTGGGGGCGGTCGTCATTTCCGATTACGGCAAGGGTATGGTCTCCCGGAACCTTCTCAGAGGGATTCGAAGGATCCTGGAAAAAGAGAAGGTGTTTCTCTGCGCCGACCCCAAGGTGAACGATTTCTCCCTTTACGAAGGCTGTCACGTCATTACGCCCAACCACCACGAGGCCATGAGGGCTCTCGGACGGGAGGGGACGGGCGATATCGTTTCGGCGGGCCGGGAACTGCTTCGAAAATATGACGTCGGGTCAGTCCTCGTCACCCGGGGAGAGGAAGGCATGACCCTGGTGGAGCGGCTCGGGGACGCTGTCCACATTCCCGCCGTGGCCAAGGAGGTTTTCGATGTCACCGGAGCGGGGGACACGGTGATCGGGGTGCTTGCCCTGGCCGTCGCGTCCGGGGCCACCCTGAGGGAGGCGGCCGCGCTGGCCAATCACGCCGCGGGTATTGTCGTGGGAAAAGTGGGAACGGCCACGGCGACCCGGGAGGAACTGAGGCGGGTCCTGTGAGCCGTGTTCGAAAGCCCGAGCCCGTCAAACTGATCGTGAGTCTCCTGTCCGGGGACCGGGACCTGATGAGCGGGATCATGGGGGACCTCGCCGCCGGGGCGGGACAGCCCGATTTCGTGAGCGAGTACATCTCCTTTACCTTCACCGACTATTACGCTGACGAGATGGGTCCTTTCCTGGAAAGGCGGCTCCTGTCCTTCGAGGCCCTCATCGCGCCGGACAGGCTTCCGGGAATAAAGCTCTGGACCAATGACCTGGAGGACGGGACGGCTCTGAACGGAAAGAGAAGGATCAACATCGACCCGGGGTATCTGTCGGCCTTTCACCTGATCCTGGCCACCGGAAAAGGATACGCGCACCGTCCCTACCTGAGGCAGGGCATTTATGCCGATCTCACCCTTCTTTACCGGGACGGGGCCTTTCACCCGCTTCCCTGGACCTATCCGGACTATCGGGAGGAACGGATGCACCAGATGCTCCTATCGATCCGGAGAAAATATCTCCTTCAACGGAAGGAAACGGAAAGGAGCCCGGTCCGGGACCGGGAAGGCGTGACACAATGATTCGCAGCATGACGGGGTTCGGAAGGGCCGAGACGGCCGCCGCGGGGAAAAAGCTTACCGTGGAAGTGAAATCGCTGAATCACCGCAACCTGGAGGCCCTTGTCCGTCTTCCCGGCGTCCTGGCTTCCCTGGAAAGCGATGTTCGAAAACAGCTGGCCGCGGTCATCGCCCGCGGGCGGGTGGAAGTCAACTTGCAGCTGGACGTTGACCCCGGCGCCGAAACGACGGGCGTTCTCCGGGCCAACGTCCCTCTCATCGAGCGGTACCTCCGGGAGGCCGAAAAAGTCCGCGAGACATTCCGTTTCGAGGACCGCCCCACGCTGGCCATGGCCCTCGCCGTCCGGGAGGCCCTGGTCTATGAGGAAACGGCCCCGGCCCCGGAGGAACTCCGCGCCCTCGTCGCCGCCGGCCTCTCGAAGGCGCTGGATGCCTTGACGGCCATGCGGGAGATCGAGGGGGACGCCCTCCGCCAGGATCTGCTGGCCCGGGTCGGGAATGTCCTTCAATGGGTCGACCAGATCCGTTCCCGGGTTCCCGCCGTGCAGGCGGAATTCCAGCGGAAGTTTACCGAGAGGGTTCGGGAACTCATGGGGGAATTGCCTCTGGATGAAGGGCGGATGACCCAGGAAATCGCCATCCTGGTGGAAAAAGCCGACATTACGGAGGAATTGGTCCGTCTCGAAAGTCACGGGAAGCAGTTCCTGGAAATGCTGGAAAGCGGCGAACCGGTGGGTCGGAAACTAGACTTCCTGCTCCAGGAGATGCACAGGGAAATCAACACGATAGGGTCTAAAAGCGGTGACGTGGACATGGCCCGGGCGGTGATAGACATCAAGAGCGAACTGGCCAAGCTGCGGGAACAGGTTCAAAACGTGGAATGAAACAGGGACCCTTACCGGAGATTCCCATGGAAACGGACGGGAAAGACCAGAATGTCGTCCTCGTGGTATCCGCACCCTCCGGAGGCGGCAAGACCTCCATCTGCAGGGCTTTCCTGAAGGCCTATCCGGATGTCTATTTTTCCGTCTCCAGCACGACCAGGTCCCCGAGGCCCGGGGAAGTCGACGGCCGGGACTACCGGTTCATCTCCCGGGAGGCCTTCCGGAAAAAAATAGAGCAGGGCGAATTTCTCGAATGGGAGGAAAATTTCGGTCACTACTACGGGACGCCCCGGGAAGAGGTGGAAGGGAAGCTTCGCCAGGGCCGGGATGTTCTCTTCGACGTGGATCCCCGGGGGGGCCGCCGCATACGGGACTATTTCCCCCGGGGTGTCTTCATCTTCATTCTTCCCCCGTCCCTT
>Ga0209200_1005030_pt1 | contig 10398 bp, 8 predicted proteins | sample AD_UKC033_MetaG_FD_184406 | JGI IMG/M metagenome (GOLD analysis project Ga0209200, IMG submission 184406) | Active sludge microbial communities of municipal wastewater-treating anaerobic digesters from USA - AD_UKC033_MetaG (SPAdes) (version 2) | ecosystem: Engineered > Bioreactor > Anaerobic >...
CATCGATGCGGGTAATGTAATCGCTGAACCGATCGAACTCCGCTTCAAGCGTTTCGGTACAAAATGCAATCAACCGATTGCTGCCTTCAATGTGCCGGTCGGTGTTAACTTCTATTTTCATAATTCATTAAGGGTTTCAAAATCGGGCCCATGTTAGTAACAACTTTGCAAACTATCAAAAGGCTTCAAGCTTATCATACAAATTATTATTTCATCGTAGCCGGTGCAGGCTCCGGGTGTTTTGCATACCGTTCAAAGAATTCAATTACGCGTAGCAAATGATCCATCATTCTGCCTGGATTGCCGCTGCGGGTAAGTTCATGCCCTTCGCGCGGGTAGCGAATGTATTCCACCGGTTTGTTCAAAATCTTTAAACTCTTATACAACATTTCCGATTGAATAACCCCGGTGCGCAAGTCCTGGTCGCCATGGATAATCAATAGCGGGGTGTTGATCTTATCCACGTAAGTGAGTGGCGACTCTGCATCCAGCAAGGCTTTGGTTTCTTTCTCCCAGGGCCAGCCTCCAAAATTGGTTGGCACCAATCGCCAGGCGTTGCCTTCGCCCATAAAGGTGGTAAGTTCATACACGCCACGCTGTGCGTTGGCTGCTTTAAACCGATTGTCATGGCCTACAATCCACGCTACCATGTAGCCTGCGTAACTTCCTCCTTCTACAAACAACTGGTCTTTATCAATCCACGCGTGTTGTTTCATAGCTTCATCCAATGAAGCTAAAATATCTCCGGCAGGGCCAGTACCCCAATCTTTAAAGTTTCCTTTCTTAAACTTATCGCCATAACCGCCACTGCCACGCGGATTGCAATACACTAATCCATAACCCCAACTGTTTTCTAACTGATACTCGTGCCACATACTGAAAATGCCCGGCCCCCACATGGCCGAAGGGCCCCCATGAATGTTAAGAATGGTGGGATACCTGAGTCCGTCTTTTTTGTTGGCTGGCTCCTGCACCCAGTATTGAATCTTTGTTCCATCCGGACGAGTGAACCAATATTCTTTTGGTGTGCTGATGAGCCGGTTCTTTACCCAGCCTTCATTTAGTTGGGTAAGCTGGCGGTTGGATTTGTCTTTGAGGTTGTAGAGATATATTTCCCACGGGTTTTTGGTTTCGGTAAGCGCATACACCACTTTATCACCCCGCACATCAAAATCGTTTACTCCATTATCGTTTCCGAAAATTTTTGTAATGGCACCACCTTTAGCAGGAATACTAAACAATGGAATATCGCCTTCTGTTTGTGACGTGAAGTAGATGGTCTTTCCATCGGCCGACCAGATGTGTCTGCCGATGTCGCGATCGAGTGACGATGTTAAGATAGCGGGCTTACTACCGGAAACCGGAACAATCGCCAGGTTGGTTTGCGTGGCATGACGATTATCAATTGCGGTGGCATAGAAAGTTACCTGAGTGCCATCGGGCGAATACGTGGGGTTTGAAATACTGTAACCCGGCCAGGTTAAAAACTCTTTCGCTGCTTTTGTGGCAACATCAATTTTCCACAAGTCATTATCCGGCTCGCGGTCGGGATGAATTTTGTACACGCGCGAAGAACAAATAATGCTCTTCCCATCGGGCGACCAGCTTGCCGATTGAAAATCCTGAAAGCCTTGCGTTAGCTGCACATCCTTTTCATCGGAGCCAGGCGTTTTGATAAACAGGTGTGTAAAACTTTCTTCGGGGTTAAGGTTCAACTCTCCTTGCAGGTTCTGGCGTACCAACACACGGGGGTTGTTATCAAAGGTATTTTTGGCCAACCACGCCCGCACTTCTGTTAAAGAACCATCCGGACTGTTGGCAACACTTTTACGTTCATCCGCTTTCATGTTTTTGAAATTGGGCTCATCACCTTGTGTGCGGCCGGGGCGTTCATAAACCCAGGGGGTTTGGCCCTCAATTTTAGAAAACGGAATGCTGGCTGAGTACAAAATCTTTTTTCCATCCGGGCTCCATTGCGGATTGCCGGCACCATATTCTGATTTTGTTATGGCATGTGCTTCACCTCCGCTTAAAGGAAGCAACCAAAGCTGTGATTTATCTCCATCGGCACGAACAAAAAGAATTTGTTTTCCATCGGGGCTCCACTGGGGTGAGCCATCGCTCCGGTCGCCAAAGGTTAACTGCACGGGTTCTGATTTGCCAACCAGATCCAACAGGTAAAGATGCCGGGTATAATAATATTCATTTTCATTTTTAACGGCTTTGCGACTAACCACTGTTACCGCTTTGGTGCCATCGGGCGAAATCTGAATTTGATTGGTGGTGGCTATCTTCATTAAATCGGAGGCCACAACGGGTGTTTTACTTTGGCTATAGCCGGACACAACAACCAGCACCAGCACAAATATTTTTAACAGTTTCATAGAAATAGAATTATGAAGGTTGAAGATGCGGAAAAAGAAAACACCCCAAAAGCATTTTGGGATGAGTGGAGGAAAGCGGCCTGTGCTTAATTGGCAGATATCATTGTTAGAATTTCATCCACATATTCGCGGGAGTTGCTCAGGCGGGGCACTTTATTCTGGCCGCCCAGTTTGCCACGTTTTTTCATCCAGTTATAAAATGTTCCTTCGCTTACAGCGTGTATGGTGGGTGCTACCAGGGCAATGTCATGGGTGCGTTTGGCATCGTAATCGGAGTTTACTTTGCGCAATGTTTCGTCCAATACACTTCTGAATTCGTCTAAATCCCTGGGCTTTACTCTAAACTCAATAATCCACTCGTGGCCGCCTCGTTTTGATTTTTCGAGATAGATGGGTGCGGCAGTGAAGTTATCGATTACAGCGCCAGTTTGTTCACACGCTTTGGTAATTGCCGTTTCGGCATTTTCAATGATAACCTCCTCGCCAAATGCATTTATAAAATGTTTGGTGCGGCCAGAGATTCGGATGCGGTATGGTGAAACCGAAGTGAACTTAACAGTATCGCCAATATTGTAGCGCCATAAGCCGGCATTGGTGGTAATCAGCATGGCGTAGTTTTTACCCACTTCTACATCGGCCAGCGAAATTGCTTCTGGATAGTGGTTATCGAGCTGATCGGTTGGGATAAATTCATAGTACACACCATAGTCCAGCATAAGTAACAGATCTTCCGAATTGGGTTGATCCTGAATACCAAAAAAACCTTCGCTTGCATTATAGGTTTCCCAATACTTCATGTTATCGCTTGGAATTAATGAGCGGAACAAGTTGCGATAGGGTTTAAAGGCTACTGCACCATGAAAGAAGACTTCGAGGTTGGGCCAAACTTCGAGTATAGAACTTTTGTTTTCTTTTTTAAGAATGTACTGCAACAGCAAGACGGTCCATGTGGGCACTCCTGCAATGTTGGTTACATTCACATCCATGGTTTCGCGCGCAAGCCGTTCTATTTTTTCTTCCCAGTTGGGCATAAGCGCTACTTCCAAACTTGGGGTGCGAATGAACTGCGCCCAGGGGGGCAGGTTTTGCATAATTACAGCCGACACATCGCCATAATGCGAAGATGCGGTTGGCTCAAATTCATTTACCTGTGAGCTACCCCCTACGGCCAGGTTTTTACCGGTAAATATTTTGGTGTCGGGGTAGTTGTTTACATAGATAGACAACAAGTCTTTGCCGCCTTTAAAGTGGCACTCTTCCAGGGCTTCACTTGTAACCGGAATAAATTTGCTACGTGCATTTGTTGTGCCACTGGATTTTGCAAACCACTTAACTTCTGAGGGCCACAATACGTTTTGCTCTCCGCGCATTAAGCGTTCGATGTAGGGAAACAACTGCTCGTAGGTATGAACAGGAACCCTGCGCTTGTAATCTTCATAGTCAACCAAATCATCGAAAGCGTATTTCTGACCAAACTCAGTATAGCGTGCTGTGTTCAGTAATTTTTTCAGCACTTCATCCTGAACATCGTGCGGGTACTTTTTAAACAATTCAATCTGGTGAATGCGTTTTTTCATTACCCAGGTGAGGATGGAGTTCAGGATTTGCATAGGTTGTCTCAAAAATAGAGCAGGCTGGCCGATTAGCAAAACCTAATGATTAACAGCTTGCGACCTGCGCAGCTGAAAGTTTTGGCCCAGGTAAACTTTGCGCACCATGGGGTCATCGGCTAACTCCTGGGCTGTACCCGCTTTAAAGAGTTTGCCCTCCACCATTAAATATGCGCGGTCGGTAATTGAAAGGGTTTCGTCCACATTATGATCGGTAATCAGAATACCAATGTTTTTCTTTTTTAGCCGCGCAACAATACCCTGAATTTCTTCTACGGCAATCGGGTCAACTCCGGCAAAGGGTTCGTCCAGCAAAACAAAACTTGGATCAACGGCCAGCGCCCGCGCTATTTCAGTGCGTCTCCGCTCGCCCCCCGAAAGCACCACGCCTTGATTTTTTCGAACATGCGTAAGGCTAAATTCTTCCAGAAGTTTTTCAACTTTTTCTTTACGGGCAGCCTTGGTCATGTTGCGCATTTCGAGTGGTGCCATAATGTTTTCTTCCACGGTAAGTTTCCGAAAAACCGAAGCTTCTTGTGCCAGATAACCAATACCTAATTTGGCCCGCTCAAACATGGGCAAGTTTGTAATGTCTTGCTGATCGAGAAAAATTTTTCCCTCGTTGGGTTTAATTAACCCAACGATCATATAAAAACTGGTTGTTTTGCCTGCACCATTAGGGCCAAGTAAGCCAACAATTTCTCCCTGCTCCACAAATACAGAAACGTTGTTTACAACAGTTCTTTTTTTGTAACGTTTAATCAGGTTGTCGGCTCGCAAAATCATGGTTAATCAAATTTAAGGTCCTTAACCCGCAGTTGCATGGAGGTAAGTCCATTGTAAGAGTTTTCGTCAAACGTAAATGCCATTCTAAAAGTAAGCCCGCCTGCGAGAGCCTCGTAGTGTTCCATAGCATCAAATGCCACCACACTAAATACAGATTCGTTGCCTTCCTGCCCCGCCAGAAAGCGAACGTGCCGGTCTTTAAAACTACTAAGGGCATTTTGTACAAATACCCCTTTAGCCTCGAAAACCGGTTTATGATTTTCCGGACCAAAGGGGGCCATCTGCTTCAGCACATTATTAAACTTAGTATTGAGGGCATCGAACTGAACAGGGGTGTCTATTTCAACAATAGGAGTAAGCATTTCTTCGGTAAGATTTTGTGCCACCACTTCTTCAAATCGTTGCTGAAAAGCTGCCAGGTTCGATTTGTTCATGGTTAACCCCGCTGCATATTTATGACCACCAAATTTCTCTAGCAGGTCGCTGCAGGCATGAATGGCTTGGTATAAATCAAAGTTTTGAACACTGCGGGCCGAACCGGTTATCTTATCGTTCGATTCAGTCAGGATGATTGTAGGCCTGTAATATTTTTCAACACACCGGGCTGCTACAATTCCGATTACGCCTTTGTGCCAGGTTTCTTTAAACAACACGGTTGATTTGGCATTGCGCAGTTGTTCATTTGATTCAATCATCGCGATGGCCTCTTCGGTAATGCTTAGATCAAACTCTCTGCGCAAGTCGTTTTTCAGGTTTACTTTCTCGGCAAGTTCATTTGCTTCTTCCAACGTGTTGCAGATTAATAACTCGACAGCTGCCCGTGCATGGGCTACCCGCCCCGCAGCATTTATTCGCGGGCCAAGCGTAAACACAATACCCGAAACATCAAGGTCGGTTTTAATGCCGGCAATATCTTTTAATGCCTGCAAGCCGGGCCGTGGTGATTGATTGAGTTTTTGTAAACCAAAATGGGCTAACACCCGATTTTCACCATTGATAGGAACAATATCAGAAGCAATGCTTACCACCACCAGATCAAGATATTGATAGGCATCTTTCGGATTGCCATAGCGTGTGGAATATGCCTGTACCAGTTTAAAGCCAAGCCCGCAACCGCTTAATTCATTAAAGGGATAAGAACAATCTTCGCGTTTCGGGTCGAGTACAGCTACGGCATTTGGAATTTCGCCTCCGGGCAAATGGTGATCGCAAATAATAAAATCAATGCCTTTGTGCCGCGCTAGTGTTACCATATCCGAGGCTTTGATGCCCAGGTCCAGCGCTACGATTAAACTAAAGTTATTTTCTTCAGCCCAGATAATTCCTGCTTCGGAAACACCGTAGCCTTCTGCATACCGATCGGGGATATAAAAATCGCAATGCGGATAAAAATTTTTAAGATAACTATATACCAGTGCCACGGCTGTGGTTCCGTCCACATCGTAATCGCCATAGATTAAGATTTTCTCCTGCTTGTCAATCGCTTGTTTCAGACGCTCAACAGCCTCGTGCATATCGGTAAGCAAAAACGGATCGTGCAGGTGATCTAACGATGGCCGGAAGAACTCTTTGGCTTTATCAAAATCGCAAATGCCGCGTTGCCACAATACGGTGGCCAGATAGGGATTAACATTAATGGCTTTAGTGAGCGCTTCTAATTCAGAAGGGGGCGGTGTGGGTTTATATAGCCAGCGTTTTTCCATTGGTTAATTCCGGGTGAAGGTAACAATACCATTTTTGCCAGTCACACCTTCTTCGCCATGGCTTCCTCTTATTCCATTGCGGCCATCTCGTAGCGGCCCTAATCCGGCCAAACCACCTCGTCCTGCTTCGCCCCCCATTCCACCAAAGCCGGCATAATTCTTTATGTATAATTTACTTCCCAACCATACCTGGTAATCGGGGCAACGCTTGCATTGCAAGGTAAAGTTACCGCCATTGCCGCCATTGCCTCCCCGCATTCCATTGCCTCCCTGGCCCCCATCACCCCCGGGGCAAACGCGTGTGCCGGGGCCACCGCCCCCGCCTTGCCCGCCATCGCCTCCATCCCCGCCATCGCCTCCGTTCAGGTTAATTGTCAGGTTGCCTTTAATCTGAATGTCATCCGAGTAAAAAAATAAGTTGGTTCCGGTTTCACCGTTGGCTCCGTCTTCGGCATCGCCACCCGGATTTGCCTGCCGGCAGGGGCTTAGCTGATCTGCGCCCGCGGTTCCGTTTGTTCCATCAGTTCCCCTTTTACCGCTTCCTTCTATAGTGCAACCATTGCCAATGCTGGCAATGCGGGCGTGGATGTAGTTATCTGTTTTGTTACGATTTAAGATGATATGCGAGGAATCGCGCATAATGAGCGTATCCACCACCAGAATGTCGGAACCCTCCAGCTGGTAACGTTGACCGCGTTCAAGCACCAGTTTTTCCAAACGAATCTGAGCAGTAGCACCAAGACTAAGTACGCTCAGAAAAAGACCACACACCAGTTTCAACATCGGGCAAAAATAAGAATAGAATTGGGGTAAAAAAGAAAGGCCCCGCTATAGCGAGGCCTTTCTGCAAGAAACATACCGGTATTATTTGCCAGTTGCTTCTTTTTCGGCTACTACGCCTTCCAATACATCTTTGATTTCCACACGCTGGCCATCCTTATAGGGCACAATCCAGGCGTCTTTCACGCCCATTTCGCGCATGTATTTTTTGAATTTATCAGCCTCCCAATAATCGCGGAAGATACCAATGGTAAATTTTTGTTCGCCCTTTTCAGTTGCTTCGCCACCAAAGTTGGGGTTGTTTTCGAAGTACTTGCTCAGGTCTTTGTTTTTGAAAGCTCCGATCTGCACTTTAAACACCACTCCTTTTGAAAAATCCATGGAGGTAGATGGAGGTGCGGCCTTTAGTTGATCCAGTTCAGCTTTAGCTGAGGTTAAATCGCCACGCATGCGCGATAATTGATCCTCCAGTTCAGCAATTCGGGTGTTCTTCTGGCTGATCTGGGTGTTAAGCGTGCTTACCTGACCTTTTAACGAGGCATTGTCGCTATCAGCCGTCTGCTTGGCTTCGGTAAAGGTTTTTAGGTTAGACGGGTTCTTGGCGTATTCTTTGGCTTTCTTTTTCCATTCCTTCTTCTCTGCTTTAGAGAGTTGGGCGAAAACTTGCATGCCGGAAAAAATCAGCGCCAGGCAAAGTAGGGCTACTTTAGTTTTCATTTTGATTTGGGTTGTGTTGGTTTAAATATGAGGTTAAAAGTAAGAAAATAATTTGAAAATGATGATTACAGAGCGCTTTTGTGTGGGCAAAGCGTAGGTTCACCGCCTTCATGTACAGCAATGGGGAGCAGAAATCTGAATATAAAATTTATTACACCATCTTCTCCGGCCGCACCCATTGATCAAACTGCTCGGAAGTAACCAAGCCTAATTCAATAGCAGCTTCGCGCAATGTTTTATTTTCTTTATGGGCCTTCTTGGCAATTTTGGCAGCGTTATCGTACCCAATGTGTGAGTTGAGAGACGTTACCAACATCAATGAGTTTTCCATGTGTTGTTTAATGATGGAAAGGTTGGGCTCAATACCTACCGCACACTTATCGTTAAACGAAACACAGGCATCGCCAATTAAACGTGCAGATTGCAGTACGTTGGCTGCAATAACGGGTTTGAACACATTCAACTCAAAATGGCCGTTGGATCCACCTACCGATACGGCAACATCATTGCCTATTACCTGTGCACAAACCATGGTTAATGCTTCGGGTTGGGTAGGGTTTACTTTGCCCGGCATAATAGACGAACCCGGTTCATTATCCGGGATAATAATTTCACCAATACCTGAGCGTGGGCCTGAACTTAACATGCGGATGTCGTTACCCACTTTCATTAGCGCTACCGCAGCCCGCTTCAATGCACCGCTCAGTTCTACCATGGCATCGTGGGCAGCCAGTGCTTCGAACTTATTAGGAGCCGTTACAAACGGATAGCCGGTTAATGTGGCAATGTGTTTGGCCACCAGCACATCGTATCCTTTGGGCGTGTTAAGCCCGGTGCCTACTGCGGTGCCACCTAATGCCAATTCTTTCACAACTTCCAACGCGTTGTTAATGGCGCGCATGCTGTTATCGATCTGTTGTACATAACCACCAAACTCCTGCCCTAGGGTTAGCGGGGTGGCATCCATAAAGTGCGTGCGGCCGGTCTTTACGATGTTTTTATATTCTGCCGATTTTTTTGCGAGTGTGTCCCGCAGTTTCTTCATCCCCGGAAGGGTAATTTCTACCACCTGCTTGTAAGAAGCAATGTGCATGGCCGTAGGAAATGTATCGTTACTGCTTTGCGATTTGTTTACATCATCATTGGGGTGCAGCACTTTTTTCTCATCTGTCAGTTTGCCCCCACTAATTACGTGGGCCCTGTAGGCAATTACTTCGTTTGCATTCATATTGCTTTGGGTACCCGAACCGGTTTGCCAGATCACCAATGGAAACTGATCGTCTAACTTGCCGGCAATAATTTCATCGCACACCTTGGCTATTAAATCTTTCTTTTCGGCAGGTAATACACCCAGTTCAAAATTGGTGATGGCCGCAGCTTTTTTCAGGTAACCAAAAGCATAGATAATTTCTTTGGGCATGCTGGCCTCGGGCCCGATTTTGAAATTGTTGCGCGAGCGTTCAGTTTGTGCACCCCAATATTTATCGGCTGGCACTTGTACTTCGCCCATGGTGTCTTTTTCTATGCGGTAGCTCATATCGGTAGTATGTTTAAAAACTCAAAAAACAAAAATATTGATTTGATGTATTGAATGGGATTTAATTGGTAAAGATTATTCCAACTCAAAGATGGCGTAAATCGGCCACCTGATCCAGCAACCAGCCGGTTAAACTTAACCGCGGGCGTGTGGCAGGCAAAACCTCATGTTCCAGTAAGTCACTTCGAAAACAAACTAAGCGGCCCGCTTCGGGTAATACATCCTCGGTTTTGTTTTGCAGGTACAGGCGCAACTGGCCACCCTCCATAGTTTTCCAGTTGGGATTAAGATAGCAGATGGCAGAAAGTTTTCGATGATCATCTTTTTTAAATTGATCGAGATGCCGTTTGTAAAATGTGCCAGGGGGATATTGTGTAAGATGCACCTCATAATCCTTCAGGCTGAGGTATAAAGTCTGGTTAACAAATCCCATCAGGGTATTAAGCTTTTCAAGATAAACTTGTAGCGGGGGTGGTGCGGTGTTTCGGTCAATCCACTGAATGTAATCGCCCCGAATACCTTCGTTAATCTGTTTTTCCTGTTGATGCCCGATGCCTGCTTTTTTAAAGTGTAACAATCCATTTTGGAATTCGTCCAGTGTTAAAATGGCATCTACTTCCTCGGGCAAAAGAAAATGGTCAATAACAGCAAAGCCTTGTTCGGCTAATCCATCGGCAAGCTGGTTAAGTTTATCGGGGAATGTCATAAAAAAATAGTGGTGCGAATTTACGGGCAGAACTTAACTTTGAAACTTATGAGGAGAGGAATTAAACTTTTGGTGATTTCATTTTTGGTTCTGGTACAGGCCTGCGCCCCTAAGGATGATATTGTGTTTAAGGGGATTGGCAACGTGGAGGTACGGGTTAATAGCAACAACAACC
>Ga0209200_1005031_pt1 | contig 10398 bp, 9 predicted proteins | sample AD_UKC033_MetaG_FD_184406 | JGI IMG/M metagenome (GOLD analysis project Ga0209200, IMG submission 184406) | Active sludge microbial communities of municipal wastewater-treating anaerobic digesters from USA - AD_UKC033_MetaG (SPAdes) (version 2) | ecosystem: Engineered > Bioreactor > Anaerobic >...
CAGAGCATGGAGGATTTTGATTTCACCGAGGAATCCCCTTATGACGCCGCCCATGTCACGGTCGCGAATATGACGTACGCGAAGGATCAATTCACGGAATTATCCTTTGGAATGCTCCTCAGCTTGGAATACCGGTTGAACGAAGGGCTGGGCCTTCTGTTCGATTTGCGGGGGGTTTATCTGAATCCCAAGAACGTCACGCTGGGAAAGCGGGCCAACCTTCTCCACCTCCAGCCGGTCTTGGGAATTCAGTACAGCTTTTAACGAGGCTTCGGGGGGAAGACGCCGAAAACGGCGCGGCCGGCGGCGGGTTTCTTCCGCCGCCGGCCGCGTTTCTTTACTGGAAATACATCTTGGCGCTTTCCGTGCCGCCGTAGCCCAGGGTACTGACGGCGAAATACCTCTTCACCTTCAGATCGGTGAAGGTGAACGAGGAATCAAACGTGCTCGGCGAGACCGTCAGAATCGGGGCGTACTCCCCGTCGCCTTCCTTCATGTAAATCGCATACCCCTTGATGTGGGCCGGGGTATTGGCCGGATTGATCCGCCAAGCGAGGGAGTAGGTGATGCTCAGATTTCTCCGCACCGAGCCGATGACGATCGTGAGCTCGGCGTTGAGGGGGATCTGCGGATCGGTTTTCTTCACCTCGATCGTTTTGCCGATTTCGTCCTTCCGTCCGAGATTGTCGGTGATCTTCAGCGTGATCGTGTGCATGCCATGAGTTTCGAACACATGGGACGTCTGACGGCCGGCCGCGGATCCGCCGTCGCTGAACGTCCAGGCATAGCTGACTTCCGAGCCGTTCGGACTAAAGGCGGGGACGGCTTGAATGTCGACCGTCAGCGGCGGATATCCGCTGGCCGGGGAGAATGTGAAATCGGCCGTCGGCATATCAACCCGCTCAATCGGATTCAGGGAATACACCCAGAGGTCGGTTCCTGACGTCGTGTAGGAGGACTGGGTCACGGCCACATTCCCCAGGGAATCGGCCGCCAGGCCGTGAACCTTGGGATAGAGCGCCGGGAAGGTTTGGAACGGCTTCCAGATCCCGCCGACATTATTGGTATAGCGGAAGCCGCTGCCGAAGTCGCCGCCGCCGGTCTGGCATACGACGTGGATGTCGTTCTTGCTGTCGACGACGACCCGCCCGAAATGCTGCATGGCGAAGGGGATGACTCTGACTGGTGTTCCGCCGATCGGCAGGACATAGATTTCGCATCCGTTTTCCGCCGGCGGAACATCCTGGTAGCAGACGATCGGGGCATTGTTCGAGCCGATGGAGATCCAGGGGTGATTGGAATTGGTCGGGGTTTTCGGCAAGGCGACCCTTGTTTCCCAAGCGGTCGAGATCGTCCGGGTGGCATAATAATTTTGATAGGTCGAGTCCGGGTCTTTTTCGATCCAGACGGCATGGACTTTGCCGTCCGGCCCGATGACCAGCGAACCCTGCTTGCCGCGGCTCTGGTTCAAGATCGCGATGTTATCCCAAACCCCATTGATCTTGGAACGGGCGAAGACGACCCCTCCCGCCTCGTCGGTGAAAAAGACATGGATGTTGCCGGCGTTGTCCATCTGGGCGATGGGTTCGTCGCCGCCGTAGTTGGAGGCCACCGTCTCAATCGGGCCCCAGATTTTTGTCTTGGGATCCCAGATTCTTAAGTATGTGGATCTGGTGGCGACGACTCCCCAGGCCACGAGAACGTGCCCTTTGGACGAAGTGGTGATATGGGGACGGTTGGCCTTGATGGCCAAGCTGCCGGTCATGTTGATTGGTGTCGAAAACGTCGTCCCATCGTAGGTCCCGACCCAGATCGGTCCGCCGCTGTTGGCGTTGGTCGTGCCGGGGACCCAGACGACCCAGAGCCTGCCGTCGGGCGTGAAGGCGCATTGCGTCCAGCGGATTTTCTCCGGGCTTTGAAAGAGCAGCCTGCCGTTGCCCAGGATTTGTCCGAATTGGAGATTCGTGAGGAGAAGCAGGAAGCAAATGCCGAGCATGATGTGTTTTTTCATGTTGTTCGTCTCCTTCAATTCCAGGATTCATATTTCCAATCACGTTTTCACGTGGCCGTCCGCCGAATCAAGGCGAACAAGGCGCTTATCTTATTATGTTAATATTTTGCATGTCAATGATTTATAATGTTATAATTCATTCGCCGCGAATCTTAAGCAGAGATCGATTTCTGCCGGGGGGAAATCCGGTATTCCAGCCGTTCTTCGACCGCCTTGAGCGCGGGGGAGATGATCCGCCCGGACGTCCGGAACGGACGTTTTTCGCTTGGGCGCAATTTCCTCCTTTTCTTCCTTTCCGGACGATTGGAGAACCGCATTGAGCGGGAAGATGTATTTTTCCGGCCGGTCGTCGAGAACGCCGTCGCGATGCCTCCCGGCCGGATGATTGTCCTGCGCGGATTCGCTTGGATCCGAGCGTTCCGCGCGCGAGGCCGCTCCGGATCGACGGGTCATCTTCACGATTTCCCGGCGGCTGCGGATTTTCTTCGCGGATAACCGGCGGTTTTGCGGGACCACGGCCCTGAAGGCCTCGATCCGATCCCCTTGTCCTCGGTTTTCTCTGCGCTTTTCGCGGCGCAGGGCGGCCGGGGAGTGCCGCGGGCGTTGAACTGGGCTTGTTATTTCCGCGTAATTTTGCGTCATTCCCGCAAAATTAGATTTTTCCCCGCTTGAAACGGCCCCGATAGGGGAGAAAAAACAGGTTTTCACCCATAGATTCACCCCAAAGGGTGATTGATCGGAACAGGCTAGGAGAAATATATGTAAGCAATGGAGGATATCCCATGAGCACGATATGGGTCCGGGATATCCGATCTTCGGGAAAAAGGCGCGGATGATGCAGAAAAAAGTTCTTATCGTCGATTATGACATGAAGGACACGACCCGGGTTTCTGAGCTTCTGACGAATTACGGCTTTGAAGTCGCCATCGCCGGAGACGGCCAAGCCGGGTGGGATCAGTACTCGGCTCTCAAGCCGGACGTCGTTCTGCTCGAACCGATGTTGTCTAAAATCCATGGGTTTGAGCTTTGTCAGAGAATCCGGTCGGATTCACTCGGCCGCACTCAAGTGATCATCGTTACCGGAACTTATAAGGATCCGATCTATAAAACCGAGACCCTGAGGACTTACGGAATTTTTCGGTACTTCGTGAAGCCCGTCGACAACGATAAGCTCCTCGCCGCCGTCAACGGCGCTTTTAATGTCGGAAAGGAACATGAACCCGGACAGCCGGAGTTCATCCCGCCGGTCGCCGCTTCCTCCAAGCCTCCGGAGGAAAAACTCCGGCCGGTCGCGGAAAAAAAGGAATTTGATTTCGAACAGCCGGAGTTCATTCCGCCGGTTCCCGCCTCCTTCAAGCCGCCGGCGGAAAAGCCCCGGCCGGTTGAGGAAAAAAAGGAGCCTGAATCCAAACAGCCGGAGTTCATCCCGCCGGTTCCCGCCTCCTTCAAGCCGCCGGCGGAAAAGCCCCGGCCGGTCGCGGAAAAAAAGGAGCCTGAATCCAAACAGCCGGAGTTCATCCCGCCGGTTCCCGCCTCCTCCAAGCCATCGCTGGAAAAGCTCCGGCCGGCGGCGGAAAAGCCGAAACAAAGGACGCCCGATGCGGGGAATGTGGAAGTCGATGCGCTGTTGAAAAAGGCGCTCAAGGGTTTCGACTTGGAGACGGGGCTGATCAAATCCCCGGGAAAAGAACCCAAAAAAGCGCCGGCTCCCGAGCCGCCGCGCCGTCCCGTTCCCGCCCCGGAAATCCGGAAGACCGAACCGATCGCCCCGAAAAAAGAAGAAAGACCGCCGAAACCGGAACCACCGGCGGCTCCGCCTCCCCGGACGGAATCCTCCGTCCACACGGAACGGACTCCCTTCGGCGACCTGTACGAGGAACCGGCGAAAAAGAATTTCAAGCCGGTTGTGATCATCGCCGCCGTCGTCGTCTTGGCGGTCGCGGCGTTCTTAATTCTCAAGCCCGGATCGCCGGGAGCGACCAACGAAGTCCAGGCGGGCGGCTCCTCTCTTCTCGAACCCGCCGCCGACTTGGAAACCGGTTCGATGCTCGACTCCGAGACCGTGGCGATCGGATCCGAAATCCAGGAGACCGATCCGGAAAACGCAGTGAAGCCTGAGCCGACCAAGCCCGTCGATAAGATCGAGACGGCCCGGCCCCGGCCTTCCGAGCAACCGGCGGCTCCGCCGGCCGCTCAGGCCAAACCCGTGGCCCGGCGCCCTGAATCTGCGCCCGAGGCGGTTCGATCCGTCGAACCCGAAGCAACGAAAGTTCAGCGGCCGGCCGAAACGGTCGGAGATAAGAGAGAAAGCACGCCCGCGCCGGCGGCTTCAACCCCCGCTGAAAAGCCGGTTCAAGAGAGCGCCCCTCCTCCGGAAGTCAAGGAGTCCGTTCCTCCCGCGGCGGCTCAAGCGGTCACTCCTCCGCCGGCCGAAGTCAAACAGCCCCCCGCCGTCAAACCGTCTCCGCCTTCCGTTCAACGAGGCCAGTTAGTGTCCTTAAATGAAGTCAGCCAAAAACCCTCCGTCGTCAGAAGGGTCATGCCGGTCTACCCTGAAATCGCCAGAAGGCTTAAAATTGAGGGCTCGGTCACCGTTAACGCCTTGATCGACGAATCGGGGAATGTCATTGATACCGAAGTCATCAAGGGAATAAAAAATGACAGTGGAACGCACAGGGCCGCCGAGGCGGCCGTGCGGAAATGGAGATTCAATCCCGCCCTTGTCAACGGTGTTCCCGTGAAGGTCTGGATGCCGGTGGCTCTCGTCTTCAAGGTCGAATAGGAGGATTCGCGAAAAAGGGAGAAATCCATGTCCATGACCAAAGATCAAGAGGCGCTTTATCGGCGGACGCTGGACGACGTCAAAAAACAGCTCGATCAGCTGGACGAAGAAGTGGAGATCGAGCTGCAGAAAGTCAGGCTCAGACTGGCCGAACTCCAAGAATCCAAGAAGTCTTTGAAAAAGGTATACGAAGGCATCGCCAACCTGCTCGGCATCGAGATGGAAAAAGAGGCTGACGAGGACCAGGCCGCGGCGATCTCCAAAGTTTAAGCGGCCGCCCCGGCCGGCGTCGTGAACCGTAGCGGCCGGGACGCCCCCTTTCCCGCGATTCCCGCAAGATCCGGTTTTTCCTTTGTCGTTTCCGTTGTCCGCCGGCGTCCGTGACCGGTCCCAAGACCGGCCCTGGAGCCAATCCGCTTTCGCCGTTTCTTGACTTCCTCCAGGCGCCGTTTTATCTTTTCGTCAAGGCGGGAAAGGCGTCGATCCCTTATGAGCGCCGGCTCGAAAACGATTCTGTTTCTTCTTCTTATCTTAATGATATTCTTCATGTTGTCTTTTTCTTTCGCCGGGCGGGACGCCTTGCCGGAATCGAGGCATTTCACGCTCGAAAAGCCGGCCGAGGGCGTTTACGCGGCGATCCATAATGACCTGGGCGGCTTCGCCATCTGCAAGGCGGGGAACATCGACCTGGGGGATCGAACCGTCATCCTCGATCCCTTCATCTGTCCGACGGCCGCCCGGGACTTGAAGCGCCAGGCCGAATTCCTGACCGGAAGGCCTGTTTCGCTGGTTCTCAACCTGGATCCTCACAGCGATCCCATCGGCGGCAATCAGGTCTTCATTCCCGGGGCCGTCATCATCAGTACGGCGAACGCCCGCGCGTATATCGAAACTCATTTCCAGAAAGATCTCGATACCCAAAAAGAGACGGTTCCGGGCGAATTGAAAATCGTTCAGGACCGGCTCATAAGGGCGTCCGGAATCGAAAGATTCGAGCTGGCGTTGCGGGAGTCCGAATACAAAGCCTTGGTCGATGCGTTTCCCGAGATCGAAATGACTCTTCCCGATATGACGATCGAGGGCCCGATGACGATTCATGGCTCGAAAAGAAACATCGTCCTCGTGCCCGTCGGACGGGGGCATACGACGGGAGACATGATCGTCTCTCTCCCCGGTGACCGAATCGTTTTCATGAGCGACGAGCTCTTTGTCAAACGGCACCCCTATTTGGGGGACGGCGATCCGGAGTCGTTGCTAAGCAGTCTGAAGAGGATTCTGGCCCTGAACGCCCGGCCATCGCCGTGCCGGGACACGGTCCCGTCGGCGGGGCGGATTCGCTGCGAGAGATGATCGATTATATCGAGACGCTCACGACCCTGGTCCAGGAGGAGATCCGGAAGGGCGCCGGCGAGGACGATGTTCCGCGTCTTCCCGTTCCGGAGAAGTTCAAGGACGGGCTGATCGAGGGCTTTTACGTCGTCAATCTCCGGTTTTTATATCGAAGCATGATTCCCCGGCCTGATCCGAAGCGGACGCGTTTGCCGTCGCCGGGGAAAGGGGCCGAATGAATCCGCCGGCACGAATATGCTATAGTCCTTTGGGAGAGACTCCTCCCGAGGGCGTCCCGCAAGGGACGGAGCGGAGGGCGCGGTATTGGAAGGAGGGCATGATGCCAGAAGAAGCGATCGGCAAAGTGACGCATTATTTCGACCGGATCGGAGTCGCCGTCCTGCAGTTGACGGGGACGGTCCGGGTCGGGGACACGCTTCATTTTCAAGGACACTCGACCGATTTCAGCCAGGCGATCACATCGCTTCAAATCGAGCATAAAAACGTGTCCGAGGGAAATCCGGGCCAGGACGTGGCTCTGAAGGTCGACCGGAAAGTCCATCCGCACGACCATGTCCTGAAAGTGACAGCCTGATCGCGGGATCCGGGGCGGATCGTTCTTGACAGCCGGCCGCGGCCGGAGCGTTCCGTTTCCCAAGAAAGAACGGCTTGGGCTGTTTTTCCCAGCCGAGGGATGAGGGATTCGCCCGAAGCCGGGGGGCTGTCCCTCGTCAAGCCCCGCGTCCTGGAAAGCCGGTCGCCGCCTTCTTGAATTCAGCCCTTCGCCGCGGAACCGATCGCATAAAGGGCCGGATGGTCGCCCAAGCGGCCGGAGGGGCCGCGGACCATTCGCCAGGAAAAAACACCCTCCTCGAAGCCGGGCCAGGAGCGCAATCGGCGGGCGGCCGCGGCGTTGGCTTCCAGGACGCCGACGCGGAAGATTTCATCTTTGTGCTCCGAGGCCAAGTGCTCCAGGAGCGGCCCGGCGTCTTCCGGTTCAAGAGCGGCCCAGGGCCCGATGGCCAGCAATCCGCCTCCCGGCCGGGCCATGATCCAGCCGGAGAGTCGCCCGCCGCGTTCCGAGACGAGGCTGAGATCCGGGAATCGGCCGGCCCTCCGCCGCAGGAAAAAGCCGCGGTCGTCGCCGAACAGCTCTCGGTCCAGGGCGCACAGCGGCTCGAGATCCTCCGGATCGAGGCGCCGGATATGATCGTGCTTTTTGCCGGCAATCCTTCCCCGGAAGCGGAGGGAGCGGCAGATCTTCCGGAATCCTTGCGCCTCGTAGAAGGGGACCGCGTTAAGATCGCCGTCCAGGAGGATGTTTTCCAAGCCGGCCGCGTCCAGGCGGCCGAGGGCTTTTTCGAAGAGCTGACGGCCGAGGCCCAGGATCCGCAGGCGCGGGCTGACGATCAGCTCGCCGATGAAGCCGTTCCGGCCGTAGGCCGCGGCGACGCAGACGCCCGCTCGTTCGCCTCCGGCTTCGGCGATGAAACATCCGGCCGCGTCGCTCTCTAAAAAGGCGGCGAAGGCGTCCGGGCTCTCGCTTGACCAGCCCTCGGCCCGGGCCAAGGCCGCGGCGAATTCAATGTCCCCTGGATTCATTTCCCGGATGGTCACCGCCGGGATCGGGCTCACGGAACGCCTCCGACTCCCGGCCGGCCGCGCCGGGCGGAAAACGCATATCGATCTTCGCCGGGCATGGGAGACAAAATTATAAAAGCTTGAGGACAAAGGCGAACGTCATGACGCCGGACAAGGCCAAGCGGAAACCCATAGCCAGAAGAAATCCTATAAACGCTCCCCATCCGGCCCGCAGAGCCGCGGGGCTTTCCTTCCCGGCCGCAAGCTCCCCGATCACGGCCCCCAGGAACGCCCCGATGATGATGCCGAGCGGAGGAAAGGCGAACACGCCGGCGGCCATGCCGATGAAGGCCCCCCAGAAGCCGCGCTTGCTCGAGCCGTATCGCTTCGTCCCGGAAAGAGGAAGGACATAATCCAGGATCATGCTTCCGGCCGTCAGCAGGCCCATGACCACGAGAAACGCCGGGCTGAACGAATTCCAGCCGCGGGCCCAGTCGAGAAGGATCAAACCGGCGAAATTGAGAGGCGGGCCGGCCATGACGGGAAGGACGCAGCCAGCCAGGCCGGCCGCTTGAAGAACTCCTCCCAGGACGATCAGAAGGGCGGCGGACACGGCTTCCCTTCCTCCTTTCCGGTCGATCGGCGTTCCGGGCGCAGTTTACCATGTCCGGCGGCAAAACGGGAAGCGCCGGTCCGAGGCTTCCTCCCGTCCCTTTTGACGATCCCGCGCTGCCGGGATAGAAAACCGGTTGAGGATTTTCCTTGAGCCGGCGGAACAGAACGTTCGCGGTCATTTCTTTCTTTGTTCCGGAAATTCGGCGGATGATCCTGGCCGGGGCCTCCCGTCCGGTTTGACTTAATCCGGCGGCCGGCGACGTCCGCCGGGGGGACGGACGTCCGGAAGGCCTATCCGCGGCCGGGCTGAGCTCGGGCTCCGCACGAGGGTTCCCGGCGTATGCTCCCCCGAAGCGCCCGGCCGATCCGCGTTTCCCAAGTCCCCGGCTCCCCCTCTTCAGAACGGAGGCGGTCGATCTTCTCCGCCCCCGGCCGATTCCGAGGAAAATAAACTTGACAATGGTTACGAATATGATATGATTCCATTATCGATATTATAAAGGAGATTCCCATGAACGACGAAAGCAAGCCCCGGATTCCCCTGATCGGCGAGAAAGCCCCGGCCTTCAAGGCCGTGACGACCCAGGGGGAAATCCATTTTCCGGAGGATTACAAGGGAAAATGGGTCATTCTGTTCAGCCACCCGGCCGACTTCACGCCCGTCTGCACGACCGAGTTTATGACGTTCGCCAAGATGGAGGAGGAGTTCAAGGCCCTCAATTGCTCCCTGATCGGCCTTTCGATCGACAGCCATTTCAGCCATATCGCCTGGCTCCGGACGATCAAGGAAAAAATCGCCTGGAAGGACATGCGGAACATTGAAGTCAAGTTCCCGGTGATCGCCGACCTGACGATGGAAGTGGCCAAGAGCTTCGGCATGGTCCAGCCCGCGGCCAGCAACACCCAGGCCGTCCGGGCCGTGTTCTTCATTGATCCGGCCGGCGTGATCCGGGCGATGATTTACTACCCCCTGTCCAACGGCCGCAACTTCGACGAGATCAAGCGGCTGCTTGTCGCCATGCAGACGTCGGACAAGCACCAGGTCGCCACTCCGGCCGATTGGCGCCCGGGGGACAAGGTCATCATCCCCCCGCCGGGATCATGCGGCCAAGCCAAGGACCGGGTCGAGGGCGCCGGCTCGGCCTACGAGTGCCTGGACTGGTTCCTCTGTTTTAAAAAGCTGCCCTAAGGAATTTCGCCTGAAGGAGACGGATTCCGGGGACGGATCCGTCTCCTTTTTTTCAACGCCGGAAGGGCGGAGATGTTCGCGGTCCCCGGTGACAGGAGCCGTTTCGTTGACTGTCAGCGCGGACTTGAGTAAAATCTCTCGATCCGATGCTGCTCCAATCCGTCTTTTTTCTATACTATTTCTGCCTTGTTTTTTGCCTTGTCTGGCTCACGCCGAAATCCCTCCGCTGGCTGCCGCTCCTGGCGGCGAGCTTTTTTTTCGTCGCCTACGGCCATCCCGGCCATCTTCTCTTTCTCGTCCTGCCCACGCTCGTCGCTTATGCGGCGGCCCGGCGACTGGCCGCCTTGCCGCCGGAGGCGAGGAAAGCGCGGAAACGGTGGCTCTGGGCCGCCCTGATCTTGATCCTGGGCTCCCTGGTCGCCGTCAAGTACGTCAATTTTTTCATGGGGACGGCGGCCGGCGTCGTTTCGCTGTTCGGCTCGGGCTGGACCTGGAAGCCGCTCAAAATGATTCTGCCGATCGGCATCTCTTTCTACACCTTCCGCCTGATCGGCTATTTGATCGATGTTTATTTCAAGCGGATCCCGGCGGAAACCCATGCCGGCCGATTCGCCCTGTTCGCCTCCTTTTTCCCCCAGGTTTCGGCCGGTCCGATCGAGCGGGCGGGGCGTTTCCTCCCTTTGCTGCGTCATCCCGAGACGTTCTCGGCTGAGAGGATCTTCAGCGGCGCCTCGCAGGCGGCTTGGGGATTTTTTAAAAAAATGGTCATCGCCGACCGCCTGGCCGTTTTCGTCGACCCGGTGTTCGCCGATCCGAGCGGGCAGGGATTGAACCTCGTTTTCGCCGCTTGGCTGTATGCCTTCCAGATTTATTGTGATTTTTCCGGGTATA
>Ga0209200_1005032_pt1 | contig 10397 bp, 8 predicted proteins | sample AD_UKC033_MetaG_FD_184406 | JGI IMG/M metagenome (GOLD analysis project Ga0209200, IMG submission 184406) | Active sludge microbial communities of municipal wastewater-treating anaerobic digesters from USA - AD_UKC033_MetaG (SPAdes) (version 2) | ecosystem: Engineered > Bioreactor > Anaerobic >...
GGTGAACTTCGCAGACTTTACCGGCTGCCGCCGCAGTCTTCTGAAGTATGGCGATATTTTCGCGCTCGACTACCGCAATTGCCAGATCATGCTTTATTGCCTCTTCCATTTCTTCAGGAAAAGCCGGACTGAATTTGAGAATCGGCAGCCTGATGCCGGCAAGGCGAAGTTCGATACCTTCAGGCACAGTTGCCACACCAAGCCAGTCAACCCCGATATTTTCGGCCATGCGCGACACCTCAACCGCGCCGTGCCCGTAACCATCGGCTTTAACAGCAATAAGAACCTTTCGCTCCGGGCCAACGGCCTTGCGGATGTTTTCGATATTGCTGCGGATATTGTTTAAATGAACTCTGGCATGCGTCTGGTATAACATCGTCAATTACCTGCGATAACCACTTTCTGAACGTATTCTGAAGTTGACAGGGCCAGCAGAGCGCCGTAACCCGGGTAAAAAGCCACTTCGTCGCCGACTTTGATCTCGCGCGCCGCATCAGTCACATCGAGTATCAGATGGTCACTGGAGCCACCAAGAACTATAATGCCGTCTTCTACCGGGGTAATACCGTCGACAACCACATCCTGACGCCCGATATTGCAGATGACGCGCTTACGCAGACCGCGATCGACGAACTCCTGGCTGCCGCCAAAGGCATCCTGACCACGGTCGCCGATCGGCACCGATGGCTTGGTTTCGGCCTCAATAACTTCGGCCACGGCAATGAAAGTGTCCTGTCTGGTGCCCTGCCAGGGTGAACGGTCGATGACGTTGCGACCCAGAACAATGGCTTCGCCGACCCGATAAAGATTCACATCAGACGGCAGGCGGCCTTCTGCCATAATCGGCAGCCCAGAACTGTTGCCACCGCAGATCACCGGCAAAGCCAGACCGGTTGCCTGACGACAGGTCTTTACGGTGTCGACAAGCAGCTTCATGTTCTCAGGCGAGGGAATAACGCCGCCATAGCAGGCGAGGTTGCAGCCAAGACCGATCACTTCGAGCCCTTTGATCTGGGAAGCATCTTTGACCAGCTGCACAGCCTTATCAGGCCAGACGCCTTCGCGCAGGTCGCCGACATCGATCATGATGATGGCTTTGTGAACGCGGTTCTGCAAAACTGCAGCCGCACCAAGTGCCTGCATCGTTTTTAAACTCGAGTTGAGGCTAATATCCGCAGCTTCGACGACTTCGGCCGCCCGCGAAACCGGGGGCAGGCGCAGCAACATGAACGGGCCGGGCAAACCGGCTTCGCGCAGTTTCCAGAGATTTTCGATGCGGCTGTCGGCAAGCATGTCGGCGCCACCGGCCACCATGGCTGCAGCAACCGCAGGGTGCGCCGCGGTCACCTTGGTGACACAGGCGAGACTGACGCCAGCCTTATGGCACTGACCGGCAATTGCCTGAGTATTCTGGCGAATGCGGTCGGTGTAGACTTCAAGACGTGGGGTGCGATAACGGATGCTTTTCATGCTTTTGTAGTCAATCATTCTTTTCTATCCATTTTTTGAAGGTATTCCTGACCAGATCAGGGTAGTCGTGGCAGATGGTGCCGAGAGCCGAGAAAAGGTAGTTTGCATCGAGAAGAATGCGGGCAGAGGGCTTGGGCAGCAGATATTTACCGGGGCCGGTGCAGACAGAGCGAAGGATTTCTTCGCCGCCCTCGACACGGGTAAGGGCCCCGCCGGTGCCAACCACCCAGTTTACCGCCGAAAGGTCTTTACCTTTCACTATCTGCTTCTTGCCGGAAGGAGTATAAAGATCAGAAATAACGCCGGCATGGCGCCTGACGCCAGTTTCTACTGCCTTGCGGCAGAGCCAGCGGGTCATTTCGCGCTCTGAATCAGTGGCCGGCATTGCCTTGATCGCTTCGGCATGCTTTTTGCGCTCTTCTTCTTCGGCCATTTCTATAATGTTGGCGGCATTGACGTAAACGCCGAGGTCGCCCTCGACAGTGCGCTTGGCGTGCGGCTCCGGGTCGACAAGTTTGTCGGCAAATTCTCGACTGCCCTCGGTGACCGAGTGAACATCAGTGGTTGCGCCGCCAACATCGAGAACCAGCACATCGCCGGCCACTTCGGCAAACAGTTCGGCCCCTTTGAGAACCGCGCCCGGAGTCGGTATTATCTGCCGGTCGGTCAGGCTTTCGAGGCGTTCCATGCCCGGGGCATGAATGATGTGTTTTGAGAAGAGTTCCTGCATGCGCTTTCGCAAAGGGTCGACGTTCAAAACATCGACATCTGGAAAAACATTCGGCGCAATCATCAGTTCAGTGCCTGATTTATGGAAAATATTCTCGACCGCGCGTTTCAATGCGGCATTGCCGGCATAAACCACCGGCACGCCAAGATCGAGCGATGCAAGCTTGATGGCATTGCTGAGAACGATCTCTTTGGCGCCAAAATCGACGCCTCCGGCAAGAATAACCATATTTGGGTTGATCTCTTCGATTTCCTCGAGATCGAATTCGCTGAGTTCACCCGCAGTTACCATTTTTATAATGGCACCGGCACCAAGACTCGCCTCTTTCGCAGCCCTTGCTGTCATGTTGTAGGTCAGACCATGCACGGTTACCCGCAGGCCACCCGCTGCCGAACTGTTGGCGAACACTTCGGCAGCATCGGTATTGAAGCCGCTGCTTTCTTCGAGGTTCTCGATGGCAGCGAGCAGACCGATGCCGACATTGCCCTGCAGTACCGAAGTTGGCGCAAAGCCCTGAGCGACATGCATCAGAGCATGGTCAGGACTCTTTATAAAGCCGTTGGCTTTGGTGATCGTGCTTCCGACCTCGAGGGTCAGAAAATCAAGCTGCTTGCTCATGGCTGCGTGTTACCAGGCGAAGACACAGCACTGGCCGGGCTTTAGGCTGTAAACCAGTTTCTGATGCCTGACCTGGAAATACCTGTCTTTGCCATCAGCGACCAGATTTTCGAGCTGGTCGACGCTGCCGGCAAGACACCACTCAAGGCTGATTTCGCTGGCAAGCGAGTTTTCGAGATCGCGGTTGAAAAGCACCATCAGATGTTTGCCTTCACCGCGTCTGATAAAGGCGATCACGTCGGCATGGCCGGTCTGCACCATGCAGAAAGAATCGTTGCCGGCCTGATTTACAGCACCGGCGAAGTCGCGGCGCAGCTGCAGAACGCGGCTGATGAAACCGAACATCGGGTGCTTGCCATCCCATTTGTAGCCGCACTGATCGAAAAGGGCAAGTTTGGTGCCTTTGAGTTTTTCGAGATCGGCATTGGTAAAGTCGAGGCCGGTATTTACCGGAATCGTTTCGCCGAGTTCCTGACCAGAATGAATGAACGGAATCGAGCGCGGCAGCATGGTATTCACCAGAAACGCATATTTTGCATATTCTTCGCCACCAGGCCGGCCGGCGGCACGCGGAGTATTGTGATTTTCGACGGCCCCGAAGAATGAAAGCGGCACGCCCTTGTTGCCCACATGGTTCAGCAGGTCATACATGCCGTCGCGGCGATATTCAACCCACCAGGCATAGCCAACGACCGCGTTGTAACCGGCGTCGACGCTGTCCTGTTTGATTTCGAAATTTTCTGAAAGCAATGCGAAGTCTGGGTCGATCGTGCGGGCGCGGCTGATCAGCTGCTGCATCAGACTGACCGGAACGGCATGCCCCATGTCGACCATAACACCGTCAATGCCGTATTTCTGCTGGTAAAACGGCACCAGATCGACAATGGTCTGCCAGAGCGCCTTATTGGCAAGCTCAGGCCGGGCCAGACGGCGGTCGTACATTCTGATGGTATTGTAGGCAATATAGTTGAATTCGGGCTTCTGCGGGTTTTCATCGTTATACATGCGCAGATAGGTGACATCGCCCCAGGGCGGCTGGTTGTCATCGGGCGGCCAGTCGGCAAAAGCGCCTGGAATGCGCACTGTGCACTTTTTGCCGGTTTCGTGGTCAGTGGCTTCGGCGCGGTATTGCTTTTTCTCGTTGAATTTGACCGAAGCGGGTGCCGGCGGCAGTTTGAAAAAGCTGCGATAATCGGCATGAGGCGGCGGCAGTTCGTTAAGGTCGCCGGCGGTTACTTTCGCATTGATGACCTTGAGTTCTTCGGCGGTAAAAATCGGGTTGCCGTAATGGGCCGCGGCTTTTTTGAGATCGGTTTCGCCGGGCGTGCGGTCAGCGATTTTTTCATCGATCCAGTAGAACCAGTCGGGGTGTTCGGCGATCCAGTCAGAGTCTTTGCTGGCGGTTCTGAACACGAATTCGCAGATGACTCTGATGCCGAGCATGTGACAGGCCTGAATAAATGCTCTGAACTGGTCTTCTACACCAAGGCTGAGAAGAGGGTCGGCCTGGGTTTCTTCAAGTTTATAGGGGTTTCTGATTGCGTAGGGCGAGCCGAGTTCGCCCTTGTTGCCATCGTGGCCGATGGCGGTTACCGGTAGCAGGTGAATAGTGGTGCAACCGAGGGCCTTGACATAGCCAAGCATGGCGATTGCTTTGAGAAAGGTGCCTGATTCGCGCATACCATCTGCGTTCAGGGTCAGGTCATTCTTGCCGCCACCGAGTTTACCATCGCCATTATGGTCATAAGCGGCAGTCAGGCGCACGAAAATATTGTAGATGGCTTCGCGGTTGATCCAGTTGCCGCCATCGCCACCTGGCAACTGCTGATTCAAAGACTTCAGCGGGTCAATGTCATTGCGGGCATGTTTTTCGATCGCTTCAATATGCTTGAGATAGAATTCGCCAGGATGAACTGCCACAGCAGCTTTGCCATCTTCTGGCTGACAGCCGGTTTCGACCCAGAGGGCCGGAACTTTGTAGGTTGCCTTGAACGGCCGGGCGGCCAGTTCCTTGAGCTGCTTCTTCACTGCGGCAATTGGATTGGTAACAGTTTCAGTCATCTTTGCGCGACCTCCGGAAATTTTATGACCTGACATGTCGGCGATTGTATCACAACCTTGCCCATAAGCCAATTGAAGCAACACAAAACTCAGCCGGCGGCCGGGCGAAATTCTAAAACTTTACAAGCGGGCAATAATTTATTATCATGCAGGCATTACGCAGCACAAAATTGCTGAAACAAGGAGAACCGTGATGGCTATCAAAGTCGACAGTGACAAATGTGTTGGTTGTGGCGCCTGCACAGGCACCTGCCCGGTAGAAGTTCTTGAAATGAAAGACGGCAAAGTCGTTTACAAAGGCGACGGTTGCATCGAATGCGGCGCCTGCGTTTCAGCCTGCCCGGTTGAAGCTCTGAGCCTGTAATTTTTAATAAAAAACCGCCAGACCCAGGTCTGGCGGTTTTTTATTTCAGTTTTTAGTCTGGGGTCAGAGATTTTCTATAAGCTCATCGAGCTTGCCGCCGGAGTTGTCGCTACCGGCGTCGCCGGAATTACCAGAATCGTCTGTATCACTGTCGTCGACGAGTGGTTCACCGGCACCGGGGCCACCAACCGAACCTTCAGAAGGGAAATCAGGGTTGCCGGCCGGCAGAGGTTCGCCTGAAGGCTGGCCGTCGTCAGGAGGGGCGCCATAATCATTGCTCGGGGGCTGCGCCGGCGGCTCATCACCTTCCTGCGGTGGTTCTGTGGCTGAGTTTTCGTCGTAACTGCGAATCGGACTGGCTTCTTTTTCTTTTTCGACAGCACTCAGCTCGCGCTCGAGGGTTGCCGAAGTGCTTTCGATTTCTTCAAGCTCACTTCTGGCTTTCGAAAGTTCAGCTTCTTTGGCGGCGATATCGTCTTCAAGCCTGCCCTTGCGTCGGTCATAAAGATCGTCTTTGAGAGAATACCAGAGGCGTTTTGCCTTCGCATGCTGCTCCTGCAGATCTTTGAGTTCTTCTTCGAGCTGCGGTATTTTGTTTTTCAGACTGTCTTTCTGCTTGTAGGCTTCGGCCAGTTTCTCTGATTTTTCCTGATTGGCCGCGGTTTCCTCGCCAAATTTTTCGAGTTTTTCCATTTCGCTCCAGCTCTTGAGGCGTTCATCGCGGAGCTGGGCGCTGACTTCCTGCTGATAGCTGCTCTGCGCCATGTCAGTTTCGCGCAGGCGTTCGATCAGGCTGGCAGTGCGTTCTTTGACCTTTTCATCAGTAACCAGATTAAAAACTTTCTCATAACACTCGATAGCTGACTTATGGTCTGAATAACAGACCGCATGCACAAAACCAAGAGTTTCGAGCAACTTGACGTCATCTGGTGTCTTTAACAGCTTTTCTTCGCAATCTTTTTTGAGGGCTTCGATCAGGCCCTGGTCGTCCTGGGCGAGAATAGAGCGGTCAAGGCGCATGGCTCTGGCAAAAGTATCGATCGCTTCGGGCATTTTCCCGGCTTTTTTCAGATCGAGAGCTTCAGAAAAAAGAATCTGAGCATCTTCTTTGTTGGCGGCCGCTTCAGCGGTTTCTTCCTGCGCCCATGCCGGCGCCGAAAAAGGCGGGCGTTCAAGCGCACCGTTAAAAACAGCACATGCACCAAGCATCAACAAACCGGCACTGAACTTTCGCATCGGCAACCTCTCATCGGGAGTATGTCCTAAAGATAACACCAGCCTGTTAAATTCTCAACCTCTTATCTGAACAGACAATAACCCGGAAAAAAGCTTCTTTAATTCTGCAGACAGCCAAATCTTGAACGGTTTAATCTTCGAGCAGAAAATCAATCAGATTCTGATGCTCTATTCCATGGCTGTCTTCGAATTTGTATTTATCAAGCGAAAGCACGGTTTTTCTGAAACTGTCAGGGATAAGCCGCAGAGGCCGGAATTCCCTTTCCCTTGTCGATTCAGATTCAATAAGATACGCCACCTGATAGTAATGCTTCTGGTGACCGCGGCAGGCGACAAAATCCACCTCCAGATCACCTTCCTTGCCGACAAATACAGAGTTCCCGCGCCTCAGAAGTTCGAGAAAAACCACATTTTCAAGTTTCTGAGAAATATCTGCAGGCCGGCTGCCCAGAATTACAGTTCTCAGGCCAGAATCAGCAAGATAATATTTTTCGAGCCTTTCGAGGATCTTTTTGCCTTTGATATCGTATCTGCGTGCTGCATGTATGATCATTGCGCCTTCAAGGGCACGAATATAGCTGTAAACTGAATCAGCGGCGACTTTTCTTCCCTGACTTTTAAGATAATCCGCAATTTTAGCAGCACTGAAAATATTGCCAATATTGTCGATCAGGTAGATCAGAATTCTTTCGAGCAGCTCAGAATCACGTATTGAATTGCGTTGAATGACATCCTTAAGAACAACGGAATTATAAATTCCCTTTAAATACTGCTCTTTAATTTCATTATCATCGGGCAATTTATGCATTCCAGGAAATCCGCCATATTGAAGAAATTCGGAAAAAGCGTTTTCGACTTTCTGGCGGTTACCCGCTTCGATCTGGTAAAAATCGATGTATTCTTTGAACGATAAGGGAAGCAGCAGCAATTCGATGTACCTGCCGGCCAGAAGAGTTGAAAGTTCGCCCGCAAGAAGATGCGCATTGGAGCCGGTCAGATAAATGTCGCAATCAAGATCGACCATGAGAGAACGAACTGCCTTTTCCCAGTTTTTTACCTCCTGGATTTCGTCAATCAGAACATAGACTCTTTGCCCGCTTTTTCCGGCAAGCCCGATTACATGGTCGTAGAAAGCCTTGTGGTCAAGAAAATCCTGATTTTCCATTGATTCAAAGTCGATGCGGATAATTCTTTCAGAGGCAATGCCAAGCAGTTTAAGCTGATTTTCGAGAAGCTTGAGCAGATATGATTTTCCGCACCTTCTGATTCCTGTAATCACTTTAATTAAAGGCGTGTCGATTACCTTTTTCAGTTGCCGGGAAAAAATTGTTCTATCTTTGAGCATGCTTAAACCACCACTTAATTCTTTCGCAATCGATCTAATATCAATATAACAAATATAACTAGATTATAAAAGAATTAATATCGAAAGTGAAAGAAACTCTCCACCGTATTGTTTTACCCGACCCCCACCCACCCCGTTTATTGCATGGAAATCGCCCAACACAGCCGGTCAAAAAGCGAGTATTCCTGCTGGTTCAGAATTATTTTTCCCTTTTTCGGTTTTCAATTGATTTACAGGTAGAGGCATTTCTTGCAGACGGGTCTGCCTGCTTCTGATTTTTCAAGCGGAGGTAAATCTTGAAAACCTATTCGATACTTAATGATTTCGCCTTTCAATGGATATTCAACCAGCCGGGCCGTGAAAAAATTCTGCGCAGTCTGCTGAATGCGGTTCTGCATTTTGAGGGAAAAGACCGGATCGAGGAAATTCACTACCTTAACCCGTTCAATCTGGCACGTTTTGAAGACCGCAAAAAGAGTATTGTCGACATCAAGGTGCGCGACGAAAAAGGCTGCTGGTATGAGATCGAGGCGCAGGTGTGCCAGCATTCGGGTTTTATCGGTCGCACGGTTTTTTATCTGGCGGGGCTTTATTCAGACCAGGCGCGCAAAGGCCAGGACTTTGCCGAACTGCGGCCGGCAATCGGCATTTCATTGCTTGGCTTCAATCTGTTCAGGGATTCTGAAAGGGTTCAGGAAATCTTTGCCTTACGCAACGCCGATAATTCTATCGTTCTGGCCGACACCCTGATGCTGCATTATATTGATTTGAAGCGCTACAGGCGCAAAAAGCCCTTCGAACTGCAGACCCCGTTCGAGAAATGGCTGCACCTGCTGAAATTTTCGAAGGCTTATGCTAGAATGGGGTTGAAGAACACTGCGGTGTTTCCTGATGAGGAGGAACTGGCCATGGCCCTTGAAGAGCATGTTAAGCTGAACGCCGACGCGGCGATGCGCCTGCGCATGGAAGACCGCGAACGTGACCGCATCGAAGAGATAATCAAGCGCAGCGCCGCAATCAAAGAAGGCCGCGCCATCGGTCGTGAAGAAGGTAAAGTCGAAGGCAGAAACGCAGAAAAACTCGAAATCGCCAGAAAGCTCAAAGCCGAAGGCATGCCTGCCGCCCTGATTCAAAAAATCACCGGTTTGAGCGAAGACGAGATAACCAGACTGCCTGCATCGACGCCCAATACCTGAGGCATTTTAAGATAGCCGATCTGCAGTAATTACCTCAGCGCCGCCTGCCCCTCGACCGACGGCAAGCTCTTCTGCAATTTCCCTGGCATCCCGTTTATTGCATGGAAATCGCCAAGCGTTGCCGGGGGCGATTTAACCATGGCGGCAAGCTGTTCGTTGGTGAAAATTGCATAAACCGGAACCCCCTGCTTTTCTGAGATTGTTTTTCGCAGTTCGCGAAGCCGGTCGAAAAGGGCGTATTCCTGCTGGTTCAGAATTTCGCGGTAATCGATTCTGGCATTATTACTGCCACCTTGCGGTTTCAACTCTTCGCCGTATTCAACCAGAAACAGCCAGCCGGTGCCGCGTTCACCGTCAATCAGGCGTTTTTCGACGTTGACGATGCGGCGCGAGCGCAGGAATTTATTCAGTTCGTCACAAACCGATGGTTCGCCGAACGGGCTGATGAAAAACGATGCGAATTGGGTCAGAAACGCCATAAATCACCTTTTACACTTCTGTCTTTTTTTGCGCAGCGAGGCTTTGTGCTCGGCGGCAGTCGCGCTGTGAGCAGGAAGCGTTACGGCTTGACGCCTTCACGCAACCCGCTCCCCTCGCGCCTGCCGCCCCGGTTCGGCCTGAGGCCGAAGCCGGGAATGGATGAATGAACTTGCAGAAACTCAGGGCCGAACCACGCGAAACCCGATGTTGATGCCCAGGTTATACGGGCTGCGGTTGCTACGGTAGGCTACGGCAGCGCCGTCAGCAGAATGGAAGAAACTACCGCCGCGCAGCACACGGAGCGAGCCACTGCCAGCACCGCGATAGTCTGTATAAGGTCCGGCTATTGCGTAATTTGGCCAGGCTCCATTGTCTGAATACCAGTCCCAGCACCATTCCCAGACGTTGCCGCTCATGTCATACAAGCCCAGTTCATTCGCCAGCTTGCTGCCGGCCGGGTGGGTTTTGTTACTTGAATTCGTTGTATACCAGGCGTAGGCATCGAGTGAATTGCTGCCGTTGAAACCGGCGAAGGTCTTGGCGTAGCCGGTCACATTGACACCGCTGACCATAGCACCGGGCTGGCTATCCTGATCGGCGCCCATCGCCGCCCACATCCATTCCATTTCGGTCGGCAGACGGTAACCATTTGCCGACCAGTTGCAGGTTGCCGCATCCCAGGTGGCATTACTGGTGGTCGGGATTGCCGCGTAAGTCAGCGTCGAGAAGTCGACGCCACTGACGGCGTAGACAGGTGTCAGGCCTTCGGCAAGGCTCAGCTTGTTGCAGAACGCGATCGCGTGGTACCAGTTCGTCATCTGCACCGGGTCGGTGACCCCGTTAGAATAGGTCAGATTGCTCGGATCATTATTATCAAACATCGCCTTAAACTGGGCT
>Ga0209200_1005038_pt1 | contig 10388 bp, 12 predicted proteins | sample AD_UKC033_MetaG_FD_184406 | JGI IMG/M metagenome (GOLD analysis project Ga0209200, IMG submission 184406) | Active sludge microbial communities of municipal wastewater-treating anaerobic digesters from USA - AD_UKC033_MetaG (SPAdes) (version 2) | ecosystem: Engineered > Bioreactor > Anaerobic >...
GCAGCCTTCAGTTGGCCGCTCATCGTGGACTGACCGTCAAGGGCCAGGGAGTTGGTCAACTCGTCCGCGATGTCCGTGTTGTTCGCGTTCACCTGAGACGAGCTTATGGTCGTCCCCGGAGAGAACGAGTTGACAACCGTCATCGTCCCGGAACCATTACGCGGCATAGTTCAGATTCCTGTCTGTTTTAGGCCATAGAATTTCGCCCCCGAATCGGCTAGATTGGGGGTATGAGAGCGTTGCTACTTCTGATGTTGTTGTCGGCCTGCGCCGCGCGCGTTCAGGGCGGGAACGAGCACAGCGTCATTGTCGGCCCGGCTGGCGAATCGAGCGCCTTTTCCATCGCCTCCGAACACTGCGCGAAGTACGGCAAGAAGCCGCGGCTAAGCGGCCACATGCTTGCCGGATCGCGCTACTTTTTCGACTGCATATGAGAACCGGCGTCTTTCTCGCGATTCTCATGTTCGGCGGCCTCGTCACGGGCTATGTCGAAAGACGGTGGCCGCCCGATCTGGACTGGAACCCCATGCTGATTATGGCGCCCTTCATTCTTCTGGCGCTCATCGTCAGGGCCGCAATGGGGCCAAGAAAGGTTTGGGGGCCTACTGAGCCGCCGAAGTCGCGCCCAACAGAGCCGGAATAAGCGCAGAGTTCTTCTTGACTGCGGGTGGCAGGCGCCCGTGTTTGACAATCGCCTCTATGAGGCGAGCGTTGTTTTTCTGCATCTGCCTTGCCCCCACTCGGGCGAGACTGGCCGCTACCGTAAAAGGTAGGGTGGCCCCCGCCGTACTGGCCGCGCCGCCGATATGAAGGGTCTGCATGAGACCGCCAACCGGGGCAGCGCGGCCAAGATTGCGAAGAAGGTTTAGCAGCGGCCCGCCCTTGGCGATTTCTTCGATGGCCTTCTGTTCGGTGATGGAGAATAGGGCCATTTTCTCACTGTTCTTCGCAAGCTTGCGGAACTCACTGCGGATGGCGTTTTCATAGCCCGACGCAGAAAAGTTGGGGGCCGATAGGCGGGCGTCCTCAATCGCCTTTTGAATGATTCCCACCCTCTGGGCGTGGGCGTATTCATTCATCGCGGCGCGGATGTTCGGATACTGTCTGAGCTTTTCGACGCCCTCGAAAGGCAATCTGGAAACGGTCTCCCCGGCTTCAGATGGGGGCACCTTCCATGTTCTATCGGGATTCCGGCGAAAGAGCTGCCCGAAATCCTTGTCCCCGAACTCACGCTTGAATTGGGCATACTGAGAATATGCAGGCCCGACACCCGGTTTTTTGTACGGGGCAAGGTCCATCATGTGGGCGACGTACTTCTCAATCGCCACCCGGCGAGGATCGGCAGCGGGAAGATCGCGGGCGGTCGCCTTGATGATGGACAGGGCGTTGTCCACCTCGCGGAAGTTCGTGACCTTGCCGGTCATCCCCTTTTCAAGAAGGTTCGTTGGAATCTGCGACGCTTCTACAGGCCCGACGCTTGCGAGGTATTTGTCCGAATAACCCTTCACAACGTTCGTCGGCATTTTGGCCGAACGCAAAGCTTTCTTGGCGGCCTCGATGTCGGGCGTAACCATTCCTTTCTCTGCCTGATATGTGGCTTTCAGGGCTTGGGACAGCCGCTCGGAGGCGGCGCGTTCTGAGGCAATGGCGGGCGCTGTCTTGATGAACTCCTTCCGCGTCATTGCGTTCTTGATTTTGTTCACCGCCCCCGTGGCAAGCATTGGCCCGGCGAAGGCGCCGATAATCTCTCCGGTGTCTCCGCCAATCGCCTGACCAGCCCCGGCCCCCACCCCGGACATGAGGGCGCCGGCCGGCCCCGCCCCGAGCGTGAGCGCGCCAGTTCCCGTCCTCACCGCAGAGGCCAGTGATTTGCGGAGAGGCGTCATTTCGGCGCCCAGCCGTTCGGCTTCTTTCGCGGCGTCCGTGGGGACGCCGATAGCCTCAAGCTTCGGGCTGACGTTCAGAATGTTGCTGGCAACCGACCCAATGCGGCCCTCGCGCTCCGCGATGGCTTTGCCAAACCCCTCGGGGCGGGGCGTGGCACCGACCTGTCTGCGAAGCCAGTCCACCGCGCCCTGCTGGAGAGAGGAAAGCGGCCCCGCCATCCCCACAATGGAACTCGGAATGTTCGCAACGTCCGTAACGCCCTGAATGGCCGCAGTCCCGAGAATGCGGGCGGTATTCAGGGTCTCGTTTTTCTCCGGCGGCTTTGGCTTGATCCCGAGAGCCGCAATCGCGGTCGATTCGTCGGGCGCCTCGACCTCGAATTTTCCCTCGGGCGTTTCGATCTGGAAGCGCGCCATTTATTCAACCCTGCGAATACGCACATTCGGGGCGACGGTCGTCCACCCGCCAGCGGGCGGAGCGGGGGCGGGCGTAATGTCTCCGCGCCCCTGCGTGGCCAGCGCAATCGACTGTTCAAGGAATCGCTGGAGGTTGTTCAGTTTTTGCATCCGCGTCTCAACGGTGTCCGTTGTCAGCGGCATAAAGAGATTGGTGTACCGCTTGACTTCCGGCTCCGGCGCGGCGGCGCCCGTCATGATACGCAAGGCCACCTCGACCGCCCCCTGAACGTCGCGCTGCGCCCGGCCAACGTCTCCCATGTTCAGATTCGCCTGAACCATCGTTCCAACGTCGCCCACGGGCATGCGCTTGAAGAAATCGCGGACTCCTTCAAGATTCTGAAGGGAGTTTCTGGCGAGCGCCACGCGCCCCGCGACTTCACCGGGCAGATGAGTGGCCGGGCCGCCGGGGATGGCCTTAAGCCCCTTACTCGGATTCGTCGGGTCAACCCACTCATAGCCCGCAGGCGGTTTCTGCGATTGAGTGGGCGCGACGACGGTTGCGCCGGTTTTCGGATCGACAAGCCGCTGGTCGGCTCCAAGAGTGACGGGCTTACTGACCCCCGCAATCGGCTCCGCCTGTCCCGTTCTGGGATTGGTGCGGAACAGTTGATCGCCCGCGACCTGGAATCCAAATTTATCGGGCGTGGTGTACTGCCCGAGGATTTGGACGCCCATCTGAATCAGCTCCGGCTCGCCGCTGTCGATAAGCGCCTTGATGTAATCTCGCGTTGCCTGCGGGATGCCACTCGCGGCGGGCGCCGGGGAGGCAGCGGGCTGGGCGGTTGGTTGGGGCGGCTGGGGGGCTGGTGGCGTGCGAGGCCCCGCAGCGTTTGGTGAAACACTCTGACCAAGTAGGGGCTGGGGGTCACTCGACGCGCCCGCTTGATTGCGCGTGCCAAAATGAAGATGTGGCCCCGTCGCGCGCCCCGTGCTGCCAACGTATCCAATTTCATTCGTCGGGTCGGTGATAGTGTCGCCCTCTTTAAACGGCCCGAACCCCGAAAGGTGAGAATAGCTCGTGGTTTTGCCATCGTTGTGCTGGATGACGACGAACCTCCCGTTGATCGGGTCTTCGCCCATCTTGAGGATGCGACCGGGGGCCGAAGCGTAAACCGGCGTATCGGGGGCAGCGGCGAGATCAACGCCCTCGTGCATCATCTTTTTGCCGAGAATTGGATGCGTTCTCTCTCCGTAGGGAGATGTAACGTTCAGCGCATCCCGCAAGGGCGGACGATATTCAGACCATGTCGAAGGAGTGTAGCCAGTCCATGCGGCGGCGCGCTGTCCCACGCTCGGAATGGGCGTTTCCTTGACCGGAGTAACGGGGGCGGTGGCAACCCATTTATCGGCCATCTGGCCAACGGTGGGCTGGGGTATGGTTGTTTGACCACTAAGGGCGGGGTGGCCCGCAATGATGTCGGTCAGTTTTTTGAGGCGGGCCTTATCCTCACGCTCCATATCACCGGCGATGTACCCGCCCGTCAAAGCCTGCGCGAGCCTCGCCGCGCCCTGCGTCCAGTGTTGGACGGGGGACGTATCGAGGCTCTGCATGAGCATGGCGTCGGCAAGCTTGCCGCGACGCTTTCTCGATTCCTCAACGCTGGAAAAGAGCGCCATAGATTACCCCAAGCCCTTGAAGCCGCCGTAAGCCCACCCGCCCAACGGAGCAGACGCGAGACCGAACAGCCCGCCCATCATGGCGTTGTTGCGGCTCACCGCTGAATTGTAGTTGCCGAGCTGCGCCTGATAGTTGGAGTACGTCGGGCCGATAATGTCCGTAGGAGCAACGCTCGTCTGCGGCGTGCCGACAAAGTTGGGCTGGCTCACCTGAGACCCCGACATAAGAGCGGTAATCTCGTTGATGGGCTGGTTCCGCTCAGTAAGGGCGGCTTGGTTCGCGGTGTTGTATGCCGACAGGAACATCTGATTGTAGGCGTTGGCCTTGTTCTTCTCGAAGTCAGACACCGCCCTTGTGTATGCTTCGGACCCCGGCCTGACGCCGCGATTTATCAGATCGGTTTCCAGCCCGGCCCGCGCCTGCTGCCACTGCGGGTCCATGAGGGTCTTGTTGATGTCGGAGAGTTCCGTCGCCCGACCGGCGTTGATGTCGAAAGGCGTATTCAGAATGTCGCCGATCTTCGCAGACTGCTGAACGCCAATGTTCCCAAGATTGGTCTGGGCCTGCGTGTAGAGATTGTAAAGGTTCTGCTGCTCGGGAGAGAGCGTCGTCGTCGCCTCGTAACGCGGCGTGCCGTCATCCCATTTGCCGATCTGCCTATATGTCAGCGACCCGTAGGGGGTCTGCTGATTGGTCATGTTAAGACCGGCCTGGGCGATGGCGGTCTCTTTGTTCGCGGCGCTCTGAGCTGCGGCAGTAGCGGCGGGATCGGGCGGAGCGGGAGGTGATGGGCTGTCAAACGGCATGGTTCATCCACTTCTCTGCGTTCTCTCGGAATAGAGCGAACACGATTGCGTCGTTGCGTTTCTCCGGTCCGTAGTACCGCTTCGCGACGCTTTCCCAAGTGAATCCCAATCGGGGGAGCAGTCGAAGCATGCGTTTGTTGTTACGTGCGCTCCGGGCTGTCAGGCGGTTGGCCCGGAGTTGGTCAAAGACATAGGTGTATGCCGCCCGGATGTTTCCTCGTGTCAGACAGCCCGGCCCAACTATCGTTATGTCGATGTTCGAACCGTTCCATCCGTTGAAGATGGCCGCTCCATGAAGGCCGATCCCGTCCTTGGAAAAGCCCATTGCGGAATACGGGGGAACAAACGTCATCCCGAAAACGGCCCCGGCCCAAGAAGCAACGGCCTGGTCTTCCCCGTACACGATCCTCACACGGGGCCTCCGGGCTCGTAGATGTAGTCAAACCCGTTCACCCTCAGGACGGGCTTCGTATTTCCCGACCCGGAAACGGACACGAGCATCTGTGTAGAGGCGCAGTATCCAACCCCCGTTATCGTCGCCCACTCGTTTCTGAAGACCTGCTCCGGCGGCCACTCGTCCGTGTCCCAGATGGCCCGATCCCAAAGCGCAAGATCGGAAAGAGCCGCAATCGAGACCGCCGGGGTCTCGTCCGAGCGGAAATCGACGTTGATTCCCACTGCCGGAGTAATCGTCGCCCCCACGGTGATCTTGGGGCGAATCATCGTCCACCGCTTCAACTGCCCTCTTGTTTCAAAGTAGTCGAAGGCGGTTTTCATGTTGCCGGTGATCGAGGCATCGCCCGGATCGACCGAACCAACGTCGGCTTCGTAGACAACTCCATCCGGCCCGCCGAGAAACAGCCTGTCCTGATAAATCTCCCAGCAATAGGCGTTGATCCCCGTGAACCTCGACCAAGCTCCCGTAATGGTGTTCATCACGTACTGATTGAACGTATCCGCCGTCAGGGGGACGTTCAGGAGCGCCATCGTTCCTTTCGGATACGAGATAAGCTGCCATCCAAAGAGAGAGGCGCCGTTCTTCGCGGCGTCGTTCATCGTCGGCTGGATATTCGCCGTCAAAGCGATCTTCGCAGCCGCGCCCCTCTCGATGCCGGGGACGAGCGACATAGGAAGAACCCCGTCCACCGTGATAATCGCGAGGTCTGCCCCGATCTTGAGAAAGCAGCGTCGCCCTATCGGGGCGCCGATGTCATACGTCCCGACGTGAGACCACTTGGAAGCGTCGGAAGGATCGGTCCCCTGAAAGACGACAACCTGACCGCGAGACGAAATGAAGACAATGTAATCGTCCGGCCCGTTTCCTCCGTCGCGAGTCCAGGTGCCGATTGCGTTTAGATACCCGCCCCGAGTGAAGAAGGTGCCCAACTCGACCGTAGATGCGTTCCCCTGAATGGAATCGACCGGCAGATAGGCCGCCTTGGTCGAGTTCGCCAGCACAAACCAGATTCGGGATTTGTGCGAGGCGATGTGAACGATGTCCGCCGCCGTAATATTGTTGATCGTGGGCGTGGACCACGAAGACCCGTCGTAATATTGCGGGCTATCTTCTCCGTTCACGATGTAGAGAAACTTTCCTCCTGACGTTGTGAAGTTGATATGTTGCCAGCGGGCGTTCGTGAGACTCGTCACTACGGACGACGGAGACGCCCCGGTTACGTCGTAAATCTTCGTGCCCACCGCGCCGAACATCTTGTCGTTCGACGGATTGACCGCGTGATACGTCATCAGGGATTCGATGGCCGATCCCGTTTCCGACGTGTCCGAATGCTCCGCGTGTCCCCCGCGCAGTTCCACATAGCCCGGCTGGGCAAACCAGTTGTCCAGAAGGACGGCATACTCCGGCTTCATCGCGTCCAGAGGAAGCACGGTGTTCCACCCCTTAACGGGAGGGGGGCGGGAGGCTGACTTTGCAACGGGCGGGTTTGCGGCCTTCCGACCGACGCGCCCGAGAGTGGCGGGCATTCTCACGACGTACTCACCACACCGGGCCAAGTCGGGCCTTGCGGCCAATCATCCCTTGCGGACGGAACGCGCATGACCTTGGCGCCCTTATCCCTTGTCGTCGCGCGCTCAACCTCTCTCTCGTAGGTCGAGAGTTCTTCCGCGTAGGCCATCCCCTTGGTCTGCTTCCACCGCCAGATGACGCCGAGCGCAATCAGTCTCTCGGGAATCAGGGCAATATCCGTGTCAATCGACCACGTCGCTTTTGGCGAACCTGTGGCTGCAATGTCGATCCAGTTTTTTGACACGTATTCAAACGCAATCGTCTGATCCGCCGTAGGAGCCGGATAGATATTCAGGGCGCCAGCCTTGATCCGCCACCACCCGACAATTCCTCCTGTCAGGTTCAACTGAAGCTGCTGCCACGCATTCGGAGAAACGGGGCCGACATACTTTTGCGAAAGCGTGCGGTTCCAGATTTGGCAATCGAAGACCAAACGATCATAGTCCGAGGGAATCGCCCCGGTCTGCACCACCTGATTCAAGGTGGTGTGCGTCTTCTCAATCGTAATGCCCTGCCAGTCGTGGCGGCGGGAGAGTTCGTCTCCTTCTTCCTGAGCAAGGCGAAGAAGCAGCGCGGTGTTAAGGTCGCTGTTCCCGATAACGGTGGAGGGAACGGCGATGTTCAACGCCCGAGCTGCGTTCTGAACGATTGTAAGCAGGCTCATTTGCTCATCGCCTTGACAAGACGCTTCTTCCTGATCCCCGTGCCCTTGTCCGCCTCGTTAAATTCCTTCGCCACGGAAATGGGCGGGGGATTTTTCATCCCCGATGGCCGCCATCCATGCGCGATAGCCGCCATAAGGCGGGCTTGGGCGGGAGATTTGCTAGGCATGGCTTTCTTTGGGCGGACGGCCCGGCCCACGTTTTTCCGAGAGCGCCGCGATCTGCGCTTTCATCTCCGCGAGCTGGGCCTTCAGCTCTTCATTCTCTCTTGCTCTTTCCTGAGCCATCGCGGCGTCTTTGGCCGTCGCCAGGAACGTGCGCGCCTTCTGCCGGATTTCGCGGATGTTGTGCGGCATCTTTTCGAGATTTCCGTCGTGGACTTCAGCAAGCATCTCCACCGTATGAATACCGGCGGCCTTCAGGGTCAGGGCCAGCGCGCGACTGATCTGCGGCCAATGCTCCAATGGAGTTCCTTCCATCGGGGTCTGCGACTGGCGCTTGAAAATCTCGTAAGCCTTCGGATAAAGCTCCTTGGGGAGCCGTTCTTTTCCATCCGAGGCCCGCATGGGCTTGTCGGCGCGATGATAGAAATCGCTTTGCTTGTCGCCCGGGACTCTGATGTTCACGTACTCCCGCTCGACGTAAATCAGGGAACCGGCCTTTTCCGATTTCTCCTTGTCTTCTTCCGGAATGAGGACAAACCGGACGGCAACCTGGGGCTCGTAGTCCGGTCGCCCGGCTTCACGCTCCAGGATCATGGGGATTTCGTTCACGCTGCAACTCCTTTGCTATTTCGATAAGATCGCATCGCCTGTGAATCATCTGCCCGTTGTCGAAGCCGACGACGGGCACACGTTCCAGCAGGGCTACGATTTCGTGCGATAGACCAAGCTTCCAGTCTTCTGTTTCCATAGGTGCTGCAAGAGGCCGTCGCCGTGCAAGCGGACCTCTATCGGGTCCATCTCCTCGTCTCGGGTGAACCTCTCCATTCTCAGAAAGAAATCGTTGATCTGCATGAGCCAGCCCGGCCACGTCACGTAGCCGTCAATCTCCTGCGTCGGGAGATCGTCGTCCTGTCTGAACTCATAAGCGTGGTGCTTCCCGCCCTTCCGGTGAGACGAGTCGAAGCCGTGAAAATCGAAGGCGCGGAAGCCAAGGAAGTATCCAAGGTCCAGCCAGCGCATCGCCATTGATGTGCCGCCGGGGATGAGAACCGTTCTCGGAGGGACAATGTCCTCAACGCGGATTTGCTCGCCTTGTCCCGCGTGCCAGAGAACGACCTTGTGACCCTTGAGCTTGTCGAATAAGAGCCCGTGGCACTGAGACGCCACGAAGTACGTCACGTCCTTATGAGGATGAACGTAGTGCGCCATCCACGGGACTGGATCGAGTAAACCGCAGGCTTGAGGAACGATGCCCTTTTCAATCAGCCAGTCATGCGCTTTGTTGACGGCGGCGATGTAGCCTTTGATTTCCCCGACCGTGTCTTCAACCGAAGGACCACCGGCCACAATCGCCATGCGGAGATTGTGTGCCTTGCAGGCTTTGACTTCGGGGAGACCGCGCTTCAAAGCCTCTGAAATGGCATGTCTTGCCATTTCGGGAGTGCATATCGCGCGCGTGAAGTCGAAACGAAAGGGCGGGGAAGATTGCTCCTCCCCGCCCACCTCAGGATTAAGCACCCGAGTTGCTGTTGTTGTTCACGAAAGGATACTCGATTTCGAACTCCGCATTGCGCGCAGTCGAAGCCGAGGCACCTTTCGCGCGGTTGACGAGGTCACCCGCAACCGAAGTGTCGTCCACGTAGCCGACCGACGCCGTGATGAACACGCGCGCGTTGTCGGCAAACGAGGTGAGACACAGACCGTAAGCGACCTTGCCGTAAATCTGGAACCAGCCGTATTTCGTGCTGGCGTCCAGAGCCGACATGGCGACGCCAACCGGGCCGATGGCGTCCGCCGCAAGAGCGGTGGTAGAGCCGTCGTCCGTGTTGTACGTCACCCACGAGCCGGTGGTGATGTTCGTTCCACCTTTGAGGTAAATGAACTCACCTTCACCGTAGGTCGGGTCCACCGCGCGAACGCGAGTGCCAAGCGGAAGCTTCTGAGTCGTCGAAACGTCCGCGATGGCCTGAGGGATGATGTGGTCGTGAATCGGAGTGTATGCCATATCACCCTCCTTACGCGTCGCTGAGGATGCCCTGACGCGCCAGATTCGAGGCGGTCATGTTCCCGGCAAAGCCGAGGAACCGAACCGTCGCGTCCTGGTTGACAGGGATGCGGTCACCGCCGAACGGCATGAAGTTCCGGTCGGGGTGGGGCCGCAGATAGAGGAAGTTGGTATTGAGGGCGTAGATCGTCTTGGACGGGCAATAGCCGTTGTCCAGAACGAAATCCGCAGCGGAGCCGACGCCGTAGTACTTGAGCGCCGTGAAACCGGCCCCAGCCATCTCCTCGGAGGTGATGCGCTGGATCGGCTGCAAAGCCTCAAGATACGCCTTGTAGCCCGTCGCGTCGCCAATCCACAGATCGGGGCGGTCGGAGCCACGAGTGCAGGCAATCGCCAGCTCGTTGATCTTCGACAGCACCGGAGAGGGGTTGGTCGTCGCGATGTTCGTCGCGGCGTCGAAATCCACCGTCTTCGCCTGGTTCGCCCAGAACGAATAGGTGGACTGAGAAATGCCCCCAACGGACTGGTTAGCAGACGCCGTGACCATAAGACCAAGGCCGTGCATCTGCTTGCCGCCGTAGCTCGTGCCAGCCGAGTAGGCCGCCTGAGCCACGAGATCGTAGAGGGCCTTCTCACCGTTCTTGATGCGGCCCGCGACCAGATCGATAACCTCGTGTTCGCCCATGTTCTTGAGCTTGTCGAGGCCCGACCAGACCACGGGGACATACGCCTGTTTCCAGTCGTATTCCGCTGCCGTGAACG
>Ga0209200_1005042_pt1 | contig 10375 bp, 10 predicted proteins | sample AD_UKC033_MetaG_FD_184406 | JGI IMG/M metagenome (GOLD analysis project Ga0209200, IMG submission 184406) | Active sludge microbial communities of municipal wastewater-treating anaerobic digesters from USA - AD_UKC033_MetaG (SPAdes) (version 2) | ecosystem: Engineered > Bioreactor > Anaerobic >...
GAAGTGGAACATCTCATGGCGCTCATCCGCCGACAGATCCTCCACCTGGGAAATGTGCCTGTAGGGGATAACCAGAAGGTGCCCCGTGTTGTAGGGATACTTGTTCAACATCAGGGCGCAGGATGTGCCCTCGAAGAGAACGAGGGTTTCCTCGCGGTCGGAATGCTTGCAGAAGACGCATCCGTCCTGCCTCTTGGAGGTCAGATATTCCATCCGCCCGGGAGAATTCAAATGTTTCATGACACGCCGTCTTTCAAGTCGATGATCGACCCGGTGATCTCGTGACCGATGTCGAGAATGCCGATGGAGCGCCTGGATGAAAAAAAACGGTCCGTCGGTGACCCGGGGTTGAAAAAAAGAATCCCCGCTTTCCGGTGATTCACCGCCCGGTGCGTGTGCCCGTAAACAAGACAGTCGATGGTTTCGGAGCTGAATTCCTCGAGAAGCCTCTCCTCGATGCCTGCCGGGCTTCCCCACCCGTGGATCAGGCCGATCCGAAATCGGCCCGCATGGATGACCCGTTTTCCCGGGAGGGTTTCCCGAACGGCCCGGGAATCCATGTTGCCCGCGACGGCAAGAACCGTCCTGCCGGAAAAAACGCCGAGGACCCCCGGTTCAACCAGGTCCCCGGCATGGAGAATCAGATCGACACCGCCGAAATGGGCCTCCGCCGTCCTTTTAAGGGTTTCGTCAAAACCCTTCAGGTGAGTATCGGAAATAACACCGATTTTCATACGGGAACACCACTTTTTTTGTATTATATCGAGTTTAAAATCTCAAGTCATTTTTGCGGTCATTTTTTGCCGGGGCCTTCGTTGACATTTTCCCGCAACAGTCATACCATACATCACTCAGGGCGGGATTTCGCCGTCACCGATCCCGGGGAAAGCGGTCAGACGCGCCTTTCCCGCGGCTTCGGAAAAAGCGCCCGGGACAGGTGCCCGGGGGCCGTGGAACGGGGCGTGCCGGGCGGTCCGCCGCCGTGACGGAAAACGAACCGCCCTGCCGCACAGAATGTTTTTGACGGAGCCGTCATGATAGAAAAGGCCCTCGATGAAATCGCCGAAAGGATCCTCGCCCTCGACGAGGCATCCCTCACGGCCCTCTGGGAAAAGCACAAACACCGCATGGAAGCCTTCGAGCCCTCCCGGGCCTGGGAGAAGTCCGTCATCATCTTTTTTCTCATAAACGCCGTCCGGGTGAAAAATCACATCTTCAACGACCGGGTCCTGAAAAAAACGAAGGCGGACGGAAAGAAAAAAGAAGAAACCCCGGCCGGCGACGCAACCCGGGAGATCCCGCCCTACCTCAGACGGATCAAGTGATGGACCGGGAAACAGCCCTCCGGAGGATTCGGGATCTTCGCCGGGAAATCGCCTATCACAACAAACGCTACTACCAGCTCGACGATCCCGAAATAACCGACGCCGCCTATGACGGACTCATGAACGAGCTGGCGGCCCTGGAAGAAGCCTTTCCCGACCTGGCCTCGCCGGACTCGCCGACAGGGCGGGTCGGTGCCGCGCCCCTGGAAAAATTCGCGCCCTCTCCCCACGGCCTGCCCATGCTGAGTCTCGCCAACGCCTTCTCGGAAGAGGAAATCAGGGCCTTCAACGACCGTGTTGTCCGTCTCCTCGGCGAATCGACAAACCTCACCTATGTCGTCGAGCCGAAACTCGACGGCGTGGCGGTCAACCTCCTTTACGAGAAGGGCCTCTTCACCCGGGGGGCCACGAGGGGCGACGGGCGGACGGGAGAGGATGTCACCCGGAATCTCCGGACCATCCCTTCCCTCCCCCTGGAAATGAAAGGCGACGGCCCTCTCCCCGATCGCGTCGAAATACGGGGCGAGGTATACATCGCCACCGATGCCTTTCAGAAGGTGAACAGGCGGCGGACGGAAACGGGCGAGCCCCCTTTCGCCAACCCCCGGAATGCCGCGGCGGGCTCGCTGCGCCAGCTCGACTGGCGCGTCACCGCCAGGCGCCCTCTGGACCTGTTCTGTTATGCCGTGGGAGAGATTTCGGAGCGCCCCTTCGAAAGCCAGTGGGACCTCATCCAGACCCTGAAGAGTTGGGGGTTTCCCGTGAACCCTTTCACGGGGACGGCGGAGAATATCGACGGGTGCCTCCGGTACTACCTCGAAATGAGCGAAAAAAGAAAGGATCTGCCCTACGAGATCGACGGCGTCGTCATCAAGGTCGACGCCCTCGAACTCCAGGAGCGGCTCGGGTCCGTCTCGAGAAGCCCCCGGTGGGCGCTGGCGTGCAAGTTCGCCCCCACCCAGGCCACGACGGTCGTCCGGAACATCGCCGTCCAGGTGGGCCGGACGGGGGTCCTGACGCCGGTGGCGGAGATGGACCCCGTCGAGGTCGGGGGCGTCGTCGTCTCCCGGGCCTCCCTTCATAACCAGGACGAGGTGGCCAAAAAGGACATTCGTGTCGGCGACACCGTCATCGTCCAGAGGGCCGGCGACGTCATCCCGGAAATCGTCAAGGCCATACCGTCCAGAAGAACAGGGGAAGAGACCCCCTTCACCATGCCCGGCGTCTGCCCTTCCTGCGGGTCCCCGGTGGTCCGGCTCGAGGGCGAGAAAGCCTTCCGCTGCCTGGGGCTGAACTGCCGGGCCCAGCTGGCCGAAACGATCCGCCACTTCGTTTCCCGAAACGGCATGGACATCGAGGGGATCGGCGAAAAACTCGTCCTCCGGCTCATGGAAAAAGGCCTCATCGGGGACCCCGCGGACATTTTTTACCTGACCAGGGGGGAACTCGCGGACCTGGAGCGGATGGCCGACAAGTCGGCGGAAAACATCCTGAACGCCATCGAGAGGGCCAAGACCCCCCCTTACGAGAAGTTTCTCTTCGCCCTGGGCATCCGGCACGTGGGGGAGTTCGTCGCCACCCTTCTCGCCTCCCGGTATCCCGCCCTGGAAGACCTCATGAACGCCGGGGAGGAAGAACTCTCGGGCATCCACGGAATCGGGAAGGAGATCGCCTCGAGCGTCGTTCAATTTTTCGGCCAGGAAGCGAACCGGGAAATCATCGGCAAGCTTTTCCGTGCCGGGGTGCGGCCCCGGGCCGCCCCGGCAAAGTCCGGCGGCTCCCTTTCGGGGAAAACCTTCCTCTTCACGGGAACACTGAAAGGGTTTACCCGGAACGAGGCGAAAAGGCGCGTCGAAGCCCTGGGGGGGCAGGTCCTCGCCTCGGTGACGAAACAGACCGACTACGTCGTGGCCGGCGACGACCCGGGATCGAAAATCGAAAAAGCCCGCAAGCTCGATAAGGTCATCCTTTCGGAAGAGGCCTTTCTCGATCTGATCGGGGGGGACAAGGGGGAACGGTGACAGGGGAAACCAGAAGAACCCGGGTCCGCATCACCGGCCGGGTCCAGGGCGTTTTCTTCCGGGCGGAGACACGGAACGAGGCGCTGAAACGGGGCCTCGGCGGGTGGGTGAGGAACCTCCGGGACGGCCGGGTGGAGGCCCTCTTCGAAGGACCGGCCGACCAGGTGGACGACATGGTCCGGTGGTGCGAAACGGGGCCGCCCCTGGCCTCGGTGCATTCCGTGGAAGTCCTTGAAGAACCGCCGGGGGGACCCGTGGCGGGATTCGAAATACGGTACGGCCGCTGAGCACGTCTGCCGTCCCGGCTTTCACGGCTCCCGGAAAGGACATGGGGGCTCCCTTACCCTTTCCGCCCCCTCACGGGGGCGGGCCCACTGAAACCTCTGAAAAACCGGGGTCTCCCTGTCAGCCGCCCACACCGGGGCGGGCCTCCCAGAGGACCGCCGCCAGGCGCCCGAACTCCCCCACCGTCAGGGTTTCCGCCCGTCTTTTCCCGTCCAGGCCCGCCCTTTCGAGAAGATCCGAAACGGGGGCGTCCCCCCCGAAGTTCCTGAAATTATTGTAGAGGGTTTTTCTTCTCTGGGAAAAGGCCCGGCGGACTACCTGCCGGAAGAAGGCCTCATCGGGGACCGGGATGAGAGGGTCCTCCCGGAAGGCCAGGCGAACCACGGCGGAGTGAACCTTCGGCACGGGGTAAAAACAGGACGGGGGAACGTCGAGTTCCCGGACCGGTTCGCCGTAGGCCCGGGCCATGACCGAGAGAATGCCGTAGGCCTTTGTCCCCGGAGAGGCGGTGAGCCGGTCCGCCACTTCCCTCTGGAACATGAGGACGGCCTCGGAAAACTGGCGGTGATGCCGGATGAGATGAAAAAAAATGGGGGAGGACAGGTTGTAGGGAATGTTGCCCACGACGGGGAACCTCCCCGTCCCTTTTCCTTCTTTTCGAAGCCGCTCCCCGAGGGCCTCGAAATCCACCTGGAGGATGTCCGCCTCGAGAATTTCCACGTTCTCCAGGGCTTTCAGCTCTTCCCGAAGGACCCTTACGAGCCGGGGATCCACATCCACGGCCACGACCCGGGACGCCCGGGCGGCGAGGCGCTCCGTCAGGAGACCCAGGCCGGCACCGATTTCCACCACCGTCGCCCCTTTTTCGGGAACGGCAAGATCGCCGATTTTCCGGATCATGTTCCCATCGACGAGAAAGGACTGTCCAAGACCCTTGAGGGGCCGGATGCCGTGTTTTCGAAGCCGTTCCAGCGTCGTCACGGCTGTTCCCGTCTCCGGACCATTCGAAGGCTTCGAAGGGCGAGGGCGTAGCCGCCCAGGGCCAGGAAGGGGGCCATGGCGACGCCGCCCAGGAGAAGGGGCGCCATGACGGATTTTCCCATGTGGAGGATCGTGTAGAAGGAATAATCGGAAAAAACGATCTCCATGGAATTCATGCCCAGAAGACGCTTCCCAAGGTGGTACTGGGACAGGTAAAAAACGGGGATGGTGAGGGGATTGGAGACAAGCCAAGACCCGAGCCAGGCGGCGGTGAAATTCCGCCGGAAAAGAAGGACCAGGACAAGGATGATGATCGTGTGAAAGGGAATCGTCGGGGTGACGCCGACGAAAATGCCGATGGCGAGGCTCAGCGCGATGTGTTCAGGCGCCCCCCGGAGGGAGATGAACTGATCGTAGAATCTCTTCCACCAGGCCTTGACAAACGCCGGGATCATCGAAGGCTCTCCCCGAACTCCAGGGGCCACCGGGAAAGGGCGTTCAGGTCAAGGGGGTCGCGTCTGCCTTTCATCAGGAGAAAATGGCCGACGGCGCCGATCATGGCGGCGTTGTCGGTGCAAAGCCGAAGGGGGGGGATGAAGACCTCCACCCCTTTTTTCGCCGCTTCTTCGAGAAACCGCTGCCTCAGGCGGCTGTTGGCGGCGACCCCGCCGGAAACGACGACCCGGTCGAGACGGTTCTGTTCCGCCGCTCGAAGGGTCTTCTCGACGAGGACATCCACCACCGCCTCCTGGAAACTGGCGACGATGTGAGGCAGTTCCGGCGTTTCCACGGGATTCTCCCTCTTTTTCAGGTAATGGAGCAGGGACGTCTTGAGGCCGCTGAAACTGAAATCGAGGCTGTCCCGCATGGAGCGGGGAAAAGAGATCCGCCCGGGGTCCCCCTCCTTCGCCAGGCGGTCGATGACGACCCCCCCGGGATACCCCAGGTCCAGCATCTTCGCCGCCTTGTCGAAGGCCTCCCCGGCGGCGTCGTCCCGGGTCTGGCCGAGACACGCCACGGAGCCGAAATCCTGGACCCGGTAGATACTGGTGTGCCCCCCTGAAACGACAAGGGCGATGAAGGGGAATTCGGGGCGCCTCTCCGTCAGGAAGACCGCGGCGATATGCCCTTCCAGGTGATTCACGCCCACCAGGGGAAGACCGGAGGCGAAAGCCAGGGCCTTCGCCGTGTTCAGGCCCACGAGCAGGGACCCCACGAGCCCCGGTCCCCGGGTGACGGCGATGGCCTCCATGTCCCCGAGTGTCACGTCCCCGTCCTCGAGAGCCTGGAAGATAACGGGAACGATGGCTTCCATGTGCTTCCGGGAAGCGATTTCGGGCACCACCCCGCCGTAGCGGCTGTGCACCTGGACCTGGGAGGAGACGACATTGGAAAGAACCACTGTCCCGTCCCGGATGACCGCCGCGGAGGTTTCGTCGCAGGAAGATTCGATCGCCAGAAGCCTCATGAGATCCTTGTAAAATTCCTTTCCTCAACGTAAAGAAAAAGATATATAAAAAAGCTGGTTTTTTGTAAACAGAAAAGACTTTCGTAAAAACGCCGTAAATGGGCGACAAGGGGTGTTCCATGGAGGTTGAAACGGATTTTCTCGTTCTCGGCAGCGGCATCGCCGGCCTCAGTTTCGCCATAAGGGCGGCGGAGCTGGGCACCGTGGCCGTGGTCACGAAGAAAGAAAAGATCGAGTCGAACACCAATTACGCCCAGGGGGGGATCGCCGTCGTCCTCGACAGGACGGACAGTTTCGACAGCCACATGGAAGACACCCTGGAAAGCGGCGCCGGGCTGTGCCGGGAAGAGGTGGTCCGCTTCGTGGTCCGGGAAGGACCGGAACGGATCCGGGAACTCATCGACTGGGGCGTGGATTTCACCCGCACGGAAGACAGGGACACGGCGCCTTTCGACCTCGGCCGCGAAGGGGGTCACAGCCACCGCCGGGTCATTCACGCCAGGGACTTCACCGGGCAGGAGGTGGAACGGGCCCTGGTGGAAAAGGCGGCCACCAGGGACAACATCCGGATTTACGAAAACTTCCTGGCCGTCAACCTCCTTCTCGAATCGAAAGTCCGCGGTGTCGCCGGCGCCCGGGACGAAGGCCCGGACCGCTGCATGGGTGCCTATGTCTTCGACATCCTGAAAAACCGGATCCACACCTTCCTGGCGAAGTTCGTCCTCATCGCCACGGGCGGCGCCGGGAAGGTCTACCTCATCACCACCAACCCCGACATCGCCACGGGGGACGGGATCGCCATGGCCTACCGGGCGGGCGCCCGGATCGCCAACATGGAGTTCATCCAGTTTCACCCGACCTGCCTTTATCACCCCGAAGCCAAGTCCTTCCTCATCAGCGAAGCGGTGCGGGGCGAGGGCGGCGTTCTGCGCCTGAAAGACGGGACGACGTTCATGGAAAAGTACCACCCCATGAAAAGCCTGGCCCCCAGGGACATCGTCGCCCAGGCCATCGACGGGGAACTGAAGAAGTCCGGCGACGAGTACGTGCTTCTCGACATCACCCACCGGTCCCGGGACTTCCTGAAGAACCGGTTCCCGAATATTTACGAGCGCTGTCTCGAGTTCGACATCGACATGGCGGCGGAACCGATCCCCGTCGTCCCGGCGGCGCACTACATCTGCGGGGGCATCCTGGTGAACGACTGGGGGGAGACATCCATCCGGGGCCTCTTCGCCTGCGGCGAATCCTCCTGCACGGGCCTTCACGGGGCCAACCGGCTGGCGAGCAACTCGCTCCTGGAGGCCCTCGTCTTCGCCCACCGGGTCTTCCTGAGGATCCGGGAACGGCTGCCCGGAACGAGGCGGCCGGACCTCCCCGTTCCGCCCTGGGATCCGCGGGGCGCCCTGGAAAGCGACGATTCCGTCGTGGTTTCAAACAACTGGGACGAAGTCCGGCGGAGCATGTGGAACTACGTGGGAATCGTCCGGACAAACAAGCGCCTCGACCGGGCCAAGAGGCGGATCGACCTCATTCTCCAGGAAATCGAGGAATACTACTGGAATTTCACCATCACCCGGGATCTCCTGGAACTCCGGAACATCGCCACGGTGGCGAAGCTCATCGTCACCTGCGCCCGGATGAGAAAGGAAAGCCGGGGACTCCACCTGAACCTCGACTACCCCGGCAAGGACGACAACTGGCGGAAAGACACGATCATCCAGCGGGGGCTGACGGAAACGGGTCTTTGAGGGTTTTGTGAAGAGCGGGGCCGCCGGCGTCGAAGGCACCGGGACCGGGGAGCCGGGGGCTCACTCGCCGGGCCACCGAAGCTGCAGATGTCCCAGGACGCTCGAGAACACGAGGACCCGCGACGGTCCGCCCTCTTCCGGGACAGGGGCGTCGAACCGGAGGGAATAGAATTTTCCGTAAGGGGTGATGTAGGGAAAAAAACTCTGGATGACGGGCGTGATCTTCTCTATCTCCCGAAGGTCCGCGGGGAAAAGGGTTTTTTCCTCCCCCAGGATCAGGGAAACCTTCCAGATCGAGTTTGATTGGGCGAAATCGTTCCATTTCCTGTCGGGCACGTAGGCGTAGAAGAAATATTCCAGGCCGCCGGTATGGCCCGTTTCCAGGGCTTCACCGGCCCCCTCCCCGGCCGTCGAAGACGGGTGGATGCGGTCCCGTTCCTGCCGGTAGGCCTCGTTGAACGCCCTGCTTCTCTCCGTCGCCACGACCCGGGCCATGGTTTCGAACTCGGCATAGACGGTCTTCTCCCGGGTCCACCGGTCCAGGGTGTCGAGATAGTCCGCGGAAATCCGGCCTTCCCGGAAAATCTCGGCATAGTGCCGGATCTCGCTACAGCTCAGACATGTCATCGAGAGAACGAACAAAACCCCCAAGGCAATCCGCTTCATTGACCCCTCCGAAAACGCGGGAAAAGATGTAATTCACATTCTTCAGAAAATTCTCCACCCGGAAGACCTCGTCCAGGTCAGCCTCGGTGAGGCGCTCCATGACCTCGCCGTCCTCCCGGAGAAGCCGCTTCAGTTCCGTCCCTTCCTGCCAGGTTTTCATGGCGTTCCTCTGGACGAGGGCGTAGGCCTCCTCCCGGGAAGCCCCTTTCTCGACGAGCTTGAGCAGAACCATCTGGGAAAAGATGAGCCCGCCGGTCATCTCCAGGTTGGCAATCATCCGCCCGGGGTACACGAGAAGGCGGTCCATGAGCCCGGTGAAGCGGTAAAGCATGAAGTCCAGGAGGGTCGTCCCGTCCGGCCCGATGACCCGCTCCACCGAAGAGTGGCTGATGTCCCGCTCGTGCCAGAGGGGAACGTCCTCCAGCGCCGCCAGGGCGTAAGACCGGACGATCCGGGCCAGCCCCGACAGGTTCTCCGACAGAACGGGATTTCTTTTATGGGGCATGGCGGAAGAGCCCTTCTGGCCCGGGGAAAAAAATTCCTCCGCCTCCCGGACCTCCGTCCTCTGGAGAAGACGGATTTCCTGGGCGAACTTGTCTATGGACGATGCCGTGACGGCGAGGGCGCAGAAATACTCGGCGTGGCGGTCCCGCTGGACGATCTGGGAAGAGACGGGGGCGGGCTTCAGTCCCAGCCGGGCGCAGACGTACTCTTCCACGAAGGGGTCGATAAAGGAAAAGGTTCCCACGGCCCCGGAAAGCTTCCCCACGCTGACCGCTTCCTTGGCCCGGAGGACCCGGTCCCGGTTCCGCTCCATTTCCTGGTACCAGAGCGCGAGCTTGAGCCCGAAGGTGATCGGTTCCGCGTGAATCCCGTGGGACCGGCCGATCATCAGGGTGTCCTTGTGGTGGAAGGCCTGGCGCCGGAGAACGGCGAGCAGGTCGTCGACGCCCCGGAGAATGATTTCCGCCGCCTCCCGGAGGAGAAGGGCGAGAGAGGTGTCGAGGATGTCCGAGGAGGTGAGCCCCATGTGAATGAACCGGGCGTCCTCGCCCACGTGCTCGGACACGGACGTGAGAAAAGCGATGACGTCGTGTTTCACCACCTTTTCGATCTCGTCTATCCGCGCCGCGTCGAAACCCGCCCTGGCCTGTATGTTCGCCAGGGCGGCGGCGGGGATCCTGCCCATGCTGGCGAGGGCTTCACAGGCGAGTATCTCGATATCGAGCCATTTCCGGTAGCGGTTCTCGGGGCTCCAGAGGGCGGTCATTTCCGGTCTCGCGTAACGGGGTATCAAGAAAAACGTCTCCTTTTCTTTTTCCTGTTTTCATATTATGAATGAGTGAGGGAATCAAGCCATTTTCCGCCGCTCCCGAAAAACGGCCCCCAGGGGGATCTTTCATCACAAGGCGCCGTGACAGGGGCCAACCCCGCCAATAAACTGCGAAAAAAAAACTTGAAATTTTTTCTTGTATTTCCCCGAAAGGAAGACTATATATAGTAGTCATATTCATACAAGACACTATATATTGTGCTTTACAACGAAATTTTTTCATAGAGGGGGGGAACAGAACATGTATGAATCAATCCAGAAGCGGGATGGCCGGCTCGTTCCATTCGACGCCTCCAAGATCACCACCGCCGTCGCCAAGGCGGGGGCCGCCACGGGGGAATTCGACGAGAAAATGGCCCGGCGGCTCACCGTCCGGGTGCTGAACCGGGCGGAAGACCTTCTCGGGAACCGGACCCCCTCGGTGGAGGAAATCCAGGACATCGTGGAGGAGGTCCTCCTGTCTTCCACCTACCGGATGACGGCGCGGGCCTACATCATCTACCGGGAGCAGCACGCCCGGCTCCGGGAGCTGGCGGACCGCATGG
>Ga0209200_1005052_pt1 | contig 10356 bp, 11 predicted proteins | sample AD_UKC033_MetaG_FD_184406 | JGI IMG/M metagenome (GOLD analysis project Ga0209200, IMG submission 184406) | Active sludge microbial communities of municipal wastewater-treating anaerobic digesters from USA - AD_UKC033_MetaG (SPAdes) (version 2) | ecosystem: Engineered > Bioreactor > Anaerobic >...
GGTCCGTCATGATGGTGGCGGGGTTGGAGTTCACCAGGACCACCTCGTACCCCAGTTTTTTCAGGGCCTTGCACGCCTGGGTTCCCGAATAGTCAAACTCGCAGGCCTGCCCGATGATGATGGGGCCTGAACCGATGATGAGAACTTTCCTGATGTCTGTCCGTGGGGGCATGGGGGTTTCCTTTTCCTGGCTTGTCGTTAGGTTCTCTTTTTTCCGGTCTCCGTCCTGAAGGCGGTTGGAGTATAGGGAACTCGTCTTTTCGTGTCAACGGGATTTTCCGCTGGGGCGGGAAGCGGCCTGGCGGGCCGCCGCGTCAGCTTTCGCCGCGAAGCCGGGCGAATTCCCGGAGGACTTTCTCCTCCTGCTTGGACAGGTTGGTGGGGACTTCCACGCAGGCCTCGACGACCTGGTCTCCCCGTCCCCGGCCGCGCAGGTTGGGAATCCCTTTTCCCGGCAGGCGGAAAATCTTCCCGTGCTGTGTTCCCCGGGGAATCTTTATTTTTTCCGCCCCGTTCAGGGTGGGAACCTCCAGGGTGGCTCCCAGGGCCGCCTGGGTGACGGAAACGGTCAGCTTCAGGAGGATGTCGTCACCGTGCCGCTCGAAGAACGGGTGGGGCTCGACTTCGATGAAGACATAAAGATCCCCCGGAGGGCCACCGTGTTCGCCTTCTTCGCCTTCCCCGCGAAGCCTCAGGCGGGATCCCGTTTCCACGCCCGGCGGGATCCTGATATGAACGGATTTGCTTTGCAGCTTTCGGCCCGTCCCCCGGCAGGACCGGCAGGGGTTTCGTATGATCCGCCCTTCTCCGCGGCAGTAGGGACAGGTCGTGCTGATGCTGAAAAACCCGCTTCGCTGGGTCACCTGCCCTCTCCCGTGGCAGGTGCCGCAGACCTCGGGACTCGATCCCTCGGCAGCCCCCGTCCCCTGGCACGGGTCGCACCGGACAAGCCTTTCCACGTCGATTTCCCGGGACGTCCCGAAAGCGGCGTCCATGAACGCCACCCGGAGGTCGTACCGGAGGTCCGCCCCGGCCCGGGCGGCTGTCCGGGAACGGGCCCGGGCGCCCCCGCCGAACCCGAAAACATCCTCGAAAATGTCTCCGAAGCTGGAAAAAATATCCTCGAACCCCGAAAATCCGCGGTATCCCGACCCCTGGAGACCCTCGTGCCCGTAGCGGTCGTAAATACCCCGCTTCTCGGGATCGCACAGAACCTCGTAAGCCTCGGCGGCTTCCTTGAATTTTTCCTCCGCCTCCCGATCGCCGGGGTTGCGATCGGGGTGGAATTTCATGGCGAGTTTTCTGTAATTTTTCTTGATCTCTTCAGGGGAGGCGCTGCGCTCCACCCCGAGGACGCGGTAATAGTCGTTCTTCATGAAATCAACGTGAACCTTCTTCGGGCCGTCCCGGCGGGATCTTTAAAAAGGCAGAAAAATACACCTTTTAATTTAATATCCCTCTTTCCGCCTGTCAAGGAAAGCGGGTCTATGGGAGGAGACGGCGGACGGCCTCCTCGTATCGTTCCCGTGTTTTTTTCACGATGTCCGCGGGAAGCCTCGGTGCCGGGGGCTTCTGGTTCCAGCCCGTGGCAAGAAGGTAATCCCTGAGAACCTGCTTGTCGAAACTTTTCTGGGGACGGCCCTCTTCATATTCTTCCCGGGGCCAGAACCGGGAAGAGTCCGGGGTGAGCAGCTCGTCAATGAGGATGAGATCATCGCCGATGGTCCCGAACTCCATTTTCGTGTCGGCGATGATGATTCCCCGTTCCTCCGCCAGCGACTGGGCCCTTTCGTAAACCCGAAGGGACAGGCGGGCGACCTTTTCAGCCAGTCCCGGGCCGATGAGTCTCTCCATTTCCGCCATGGAAATGGGAAGGTCGTGCTCGCCTTCCGGGGCCTTGGTGGACGGCGTGAAAAGAGGCGTCTCCAGGCGGACCGATTCGACGAGTCCTTCCGGGAGCCGGATCCCGGAAACAGGGCGGCCCTCCCGGTAGTCTTTCCAGGCCGAGCCGGTCAGATAGCCCCGGACCACGCATTCCACGGGCAGGGGGCGGGCTTTCCGGACGAGCATGCTCCGCCCCTCGAGAAGCGCCTCGTAGGGCCGGCAGGGCTCCGGGTAAGCCCTCACGTCGGCGGTGATGAGATGATTTTCCACCAGGTCCCGGACCTGGTCGAACCAGAAAAGGGACAGGCGCGTGAGAATCTTTCCCTTGCCGGGGACAGGATCGGGAAAAATGACGTCGAACGCCGATATCCGGTCCGTCGCCACGATGAGGAGGGCTTCCCCGAGATCGTAAATGTCCCGTACCTTTCCCCGACCCCGGAAAGTCAGCCCCGGGAGATCGACCCTTGACAGTCCCTTTGTTTCCATGGCTTACCTACCCCCGTCTCAGGAAAGGATTGCGGCGCTTCTCGTGCCCGATGGTGGATTGGGAAACCCGGCCGTAATTATGCCCCGGCAGGACCACCGTGTCTTCCGGGAGCGTGGCGAGCTTTTCCGTTATGGAACGATGGAGAATCTCCCAGGACCCGCCTGGAAGATCCGTCCGGCCGACGCTCTCCACGAAAAGCGTGTCGCCGGTGAGAACATAGCCCGGGATGTAAAGACACATCCCCCCCGGCGAGTGCCCCGGCGTGTGAAGAATTTTCCAGGAGTGATCCCCCAGGGGGAGAACGTCCCCGTCGCGGACCGTGAGGTCCGCCGGCGGCGACGGCCTGGCGTGAAACATGCGCAGTATCATGGACGGCGTGGAGGTCAGCATCCCCGCGTCCTCTTCATGGATGACGATCCGGGCCCCCGTCGCCTTCTTGCACTCGGCGTTGCCGGCGATGTGATCCACGTGTCCGTGGGTGTTGATGATGTAGCGAATGGAAAGACCCCGGTTCTCCGCCTCGCGAAGGAGAAGATCCACCTCCGCGGCGGGGTCGACGAGAGCGGCCTCACCGGTTTTCTCATCCCCGATGAGATAAGCGAACACGGCCATGTGGCCTACCTGGATCTGTTCCAAGACCATGAAAGTACTGCTCCTTTTCTTTAATTTTCAAAGAAGGGCACCATATCCCTTTTTCTCCCATCCGTCAAATGCTTTTGCGTTTTCCTTCCGGGGGTCATCAAATGTACGGGAAAACGAACTCGATGACCTGGCGGAAGTTCTTCCGGACCCGTTCCTTGCCCGTGATGATATCCATGTGCCCCGGGAGGAGGTTCTCCACATCCAGCTGTGAAAGGCGGAGGATGCTTCGCTTGAGGTGCTCGCCGTTTCCTCCGGGGAAATCGGTCCGGCCCACGTTCTGGTTGAAAATGACGTCTCCGCAGAAAAGGGCTTTTCGCCCGGGCCAGTAGAGACAGACATGACCGGGGGAGTGACCGGGGGTCAGGAGGACCTCGAAGGGGTCGCCATCCAGGACCAGCGGGCCTTCAGGAAGATCCAGATCGATGTCCACCTCGGGAAGGTCGAGGCCGAACCAGCTGTAAAGAAGTTTTCCCGACGCCTCGTGAAAGGTTCTCTCTTCCGGGCTCAGTCCCGTTTTAACCTGACCGTTGCCGTTGAAGAGCACCGACGCTTCGAAGTGATCGGGGTGGGAGTGGGTGTTCAGAACATAGCGGATTTCTTCTTCCCGAATCCCGTCTTCCCCCATCCGCTCCAGGAGATCGGGAAAGAATTTTTTCAGCCCGGGGTCGATGAGAATCCCAGGACCCCCGATGTAATAGCTGTTGCAGTTGTTTTCCATGAAATCGGTCCACTCGTAAACGTAAAGATTTTCATCAAGCTTCATCTCTTCTCCTATAATGTTTGTTGACTCGCCCCGGTTGAATGGGCCGTTTTATTTTGATAATGAGTTTGGGCCATGGCCGGCCGTAAAAAAGCGCTTTCTCCTCTATCGACAGGACGGTCACCCTTCGCGGGAAGAAAGGTATTTCAGGGGGTCTCTCGGCCGGTTTCCCTTCCGTATCTCGAAATGGAGGCAGGGAATGCCCTTCTTTTCGTCCGTCCCGACACGGGCGATGGGTTCGCCCTGGCGGATCCGGTCCCCCGCCTTGACCCGCCTGTCCTTCAGGTGGGCATAGACGGTGCAGTAACCGTCCCCGTGCTTGAGAATCACCGTTTCCCCGTAATACTTCAGCGTCGCCGAGTGGATCACCGTCCCCGAAGCGGAAGCCTTCACCGAAGCGCCTTCCTTGCCTCCGATCCGGATGCCGTTGTAGACCATGCCGTCGGACTGCCGGCCGAAGGTGGAAAGGACCGGTCCTTCGACGGGCCAGATGAACGGGGACCCCTTAGGAGCCGGCTTCGGGGTAACGGTCCTTTTCTTCTCCTCCCTCTCCCCGGGAGCCCCGGCTCCGGCCCCGGGGGAGGGCCGTTTTTCCGGCGGCGCCCCTGCCGCTTCTTTTGCCGCGGGCCGGTCCGGCGGTTCTTCCCCGTCGCTTTCCCCTGTGAGCGTTCGGCCCGCCCCGGGCACAAAAAGAACGGTGTCGACAGGCAGCGAGGCGGGATCGTCGATGCCGTTCACCCGGGCCAGGGTGGCCGCGTCCTGGCCATAGAGACGGGCGATGGACCAGAGCGTTTCCCCCGCCTCGACGCAGTGGTAGACGCCCGTCCCCGGCTCCCCGGACCTCTCCCCGGGTCCCGAGCAGGCCATGAGAACGAGGGAAAGGACGATGATGATGCAATGTCGCATGGCACCTTCCATGCTCCCGTCTATTGCCGCCTTTCAGAAGAACCAGCGCAGGAGGACGAACCCCCCCACGAGGAGAACCGTGAAAAGAATGGTGAGAAGATTGAAATACCGGTTCATGAAGGTTTTTATCGGCTCCCCGTAACGGTGTATCAGCCAGCCCACAAGAAAAAAACGGGCGCCCCGGCTGACGACGGACGCGGCGACGAAGACGGGGAAGTGGATTTTAAAAGCCCCGCCGGCAATGGTGAACACCTTGTAGGGGATGGGGGTAAACCCCGCGATACCCACCACCCAGGCGCTGTATTGGTTGTAAAGCCCGCCGATGACGCCGAACTTATCCGAGAGACCATAGAATTCGAGAATCCTGAATCCCACCGCTTCCATGAAACCGTAACCGATGACATACCCGAGCATGCCGCCGAGAACGGAACCGGCGGTGCAGACGGCGGCATACCGGAACGCACGGGCCGGGATCGCCAGGGCCAGGGCGATGAGGAGAACGTCCGGCGGAATGGGAAAGAAGCTCGATTCGGCAAACGCCAGGAGGAAAAGGGCCCAGGTACCGAAAGGGGTTTCGGCGAAGTGAAGGACCCAATCATAGAGCCTTCTCATCAAAGCAGGCTGTTGTTTTTCCATCCATGATCCCCTATGAGATCCACGAACCGGCATCCTCCCAGATCTTCTTTTTCCACGTCCCCGGGGTCTTCGGACCAGCGTACCACCCGAAAAAGCGTCTGGGTGAACCGGTCACCGACGGGTATGACCAGCCGTCCGCCGACGGCCAGCTGCGCCACGAGGGTCTCGGGTACTTTCGGGGCCCCGGCGGTGACGATGATCCCGTCGAAAGGGGCCTCGTCCTTCCAGCCGTAAGTACCGTCGCCCACCTTGATGAGAACGTTGCTGTAGCGGAGGGCGCCGAGAATTCTTCTTGCCCGGTCGGCCATTTTCGCTATGCGCTCGATGGAGAAGACCCTGTCGGCGAGTTCCGCCAGGACCGCCGCCTGATACCCCGACCCTGTCCCGACTTCAAGAATCTTTTCCGTCCCCTCGAGAGAGAGGGCCTCCGTCATGAGAGCGACGATGTAGGGCTGAGAAATGGTCTGCCGTTCACCGATGGGCAGCGGATGGTCGGAATAGGCCTGGTCCCGAAGCCCCTCTTCGACAAAGAGATGCCGGGGAATCTTCTCCATCGCCCGGAGAACCCGCTCGTCCCGGACACCCCGGGAGCGCAGCTGGGAAGCCACCATCTTCTTTCTCATTTTTTCATATGGATCCATGGGGGCCTTTCGAGATACCGCTTTTTGTCGGGAATATGGTAGATTTCCTCCACCGTCTGGTGCCTCCTCAGGCCCATGGCTTCCCGGGTGACGATGAGATAATAATAACGCACCTTGGCGTATTCCCTTTCTTCATTGTACCCCGCCACGCCGAGATTGATCTCCTCCAGGAGGCCTTCCAGGAACCTGTGAAGCCTGGGGCGGACGGGATCGCCGGAAGAACACCGGGCCGCCGCTCTCCTATAAAGGGCCGTTTTGTCATTGATTTCCTGCTCGAGGATCTTCAGCTTCTCCAGGGCCGCGTGAACGCTCTCACCGGCCCGGGCCAGAACCTGCGCCCGTTCCCGGAGAATGTCCTCCTGAGTCTGATCGTAGCTTTTTTCACGGGTCATTTTTTCAGGTTACCGCGTCCCCGATTTTTCGTAAAATCCTTTATCGAAGGTTTCGTCGAAAGTTCATTTTATTTAAAAAAAACCGTTATGTAACATGGATGATCGGAAGTTTCAATAAAAAATCCCCCGTCCCCGTCGGCGGTCTTTACAATTTAACCGGTATCGCATAGGGTAACTGCAAAAGAACGAGGAAGCCAACGATGAAAAAGGATTACGCTTTTCCTCTCGCCCGGGCGGTCCGGCGGGCTTACCGGAACGGTGAAGACGACGAGACCCTGTGCCCCCTTGTCCTGGAGGACGGGTCGGGACCGCCCGTCGGAAGGATCGCGCCGGGGGACTCGGTCATTTTTTACAACATCCGGGGCGAGCGGGAAATCGAGCTGACCCGGAGCCTCACCGAACCCGGGTTCACGGCCTTTCCCACCGGGACGGATCTTCGGCTTCGATTCTGCACCATGATCGAATACGCCCGGGGCCTTCCCGTGGATGTCGCCTTCCCTCCCGTGGAAGACCTGCGGGACACCCTCGTCGAGGTTCTCTCCGCCCATGGCGTGGGGGTTCTCAAGATCACCGAGGCGGAAAAAGCGACCCACCTGGGTTATTTCCTCAACGGCAAGTCCCATCGCCTTTTTCCCGGGGAAAGGCGCATCGTTATCCCCACGCGAAAGGACGTTCCCCTTTTCGACGAAGCCCCGGAGATGTCCATCGGGGACGTGACGAGGACCGTTCTGGAGGAGATCGCAAAAGGGGAAAGCCCTTTTATCATGGTCAACTTTCCCAATGTGGACGTGGTGGGCCACATCGAAAACGAGGCGGCGGTGCTGACGTCCGTGGAGACCGTGGACCGCTGCGCCGGGCAGGTTATCAGGGCCGCCCGGGAAAGAAACTGGATCGTCATCGTCACAGCCGATCACGGCACGGTGGAAAAATGGCTCTACCCCGACGGAACCGTCGACACGGGGCACACCGATTCGCCGGTCCCTTTTTTCGTCCGCCATCCCGAAGGCCCGCTGGCGATGCGAAAAAGAGGCGCCCTGACCGATGTCGCCCCGACGGTCCTGGACCTCCTGGGTCTTCCCGCGCCGTTGTCCATGACAGGGAAAACCCTCATGAAAGGAGCCGCCCCGGCGGGGGGCGGGCGGAAGGTCCTCTTCCTCATCCTGGACGGCTGGGGGCGACGGGAAAACCCCGAGGGTAACCTTATCGCCCGGGCAGAAACACCCGTCATGGACGAACTTGAGGAAACGGGCGGCCTGTCCATCCTCGAGGCGTCGGGAGAGGCCGTCGGCCTCCCCCCGGGAACGGTGGGAAACTCGGAAGCGGGCCATCTGCACATCGGCTCGGGACGGGTCGTCCCGTCCGACCGGGTGCTTATTGGAAAATCCCTGGAAGACGGGACCTTCTTCCAAAGGCCCGCCTTTCTGAGAGCCTGCCGTGACGCCCGGGAACAGGGAAAGGCCCTTCACCTCATGGGAATCGTCTCCTTTTTCAGTTCCCACGGTTCCATGGACTACCTCCATGGGCTTCTTGACCTGGCGGCCCGGGAAGGCCCAAAGCGGGTGTTCGTCCACGCCATGCTCGGCCGGCGGGGGGAACGTCCCGAAAGCGGGGCGGAATACACCGAAGCCATCGAACGCCGGTGCCGTGAGAAAGATGTCGGGAAACTCGTCTCCGTCATCGGCCGTTTCTGGTCCATGGACCGGGAGGAAAACTGGGACCGGATTGAAAAGACCTACCGGATGCTCGTTTTCGGGGAAGGGACCCGGGTCCGCGATGACGCGCCGGCGCCTTGAAAAAGCAGCTCAAAATAAACGGGGGAGGTGATCTCATGGAAGTGACCGTCAACAAAGCCACCCTGTCCCTTGTCCAGGGTGACATCACGAAAGAAACGACGGACGCCCTGGTCAACGCCGCCAACTCGGGGCTCCGGGGCGGCGGCGGGGTGGACGGGGCCATTCACCGGGCCGGCGGGCCGTCCATCATGGAAGCGTGCCGGAAGATCGGGTTCTGTCCCACAGGCCAGGCCGTGGTGACCACCGGGGGAAACCTGCAGGCCCGGTACGTTATCCACACCGTGGGACCGGTTTACCGGGGCGGCACCCGGGGGGAGGCGGCCCTCCTGAGAAGCGCCTACCGGGAAAGCCTGGAGCGGGCCTCCGAAAGAGGGTTGAAAAGCCTTTCCTTTCCAGCGATCAGCATGGGGGTCTACGGCTACCCGCCCGAAGAAGGGGCGCGGATCGCCCTCGAAACGGTCATGAATTTTCTGAGGGAAAAGGAAGGGATCGAAGAGGTTCGTTTCGTCCTTTTCGACGATAAAACTTACGAGGTGTTCGCCGAAACCCTGAAGTCACTGGCCTGAAAACCCCGGTACCTCCTTTTGCCCATCGGGGCGGGGCAGCCTTGCCAATGGGCCATTCCATGATTATTATTCGTAAAAGTAATGAAAAAACAATCTTCAAGGTTGAATAAACGATGAATTTTTCTTTCGAACAGGGCCCCATCCGGCCGCCCAGCGAGGCAAAGAGCCTCCTTCTCCGGGTGACCCGGAACTGCCCGTGGAACAAGTGCGCCTTCTGCCATTCCTATCACGACCGGAAGTTCGGTCTCCGATCCGTTGAAGATGTCCGGAAGGATATCGACGAGGCCCAGCGGATCGCCGACGACATCGGGCGAATCTCCTGGAAAATGGGGGAAGGCGGAGCCGTTTCCGAAGCGGTGATCGACGGAATTTTCCGTAACGAAGGCCTGTACAACGATTCCTACAGGAGCATCGCCGCCTGGCTCTATTATGGGGGGGAGTCGGTCTTTCTCCAGGACGCCAACTCGATCATCGTGAAAACGGATGATCTGGTCGACATCCTCACTTATCTCAGGGAGACGTTCCCCCAGGTCACCCGGATCACATCCTACTGCCGTTCCAAGACGGCCTGCCGGAAATCGGTAGAAGAATTCCGAAGGCTCAAGGAAGCGGGGCTCAACCGGATTCACATCGGCCTGGAATCAGGCTGCGACCCCGTCCTCGAGTTCATCAGGAAGGGCGTCACGGCGGAGGAGCACATCGAGGGGGGCCGTCGCATCGTCGCGTCGGGCCTTTCCCTTTCCGAGTACATCATCCCCGGGCTGGGGGGAACCCGCTGGTCCCGGGAACATGCCCTGGAAACGGCACGGGTGCTCAACGCCATTAACCCCGATTTCATTCGGCTCCGATCTCTCCAGGTCAGAAGAGGCACGGCGCTCTACGGCATGATGAAGGAGGGCCTGTTCACCCCCCTCCACGACGAGGAAGTGGTCCGGGAAATCCGTCTTCTCATCGCGAACCTGGAGGGCATCGAGAGCCGTGTCGTAAGCGATCACATCCTGAATCTCCTGGAGGAACTGGAGGGGAAGCTCCCCGAAGAACGGGACAGGCTTCTCGGCATCATCGACGGCTATTTCGCCCTTCCCGAGGACGACCGCCTGGTCTACCGCCTGGGAAGACGGAAAGGCATCTACCGGAGTCTCGAGGACCTGTCCGACCGCCGGGTCTACGGCATTCTCAAGGGGGCCATAGACGGGTACAAGGCGGGAGACCCGGGAGAACTGGACCGGGACCTTCACCGGATCATGCACAACTACATCTGAAGCCTCGGCCGTCACTCCCGCAGCGGCGGCGGGTCGCGGCGTCCCCGTCGAAAGCGGATTCAGGTCCGGTCCGTATCCCCGCAACAATCAACGGCCCTTTTTTATTGTTCATCCCGGGGATCTGTGGTAGATGATTTTAATGCGCTCATTGTCCCCGGCATCCCCAGGAGGTGTCGGCGGATCGTGAGACTCTTCCGGAGACGGGCATGAAAAATCACTTGTACGCCTTTTTCATCGACGGCGTCACCAATCTCTGCTATGGAAACTGCCTCGAATACTTTCCCCGGGGATCGGTGATCCTCGACGTGGGCATCGGAAACGGCATCATGATCAGGGAGCACCACGCCCTCATCCGTGAAAAGGGGCTCCGGATCGAGGGCATCGATC
>Ga0209200_1005058_pt1 | contig 10347 bp, 9 predicted proteins | sample AD_UKC033_MetaG_FD_184406 | JGI IMG/M metagenome (GOLD analysis project Ga0209200, IMG submission 184406) | Active sludge microbial communities of municipal wastewater-treating anaerobic digesters from USA - AD_UKC033_MetaG (SPAdes) (version 2) | ecosystem: Engineered > Bioreactor > Anaerobic >...
GATGATGGCCTCCCGGTTTTCAATGTGTCCCACCACATCCACATTGGGAAAGTTGGCAAAGATAAAGGAATAGCGCTGGTCCCGGATCGCGTCCGCGACCGCCGCCCCGATCTTTCCGATGGACATCTCCGGGGCGGCATCGAAAAGGGCGACGTCCTTGCGGGTCGGCACCACGATCCGGTCTTCACCGGGGAAGGGCTCCTGCCGCTTGCCGTTGAGGAAATAGCTCACATGGACCGCCTTTTCCGCCTCGGTGATCTTCACCTGCCTCAGACCGGCCCGGGCGATCAGGGCGCTCAGGGTATCCTCCAGGGTTTCTTCGGGGGGAAAGGCCACCTCCACGGGAAGGTCCCGCCGGTACTCGATCATGGTGGCGTAGGCCAGCCCCAGGTCCGGCGTGGTGGGAAATTCGGCGAAACCCTTTTCTGTGAGGCTTCTGGTCAGTTCTATTTCCCGTTCTCCCCGGATGTTGTAAAAGATTACGGCGTCGCCCTTGCCGATCCTGCCGAACGGCGCGCCGTTCCTTCCTCTGGCGACCAATGGCTGCAGTGTCTCGTCTTCCTCGCCGGCCCGGTATGACTTGCGGACCGCCTCGGACAGCGAATAATTCCCGGTTGGCTCCATAATGTCGATCTCCCCGTTTGGATGTCGCGGCCGTCCGTACCTTCCTGCCGGGATGTCCGGCGGTCCGCTGTTTTTCGGCTTGTTGGCCGGGACGCGCTAAGGGTACCGCCCGCGCGTGACTTGTATAGAAAAGCACCGGGCCTGTAAAGAAAAAATCAGAACAATGTCGGCTATTCCCCGGTTCGGGTCGTGCTTTTTAATTGATCGTCAACAACTTAAGTGATAGAATACCTTATATGAATTAACATCGGGAAGGCATCGGCGGCAAGATGAAGGGAAAAACGATTGATGATATCCTTCGGGAGGAATTCCTCAAAGAGCGGGCCGTGGTTCTGGGGCGGACCGGGGAGAGCGTGGCCCGGGCCATTGCCAGGCTCCAGCATCTGGCGCAGATCATAGAGAATCGTCATCAGGAGCTCCGGCGCCTGGACCGGGAGCCGGACGGCGCCACGGAATGCCATGAACTGAGGACGGCGAAAGAAAGCGCCGTAAACGATATCAACAGCAAGATCGCCCAGTACAACCGCCTCTGGGACCACGCCCAGTTGCGCTACTATTATCTCATCGTCACCAGGGAGGCCATGGGTTTGCGAAGCCATCACCGCGCAGAGGAGATATATCGCATTCCACCGAAGAAAAAACAGCTTTCAGGAGGATAATGGACCGATTCCAGAAGCTACGGATCAAGATGGTGGAGACCCAGATCCGGGCTCGGGGCGTGACCGACGAAAGGGTCCTGGCCGCGATGGCCAAAATACCCCGCCATCTTTTTATCGACGAAGCCCTCATCGAACAGGCATACAACGACAACCCCCTGCCTATCGGAAAGAGCCAAACGATCTCGCAGCCTTACATTGTCGCCCTGATGACGGCGGCGCTGAAGCTGACGGGAAAGGAAAAGGTGCTGGAGATCGGTACGGGGTCGGGTTATCAGACCGCGATCCTGGCGGAACTGGCGGAACAGGTCTTTTCCATCGAGCGGATTGCCCAGTTGGCGGCGGGGGCGAGGAAGCGACTGGATGCCCTCAACTGCTTCAATGTGGCCATGCGGGTCGGGGACGGAACCTACGGCTGGCGGGAGGAGTCTCCTTTTGACGGCATCATGGTCACGGCGGGGCGCCGAAGGTTCCGACAATCCTTCTGGAACAGCTTGCCGTCGGCGGCCGCCTCGTCATACCGACAGGAGGACGGATAAGCCAGGAGTTGCTCAGGGTTACCCGTATGTCCGCCGATCTGAATGAGGTCAAGACGGAGGTCCTGTGTGGATGCCGTTTTGTCGATCTCATTGGCGAGCATGGTTGGAACAATTGAGCATGCCTCCCGACCCCGCCGTCTTGAAGAAACTCGCCATGAGATATCTTGCTGTATTGATGGCCCTTCTGAGCCTGTTAGTTTTTTCCTGCGCCGGTCAAAAGAATGTCGTCCGTCCGGGTAAGGGGGTGTATCATCTGGTAAAAAAGGGGGAAACCCTCTCGCAGATAGCCCTGGCCTATGGGGTGAGTCAACGGAAGCTGGTGGAGGCAAACAATATCCGTCACCCCGATCACCTGGAGGCGGGCAGTGTAGTCTTCATCCCCGATGCCGTCCGGGTGCTCGATGTCGGCAAGGTTTTGCAGGCGAAGGCAACGGTAGATCAGCCGGAAAAGGGGCCGGCGAAGAAAAGCGGGGAGAAAAAACCGCCGTCCGTAGCGGGGAAAAAGGAGCGTAAACCCGCGGAATTACCCCGGGAGGGCACGCCCAAGCCAGGGGTTGATCATCGGAAAGGGGGGGCGGGAAAGCCGGCTAAGGAAAAGAACCGGGACGCCGTTCCCACTGCCGCTCCCCCGCCGCCGCCTCTGCCGGGGACAGCGGCGAGCGCGTCCCCGGGCAAGGTTTCCTTCGCCTGGCCCGTGCGGGGTCGCGTAGCATCCCGTTTCGGGAGGCAGCCCAACGGAATGGTCTTCAATCATATTCGGATTGCTACCCGGGATCACGCCCAGATTGTCGCCGCCGCCTCGGGGACGGTGATCTTCTCCGCTCCCCTCCGGGATTTCGGAGAGACGGTCATCATCAAGCATGACGATGATTTCGCCACGGTTTACACCCATCTGGGCAGCAGGTCCGTCCGGGCGGACAGCCGCATCAAGAAGGGGGAGATCGTCGGTCAGACGGGAAAATCGGAAAAGAAGGGGGAGGGATACATGAATTTTGAGATCCGCCGGCACAACAAGGCATTGGACCCGCTTTTATTTCTGCCTTGAATATGAAGGCCCCGATGCATATATTTATCATTGAGCATCCGGAGATAATGCGGGAAGACAATAATAAGGAAAGTCAGACATATAATGGAATTGACGTTTGAACAGGGACCCATTCGACCGCCCAGCGAGGCAAAAAGCCTGCTGATTCGGGCCACGAGAAATTGCCCGTGGAATAAGTGCGCCTTTTGCCGCACCTATCAGGGGAAGAAATTCGAACTCCGGAGCCGCGAGGAAATCAAGGACGATATCCGGAATGCCCGGATGATCGCCGATGAGATCCGGGCCCTGTCCTGGAAACTCGGCGGCGGAGGTCGGGTGACCGATGCGGTGGTCCGGCGCGTTTACAGCGGCGGCAACGGTTACAACGACGCCTTTCGCTCCGTTTGCGCCTGGTTTTACTGGGGAGGGGAGTCGGTTTTTCTCCAGGACGCCAACTCCCTGATTCTGAAGACCGATGAACTGGTGGAGATCCTCTCCTTTGTCAAGGAGCAGTTTCCCGGCGTCAACAGGATTACCTCCTACTGCCGCTCCAAGACAGCGGCCAGAAAAACCGTGGCGGAGCTGGAGAAGATTCGCGAGGCGGGGCTGGCGCGGATTCATATGGGCATGGAGAGCGGCTACGATCCGCTCCTCGAATTCATTCGGAAGGGCGCCACGGTGGCCGACCATGTCGAAGGGGGGAAAAGGATCGTCGCGGCGGGCATTTCCCTCTGCGAATACATAATTCCCGGCCTGGGCGGCGAGAGCTGGTCTCGGGAGCACGCCGTCGCCACCGCCGCGGCCGTCAACGCCATCAATCCCGACTATGTACGGTTGCGGTCCCTCCAGGTCGTCAAGGGAACCGGCCTTTATGAACGGATGCAGAACGGTGAATTCATCCCTCAGGGGGACGAGGAGACGGTGCGGGAGATCCGCCTGTTTATCGAAAACCTGACGGGGGTGCGGACAACCATCGTCAGCGATCATATCCTCAACCTCCTGGAAGAGGTGGAGGGAAAGCTTCCCGACGACCGGGACAGGATTCTCGCCGTCATCGATACGTATCTGTCCCTGCCGGAACAGGATCGGATGATTTTCCGCCTGGGTCGGAGGCAGGGGATCTACCGGCGTCTGGCCGACCTGAACGACCCGGTCATGTACGGGCGGCTGAAGGCCGTTACGGATGAATACGTACCGGACGGCGCCGAACGGTTTGACGCCGACCTGAAGGAATTGATGCATCATTACATATGATGACGTATTGACTATGGTTTAAAAATATGTTAACATGCGAAATTCAAAATATATTTGGTGGTGGCAAGATGTTTAAGATTGGCGACATGGCAGTATATCCCGCGCAGGGCGTCGGGGTCATTGAAAACATTGAAAACCGCGAAATCATGGGGACCAAGCAGACCTTTTACATCCTCAAGATCATGGGCAACGGCATGAAGATCATGATCCCCACTAAGAGTGCGAAATCCGTAGGGCTCCGCGAGGTCATCTCCGAGAAGGAGATTTCCAAGGTGTACGATATCCTGAAAAATAAAGAAGTTACGATCGACAAGCAGACGTGGAACAAGCGTTACCGGGAATACCTGGAGAAGATAAAGACCGGTTCCGTATATGAAATCGCCCGGGTCCTCCGGGACCTTCTCATCCTGAAAAACGACAAGAACCTCTCCTTCGGGGAGCGGAAGATGATGGATACGGCCAAGAACCTGCTCGTCAAGGAGATATCCGTGGCGACGAAATCCGATGAAACCAAGATCGAGGAGGACCTGAAGACGATCTTCACGATCCAGTAAACCGGATCATTGCGTAAAAAGAAGCATGTTTGGAAGGGCGGACCGGTCCTGACGACGGCGCCGGCCCCGCCCGACTCGCTTCGGGGCCGGATCACGGGCCCGGAGGTTGAAAATATCCGCCCGTAAGGCGGGTATTTTCATAATAAATCGAAAAAGAAAGGAGGTGAAAAAGGAATGATAGTCAGAATTATACTTATCGCCGCCTGTTCCATTAGCGGTTTCTTCATCGCCTATCTAACGTATCCCCCCAGCCAGTGGTGGACCTGGCCCATAGGGTTCGTCATCGGGCTGGTCATTGCGTTCTTCGTCATCAAGGTGGAACAGGACATTCGTAAGTTTTCCCTCCGGATCATCCTGGGGGGAGTGGTGGGCATGATCGTTGGTCTTATCATAGCGTTTCTTCTTGCCTATGGCCTAAATTTCGTAAGTAATATCAAGCATAATCAGGAGGTCGTACCGTGGATATACGCCCTCTTGACGGGAATCATGGGATACCTCGGATTGGTTCTCGGATCGAAAAAAACGGAGGAATTGAATATATTCGGCTTCGGACAAACCAAGGAGCCGGATGAAGCCAGAGTCCTGGATACCAGCGTCATCATCGACGGCCGGATTGCCGACGTCTGTGAGACGGGCTTTGTCGAAGGCACCCTCATGGTGCCGAGATTCGTTCTCGACGAGTTGCAGTATATTGCCGACTCTTCCGACACCCTGAAGCGTTCCCGGGGTCGGCGCGGGCTCGATATCCTGAACCGGATGCAGAAGATGGCCGGGATCACAGTGGAAGTAGGCGACCAGGATTTTCCCAAGGTCAAGGGCGTGGACGCCAAACTGGTAGCGTTAGCGCGGAAGATCAATGCCAAGATCATCACCAACGATTTCAATCTCAACAAGGTGGCGGAACTGCAGGGCATCAAGATCCTCAACGTCAACGAACTCGCCAACGCCCTGAAACCGGTGGTGCTGCCCGGCGAAACCATGACGGTGAAGATCATCAAAGAAGGCAAGGAGCCCGGACAGGGGGTGGCCTATTTGGATGACGGCACCATGATCATTGTCGATAACGCCCAGAAATTTCAGGGCGCCGTTGTAGATGTGGCGGTGACCAGCGTCCTCCAGACCACGGCGGGGCGCATGATCTTTTCGGAGATGAAGGCCCTGGCCGGGGACAAGAAACCCTTTTCCCTGTCGGTGAAGTCATGATCGTTTCCCAGGCCCGGAGGACCTTGACCTCCGGGCTTTTTTATATCTGAAACATGATGAATTCGTAAAAAGTCGTCAAACATGCGTTCGCTCCCCACGGCGGGGTCTCCGGGCGCATGATGATTTCCGAATTCGGGCATGGGGGGCTTGGGAAGGTGCAGGCCACGGCTATCATCCCCGCCGGCGGGAGCGGCCGGCGCATGGGAGGCACGGAAGCGAAGCAGTACCTGCTGCTTCAGGGGATTCCCCTGCTGGTCCATACCCTCCGGGTGTTTCAGGAGGCGGCGGTGATCGGGGAGATCATCCTCGCCGTACCCGCCGCCGATGTAGATAGAATCCGGAGGGAAATCCTGGACCCCTTCCGATTGACCAAGGTTCGGCACGTAGTGGCGGGCGGCCGGCAAAGGCAGGACTCAGTCCATAACGGCATCGCGGCCTTGGCCGATGATTGCGAGCTGGTCGTCATTCATGATGCCGCCCGACCTTTTGTCACGCCGGACTTGATCGCCCGGGCCGTGGAAGGCGCGGCACAATACGGCGCCGTGGCCGCGGGCATCCCGGCCAGGGATACCATCAAGTATTGCGACGCCGCGGGCCGGGTTGCCCGCACCCTCCCCCGGGAGCGGATCTGGATCGTGCAGACACCCCAGGCCTTCCGCCGGGAGACTATTGTCGCCGCTCACCGGCAGGCCCGCCGGGACAATTTTTCCGGGACCGACGACGCCGCCCTGGTGGAGCGTCTGGGCGTCGCGGTGCGGATGATCGTGGGCGAGTCCGAAAATATAAAGATTACCACCCCCGATGATCTGGTCTGGGCGGAGCATATCTTGTCGGCGCAGCGATGATTCGCTATGATAAGGCTCCCCGCCGCCGCGCTCCGGAGGCGGGGGCCGGCCGGCCGGCATATATCCGCCGGGTTCGGGATAGCCTCCGCCCGTAAGCGATGGGAATGCCGTTGAAGAACCCGAAGGAAAGAGATAATGACAGGTAGCGGTGCAGGGGGAATAAAAACGGCCCGCGTGGGCATCGGTTATGACAGCCACCGCTGGTGCGACGGCCGTCCCCTTGTCCTCGGCGGGGTGGAGATTCCCCATTCTCGGGGACTCTCCGGCCACTCCGACGCCGATGCCTTGATCCATGCCATCTGCGATGCCGTCCTTGGGGCTGTGGGCGCCGGGGATATCGGTGCCCATTTCCCCGACACCGATCCCGCTTACCGGGGGATCTCCAGCCTTGTCCTTCTGGCCCGGGTAAGGGAGATCGCGGCCGCCCGGGGAGGCCGGGTGGTGAACATGGATGCCACGGTGATCATGGAGCGGCCGAAATTGCGCGCCTATATCGGCGGGATGATCGCCAATATTGCCGACGCCCTGGCCATGGATGCCGCCGCGGTGAGCGTCAAGGCCAAGACCAACGAGGGGATGGGTTTCGTAGGCCGGGAGGAAGGGGTCGCCGTTATGGCCGTGGCCCTGGTGGAGACGGCCGGGGCGCTCTGAGGAGGGCGGCAATGGGGAATATTCCCTTCATTTTTGGCGAGTATGACGATATGATCATGTGGATGAAAAAGATAAATTCACCCGAATCAGCCGCGGGTGCCGCTTCATGAAGGATCTCCCCCCCCGCGTCCGCTTCGCCCCTTCCCCCACCGGGGATCTCCATGTGGGCAACGCCCGCACCGCCCTGTTCAACTGGCTTTTCGCCCGCCGTTACGGGGGGGTCCTGGTCCTGCGCATCGAGGATACGGATCAGGTCCGGACCTCCCGGGTGTTCGAGGAGCATCTCCTCGCCGACCTGGCCTGGCTGGGCATCGACTGGGACGAGGGTCCGGGGCGCGGGGGTCCCTGCGGACCCTACCATCAGAGTGAGCGACTGCCTCTTTATCGGGACGGCCTGGAAAGACTCGTCGCCGCCGGTATGGTTTATCCCTGTTTCTGTACCGACGAGGAGCTGGAGGCGGAGCGCCTCAGTCTTCTTTCGCGGAAACTGGCCCCGCGCTATTCGGGAAAGTGCCGGAGGCTCGACGATGATCAACGGCGACGGTTGGCGGAGTCGGGACGGCCGGCGGCCTGGCGTTTCCATGTCCCGCCGGGAAGCATCGCCTTCCGCGACCTGATCCGGGGGGAGATGCGCTTTGCCGGCGAGGCCCTGGGGGATTTCATCATCGTCCGTTCCAACGGCATCCCCGCCTATAATTTCGCCGTCGTGGTCGATGATCACCTGATGGGGATTACCCACGTGATCCGGGGTGAGGACCACCTTTCCAACACGGCCCTGCAGCTCCTTCTCTACCGGGCGCTGGGTTTCGAGCCGCCGCGATTCGCCCATCACGCCCTGATTCTTGGGCGGGACCGGGCCAAGCTCGGGAAGCGCCACGGCGCCACCGCCGTCCGGGAATTCCGGGAACAGGGGGTGCTGCCGGAGGCCCTGGTGAATTATCTGGCCCTCCTGGGGTCCTCCTTCGAGGCGGGGCGGGAGTTTAGCCGGGTGGAGGAGACCATCGCCTCCTTTTCCCTGGACCGGGCCGGCAAGAGCGGCGCCGTCTTCGATGAGGACAAGCTGTGGTGGCTCAACAGCCTGTATATCAGGCAGGAAGCCCCGGAGATTCTCGCTCGGCGCCTGCGACCCTTCGTCGCGGCGGCGGGTTACGGGGAGATTGGCACCTCTCGCCTCCACGGGATCATCGCAGCGGTCCGGGACAACCTCCATGACCTGACGGAAATAGGAGATTATTTGCGAATCTTCGACGACGACGCCTACGATTTATCCCCGGAGGCCCGGGCGATCATTGCCGATCCGGAGGCCCGGGAGGTGATCGCGTCCCTCCTTGACCTCCTTGACGGTCCCGTTGCCGACGTTCAGGGCGTTCAGGGCGATGGGGGCCCGGAGGCCCAAAGCCGCAACGCTGCGGCGTCCGCAACCGGTGCCGGGGAAGACGCCGGGATCGCCGGAGCCAACGATGAGGTGACGCCAAGCCTTTATCGAACCGTTATCGAGCTCCTGGCCGAGCGCACGGGCCGGCGGGGGAAAAAACTGTTCCTGCCCCTCCGCGCCGCCCTCACGGGCCGGACCAGAGGGCCGGAACTGGATCGCTGTTTCTCCGTCCTGGGCCGGGCATCGCTACGCCGCCGCCTGGAAAGGGCCCTGGCGGTCTGATCCGGGGGGGCCGGTATTGGCCCGTTTCGGGTGCCGGGCGGGTAAATCAGGCCGGGACGGGAGCGGTTTACAGCTCCGGCGCCGGCTTTGTCCGGGCCACGGAGGACAGGAGTGGCACCAATAAATCCGGGCCGTTATAAGACAGAATGAAACTTAGGATTATTGAAGAATCGGTGCTGTTTGTCAGCATCCTGAAATGGATTGTGCTTGCGGCCGGTATCGGATTTGTCGTCGGCGTCTCCACCACGGTGTTTCTCAAAATCCTAGCGGCCGCCATAGCCTTCGCCCAGGATTTCCCGCGTTATTACCTTGCCCTGCCCCTGGGACTCTTCGCCAGTGTCCTGATCATCAAGTACATGGCCCGGGAAGCCCAGGGCTACGGCACGGAAAAGGTGATCGAGGCGGTCCACAAAAACGGCGGGGCCATGCGGGCCGTGGTCATTCCCGCGAAGCTCTGCGCCACGGTAGTGACCATCGCCGCCGGTGGTTCCGCCGGACAGGTGGGACCCTGCGCCCAGATCGGCGGCGGGCTGGCCGCCGCCTTTGCCAATGCCTTTCGCCTGGATGCCAATGACCGGAAAAAACTCGTGATCTGCGGCATCAGCGCCGGTTTTGCCGCCGTCCTCGGGGCGCCGGTAGCCGGCGCCGTCTTCGGATTGGAGGTCCTCTTCGTCGGGTCGCTTCTCTATGAAGTCCTCCTTCCCTCCTTCATCGCCGGGATCATCTCCTATCACACCGCCGCCGTCCTGGGGATCGATTATTTCCACTATCCCGTCCATTTACAGCCGGTTTTCACCGAGGTTTTCTTCCTCGAGATCATCGGCGCCGGCATCTTTTTCGGCCTCTGCGCCATCCTGGCCATCGAGTCCCTGCGGCTGACGCGAAGTCTCTTCGACAAGATTCCCGTCTGGCCGCCTCTCAAGGGGATTATCGGCGGGATTTTTCTCATCGTGCTCGCCTTCCTGACGTCCTTCCGCTACCTCGGCCTGGGTATGGAAATCATCGCCGACTCCCTCCAGGGGGTAAAGGTGGCGGCCTCCGCCTTCGTCATGAAAATCCTGTTTACCGCCGTGACCTTCGCCTCCGGGGGGAGCGGCGGGATCATCGCCCCCCTGATGGTCATCGGCGCCGCCGCCGGGGCCTTCTTCGCTGCTATGACGGGCCTTGATGCGGCCACCTTTGCCGCGGTGGGACTGGTGAGCGTTTTGGCTGGGGCGGCGAACACCCCCATCGCCAACGCGAGAACCTTCACCAGGGTTCGGTTCCGGGTTCGTTTGAGTGTTTTCATCTCACTGTCCTCCGAAGAAGGGATTGATTCCCATCGGCACATCCGGCGCGGC
>Ga0209200_1005064_pt1 | contig 10342 bp, 7 predicted proteins | sample AD_UKC033_MetaG_FD_184406 | JGI IMG/M metagenome (GOLD analysis project Ga0209200, IMG submission 184406) | Active sludge microbial communities of municipal wastewater-treating anaerobic digesters from USA - AD_UKC033_MetaG (SPAdes) (version 2) | ecosystem: Engineered > Bioreactor > Anaerobic >...
GCCGGTCGACCGGTTAACGATGCTGAACGCAACTCGCTGGCAGCCGCCTGTGGCTGCTTTTTGAGAGGTTAACATGAAGTATCAGTTCGATCTGCTGCCAAAAGAATACAAGAGTCTGCCCCGCGATAACCTGGGCATAGCACTTGCATTTCTCACCATTCTGGTTTCGATCTCGGCGATCGGCAGTATGTCTATCAAAAACCACAGCGAGCTTTCCGGGGTGCAGTCACAGGTAGACTCGGTCGAAGCTCAGGTTCGCGATATCGTTACAAAAACCGGTGCATTGCAGCCGCCGGTGAATGAAATCACTTCGCTGAAAAACAGCATCAACTTCATCAACCAGAATCTCGACACTCCTGGCAGCAGCCTGGTCGATTTTCTGGCGACGCTTGAAGCGTCGGTCCCGGAGCGGGTGGTCATCACCGACATCAATCCCAAAAATTTCACGAATATCAAACAGAGTTTTACGTTGAGCGGTGAAGCAGCCACGATATTCGATGTACTCGAGTTTGCCAAACGCCTCGAACAGAGTGGCAAATTCAGCGCCATGCTCAAGACGACTGCCAATGCAGCACAGGATGAAGGTTCGGTTCAAAAATTCACTCTTGATTTCACCTATCGTGCTACCAGATGATTTCAGACATAAGGAAATGACGTGAAGACCAGACTACGCTCGATAATCGAAAGAGTTGTAACCTACGGCCTGATCGCAGTAGCGATCGGCGGGCTGGTATATTTTCTCGGCTCGGTGAATCGCCAGCAACGCCAGTCTATCGCCAACAAAAATCAGGAACTGGTCGAACTCAACAAAAAACTTGAAGAATCACAGGCCGAATTTGCCAAACGCCGGCAGCAGGTCGCCGATATAACCACCCAGCTGCGCGACAAGCGCCAGGAAGTGAAGGATAAATTCGAAAAGCTGCTTGAGAGCGCCGCCAACTACACCATGTTCATCGAACAGGTGCAACGCAAGGCCCGGGCACTCGACATTCACATTCAGGATTCGACCTACAAACCACCGGCACCCGTTGCCGGAGCAGGTTCGAGTTATCTCGAGTTCAAGTTTGACCTGAGAATTCATGGTGCTTACAACCGGCTCAAACAGTTTTTGTGGGAAATCGAAAACTCGCTTGGCCGGCTGGTCAAAATTTCGCAGATCGAAATAATTCCGCCTCTCAGCGACCCGCAGGGCAACATGTCGATGAAACTCACACTTTCGACATTTTTCCTGCCCTGACTGTCTCGACAAGGACTACTCATGACCCAGAATGAATTTCTCGATTACTGCAAAAAGAACAAGACGGTAGCCTTTGGGGTGCCTCTTATCGTGTTCGTTCTGCTGCTCGACAACCTGGTTCTTAAGCCGAACCGGCAAAAAAAGGCCGATGAAGCACGTGGGGTCACCACCCAGTCGGCACCGGCAACTTCGGCGGCAGACTCACAGGCAGCTGCACCGGCAGCAAAAGCTCCTCTGGCGCCACCCAAGCCACTTGAAGCGGTTTCTTACCCGCCTCTTTCAGATCGTGTAGACAGCCGCTTCGCTGCTGTTCAGCATTATCCCTACGAGCAGGGCCGCAATGTTTTCGTAAAAAAGGCCGAATATGTTCAGGTCATCGCCCCGGTCACTGAAGAACAGCAAGAAACTTTTGAACGCCCCGACATAACATATCATGGCTTCTTCACTGTCGGAAACGACCGCATCGCCATTCTTCGCTTTGCCGACGAACTGCTGCTGACCAAAGTCGGCGGCGCACTCAAGCGCTCACCTTTCTTTCTCAGGTCTGTTCTGCCTGAAAAGATCATAATTTCTGATGCGACCGAATCGATCAGGGAGTTCGAAGTATCGCTCTCTGAAAAACCCAAGGAATAGCCGCAATGGATCATGCAACTCTTAAGAAGCTGTTTCAGGATCGTGACAAGAGTGTCAGGCTCTTTTGCCTGAAATGCATGCTTCGCGATCGACTTGAAGGTGTCGATGAATTCATTCTCGAAGGTCTTCGCGACGGGCGCCCCGAAGTCGTTGCCGCCTCGATGAAGGCATCGCGCCTGACCAGCAACCCCGAAGTTTTCGGCATGATCATCACCTATCTTGAATCGCCAAACACCATTCTGCGCAGCGAAGCGCTGCACGCCATGCATGGCCGCAGCCAGCAGGCGATTAAAGCGGCGGTCTGCGATTTTCTCAAAAACGAAGATGATCCCTCTCTGGTTGCAACCGGAATCAAGGTGATCGGTTCGTTCCGTTCTGCTGAATTCGTGCCGTTGCTGCGCGCTTTTCTCAACTACGCTGATGAGCGGGTCAGGGCTAATGCGGTAGAAGCGCTCGGCGATATCGACAATCCGGAAACCGTAGAAATTTTGAAAGTTCTGGTATCTGACCGCAATAACCGTGTACGTGCCAATGCGATCAAAGCGCTCTGGCAGAGAGGGATCAGATTTGGTCTGAACACGCTGCCCGAAGAACTGCGTTCGCCGAACACCCGAAAGCGGGCTTCAGTTGCCTATATTCTTGGTGAAATAGAAGAAGATCGTTCACTCGACCTTCTGGTCGGGCTGCTCAATGATATTTCGCCGACTGTCCGTAATCGCGCAGTTCTCAGTATCGGCAAAATCGGTTCTTCGCGTGTAATCAGTCAGCTGGTCGATGCCTACATGCACGAAGACGAAAGCCATATCCGCGACGCCATAGTAAAAACAGCGTTACAGTTGAACCAGGATCTGGCATTAGCACGCCTTACCGAAAAGTTCAGCCGCGAAGAAAATGCCCGCATGCGTGCAATGCTGATCAAGAGTCTTGGTCGCGCAGAAGACCACAAAGCCGTGGTGCTGCTGACCAAAGCACTGCGTGACAATGATGCCAGAGTCCGGGCCAACGCGGTTGAATCTCTGGGTCAGTTACAGGATCAGCAGTATACCGATCTTCTCTTTCCGATGCTTAACGATTCGAACAACCGTGTGCGCAGCAATGCCGCCATGGCACTCTGGAAACTGGGTGGCACCGGCGCGGTGCTGACTCTCAAGCAGATGTTGCGCTCTTCCCACAAGCAGATGCGTTCTTCAGCGGCATGGGCGCTCGGAGAAATAGGAGCACTGCAGTTCAGCGACCTTTTACAGGATCTTACCAGCGACACCGACCCGGATGTTAGAAGATGTGCACTAAAAGCACTGGCAAAACTTTCAAAAATAACTTAAACTGACAAGCGGTCATACTCGAAGGAAAAGAGGAAGTCATGAACCGCTCGCAAATCAAAACCGTTTTTCTGCTCACACTGCTGACAATGCTGGTGAGCTTTTCTGTTTTTGCAGTATCAGATGAAGCTCGCGAACTCAATCGCAAGGGCGAACTGGCCATCAACAGCGGCCATCATCAGGAAGCTGTTCAGCTTTTGAAACAGGCGATGCAGCTTGAGCCGGAATGGGCCGCACCGTATTTCAATGCCGCCAAGCTCATGCGACTGCGCAACAACCGCGAAGAGATGACGAAAGCAACGCGCAAAGCCGTTGCACTCGAACCTGAAAATGCAACTTATGTCGAAGCCTATGTGAGAATTCTCAAGGAAGACCTGCAGGCCGCGGAAAAAGCCGGGGCGCAGGCAGACATCAAGCGTCTGCGCGAAGAAACCATGCGGGTAGACCCGGGTAATCTCGAGGTTGGCCTGAAAATTCTCGACGATCTCGTCAAGGAAGGCAACCACGAGAAAGCTGCCGACATGGCAGAGGGACTGCTTGAAAAAAATGCAGCTCAGCGCACCAATTACGCGTCAGAGCAGATGGGCGACCTCTTTTATATTCTCGGCAACATAGCTCTGCAGCGCAACAACCTCACCGAGGCACGAAGTCACGCTGATAACGCCTCAAAGTATTCGATGGCAAAACCAGACAGCGCAAAGCAGCTGATCGCCAAGATTCGCGAGCAGCAGGAATCTGCTGTATCACTGCTGCTGACCCAGGCCAAAGAACAGGCTGATTCAGGCAACACCGAAGGCGCCATTGCTACTCTCAAGCGTGCTGACGAGATCATTCCGAATCATGAACTGGTACAGCAGGAAATGACCAGACTGACCAGTTCCCGCGATGCCAAAGCAGCTATGGTCGAAGCCCGGCAGCTCGTCAAAAACGGCAGCTGGCTGGAGGCACGCGACATGCTTGAATTCGTGGTATCAGTCGAGCCAACCAACAGCGAAGCCGAGAACTTGCTGAAACAGGCTGTAGAAAAAGAAACCACCCTGATGAAAACCCTGGGCCGCGCCAGTCGCCTGCCCCGATATTCAGAAGATCGAGCCGGGCTGGTCGAAGGCTACCTGCGCCGTGGCAAGCAGTTTCTCGACGCCGGCAACCAGAAAGATGCCATGATATCGTTCAATCGCGGCATGGCAATACTTGAGCTCGACTCGGGGCTCAAACGTTTTGTTCCGCAGTTCCAGACCGAGATGAGCAAAATCAAAGCTGAAGATGACAAAAAAGAACTCTGGCAAAAGGGCGTTGAAGCCAGAAATGCTTACGAATACGAAGATGCTCTCAAATATCTCAGCCAGTTGCCACGCAACTACGACACACAGCTGCCCAGCCTGCTCGCCGAATCATACTGGAAAACCGGAAACGAAGAGAAAGCACTTGAACTGGCGCGTTACCAGCTGACAATTCAGCCGGAAAATAACCGCGCTAAATTCATCATCGGATCGATCAGCCTCGAAAATGGCGACAAGGAAGCGGCATTCAATTATTTTACCGAAATTTACAACTCTGACCCGGAATACCCTGAACTTAAAGACAAACTGCTGCAGTCAAGCGCCGCCAAGTGGAAAACCTTTTTTCCGATCATCATACTGCTGCTCATGGCCTGGATTGCCTATGCTCTCTACAAATACCTGCCCGAATACAACAAGAACTCATCGCTGCGCAAGGCGCAGAGCTTTCTCAAGAAAGAAATGCACGATGAGTGCATCAATGAACTGGTCAAGATCAAGAGATTGCCGAACCTGACACAATTCGACGGGGCTCTGATATCGCGCATTCTCGCGCAGGCATATCTGAAAAAAGGTATTTATGACCGGGCCATCGGCGAATGTAAGCACCTCATCTCGATCAGCCCGAAGGACGAAGAAGCGCATACCTGGCTGGGTTACGCATATCTCGGCCGGCGCATGCTCTCACCTGAAAGCCTGCCGGAACTGCTGAACCTCTACCAGAAGGACCAGCGCAACATCGCCCTGGTGTCACTGCTCGGCTCGCATTACACCCAATCGAAGAACCTTTCCGATGACGGTATCAAGATTCTCGAACAGTGGCTCAACCTCGACCCCAATAACCCGGAAGTGCTGAAACCACTTGGCCGCTACTATCTCAAAAAGGGCCGCAGCGATGACAAAGCCATGAAAGTGTTCCAGAAAATGATGGAGTTCGGTTCTCCGGAAGCCGAATTTCTGCTCGGCGTTGCCAAAATACACCTCAAACTCAGGCAGTTCGAAAGCTGTCTGCAGCTTTGTGAACAGGTCATCAACAACGATGTCAACAACGAACTGGTTCACTCTGTGTTGCGCGAAGCCTATCACAAACAGAACCGACTCAGTGAACTGCTCGATATCTATGGCAATTTCCTGCAGAACAACCCCTACAATGTCGCTTTCCAGAACGGCCTGAAAGATGCCCAGAAACTTGCCGGCCAGGAAGCGGCAAGACGCGGCCAGAATCCGAATCCAATGCCCGATGAACCGGCAGCAGCGGCTCCAGATCAGGTAATCTGCCCGAACTGTCAGCATGTGAATTCATCACAGGAATACTGCTGCCAGAGTTGCGGCCACAATCTTGCCTGAGGAAACCAGCCCTGAATCAGATCCCCATTAAGAAATCAGCAGACAGAACCATGGCCTTGATGGTTCTCAGCCTGCTGTCAATTGCATGCCTGCTGCTGCCGGCAATAGCAAAAGCGGCAGAAGAAGACTATGCAACTCTGCGCAAGTTTCTCAGCGCCAGAATGTATGGCGAGGCTTATCTTGAGCTGATTCGCCTGGAAATGTCCAAAGACGAATTCGACCCAAAGCTCGAGAAGCTGCGCAAGGATCTGCTCGAACGCACGCGCGAGCGAATGACCAGACAAAGTCGCGTAAGCCCCGATGACCCAACGATTTTTATCATTCTTGCCGATGTCAGTTTTCATGAGGGAAAACTGGAAGAAGCTTCGATGCACGCAACCCGGGCACTGCAGAACAAGGGCGGCCCGACAGCAAACTATGTTTTTTCCAAGATACTCTTTCGACGCGGTAATCTGGCACAGGCTTTCGACCAGATGGCCAGCGTTCTTGAACAAATGCCAGATTCGCCGGTGGTGTTCGAAGACTTTCAGTTCCTCTATTCCTGCAAAACCTACGGAATAGCTACAGCAAGAAAGCTCAGCAAAAACTCAAACTTCATCAAACGCGCCACACCTGTTTCAGGCGATGCCGGCCTGCCTAAAATACCTGAAAGTCCCTTCGAAAACGACCCGACCGCAGTATCGACCGCCATGCTGGCCCAAACTACGACTGAACCAGACACCACCACCGCAGCTGATTATGCCACACCTGATGACACGTCAGATCAGGACCCATTGCCCGATGAAACCGGAGAAGACAACGTTGAAGAAGGTGAAGAACCGGGTGAGGGTGATGATGAAGGCTTTGACGAAACCGATGAAGGCGGAGAGAATCCCGATATTCCTGACCGACCGCTGCCAGACCGACCGACACCTGAACCGCCACAGGTAACGATTGCTGAGCCAGAGCGCGATCCAGAGCTCGAAAAAATGCAGAAAGCCGAATACTGGATCAAACAGGCCGAAGCTCAATATCAGAACCGAAATTATGACGATGCCAAAAACAATCTCGAACGAGCAGTAGAGCTTTATCCAGAAGTTCAGGGCAGAGGCGAAATAAAAGAACGGCTCGACAAAAAGTTCGATCTTTTCAAGCGCTATCGCGAAGCAAAAGACCTGTTCGAGCTCGAAAAATACGAGCAGGCGCTCCCGACCATGATCGAGGCATGGAAAGAGGAGCCTGACCGCTTCAAAGAAGCTCCTTTCTACATTGGCAAATGCTATATTCTCAAGCCCGATCCTGATCTTGACAAAGCTTTGCAGAATTTCGATACCGTTTTGAAAAACCAGGATCTCGAACCTCTGTTCAGACGCGACATTGAATGGACTCGCATGGAACTGCTCTACGCGCTGGAAAAGTACGAGCAGGCAGACGCCATCTTTCAGGACTTCCGCAAAAAAGAAGAAGCTTTTGCCAAGAATCAGCCAAATTTCACCAATCTGCGTATCGGAATTTTCTATCACCTCAACAATTTCTGGATACACATCGGACTCGGAGTCTTCGCACTGCTGTTTTTCATTGTTTTCATGCTGCAGCTTGTTCCAGCCATCACTCTTTCGCTTTCAGATCCTCTCAAAAGCGCAAAATACGCTTTTGAAAAAAAGAAATTCGACAAGGTTGTCAATATCATTGAAAAAGCTCTGCTTAAAAAGCAGCCGGTGCAGATTGAACGCGAGCTGCTCGAACTTCTTGTCAAAACGCATTTCGAGCTTAAAAACTATGTGCGCTGCCAGGAAAACGCCCGACTGCTTCTCGAAAAATTTCCGACCAACAATGTCGCCTGGGGCTATCTGGCCAAAGCGTCGATGGCCTGTAACGACACATCGAGCGAAGCAATCGCCATGTATGAGGCCATTTACAAAGACAACCCGGCCAAGACCGAGTATCTGCCGGTTCTTGCCAGGCATTATGCCGAAACCCGCACATACACAGTCGAAGCGATGGGAATTCTATCGACCTGCTATCAGAGTGGCATTCGCGAACCAGCAATAGTGCTGGCTCTCGCCTATGGCTACGTTCAGAATCGCTCGATGGGCAATGAGGTCGTCATTATTCTTGAAGAAGCGCTTAAAATCAAAGATGTCGTCGAGTTCCGCGAACTGCTGGCGCGCAATTATTCAAAGGCCAGCCGGTTCTCTGATGCCGCACGCGAATGCATCAAAGTGCTTAACGAAAATATCAACAACATGGGCATTCATGTGGTCTACACCTCGTCGATGAAAAAACTGAAAATGCTCGACGAAGCAATTGCACAGTATCAGGACTTCATGCAGCGTTTCCCGGGCAATGAACAACTCGGTGAAATTCTGGCCGGCCTGAAAAAGGACGCAGCAGAATACAGCGGCGACAGCTCAGAATTTATACCTGAAATCCCTGATGAACTGCCGATGCCTGACCTGCCGGATACTGATGCAGCAGGAAATCTTGCCGCTGCTGACATCGACATCGAGAACTTCGTCGAGCCGCCGCCGGAGGGGTTCGAGACTGACGATTCAACCAACATCCCGATCCCCGACTTCCTCAAGGACACCCTTCAGCCAGAACCGGTCAGTCAACCAGCATCGACTGCTGCCAGAACAGATGCAAAAATATCGCAAAAGCCTGCCGAACTTCCGACGCTCAACCCGTTTGGCGAAGAAGACTCTTTTCTCGACGACCTCGCCGGCGATCTGCCGGAAGAACTCGGAGGTGTCTCGGTACAGGAAAATGTCGACCGTTTTGCAGCCCGCAACATGATCAGCGAAGAAGAGCTGCTGGCAAAGCAGGAGCCTCGACCGGTGGTAGAAACCGCTGCGTCTCAACCAGCTGCACCGCCACCGATGCAGACCCCGGCAACGACTCAGACTCAAACTCCAACGGCAGCACGTCCAGCCGGAAAAGCAGCACCTGCTTCCCAGCAGAATCTTTCCCTCGCCCGCGAAAAGGCACAGCGCGGCAAATGGGACGAAGTAATCGAAATTCTCAGCCCAGACTTCGCTTCGAGCCGCGACAAAGATTCTGGGGTTCTGCTGGCCAGCGCCATGCTCCAGAAAAACAGCCCGGTTATGGCCATGGAGATACTTGAAACGCTTGATTTTGACCCCGAAATCATGACCGAGAACATCAAAAGTGTTCTCTACCGAACCGGCGTAGCTCTTGAAGAGGCAAAAAAATATCAGGAAGCCCTCAAGATGTATGACATGATCTGCAACGTCGACATCAACTACAAAGACACATTCGACCGCTCAGACCGCATCTACAGCCGAAAACAAGACTGATAACGGCGGCGGCTAAAATTTGCCCATGAGCATTTCGCACTGCAGAGCGAGGCCTTCGATTCTGACCCCGGTTGCACCGGCAAAGGTGTAACCGACGCCAAACTCAAGTACAATATGGCGGGTCATCGGCAGCACACCCAGTATCATCGGCTCGAAATAACTGAATGAACCCTTTGTTCTTACCAGGCCACCGACACTGGTCTGCAGCTTGTAATGGCCGCCCCCGAGCGTGGCCCGCCACTTTACCCGGGCATCTTCCCGAAACGAGTCTTCCAGCGTCAGGCCGGCCATATCGAGACTGAACTTGAGCGCCCGGCCATTGAGAGTGCCGGCAGCATAAATCAGACCGAGTTCCGGATCGCGCAGACGGCCGCCAAACAGGCGAACACCCCATAGCGTCATGTCACCGCCGAAGTTATCCTGTGCCCGCACAGTCTTGTATTTTACCAGCGGACCGATGCCGCCGGTAAAATCCATGCCCTGCGGGCGTTTTTCCATGAGCAGGGTCGGGCCGGTGGCTGCCGAACAGCTGACTGCAAGCAGTAAAATTGTGACAAGAAACAATGAAGTTTTGTTGTTCATAACTGAGCCTATCGGCAGATCAGCAAGGTTTCTTCACATTACAACTACCACGCTGCACACTGTTTATATTTGCAGACATAAAGACATAATACTGATTTAACCGTACACCCCTCGCTTTTCTTGGCAGTACTCTTGAAAAAGGTTGATTTGCCGGGTCAGTTATCGTTATTATAATAGTTTCTGAAACATTTGCGCCGGACACATAATTCAAGTCACAATCACTATCAGGCAGGAGGATGTAAATGAGCAACGACGTCGGCCCAACCCCGCTGGGCAAGTTCGTGATGTTTCTGTTCGTAATCGGCTGCATTTTTGCGGCAGCCGTATCATTTTCACCAGAGCTCAAGAACAGAATATTCGGCGGTTCTTCAGTGACTCCGACAGGCGATCAGGATTCGGTTTCCAAATCCGGAAACACTCAGCAGCCAACCACCGGAGGTGGCAAAGTATCGGTCGAAGCGCCTGATGCTGCCGGAGTTACCACAGTTCAGGAATACAACTACGTGCCGCGTGAAGCACTGCCCCCAGTCAGCGGCGTTTCCGCATACAAGTGGGATGAAAACGAAAAGATCGTCGTTTTTCCGATTAACGTCTGGTTCGGCTGGTTACCGATCATCGCCGCCAACAACGGTTTTGCCCCAAGTGAAAACA
>Ga0209200_1005065_pt1 | contig 10342 bp, 8 predicted proteins | sample AD_UKC033_MetaG_FD_184406 | JGI IMG/M metagenome (GOLD analysis project Ga0209200, IMG submission 184406) | Active sludge microbial communities of municipal wastewater-treating anaerobic digesters from USA - AD_UKC033_MetaG (SPAdes) (version 2) | ecosystem: Engineered > Bioreactor > Anaerobic >...
GCTCGACGACTGGGACATCACCCACCTGCGCGGTGACATGCCGCCCGAGGTGTGGGACTTCCTGAAGACCCAGGGCTTCTTCGCGATGATCATCCCGAAGAAGTACGGTGGCCTCGAGTTCTCGGCCTATGCGCACTCCTGCGTGCTCACCAAGCTGGCGAGCCGCAGCGCCACGGCGTCCTCGACCGTCGCGGTGCCGAACTCGCTCGGACCGGCCGAGCTGCTCAATCACTACGGCACCGAGGAACAGAAGGATTACTACCTGCCGCGGCTCGCGCGCGGCGAGGAAGTGCCGTGCTTCGCGCTCACCGGTCCGCGCGTCGGCTCCGACGCCGCCGCGCTGCCCGACACCGGCATCGTGTGCCGCGGCATGTGGCAGGGCAGGGAGATCATCGGGCTCAGGCTCAATTTCTCGAAGCGCTACATTACGCTCGCGCCAATCGCGACCGTGATCGGCCTCGCGTTTCGCATGTTCGATCCCGACAAGCTGATCGGCGACGTCGAGGACATCGGCATCAGCTGCGCGCTCATTCCGCGCGATACGCCGGGCCTGACGATCGGGCGGCGTCACCTGCCGCTGAACATTCCCTTCCAGAACGGCCCGATCGAGGGCCGCGACATCTTCGTCCCGCTCGACGTGCTGATCGGCGGCACCCGAATGGCGGGCCAGGGCTGGCGCATGCTGATCGAGCAGCTGTCGGTGGGCCGCTGCATCTCGCTGCCGGCGAATGCGACCGGCGGCGCCAAGGCCGCGGTGTTCGCGACCGGCGCCTACGCCCGCATCCGCCGCCAGTTCAACATGCCGGTCGGCAAGTTCGAAGGTGTCGAGTCGGTGATCGCGCGCATGGTCGGCCACACCTACATCATCGACGCGGCGCGCTCGGTGACCACCGGTGCGATCGACGGCGGCGAGAAGCCGGCGGTGCCCGCGGCGATACTGAAATACCACGCAACCGAACTCGCCCGGAAAATCGGCGACGACGCGATGGACGTGCACGGCGGCAAGGGCATCATGCTCGGGCCCAACAACTACCTCGGGCGCGGCTACCAGGCGATCCCGATCGCGATCACGGTCGAGGGCGCGAACATCCTGACCCGCAACCTGATCATCTTCGGCCAGGGTGCGATCCGCTGCCACCCGTTCGTGATGCGCGAGATGAACGCGGCGCACAACCCCGACCGCAAGGCCGGCGTCGACGAGTTCGACCGCGCGCTGTTCGGCCATATGGGATTCGCGATCTCGAACGCGGTGCGCTCGCTCGTCATGGCGCTCACCTTCGCGCGCTTCGCGCGCGTGCCGGCGCAGGGCCCCACCGCGCGCTACTACCAGCACATCGTGCGCTTCAGCGCCTCGTTCGCTTTCGCGGTCGATGTCGCGATGCTGACCCTCGGCGGCTATCTGAAGAAGAAGGAGAGCCTCTCGGCGCGGCTCGGCGATGTGCTCTCGAGCATGTATCTCGCCTCGATGGTGCTGAAGCACCACGAAAACCAGGGCAAGCCGGAGGCGGACCTGCCGATCGTCGAGTGGGCCTGCCGCAGCCTGATGTACACCGCGCAGGAGCAGCTGCACAGCTTCCTGCGCAATTTCCCGAACCGCTTCCTCGCCGGCTGCATGCGCCTGCTCATCTTCCCGCGCGGCCTCACCTACTTCGCGCCCGGCGACCGGCTGGGGCGCAAGCTCGCGGAGCTCGTCACCCAGCCCAGCGAATCGCGTGACCGGCTGTGCCAGCTCGTCTACCGCACGCTCGAACCCGGCAATGCGCTGGGCCTGCTGCAGGAAGCGCTGGTGCTCGCGCAGACCGCCGAGCCGATCGAGAAGCGCTTGCGCGTCGAGGGCGTGAAGACGGGCCGGGTCACCGCGCTCGACCTGCCGGGACAAATCCGGCAAGGTCTCGAACTCGGCATCCTCTCGGAAACGGAGGCGGCGTTGCTGCGCGACTACGATCGCAAGGTCATGCACCTCGTCAACGTGGACGACTTCGAGTCGCACGAACTCGGCACCCGGGCACAGCCTGGCTCGGCCGACACCCGCGATGCCGGCCTGGCGGGCGCCGCACGCGCGTGAGTGCCGAGGTCGAAGGGGGCGAGGACGATGCCATCACGGGGGACGTGGTCGCAGTCGCGGTTCCTGTCGCGGTTCCTGTCGCGACCCCGGAGCCCGCCACGGCGCTGGTCAGCGACCACGATGGCGACGGTGGTGGCGATCTGGCGCCGCTCGTCGAGGCGCCGCACTGCCTCAACTGCGACGCGCCGCTCGCCGGCAGGTACTGCGCCGCCTGCGGGCAGCGCGACGATCCCCATGCCCACCGCCTCGGCCATTTCGTGCGCGAGGCCTTCGAGGGGCTCACGCACGCCGACTCGCGACTCTGGCGAACGCTCTGGGCGCTGCTCGCGCGCCCCGGTTTCCTGACCCGCGAGTTTTTCGCTGGCCGCCGCCAGCGCTACCTGCCGCCGTTTCGCCTCTACATCGTCGTCAGCCTGCTCTTCTTCATCGCTCTGACACTGCTGCCCGAGACGCCGCCGATCCTCAGCTTCAGCGATGTCGCGCCGACGCGCCCGCAGGTCGCCGCGCAGGCCGGGCAGATCGCGGACCTCGCTGAGCAGATCGCCGCCGAGAAGGACCCGGAGCGCAGGAGCGCGCTGATCATCGGTCAGCAGGCGCTCGCGGCGAAGGACGCGCGGGAGGCGGCGGAGCGCATACCCGAGGCGGTCCCGGATCCGGCACCCGCGACGGACGGCGGCGAGGCCGCGCCCCCACCCGGCCGCGCCGAGAAGATCTGCGACAGTCTCAATTACGCCGGCCCGTTCCGCAGCTGGGTCGCACCGCGCATGAGGCTCGGATGTATAAAGGCGGTGGAGGACGAAGGCTCGCTCGGGCGCGCATTCCTGCACAACATCCCGCGGGCGATGTTCGTCTTCCTGCCGCTGATCGCGGCCTTCATGCTGCTCATCTACTGGCGGCCGCGCCGCTACTACGTCGAGCACCTGCTTTTCTATATCCACAACCACGCGATGATCTTCCTGCTCGGCACGCTACTCATCCCGGTGTTCCTGCTGCTTCGCGGCACGGTCGGCGTAGCGATACTCGGCTGGGCTGTCTTCCTGTGGGTCGTCTGGTACCTCTATCGCGCGATGCGCGTGTACTACGCCCAGGGCCGCGGCCGCACGCTTCTGAAGTACCTCTTCATGGGCAACGTGTACCTGGTCGCCAGCATCACCACGCTGGTGCTGACCGCGCTCGTCAGCGTCGTGACCCTCTGATGGGCTCCGGGCGCGAGCGCGCCATCCTGCACGTCGACATGGACGCGTTCTACGCGTCGATCGAGGAACGCGACGAGCCCGCACTGCGCGGCAAGCCGGTGATCGTCGGCGGCACCAGCGGCCGCGGCGTCGTCGCGGCGGCGAACTACGTGGTGCGCCGCTTCGGCGTGCACTCGGCGATGCCGATGGGCCGCGCGCTGCAGCTGTGCCCGCAGGCCATCTGCATCGCGCCGCGCATGTCGCACTATCAGGCCGTATCCCGCGAAGTGTTCGCGGTGTTCCACGAAATCACGCCGCTGGTCGAGGGCCTCTCACTCGACGAAGCCTTCCTCGACGTGACCGCGAGCCGCGCCCTGCACGGCGATGAGGTGGCGATCGCGCGCACCATCAAGGCGCGGATCCTCGAGCGCACGCAGCTCAAGGCCTCGGTGGGCGTGGCGCCGAACAAGCTGGTCGCGAAGATCGCTTCCGACCTCGAGAAGCCCGACTCGCTGACCGTGATCACCGCCGCGGAGCTTCCGGGGCGGCTGGATGCGCTCCCCATCCGTCGCCTGCCCGGACTCGGTCGCAAGAAGGGTGACGAGGTGGAGCGCGCCGGGATCGGGACCCTGGGGGAGCTGCGGCGCGCACCCGATGCCGTGCTGTGGCCCCTGTTCGGCCGCGACACGCGCCGCATGCGCGAGCGTGCAGGCGGCATCGACGATCGCCCGGTCGTGCCCGATCGCGAGGATCTGTCGATCAGCGCCGAGGAAACCTTCGACACCGACCTCGCGGATCCGGCGCGCCTCGAGGCGGAGCTGCTTGCACTCGCCGATCGCGCGAGCGCGCGGCTGCGCAGGAAGGAACTCGCCGCCGGCTGTGTGGCGGTGAAAGTGCGCCGCGCGGATTTCGCGACGTTCACGCGCCAGCAGCAGCTCGAGCCGCCCACGCAGGACAGCCGCGTGATCGGCCGCGCGGCCTGTGACCTGCTGCGCAAGTGGCGCGCGGAGCATCCGCGCGCGCGCGTGCGCCTGCTCGGCGTCGGCGTCACCGGGCTGGCGCCGGCGACGCAGCTCGATCTGTTCGCGGCAGGCAGCGTTCCGCAGCCGCCACCGCTCGATTCCGCGCTGGATGCCATACGGGAGCGCTTCGGCAGCAGCGTGCTGACGCGGGCGAGTGGCTTGCCGCCGGGGAAGAGGAAGGACGCGCCGCGCTAGCGCGCACGCGGCGCGAACACCCGCGCCAGTTGCTCACGCAACCAGCGATTGGCGGGGTCGCGGTCCGCCTCGGCGTGCCAGTAGAGGTAGGCATCGAGGGGCGCCATGTCGAACGGCAGCGGCAGGACCTGGTTCGGCAGCTTCTTGTTCACGATGCGCGCGTACTGCTCGGGCATCGTGAGCAGCAGATCGGTCATCGCGGCCACCCGGCAGGCCGCGAAGTAATGCTGGCAGCGCAGGCGCATGCGCCGGCGCAGGCCGAGGCGCGCGAGTTCCTGGTCCAACGGGCCCTCGCCGCTGCGCCGCGAGCTCACCACGATGTGCTCCTGCGCCAGGTACTGGTCGAGGTCGAGGCCGCGCCTCACAATCGGATGGCGCTGGCGCACGACCACCACCAGGCGCTCTTCGGCGATGCGCTGGCGGCGGATCGCCTCGCTCATCGGCCAGCGCACATCGAGTGCCGCGTCGAGGCGGCCCGCGGCGAGTTCGGATTCGAGCTCGCCCCGCGGCACCATCAGCGCCGCCACCTGGACGTGTGGCGCGAGTCGCTGGATCGCCCGCATCAGCGGTGGCAGCAAGGTTGCCTCGAACACGTCGCGCACGCCGATCGTGAAGCGCCGCTGGCTCGTCGCCGGATCGAACGATTCGGTTTCCGTGAGCATGACCTCGAGGCCGCGCAACGCGCGGCGCACGGGCTCGGCGAGACTGCGCGCCTTCGGCGTCGCGCGCATCGCCCGACCCTCGCGCACGAACAGCGGATCGTCGAACAGGATGCGCAGGCGCCCGAGGGCATGGCTGATCGCAGGCTGGGTCAGGTTCAGCTTGTCGGCCGCCCTGGTGATGCCGCCCTCGGTGATGATCGCGTCGAGCACCACGAGGAGATTGAGGTCGATGCCACGTATATGCACAGTACTTATTCCCGGGGATTCGGAACATTCATTTGAATGATTCCATACCCGGGCCTAGGCTAGCGAGTCTTATGGCCAGCACCCCCTCGTTCGACCTGTCGGGCCGTGTGGCCCTCGTCACCGGCGCATCGCGCGGCATCGGCGAGTCGATTGCGCGCGCGCTCGCGGGGGCCGGGGCTCACGTGATCGTCTCGAGCCGCAAGCTCGAGGCCTGCGAGGCGGTCGCCGCCTCGATCCGCGCCGCGGGCGGTGAGGCGAGCGCCCTCGCCTGCCACATCGGCGAACTCGACGAGATCGCGAAGGCCTTTGCCGCGATCGAGTCCGCGCACGGGCGGCTCGACATTCTCGTCAACAACGCCGCGACCAACCCGCATTACGGCCCGATCACCTCGATCGATCCGGCGGCGTTCCAGAAGACGGTCGATGTGAACATCCGCGGCTATTTCTTCATGTCGCAGGCCGGCGCGAAGCTGATGGCGCGGGGCGGCGGCGGCAGCATCGTCAATGTCGCCTCGATCAACGGCGTGATCCCGGGACCGCTGCAGGGCGTGTACTCGATCACCAAGGCCGCCGTGATTTCGATGACCAAGGCGTTCGCGCGCGAGTGCGCACCCGAGGGCATCCGCGTCAACGCGCTGCTGCCGGGCCTCACCGACACGAAGTTCGCTGCGACGCTCACCCGCAATCCCGCGGTGCTCGAGAAGGTGCTGCCGCACATCCCGATGAATCGCGCCGCCGAGCCCGACGAGATGGCCGGCGCGGTGCTGTACCTCGTCTCGCCGGCCGCCAGTTACACGACCGGAGTGGCGCTCAACGTCGACGGCGGCTACCTGGTGGCCTGAGCGCGATGCGCGAGCTGACCGGCAGGGTGGCGGTGGTCACCGGCGCGGCGAGTGGCATCGGTCGCGAGCTTGCGCTCGCCTGTGCGCGCGAAGGCATGCGGCTCGTACTCGCCGATCTCGATCGCGCGGGCCTCGACGCCACGCTCGCGCTCCTGCCGCGGGCGGGCGGCCCCACGAGTCCTGCGGCGGCGCCGCTGGCCGTCACCTGCGATGTGTCGAAGCCCGATTCGGTCGAACGGCTGGCGGCGGCGTCCTGGGACACCTTCGGCGACGTGCACCTGCTGTTCAACAATGCCGGGGTCGCCGTCAGCGGTCCGGTGTGGGCCGCGACGATCGAGGACTGGCAATGGTCGCTCGGCGTGAATCTGATGGGTGTCGTGCACGGCATCCGCAGCTTCGTGCCGCGCATGCTCGAGCGCGGCCAGGAGGGGCACATCGTCAACACCGCCTCGGTCGCCGGCTTCATCTCGGTGCCCGGCTCGGCGGTGTACTGCGCGACGAAGCACGCGGTCGTCACGCTGTCCGAATGCCTGCTGCACGATCTCGCGCTCGTGAAATCGCGCCTCGCGGTTTCGGTACTGGCGCCGGCCTTCGTCAACACGGGCATCGCGGACTCGGCACGCAACCGGCCCGCCGAACTCGCCGCGACCAATCCGCTCGCCGCGCCCTTCGAGGAGCGCATGCGCCGCGCGATATGCGCCGGACGCCTCAGCGCAGCCGACATCGCGCAATTGACGATCGAGGGCGTGAAGGCGGACCGCTTCTACATCATCTCCCATCCGGCCATCCTGCCGTCGATCGAGGCCCGCGCCCGCGAAATCCTCGAAGGTCGCATACCCGTGAGTCCCATGCCATGAAAGCACTGCTCTGCCGGCAATTTGGCCCCCCCGAGACGCTCGTGGTCGAGGAGTTGCCCGATCTCGTACCGGGCGATGGCCAGGTCGTCATCGACGTGCACGCCGCGGGCGTCAATTTCCCCGATTCGCTGATCATCGAGGGCAAGTACCAGTTCAAGCCGCCGCCGCCGTTCTCGCCGGGCGCCGAATGTGCCGGTGTGGTCCGCGCGGCAGGTGCCGGCGTCAAGAACACCCGGGTCGGCGATCGCGTCATCGCCTTCACGATCTACGGCGCTTTCGCCAGCCAGGTCGCGGCGGATGCGGCGCGACTCGTGCCGATGCCGCCGGGCCTCGATTTTCCGACCGGTGCGGCCTTCGTGATGACCTATGCCACCTCCTACCACGGCCTCGTCGACCGGGGCGCGTTGCAGGCGGGCGAAACCCTGCTGGTGCTCGGCGCCTCGGGCGGCGTGGGGCTCGCCGCGGTCGAGATCGGCAAAGCCCTCGGCGCGCGCGTGATCGCCGCGGCGTCGAGCGCGGCCAAGCTCGCGATCTGCCGCGAGCACGGCGCCGACGAGTTGATCGATTATTCGAACGAGAACCTGCGCGAGCGCCTGAAGGCGCTCACCGGCGGCCGCGGCGTCGATGTGGTCTACGACCCGGTCGGCGGCATCTACACCGAGCCGGCGCTGCGCAGCTGCGCCTGGCGCGGGCGACACCTCATCGTCGGCTTCACGAACGGCGAGATCCCGCGCATCCCCGCCAACCTCGCGCTGCTCAAGGGCTGCGCGATCGTCGGCGTCTTCCTCGGTGACTACCTGCACCGCGAGCCCGCGCGGGCCGCCGCCGACCTTCGCACCCTCTTCGAGTGGCTCGGCGCCGGCAAGCTGCGACCGCACATCGCCGGCACTTATCCGCTCGCGCGTGGCGGGGAGGCCATCCGCGCGCTCGTGGAGCGGCGCGTATCGGGCAAGCTCGTCATCCTTCCGGGAGAGTAAGCATGGATTTCGAATACAACGCGCGTACGCGCGAACTGCTCGCGCGCCTGCAGGCCTTCATGGACGAGCACGTCTATCCGAACGAGGCGGAATTCGCCGCGCAGGTCGCCGAGGGCGATCGCTGGCAGCCCACCCGCCTCATCGAGGAGCTGAAGGCCAAGGCGCGCGCCGAGGGGCTATGGAACCTCTTCCTCCCCGACTCGAGGCACGGCCCCGGCCTCACCAACCTCGAATACGCGCCGCTGTGCGAAGTGATGGGCCGCGTCATCTGGTCGCCGGAAGTATTCAACTGCTCGGCGCCCGACACCGGCAACATGGAGGTGCTCGAGCGCTACGGCACCGCCGAGCAGCAGCGCCGCTGGCTCGCGCCGCTGCTCGCCGGCGAGATCCGTTCCTGCTTCGCGATGACCGAGCCTACCGTCGCCTCGAGCGACGCGACCAACATCGAGACCTCGATCGTGCGCGACGGCAACGACTATGTCGTGAACGGCCGCAAGTGGTGGTCCTCGGGCGCATCCGACCCGCGCTGCAAGCTGCTCATCGTGATGGGCAAGACCGACCCGCAGAACCCCTCGCGCCACCGGCAGCAATCGATGATCCTGGTGCCGCGCGAGACGCCCGGGATCACGATCCTGCGTTCCCTGCCCGTCTTCGGCTACGACGACGCCCCGCACGGCCATGGCGAGATCCTGTTCGAGGATGTGCGGGTTCCCGCCACGAATCTGCTGCAGAACGAGGGCGACGGCTTCTCGATCGCGCAGGGCCGCCTCGGCCCCGGCCGCATCCACCATTGCATGCGCCTGATCGGGCTTGCCGAGCGGGCGCTCGAGAAGATGTGCCGGCGCGCGCTCGCGCGCGTGGCGTTCGGCAAGCCGGTGGCGGCGCAGACCGTCACGCTCGAGCGCATCGCCGATGCGCGCATCCTGATCGACCAGGCGCGCCTGCTGGTGCTGAAGGCCGCGCACATGATGGACACCGTCGGCAACAAGGCCGCCGCCAAGGAAATCGCGATGATCAAGGTGGCCGCGCCGGTGATGGCCTGCCAGGTGATCGACTGGGCGATCCAGGTCCATGGCGCGGCCGGCGTCAGCGACGACTTCGGTCTCGCCCATGCGTATGCACAGGCGCGCGCGCTGCGATTCGCGGACGGGCCCGACGAAGTGCATCGCAATCACATCGGGAAGCTGGAACTCGCCCAATACAGGATATAGTCTAGCGATGGCGCACGTCGAACTGCCCCGGGCACTCGAACACTATTTCGCCCACGCCGAGACCGCACCCACGCGTTCCGGCCGGCGATTCTCGATCACCATGCCGTATCTCGACGGCGAACGGCTCGATCGCCTGCAGTGGTGGTGGCAACTGCCCGCCACGCAGGAAAAACTCGGCGGCGAGGACATCGTCGCGAAGCTGCGCGCCGAAGCAGTCGAGCGCTTCAGCCGTCACATCGAGCGCTGGCTCGCAAATACCGGGCAGCGCTTTCATGGCAGCGGGCCGATACCGTGCATCGGCCGCGCCGAAAACGCGCCGGCAGCGGAAAAACAAGCGCCGGCCGAGGCGCTGCCGGCGATGGATTCGGTCGTCAACGGCTGAGGGGGCGGCCGAGGCCGCCCCCTCCCATACCCCTTAGAACTTCAGGCGGAACGTCGCGCCGAACATCTGCGGATTGCCGAGGAACGCGTTCGTGGTCCCCGGCTGCAGGGTCGCATCGAAGCCCAGCTGGATGTACTCCTCGTCGAACACGTTCCTGCCCCACAGCTCGAGCGCCCAGCTGTCGTTGCGCGAGCCGAGGCCGACTCGGGCATCGACCAGCGTGAACGCATCCTGCTCCTTGGTGGGGTTCAGGTCGGAGCCGGTGTTGAACTCCGACATGTACTTCGCGCCGACGTTGAGGCGCCACTTGAGGTTCGCGCCGAAGTGGTGCTCGAAGGTTGCCGCCAGGGTGCCCGACCACTCCGGCGCGAACGACATGCGCGCGCCGGGCAGGCGCTGGCCGTTCGCGAAGGTGGGCACGAAGTCGCCGTACTTGGTGTCGGCATAGGTGATGCCGCCCTGGAAGCTCAGGCTCTCGAGCGGCGTGTACCAGGTGAAGTCGAAGTCGACACCCTCCGAGGTGACCTCCGGGATCGACGCCACGACGAACACGGTGCCGGTAAAGGTGTTCAGCTGGAAGCCGGTGTATTCCTGATAGAACGCCGCGGCATTGAGGGCCAGCGAGTTGCCCGCCCAGGTCGTCTTCACGCCGAGTTCCCAGGAATCGACTTCCTCGGGGGCGAATGTCGTGTCGGTGTCGACCGCGAC
>Ga0209200_1005075_pt1 | contig 10322 bp, 8 predicted proteins | sample AD_UKC033_MetaG_FD_184406 | JGI IMG/M metagenome (GOLD analysis project Ga0209200, IMG submission 184406) | Active sludge microbial communities of municipal wastewater-treating anaerobic digesters from USA - AD_UKC033_MetaG (SPAdes) (version 2) | ecosystem: Engineered > Bioreactor > Anaerobic >...
GTCGTTCGTGAATTCGACTCGCCGGATGCTAGCGACGCCTGTGTGACCGATCACGGCAACCAGCGTCCCTTCCTGGCAACCGCGCAGTACAGTTCCCCCGAATACCTGTTTCGCCTTGATGAGCCGACCGCCAAGCTCTGGCGTGGTCTCAACATCTACCAGATTGGCGCGGTGCTGCACGATTTGATCAAGAAGGAGCCGCTGTTCAAGCATGAGATGTCGCTCGGGAATCGATGGCTGGTTGCCAGAGCGGTACTCGCCAAGCAGCCTTCTTTCGCAGACCCCATCCCGAACCGATTGCTGGCCCTCAAGGCCTTGTCATCTCGCTGTCTGATCAAAGACCTTGATACTCGGCTCGCGGTCGTGGGTTGGGAAGATTTCGTACTCGAAGGCGCAAGCGATCCAGTCAGCGCCTTGCGAGGAAGGCTCGCCAAAGGGGCGATCACAAACCGGCGTGGGGCAGGGGAATCCTCTGCCGCACGACTCGAATTCGAGAGGGCGGAATTCATGAAGCGATTCTCCGATCGAATCCGCGCAGAACTGATCCACATCTGTGGTGCACAGTTGCCGTTGACCATGAAGCCACCATCACCCGGTGCGCCGATGGACGTCAGATACGAATTGGCCGTGGACAAGCAGTTGTCCATCAGTTGCCACCTTGGATTCGACTGGCAGGCTGGCCTCTATGAGCGAAGTGCGAATTTGCGCGTTGGTGCGCAATTTCTGTCCGCTGGCCGTGACGATGAGGCACCTGCTATTGAATACAGGCCTGTGGGCGTTGCGGTGATTCAGGAAGCCGAAGATGAGGCCGCAACCCTTGTAACCAATGAGCTGGCGAACTTGGTTGGCCGTGCCCTTGACCGGATTGAAGGCGGGGAGAACTCCGCCAGCCTTCATGGACTGAACCTTCAAGACACACAGGAAAGTCAATCGCTGCAACTGGGAGATAACCAATGATGAACAGAAGTTGGTGGCGTTCGAAAAACGAACTTGATGAAGATCAGAAGGCCTTCATTCAATTGCCAGCCCATGGTCGCTACTCCCTGGTCGGACCGCCGGGTTCCGGAAAAACAAATCTCTTGCTGCTACGTGCGCAATTCATTGCCGGTATGGGTGAAAAGAATGTCTTGATCGTTACCTACACCAAGGCACTTGCCAATTTCATCCGCTCCGGGATCGGCGCAAGCGGATTGATTTCCCCGAATCAAGTCAGAACCTACCACTCATGGGCTTCATCGCACATTCTCGAAAATCTCGGGCAACGTGCGGTTCCAAAAGGCGCTGACTTCGATGACGCCACACGACCAGCAATTCTTGAAATGCTGCGCGAGGCCAATGCCAAGCTGCCTACAAAACAGCTTTTCAGCGCCATCTTCGTCGACGAAGCACAAGATCTTACCGCGGATGAACTCGAAGTTCTTTTGTCTCTAAGCGACAACGTCGCCATCTGTGGCGACGCGCGGCAGGGAATTTATGACAAAAATGGATTGTCGGCCGTCGAGAAACTTGCCTTGCAACCGCACACGTTGAAGCGACACTTCCGTATCGGCCAGAGGATCGCCAAGGTCGCAGACAGGCTCATGCCACCTGAGAATCCGGCGGACAGCCTGGAAGCGATGTCCAATTACGACCTGAAAGCACAGGGCGAATCGAGCGCACACATGAATCCATGTGCGAACCGCGACGAGCAGTTCGAGAAAATGCTCGAGAAAATCGAGATTCAGCTCGATGCCTTCAAGGACGACACCATCGGTATCTTCTGCGGCAAGCGCGAAACCCTCGAAGATCTGCGCATCCGTTTTAACAAGACCAAGCTCTCGAAGCAGGTCTGCGTACACGGCGTGGATGACGACTCTAGTTTTTCTGACAACAAGCCCATCCATGTGCTTACTATTCACGCTTCGAAGGGCACCGAGTTCCGTGCGGTTCACCTGTTCGCAGTCGAAGAGCTGGCCAGCTACCCACTGAACCGCCGCCGTCTGGGCTTCACGGCCATCACTCGTGCCAAGACGGCCCTCAACGCGTACCGCACCGGGGACACGAATCAACCGCTGGAAAATGCGTTTGCGCAACCCCAGCACATGGAGCTGGACGACCTTTTCCCTGGTGACAAATCATGAGGCACGATGAAATCCGCTGGGCAACCATCGACCGTGAGGACTTGCTCGACGTACTGCTGGGAGAGCATCAGCTGCCGGATCTCGACCGCATTCAGTCCGACCTGAGCCTACGCGGGGCCAAGTTGGCTGTCGGCTATCGGGATGTGCGAGGCGGGGGGCGCTACGAAGTACCGGCGTTGATCGTCGTTCCTGACGACACGGCTACGGAAACATTTTCCTGGCTCCGAACCTTTGCCGACGAAGCGTCGCCCCTCAGCCTGTATGGCCGCGTTGCGCTAGCCAGCGACTGGCGCCAGTTTGAGATGCGGCGTAACGTCATGGGCACTAGCGAGCAAAGGCCCGACCGCTGGTCTTCCATCGCCGTAGGCGAAGCGCTGTCCCAGATGGAGAGCGAAACCAGCCTGCAGAATCTGCCCTTATCCCGGTTCTCCGGCTGCTTCACCACCCCGATTGCACGTGCAGCCCTCATCTGGGGGAGCAACGAGGCCACCCATGCCTGCACCAACAGGCTCCGCCTGTTGGAAAGTGACCGGCGCTTTGCGCGCAGACCAGTGGGCATCGAACAACTGCTTCCTGTGTGGGCCATCGCCAGCGCCCGTATCGAGGAGCACCTTTCCCCGTCCGAAGCAGCCAGTTACGTGCTGGATGCGGCAGGCGCCTACTACGGGGCCTACGACCGAAAAGGTGCTGTCTTGGCGTCGTCGCCGATGTTCAACGAGATTCCAGGGTTATCCAGCGACTCGATTGAGGAACGCGTCGGTGCGTTCAACCGGATCGCTTCGGACATTCTCCAACGGGCGCAGTCATCCCGAAGCACGCCGGCACCAGCATTCGACAGTTTGCTTCTGGCTGCCGCCGCGTTCCAGGTGGGCCGGGGCACGTCGCACGTTTTCCTGCTGCAGCGCGCGCATGGGTTTGCGCCCATGGCTGCCGCTTGGTTCGGTGCCATGGCCGCGCTGACCGGCCCGCGTGCGTGGGACAAAGGCTGGCTGAAGGCGGCAAAGGGTGCCGAACGGCTGCTGCGCCCCGAGTTCAGTTGGCTGGACATCTCGGGCGCTGACATCTGCTGGGCCGAGTTCGAATGGATGGCAGAAACGTTCGACGGCCTGGACGTGTTCTTGGAGCTGCCCAAGATGCTCCCACGCACCCTGGGAATCGAAATCGTTCCTGGGGCCGTAGGTCAGTTTCGCCTGGCGGGTGAATCGACCGAAAATGAACCGAAACCTCAACAGGAGCCTCAACACACGGCACGCGAACGTAGGCTCATGGAGACCCTCGCGCAGTTCATCACCCTCGCACAGCGCGCAAAGGATCAAGTCGCCCCGTCATTCCTGGCATCGGGTGGCCAACCCGTGCAGAAATCCTTTGGATTCGACAGCGACACTGACGCCGCCCCGCGCGCGCGAGCCAAGAGAGGCAAACGGGATGCCAACAACAGTTAACCTGAGGGCCGGCCACAACCTTGCCTAGGTGGTCGGCTACGCGTCGGGTACAGCGCTGGTGCTACCCTCCACATCGAAGAACCCGCATATTTCTTCATTCCCTAGAAGCGAGGCCCGGTATTGAACAAGGCCGGATGACTGACGTCCGGTTTACGCCCAAGGATGGACCTACCAAGTCGCCTAGTTCGATGGCCGTTCCGGCCGACGAGCCGATGTTCGTATCCGACACGCCTCACCCGCCGAACTCGAAAAATCGTCACAACACTCGAATTTTCCTCACAACACGCAGCGTTCGTGGCGCTCGAATCGAAGAGAGCCAAACCCTACCTTGCCTCGGAGCCGTCCTCCGGCGTGAGCCCAAACGACTCCCGCACCACTTCTTCAACACGGTCCAGCACGTCGGCAGGCAGATGAGAATACTGTTTTCGCCGCCTCACGGAGAGCCGCCCCTCATTCGACTGCGCCATTCGGATCAAGGCCGACAGGTCCTTCCTGGGCAGATCGAACTCTGCATCCAGCTGCGCGAAGGCCTTGTCGTAGCCGCTCAACCAAGCCAGCTCGCGGGGAATCTCGTCTTCCACGGCTTGCTGGATCATGCTGTGCAGGAAAGCCACTTCCCTGCTGGCATCAAAGAACCGGTAGGCCCTGCTCCCGGGATGCGCCGTCACATGAGCCTCCTCGGCGCGTACATAGCGCCAGAGCCGCGTCACCGGCAGGGAGAAGCCCGACAGCACCTCGAGGTAGGCCGGGATGTTCTTCAGGATGACGGCGGATACGGGTACCACCGTTCCGGTCGGCAGCAGCCCCGAGTGCGTCAGCACGTGATGGATGAGAAACCGGTGCAGGCGCCCGTTGCCATCCATGAAGGGGTGCAGGTAGACGAAGCCAAACGCTGCCGCTGCTGCCTTGACCAGTACATCGGTACAGCGGTGGTCATCGTTGATGAAGGCATCCCAGCCCCTCATCGCGCGCGCGAGTTCGGCCTGCGGCACCGGAAAGAAGGTGACGCGGCCGGTGGCGTCCTCCAGCCAGTTCTGCCTTGTCCGGTAGGAGGCTTCCTGGCTGTAGACGTCGCGCACGACGGCGTTCTGCAGGCTCACCAGCCAGTCCTCGGTGACCTGCATGGTTTCTCCAGCCCGCCGGAGCAGTTGAACGAAGCGCTCCTGCTTGTCCGAGCTCGGATGCTCGCGCTCGATCTCAAAGCTGCTACGGGTCTCTGAAAGGTACAGGTAGCTCAGCGCGCGCTCATGGAGCGACGGGTCCGTCACGGACGCCAGGGTCTCGCGCGCCTTGTCGAGGAGTTCTGGCAACGAAGGTGCGCTCGGAAGCGCCGCGCGCCTCACCACTGGGGAGAAGTCGGCCGTTCCCAGTGCGTTGTTGCGCACGCGGAACTTGCGGTCGTTGGTGGGCTGCCCGGCGGTGACGTAATCGTCCGCAGGAAACAGGTCGACGTAGCCTCCCGCCGGCAAGGCCTCCGCCGGGAGCTCCTGTCCCGTCAGCCACTCCCAAAGATGGCAAGCCCGCCGGATGTGCGCGCCGTTGGGCGCCGCATTCAACCGGGCCAGCAAGTCCTGCGGCGGGAGATGCTCGAACAGGGCGTCGATGACCTCAAGATTCACGCCCTCATGGCGCAGGGCAAATTCGAGGTGGCCGACCAGCGTGTCCTCGATGGCGACGCCACGCGGGAAAAGGACGCGGTCGGCCGAATCCACACGCCGATTGACCGAGCCGCTGATCTCCGCCGGCTTCGCCAACGGTCGGACGGCCAGAGAGAGTCGGCTGATGAGTTGTGCGTAGCCAATCGTGGGCATCGAATCCTCGAAATCTGTTTGCTCGGCTCGAAATACGTTATCAACGAGGCAGCTTACTCACAATTTCATCGAAATTCTCTAGCTCTTTCCGATCGGTCACTTCTTCCGAGTGGTAAGGCGACCGCCACTGCGGTCACCGTCACCAGGACGAGGTCGAGCCAAGTTCCAAGTCGCGGATGCGGGCGTGGATGGGATGGTCAGAGGCGACCGGAACCACGAAAAGGGAATCTGAGCGAGCTGCTTAAATCATTCCGTCCGCAGTCGGGCAAGCTTCAACACCGCTGCCAAGTCGGGCTGCAGCATGCAAGCGACCGCTCTTCATGGGCCGCACGAAAACGTGCCGCTTCGGAGTCAGTCTTGCCGATCGGTTGTCCTCTTTCCGCGCACGAACAGACCTCCAAGCCGGGACACCCCAGCCACCCCCGAACGCACAGTCGCAGTCAGTGCGTCCGAGGCGGTAAGCCCGATCTGGGAAGCGCCCGCAACCGTGGTATTCAGCGCCCACGTAGCCCCCTCGGCAACGGCACCGCCGGCAGTCTCCGCCGAATCAGACAGCTTGCGACCCAGTTCTTTGGCGCTCCGGCCCAGGTGAACTCGCCCTTCATCTTCGAATATGTGAGCGATGCGCTCCACTGCCATTTCTTCACGCTCGTCGATGACGCCATCAGCCTCAATGACCTCCCTCAGGAAGCGCACCACCTCGCGGGTCATCACCCGATAGTTGCAGTCCGGGCTCTCTCGCTTGTAACGGGCCAAAGCCGTGGCAATGTCGGCGATCCGCACTTCGTCAAGGCGCGAATCGAAAAATGCGAGGCCCTTCTGGACGAAACTCGGGTCGTACCCCCATTCCCGAACGAACCAGCGTTCGATCGCCTGCGCCTCAGCCTGATCGATCTCACCGTCCACATGCGCAACCTTCAGTACCAGCGGCGCCATCAAGTCGAACAAGGCCAGGCCGATTATGTCGAGCGGGGTATTGATGAATTCAGGTACGGTTTTGACCCGTGCATCGGCGTGTTCGCGCACATAGCGCGTAATGCCGATCCAGGCCCCGCCAGCAACGACTGCTGCGCCGACGACCCACCCCACGGGCGTCGTCGCCGTCCCGATTCCGATCGCCGACAGGACGCCCGACGACGGGAAAAGAGCTGAGGCGACAGCGGAGGATTTCGCGATCGCCGCTGCAGACGTTGCCGCCCCAAAGACGTCCCACGCCTCGAACACGGCCTTCCTGACACGCAGGCTCGTGTACGCATCCTCGCCGATAGCCAATTGAAGCTTGAACTTGAGCGGTTCGGACACGACTTCGTCCACGCCAGCGAACCAGTCGGTTTGATTGTCCTTCATGTGGTTCACGCAAGCGGAGCGAACTGGGCATGGAACTCGGTGATCTTGCGCTTGAGGGCTTGATCCCGGATATCTTCAAGCACACCAAACGCCGCGCCGACGGCGATGGCGATCGGGGTCACGATCGGCCCCAGGACGACTCCGAGGATGGGGATCGTCGCCACCAAAAATCCGGCGATCGCCCCAAGCAACGCGAAGAAGGTCACCTTGGGAAACTCCTTGACCAGCATGCACACGTAATCGATCACCTTGCGTCCAATGCGGACGACCTGTGCGCCGATCGCGATGCTCGCTTTTGCCAAGGAATAGAGGAGAGACTTGACGTCAGCCGAGACTGCGAGTCGATCAATCCGTTTCCGGATGTCGTCCTCGCTCAGGTCGAAATTGACCATTCGGTCAATGAACTCGCGGCCGATCAGTTCGCTCTCGAACTCCACGGCCTTCTTGCCATCAGGGCTTACTCCCTTGACTCGCATAGTGATCTCCTTCATCGACAGGGCTGGATCGTCCAGAGCATGCGATTGAAATAATAAACCTTTCCTTGTTAGGCGGGGCTGCACCAGTCGCGCACGGCTTGGTTTGGCCTCTTGAAGAGAACCTGCCCGAAATCTCCTTGGATGTAGCTGCTGTGAGCGTTGATGGGGAGACGAGAGTAGCGAGGAACATGAGCACGGCTACTCAGCAGACGGCTTGGACACCTCATCCATCCGCGCCGATGCGAGCTCCAACACCGCCGCCAAGTCACGCCTCAAGGCCACCTCCAGCGCCGCCGGCACCCGTCCGCCAAAGGCCTCGACCAACTCCACGTAGTACCACAGCGATCCATCCTTGCCTCCGGTGAAGCGCGTCCACACCGACTCACCGATCTCCGTCAGATCGAGCAGGATTGCCTGCAGGTTGGCCAGCTTGTCGCAGGCAGAAACGAGAACGCCCTCACCTTCCGCCGCGCGCAGGTGGGCGAGGTAGAGCTCCTTCCGCTCACGCCAGGGGCTTTTCTGCCCCTGTGCATCGGGCAAGCCATCGGTACAGAACTGCACGAGGTCGAGGACCTGGCCACCAAAGGCGTCGCGGATCGGCTCGGCCCACTGCGGACCACCGTCTTCGAGGACGTCGTGCAGCAGCGCGGCGATGACTTGGTCCTCGTTGCCACCATAGCGTTGAACCAAAGTCGCCACCGCAACCGGGTGCGTGATGTACGGCAATGGCAAGCCAAGAGCGTTCTCGGTCCCTTTGCGAATCTGGCCCGCGTGAGCTCCGAGGGCGAGCGACAGCGCGGTGTCGGACTTCTGGGTCATGAAATGGGCTACTGAGTGGTCGTTTTTTCAATTGGGATTTTCGGACATCCAAGGCTCACCCGGCGCGCCCGCTTCGGTATGCTCACCGTATTTCACCGAACAGCTTCCCCCATGAACCGCAGCGAACGCTTCTACAGGATCGATCAGTTGCTGACCGCCCGGAAGGTGGTCACGCGACAGGAACTGCTCGATGAGCTCGAGATTTCCTGGGCAACCCTCAAGCGTGATCTCGCATTCCTGAAGGACCGCTTCAACGCCCCGATCATCCACGACCGGGACGCCGGCGGCTATCGCTTCGCGGAGCCCGGCGCAGGCCCGAGTTATGAGCTGCCCGGCCTGTGGTTCAACGCCGACGAGACCTACGCGTTGCTGACGATGCACCGTCTGTTGTCGGACCTGGAACCGCGCCTGCTCGCTCCGCACGTAGCCCCGCTTCTCTCCCGGCTGGAGAGCATCCTCGGCCAGGAGGGCCAGCGCTTCGACGAGATCGCCCAACGGATCCACCTGGCTCGCATCGGTCACCGGTTCAAGGATGCCGAGCATTTCAGCGAGCTCTCGCGGGCACTCCTGCAGCGGCGGCAAGTTCGCATAGTCAGTACAGGAGCAGGGGGCGCGAGCAACGGAGGTGCCGCCAGAGGCGCTCGAAGCAGCCTTCTCCAGCAGCTACGGCATCTATGGCGGATCTGTGGTGCATCGCGCAGAACTACGTTTCTCGCCCAGGGCGGCACGCTGGGTAGCGCGCGAAGAGTGGCACCCTAACCAGATTGGCACATTCGATTCCGAGGGCCATTACCGGCTCACGCTCCCCTATGCCGATCCGACCGAGCTCGTCATGGACATCCTCCGCCATGGGCACCACGTCGAGGTACTCGCACCCGAGGCCTTGCGGGCGCACGTGCGCGACGAGATCGCGCGGATGGGACAGCATTACAGCGAATGAAACTCGCGCAGGTGGGCGCAATCAATGAGCCCGGCTATCGCTATGCTGACTCCAAGTCATCGCCGGCGTGAAGCACCGAAGTCAATTAGAGTCACTGACGCGTCGCTTGATCGGCTTTTGTATGACAATCAATCCGACCGGCCATGCAACAAGAGCGAAACGAAAAAATGCCAGAACAAACCGACTCGACTCAACCACCGGCCACTCGCACGAAGGGCCTGTGGATCCTGATTCCCCTCGCAGCGCTGACCCTGGGCGGGCTTGGCGTAGTCTGGATGCAACTTGACCGCCAAGCCGAACGCCTCCGTCACCTCGAGGACGAGCATGCTCGAGTGGCTCAATCTAGCGGCATGCAATTGAGCAACCTGGGGGCGGCAGTTCGAGAGGTGAACCTTTCCATTGAGCAGCAAGGCTCGCTCCTTAGCCGTATCGTGGGCACTGTCGTGCCAGTAAGGATCCCCGAAGACACCGAAAATGAGCTGGCGCGGCTCGAATCCAAGCTGGCCGAGACCGACACGCTCGCGGCGTCACGAGACGAGACGGCTACGCTAACCCGAGAGTTCGCCACGCTCATCGACAGTCTACCGCCCTGGATACAGGCCGAACTGCTCCCACGCATCGTGCCTGTTCGCTGGCAACTGGATGCGCTGCATCTCATGCATCGAGAGCTCCCGGATAACGCAGAGGTCCTGCACGATCTCGCCGGAGATCTGGTCACTCACGCCGCCAACCGCCCTCAGGCATCCCCCGAAAAGCTGATGGAGCGGCTGCAGACGCATGCCGAAATCGTCACCGCCGAGGCGACCAGGCTTGAGAAGCGATCGTCGATCGAACGGGCCGAGAAGGCGCTGTCCGGAGAGGGAGATCCTTCGGTTTCATTGATGGAGCTCGAAACGCTGACCGACGCCCCTGAGGCAGAGGAGTTGCAGCAGAAACTGCGCGTTGCTGTTCTACGCAGGCAGGCGGATAGGATTGAAGGCGACGCTGCCCTGTTGCCCCGTCTAGCGGATCCTGAACTCAGGGCGCGGCTTGCAGCCGCGATCCACTCGACGATCCAGGACCTGCGGATCACCGCATCGGCTTTGAATGTCGAGTCCCCGGAGTTGACCGAACGGCTTTCGAGACTCACCTCACATGCGCAGGATCAGATTCAGGCGTACCAGGCAGACACCGCCCAAAAAAATGCCGCGCGGCTGCGCGACTACCAAAGGTGGGCTCTCGAGCAGATTCGCAGCGTACCCACCCTCGACAAGCTTGAGTCCGGCCGTGTAGCCAAGATCGCGAGTGCGATCGACCGTAACAACCCGCTGTCCCAGGCACGCGAGGACGCCAATGCCGGTGCGCGGGACGAACTTGTGAAGCTCCTG
>Ga0209200_1005079_pt1 | contig 10313 bp, 5 predicted proteins | sample AD_UKC033_MetaG_FD_184406 | JGI IMG/M metagenome (GOLD analysis project Ga0209200, IMG submission 184406) | Active sludge microbial communities of municipal wastewater-treating anaerobic digesters from USA - AD_UKC033_MetaG (SPAdes) (version 2) | ecosystem: Engineered > Bioreactor > Anaerobic >...
AAAAAAGCAGTAAGAGGAACAGCTGCAGGGAAACCAAAATCTGCCCAAAGTTTCATTATGCCTACAGTGGTATTATAGACAATTTGAGCAATAGTAATAGCCTTCTGAAACTTCATCAATTTTCTTTGTTTCTTCTCTCGTTCCTTATCCAATTTATCCTTTTGTGCTTCTGACCAAGCTGCAGATCTATGTTCATTTTTGGCTCTTTTTTCTATCTTATCAGATTCATTCTTATACCAGGTCTCTATCTTTTTATTGAGATAGTCATAATACTCATCCCAAACAGCCTTCATTTGTGAGATTAAGTTTTGTAAGTCTGCAATCTTATTATCTCTTAGCTGTTTATCTGTTTCTGCAATTTCCTTTTCATTGGCTTCTTCTTGTTCTTTAGTTAGTTGAATAGTTCCAGCAACTGCCTGTTTCCTAACTTCTCTTGCCTGAATATTGCGTTTTTTGGTCATCTCTCTTTGACTTAATTCTTCATAAGCAGGCATATAAAGTAGCTTTATTACTCCCATAGAAATTGTTTTTGCAGTTCCTTCACCCGCAAATAGACTATCTATATCTTCATAATATTGTTGCTGTTTTCTGGATAATTTTTGTAATTCATCCTGTTGTGCATTCTTTAACAACTTATAATAAGATTCAAGTTCTCTTTTTCTTTCTTCCAATACTGACTTAACATCTTCAGGTAAGGGTTTAAGCAATAAGTTGTCTATTTCCTTTATGGTAAGATTTTCAAATTTAGTATTAAGGACATTGGCTTCTTTTCTTATCTCTTCTATAGATAATAAACGAGAGTTAATCCATTCCTTTATAATCTCTATGTTTTTCTTGTTATAGCTCTTATACTCTCTATCCAATCTCTCCATTGTCGTTTCTACATTAGTTTTTGCTTCTACAATATATTCCAACTGAGTTGCCCATAAACCAGAACCCAATAAGTCAATACGAGTATTCATTTCTTGCAAATCTTTTTTAGACAATCCAACTTCAGATTTTAATAGCTCTGCCAAATTCAATAAATCTAACTTTAGTTTTTTCTCTCTTTCTGCAATATTGCTTATTTCTAAACTTATTCTTTCTTGACTTTCGGTATCATTTTTGTTTTTGGCTTCCAACCATTCATCTAATAAATTCCTTAAATTATAATCCTTATTTTTCTTCTTCAAATCATAAAGTAATTTCTCATATAATTTGTAAGTAGAAGGAGACATTCCCATAGTTTCAATTATTCTTGCATCTTCTTCACTTAATATCTTTTGCAATTCTCTATTTTCACCAAACTGAAAACCTGCTGTTGTAGGTAACTTATAAGTAGCACCTTTCTTTTTCCATTCTTCTAAACTAAAACCTTGGTATTGAGTAGCTGCAATCAATAATTCATTGATAGTATCATTCATCTGTTTCTGAATAGCTGATTGTACTTCTGCTGTAGAAGCTTCGTCCATCTTCTTTTTTAGATTGCTTAAGATTAAAGTCAATCTTTCTTTCCTGTTTTCATATAACCACTTAACAAAATCCAGCATAGCTCCATCTCGTTCAGTTGGTTTCTCTATTTTATTGATAATCTCAACTGCCTGATCAAAGAGTTCCTGCTCTTTAGCTCTTTCCAATTCCCGTATCTTATCATAATCCAATCCTACAGAAACAGTTTCATAAGATTTAAGATAGGCATCCTCTATTATATTCAAAGCTGCTCTATAATCATACTTTTCAGTAGTTCCAGTTTCAGCTATCTCTCCACCTCCAGTAGGAATACTTGGTCTTTGTTTCATCAAATAATCTACTTGTGCATTGGCTTCTTCTTCCAATATTCTTTTTCCTTCAGTTTCCATTAAAGATGTTGCTTGCAATAATTTCTTTTCTAAATCTGCTTTCTGTTTTTCTAAATCATATAATTGTTTTATGGCTTTATAAAGCTTGTTATCTAAATACGGACCTCCTTGATAATATTGTATAATCGGCATAACATCTTGATATAAATCATATAGCTCTTTTGGTTCTTTAGAATAACCAACTGTAGGAGGTTTAGGTGGTGGTGTATAAGTAAAAGGACTTATGTTTAACTTGGTTGTTAATTCAAAGTATCTCTGTAATTTATTATACAAATCTGTTCCAGAAATAGTTTTACTACCTTGATAAAACCCTTGGATTTTGTAATATTCCTGAAGTTTCTTATATTCCTTGTCAAAATCCGAGAAGAGCATTTTGATTTCTACATCCAAATCATTAACAGCTTCTTGAGCTTTGGAGATAGTAGCTTGATAACCAGCTACTTTGGCAAATGCCTTTAGTTTATCAATGTGTCTCTGCAATGCTTTTGTAGTATTCTCTATTGCTATTTCATACTTATCCCAATAAACTAAATTATTTTCTAACTTTAACTGTTCTAAATCCAACTTTTCAAATTCTGCAGGATACAACTCTCCTAATGCCTTCATTTCCTTCTTTACAGATTCCAATGCTAACTTTCTTCGTTCTTGAGTTTTGGTTTCATCCTTGGCAATTCTGACATACTCTCTTATGTGCATAATATTGGTTTCAAATTTTTGTTTGGCTTCTACTTCTTCTGCAGTATACATCGTTTCATATTCTTTTACAGTTTCATATATACTCTTATTCAATTCATCCATTTCTTTTTTAGCTTTCTTGGCATTACTTGCTAATTGCCAAATAGCAGCTGCAATACTGGCAATTCCTGCTACTATGGCTACAGGAGCTGCAATTTTAGAAGCTGCCTTCATAGCCACAGAAGCTGCAGCTAATTGAGTATTGCTTCCTGCAATAGATGCACTTAAGGCATTATATTTGGCTATTAACTTACTAATTGCTATGGCTAATATACCAGCTGCAACTGTAGTTAATGCCATCTTGGCTCCCATACCACCAAATAACTTACTTATAGAAACTAATAACTTCTGTCCTTCTATCAATAATGGCATTACTAATTCTGCTATATCCATCATTCCAACAGTAAATTCTTGCTTATACTTCTTCAACCTAAAAGCTTGACTTTCTTCTACCTCCTTAAGAGCTCTTTCTGTTGCACCAGCTGCATTAGAAATCTCTTTATAGAACTTCTCATATCTTTCAGGATCAGTCATCACCGAAGCCATAGCTTTGAAAGCTCGGACACTTCCAGTTAAAGCAACTATCTGTTCTTCTGTTGCACCATTAAGGTCTCTTACCAATCCTGCCAAACCTTTAGCCTTAATAGCATTGGAGTTCATTTCTATACCTAACTCTTTAGCTATTTTCTTAGCTTCTGCAGATCCTCCTGAAGCAAAATTCATCATCAATCTATTAAGTGCAGTTATAGCTTCATTGGTCTTAATACCCTGATTGGTCATAGTAGCTAAAGCAGTTAGAACTTCTCTAATATCAATACCAAAGATAGCAGCTGTAGTAGCTGCAGTAGCAAAATCTTCTCCCAATTCACCTATGGTAAATCTTCCTACTTTAACTGCCTCAAAGAAAGCATCTGATAAGGTAGTTATACCATCCATAGAATAACCATAAGCATTGATGGAAGTTATCATTAAAGATACTGCTTCTTGCAAAGATGAAAGACCTGCAGTCGCCATCTTAGTAGAACCTTCTAAAATCTTAGTAGCAAATTCGGGATTGAAATTGGAAGATAGAATCTCATACATAGAAGAACCTAACTCTTCCATAGATAAACCATAAGTTTTGGCTAAGTCTATAATACTATCCTTAATGGCAGGTATGGATTGTTTTTCTATATCTGTCATAATGGATTTCATTCTTTGTAACTGTTCATTAAGGGTCATAGCTGCATTCTTAGCTTCCATAAAACCATTCTGAATGGCATACATTGCTTGATAGGAAAACATAGCAGTCCAAACGAAAGACATACGAGATACAATCTTATCCAGACTAAGATAGTGTCCTATAGTAGCCATTATATTTTCTTTATGAGCTGCACCTGTCTTAATTAAGAGATTACATCTGGTTAGAGTTAAATCATTTTGTTGTTTTTCCATTTGCAATTGATGTAACTGTAACATCTCTTCGTTTTGAGACTGCATATATTGCTGTTTTTCTAAGGCTATTTGTTGTCTTTCTTCTTCTGTTACAGCATTGGCTAACATCCTGTCATAACGCAATAAATCATTATGCATTTGGAGATATTTGGCTCTTTGTGCACCTAAAGCATTTAATCTGGTCTCTATATCTCTCTGTAAATAAGCGTTATTGGTTAATAACTCTTCTTTCTTATTTAGGACAGCAGTTAAGTTAATTCTTTTGCCTGCATAAACCTGTCTTTGTTCATCTAACTCTACTATCTTTCTTTGAGTATCATACTCTAAATCAATATCTTTCTTAGCTATCTTCTCTTCTTCATTTAACTGCTTCTTAGCCTGTATTTGTTCTGCTGTCTGTTGCTTCTGTCTTTCTCGTTCTTCTTTATCTCTCTGTCTATTTTCTGCTTTTTGCTGTCTTTCTCGTTCTTTGGCTTCTTTATCATTTTGCCTTTTTATCTCTGCATCTTGTTTTAATGCCAATTTATCTTCTGCAGCTTTCTTCTTAGCTTCATCTTTATCTTGTTTAATACGAGCAGCTTCTTCTTGGCGAGCTTTTCTCTTTTCTGCTTCTGCCTTTTTGTTTTCTGCTTTTATGTCCTTATTTACTGCTTTAATACTGTCTGCATTAACCTTAGTCAGATTCAGTTCCTGACTGAGTTTCTGTAACTTTTCAATATGAGCCTTATCATCTGCTTCATTAAGTCCCGTTATTTGTTTCTTAACTGCAGAAATCTGAGATTCCAAATCTTTTCTTTTTAGTAACAAGTTATTCAAAGCATCTGCTCTTTCTACTTCTCCCATCATAGCATAAGTAGGCTTAACAGCTGTTACGGCTTTGGTATATTCTTCAGGTGCTAACTTCCGAGTAGCTTCTCCTACAGCCATAGTCTTAGATTTACCCAATTCGGAAGTTATTTTCTTAGACATACTTTTGAAATCAAGCATATATTGAGCAACTTGCTCTGCTTCTTCATCTGTTAAAAATAACTTCTCTTTAGCAGGATATTTTTCCGTTAACTTACCTAAGGCATCTAGCTGAGTTAATAAACCTTCCAGATTCTTACTGGTAAATGAATAATTTTTAATTCTATTCTTGAGTTCATCTAAGTATTGAGGAGTAAAGTTGGCAGGAACTTCATAAATTTTCTTACCTGCTTGCATAGCCTGAAATTCTGTTTCTGAAACAACATTCTGCTTTCTGCCTAATAATTCTCTGTATCTGATTATATCTTGCTGTTTGGTTACGCTTTCACCTGTGAACTTAATCTTTTCTTCAGGCGTCATAGAATAAACAGGACTTTTGGTAATGAAGTCTATTAAGTCCTTTTCTCTTTGTTCAATTGCTTCAGATACAGCTTTAGCAGAAGCTTTATTATTGATAAATAAAACATCCTTAAATAACTTGCCCAAATCATCTGCGTTAGCTGTTACATCTGCTTTAGCTTTAGCACTTTGGACATTCTTCATTACTCCACCAGCAGCTCTGGCATCTGCTTCCTGTTTGCTTAAAACTTTAACTGCTTGGCTATACTGAGTCTGTAGTTGTTTAAGATTGTTTAGTTTAACTGAAATTCTTTGGACATTAAGAGCATTATTTAAGATGTCTCCAGGTTCTTTAGATTGTGATAATTCAATTTTTGCCAATCTTAGTTGTTCTTTGGTTTTAGCAATTTCTTGTTTAGTAGCATAAATAACTTTATCTCTTGTTTCTTGTGACATATTTCTGAAGATAGTATCTATAGACTCACCTATCATTCCCTTTATGCCTTTGAATTTGGCGAAGTTCTTATGCAAAGCATCTCGGAATAAATCACTGAAATTGGTTACTACATTAACTTGTTCTCTAATCTCAGGACTAATGAACTGACCTTCTAAATTGCCACCTTTAACAGTTTCTTTGGCACTTATAATAATACTTCTTAATCCTGCTAAAGTATGTTTTATTTCCTCATCTATTGTCTTATTCATTTCCATAGTCAGCTTTCTTTGCATAGCAGTAAGATTCTTAAGATTCATTTCAGGAGGAATACCAACAGCAGTTTGGGATACAGATTTATAATAACCTATAGCTTGAGGTTGTTTATTTATTGCATCTCTTAGTTCTTTTACTTGATTGAGTTCATCTAATAAATTGTTAACTTGCTTAATGGAATTAGCTATACCTGTTCCTGTAGTAACATCAAAATTGAATTTATTACTTTGTAAGCTACTTAAAATAGAAGCTACACCTGTAACTTCGGAAAGTTTATCAAAATCAATAGATTTGATAGCACTGCCAATACCTCTGATTGCAGATGCTAATTCATTCTGTCCCTTGACTTTCCAAACAAGATTTACTTCATTAGTAGTTTTTGCCATTTTATCCTTCTTATACCTTAATCTCCAGCTTTTTAGCTAATCTGACTAACTTCTTCAGGTCTGTTACCTGATACTGACTTTGAATAGCAACAGAACTTATATCTCTGATATTCTTAGTTCTAATCAGATAATTAAGAGACCTGAGGTCTCGGTCTGTTCTCTTCAGATTCTTATTCATAGATCTGATTAACCTGTCAACCTTAAACTTGAAGTTATCTTCTGTTTTTTCTATAATCTCAGCTTTCTCAACTTTTACTCTTTTTAGGACATAAGCCATATATTTATTGAATATCTCAGTAAAGATGGTAGTCTGATAGACAGTATTGCGTTTATTGTATTTGGCAAAACTGCCAAAAGGTGCTAACTTGCCTCTCTTTTTAAATCTTCTCTGCATTCTTATCCAAGTCAAATATGCAGCTGCATAAGGTTTCAATAACCAGTTCTTAGGCTCTTTATAACTTAATCCGTATTTGCGTCTTGATCTCCAACCTACTGCTACCATAGGTCTATACAAACCTGCTGCTTCTCTTCTCTTAAACCAACCATATAACTCATTAAGAGTAGGTAAATCATCTTTAGATCTAATACCTGCCATTGCAGTTCCACCACTGGTATAGACACCAAAATCCATTGCTCTATTATAATAACCTTTATCTCTACCAGGTCTCTTATAATAAGACCATAACTCAAAATAGACAGCATAAGGATTTTGTTGAGTTATTTTAGTCATTTGTATCCGCATATATTTGGTAGATAAGCCTGTTATCCATTTCTCTCTGGTTTTATAGACCTTTTCAATAATTGCCTTCATATCTGAGCTTTTGGATGATTTGAAGATTTCGCTATAGACATATAACTGAGTAGAAACATAAAAAACCACATTGGTAACTACAGTATCTTTGAATATTCTGCCTAACAAGAGATTGGCTACTTTATTGCCTTGCACCTTATTAGCTGCGTATCTAACCGTATCAAAGACCTGCATAACTTGATATAAAGCACTTCTAATTAGTCTATCTCGTTCGGATAAAGGGATTTCGTTACCTGCTCTACTAAAGTTACTGTTATATTTCTTATAATAATAAGCAGGATTGAGATAAGTGATATTCTCCAAATCTTTGGCTTCTTGCAAAGATCTGCTATCTCTATCCAGGTTATCAATATCTTGTAAGATATCATAAAGCATAGCAGAACCTATCCGAGAAGAGACAAACCTCGTCTTATCCTTAACCTTCTTTATTACTTTGGTTGAGGCTTTCTTGATTATACTGGCTCTCAAGTAATTCATTTAATTCTCTCAATAAATCTGCTAAAGCAGTAGAATAATCTACATTCTTAGCTAACTCTATATAAGCATTTCTTCTCTTCAAATCCTTCAAATAAGAAGCACCTTTCAGAACATTCTCTCTCAAATCCTGACAGATAATCTCTTCTGCCAAGATAAGAGCTTCTCCTACATCTATAAGATTACAGTCTATACCTTTAGCACATAATAAGATTAAGGTGTCTCTAAAGTGGTCTGCTTCTGTTCTTGGTCTGGGATAACCGAATTGTCTATCCCCAACATCTCTTCTCTCATCATCTGTGTAACCGCATTCTCCAGCGTGGAACTTACGCTCTTCAACTGATTGATTAAAACGCTTAATTCCGCTGGAATAAGAGCGAAAAAATCTAAGAGAACCTGTTCTGCTTCTTTTAAGTTATCATCCCAGGCTTTTGCTTCTCCTGAGATAGTTTTCAAAAGATTATTAAATTCATCAGGTCTATCTGCCAGACCTACAATAATCATACTTACTACTCTTTGTGTATCGTTATCTTCAATAACGGGAATAGCCAATAGATTAAGAGATTCCAAAGCCTGCTTAATGGCTAAGATTTTATAAAGTGATACTGTCATTTTTTCTCCTTTTTTTAAGTATAATTATCAGGATATAAAATAATTTTAAGAGGATTACAGTCTGCATCTGGAATACTGCCTATAATAAATAATTTCAATCCAACAGCTCCAAATTGATTAAAATAAGTATATCCTTCTACTGTCTTATAATATAAGTAGCATTTACAGATAATATTTTTATAATCTAAACTAAATGGTTGATAAAAATGATGTGTGGAACTATAACCTTGATATCCTAAATATCTAATAATCCCACTGCTTTTGTATATATAATAAGTTCCTGTCTCAACAGCTTTTAGATAAATTAGTCTATAATTTCCAGATAAAGCAGTTACTTGATTTGACCAAGTAGTTTGGTCTAAGCTTAATAATAAATTCTCTGAGTTGGAAGTTAGCGTTATATTAACATTGGGGTAAATTCTTAATACACTAATTATATCCAGATTATCTGCTTCTGCTACAATTTTAACAAAAGGAACTTCTATATTGTATTCTGTTATATCACTATCCTCATAGCCTTCTTTAATAACATAAGCTCTTACTTGAGAAGTATCTATATAGATATTATCTTTCCAGATCTGATAGTCGGTATGAGGATCTCCTCCATCCAATCTATATCTTATTTCGCATAGAGTATATTCTGTATCTATATGCAATAAACCTGTCCCATAATCAAAATATATATTGGGTGCATTCAATTTGCCAAAACGATTGCTACTTATTATGGTAACAGACTTGTCTTTTCTGTCTGACAAATCTACGGTTTGAGGTAGGTAGGTATAACCCTCTTTTAACGCAGAATAAACCCCACTACGAGCATTTCTAATCACGGTTGGAGTAAGTATATTAGTTGGATGATTATCTATCGTTAAAATCGCTCCTATGGGATCTGAAGTTATCCCCAATAAGGGATGATATTCTATGCTTTCACCTAAGCCTACTTCCAGAACTGCAGTTACACCACATAACTTAATCCCGTTCATAACCGTATCCAAATATTCTACTCTCTCTTCTGTCAAACTTAAATTAAGGATTTGCATTATATTATCAAACTCTTGAGCTGCAGACAGTCTTGCTTCCTTAACTCCCATACTGCTCTTTTGATAGACAGAAATAACCAAATTATGATTAACAGGAGTAGATAAACCACTTGCTAAATTAACTGTATCTGACGAATCTATATCTACCAAAATAAATGGATAAATCTCATTCTCGGTTATACCATATAATAATGAGTCTTTAACATTTTGATAACCTGCCTCTGTTAAAGCTTGAATAACCTTAGTCTGTGCCTCTACAATAGTATCCAATACCATAAGCTTAGATGGCTATAAAACCAACTCCTCCTGTAGTTAAAATACCTTCTACCTCTTCTCCACTTGCTCTATAAGGTGTTACAATAACCTTAGCTTCTATTAAATACTTATCTGCAAACTCTACTACTCTCAAAATATCTGTAGGCTTAATAGAACCTTCTCCCCAAGTTTCTATCTGAGTCATTACTGTATCCATATCTATCTTCTTAAGAGCTAAAGCTACATAATAAAGAGCACAATAAGCTTCTGCCATTTCCAAATCTTTGAGTTGTCTTTCGGATGTAGTAGCTAACTCATAATTCCAGGTATCTTTCTCAATTTCTGTAATAATAGCAGTATTATTTTGTAACTCTACATAACTGGTATAAGCAGAATTACCCAATAACTCATTCATCTTTCTGGCACCTATAGTAAGGATATTGCCACTTATCTTAGTTAAAGCAGATTCGGTGAGACTGCTTAAACTCTCTATATTGGAGATAACTCGTTGTTTATGCGTCATTTATGCCTCTGCAAGTAATCCAAGCAAAAGCATTAATCCAAAGTGTTTGTGAGTATTAGTTAGTTTCATTTTCCACCTCCATAATCTCTAAATTATTATCTGCTATGTATTGAAGCATCTCTGCCTCTGTATCGAACCATAGCAACTCATAGCGAGTGCCAACTGTATTCGGTTCCGCCGTACCTGTGTGG
>Ga0209200_1005091_pt1 | contig 10291 bp, 10 predicted proteins | sample AD_UKC033_MetaG_FD_184406 | JGI IMG/M metagenome (GOLD analysis project Ga0209200, IMG submission 184406) | Active sludge microbial communities of municipal wastewater-treating anaerobic digesters from USA - AD_UKC033_MetaG (SPAdes) (version 2) | ecosystem: Engineered > Bioreactor > Anaerobic >...
GAACAGAACTGGCTTACAATTCAAGGTTTTGCTGCAACTGAGGAAGCCATCCCGACATCGGCTTTCGGAAGTCCCTTACTCTGTCATCCCGAACTTGTTTCGGGATCTGTTCCAAGAACGAAGAACCCGGACATGTACCGTCGAAGAACCCGTATTCTTGGCGGGGACGGTAGACCGTTGACGGGCAACGTGCTTTTCATGAGCGTACAGCGGTTCTTAGGATAGAGATGCTGAAACAAGTTCAGCATGACGCCGCGAACGAGGTTTCGATTACAGGGTATGGGGTCTCGTGAACAGAATCGGCCATCAGTTTAGGGTTTTTCTGTAATTGAGAAAGCTACCCCGACATCGGCTTTTGGAAGTCCCTTACTCTGTCATCCCGAACTTGTTTCGAGATTAATTCCAAGAACGAAGAGCCTGGACGCGTAGCGTCGGAACGAGGAACCGCGATTCTCGGCGGGGACGGTGGACCGTTGACGGACAGCGTGGTCTTCATCAGCGTACAGCGTGTACTCTCAAGCGTGAAGTGGCTTTTCTCGGCGAACCAGTTTCTCTTGCTCTTCCTACTTCTGACCACCGACGTCAAACCTCGGTAAACGATGGCATGAAATTGCTTGGTGAGTGTGGCATAGCTTTCAATCATATGAAATAACCTTGTGTAATCATGTAATAAATTATGCAATCGAACAATTTTCAAGTCACTCTCTGTTTGTTTGCAAGCGCTTCTAATTTCTGTATCGTTGAAGAAGAGCAAAGAATTTTGCACGGCAGATGTGTGGGAGGCAATGATGACCGAGAAGAGATCGATCAAAGAGATTATGAAAGCCTATTCAGAAGTCCCCGATAAGGATTTCCGGCAAAAGCTCAAAATTTTGAATGAGCTTTCACAGACAATGTTCAAAGAGGGCAACCCTCTTCTGGCGTCGGAGACTGTTAAAGCGGAGCTTTCAAGAATTGAAGCCCCGGCATGTATCGAGCTGGCAAACATTACGCACAACATGATTAAGTACTCATGCGTTGTGGGCAATTACGATTCATCGATCGAATATGCCTTGAAGGCAGTTGTTCTTTTCAAGGAATTCGGAACGGCCGACGATGTCAACGACGTGATCGGAAACATTGGTGGTGTGTATGTCTACATGGGGCGGTTTGAAGAATCCCTCGAGTACACCGATAAGGCTCTAGAATACGTTCGAATAAAGGGTGATGATCTCGCGGTAGCTAACTTTCTGAACAACAAGGCCGTCGCATTGAAAAGTCTGGAAAGATTTGAAGAAGCCGTGGATTGCTTGATCAAGGCAATAGAAATAAAGCTCTCTCTAGGAAAGAAAGCAGATCTCTGCAACAGCTACTTCAATCTCTCCGAAGTGCTGATCAGCGCGGAAAGGTATGACGAAGTTCCCGCGATCTTCAAGAAAACCGAACCTCTAGTCAAAGAAATCGAAGATCCTGCAGGGTCTGCTGAATTCGATTTTCTTAAGGCTCAGTACTACATGGGAACTGGCAACTATGCAAAGGCTCTGGAAAAAATCGAAAGTTATATAGAGTATCAGAAAGAGTCTGGAAGCATGTCGAAAGTGCCTGGCGCACTAAGAAATAAGATTAAGATTCATGAAGAGCTTGGAGAAGAGGGGCTGGCTCTCGAAACGTACAGGGAACTTGACCTCTTGTCCCAAAGAACTTACAAGGAAACCTGCAGTGCCAGGGCCGCTGAGCTGGCGGCTTCATTCAGATTTCAGCAGAAGATGCACGAAATACAGTTACTGAGCAATCAGAACTTAGAACTTCAGGAAGCAAAGACAACTATCGAAAAGCAATATGAAGAACTTCTCGAAATCGACAGCAAACTCAAGAAGGCAAATGAGCTACTCGAGAAACAGGCCGAGATAGATCCATTGACCGGCCTCCTCAACCAGAAGAAGATGTACCCCATAATAGAAAGAGAGATAAATAGAGCCACAAGATACGGGACTCCTCTATCCATGATCATGATAGATCTTGACAACTTCAAAAACGTCAACGATACTTATGGTCACCTGCAGGGGGACATCCTTCTCAAGAATGTGGCGGGCATAATCAGGTCTTCTCTAAGAAAGGTTGACTTCGTTTTCAGGTATGGTGGCGAGGAATTTCTTGTTCTTTTGCCCTCAAGCGATTTGCAAATGGCAAGTTCTACCGCAGATCGTCTCCGGGATGAGCTGGCCAAGACCACATATCCTAAGGTGACGATGAGCGCTGGTGTCTCCAGCTGGTCAGGCGAAGATGCGACTCATTTCATTCAAAAGACCGACCACCTGTTATACGCAGCGAAAGGCAAAGGAAAGAACAGAGTCGAATTTCAGAAAGGCTCTTGACAGAGTAATCGGCGCAGCTTCAACCGAAAAGAAGACATTGTACTTGGTCCCAAAGGATTACTGAAAAATCAGACTCATTTAACCCTGGACTCTAGTAGATCCATCTTCTCTCAATATTCCGCGTACTTATTAAAAAGAGCAGTGCGGCAAAGCCCAGCAATATAAAAACGCTCGCCAGAGGATCTATGATTCCATTTCTGTTTATAGCGTGTTTAAGAGAATCGGCACCATAGGTCAGTGGAAGGACGAAGGAAAATGGTCTCAAAAACGCCGGCAGATTCTCTATAGGGATGAAGAGACCACAAAGAAACATCATAGGAAAACGGAAGAAGTTAGAAAACGTCTGCGCTTCGAATACTTCGCTAGCCGAAACTGCTATGAAAAGACCAAGAAAGGTCGAAGTCACGGCAATTAGCAGCACACTAACTGAAACCAGGAACCAGTTTATTCCAGATAGGTCGACAATCAAGAGGGCAAAGAGAACCGGAACAAAAGCGTTGATAATTCCGAAAAGTATTGCCCCAGTGGTTTTTGCAAGCATTAGAAGCTTGAGGCTTATGGGAGCTAGAAGCAAGCGTTCAAATGACCTACTTTTTCGTTCGAAAGTTATCGTAACTGCAAGCATCGATGTAGTCCCAAAGAGAACGGAGAGAGCCATAACCCCCGGCAAAATGTCTCTTATTTCTACGTCGCTTCCCGATCGCACAAAGAACATGAGGGTCCATGAGATAGGAAACACAATTCCCCAGCTTATGTTTGGTGGCTTCAAATAGTAGTTCTTCATATCCTTCATAAGGATTGTCCAGTAGGCTACTCCACTCATTTTTTCTTCCCCTCTTTCTCTGTCTTCATCTTCTCAACCTCTATTCCGGTCACTTTAACAAAGACCTCCTCAAGGGACGGTCTGACTATCTTCGCCTCGTACACATCAATCCCACGGGAACCGAAGAAGCTCATAAACGGCATCAGTTTTATTGGCTCCAAAGAGGTTATTCTAAGTGTGTTACCAGGTCGGAGGTTTATAGTCACGTTGCTGAACTCTTCAATCAATTGCTTCTTGAGATCAACGGGATCACTTCCAAGAGTGAATTCAACAATATTTTCTCTCTGAGCTTCTTTCATCAGGTCGGCCACGGTACCTATCTTTACAATTCTTCCCCCGACGATGAAACCAATCCTATCGCACAACCTTTCGGCCTCTTCTATGTAATGCGTGGTCAGAAAGATCGTGGTTCCCCGGTCGTTCAGTTCTCTTACCAAAGACCTTATCTGCCTTGCGCTTTCGACGTCGATACCTGTAGTGGGTTCATCGAGGAAGAGAATCTCTGGATCGTGAATTAAGCCCGCGGCGATCGTGAGCTTTCTTTTCATCCCCTTTGAAAAAGCCTTGAAAGGTCTCTTTCCTGTATCATCAAGACCAAACTGCTTCAGCAGAGACCTCGCCTTTTCTTCTCTTTCAGACTTTCTAACCCCATAGAGAGCCGAACAGAAGACAAGGTTCTCATAGCCGCTAAGATCATCGTAAAGGTTGCTCTCATCAGGAACAATCCCGATCAATCTCTGAACCTTCTTGATCTCTCTGATACCGTCTTTGCCTGCAATATCGATCCTTCCCGAAGTGGGTCTTGCCAGACCCGTGAGCATGTTTATCGTAGTAGTCTTTCCGGCTCCGTTAGGTCCAAGGAAACCGAATACCTCTCCCTTTTCAACCGAGAAGTCGATACTTTTCACGGCAGTGAAGCCGTTGTAGTTTTTTGAAAGGCCGGAGACTTCAATAATTCCCAAAGCGATTACCCCCCAAACTTGTATATTTCACCAAATCCCTATAGACTTATCCTAGAAACCTAATCGCTTTCCCCACTGGAGTCCAAACTACCGCTAATCGATTCCTGCAGAATTGCAATGCTGTCAGAGAGAAGAGTATCTGAAGATTCTTCACAGAGCTCAGCAAGTTGATTCGACAACTCCTTCAACTTTCCTCTGTCCACAGAATAATGGGTGAAATATCCTTTCTTATGACCCTTGACAAGATGCGCGCTCCGAAGCACCTTAAGATGCTGAGAGACGGCTGGCTCGGAAATACCGAGTCTTCTTGAAAGAGCTCTAACGCAGAACTCCCTCCGAAGAAGCAGCTTAATAATTTCGTACCTTGTATTATCTGCAAGTGCCTTCAATACATTGATTTCGAGATTCACAAAAATGTTTTCTCCAATCCAATTAAGTGAATACTTAACCAAATTCTAGTCCATTTTTTCTACTCTTTCAACTAAGGGTCGCCCACGTTTTCTCATGTCTGCTTATTTCCTCAAGTGCTTTCTTCTAGCGGTCATGTCTATCTACCGACTGGTGTCTCACAAAAAACTCTTTGTTTCTCATTCAATACTGATTATCGTAATCATGATTATTATTAATATCGGTGTTGAATGAAGAAGGTGAATCCGATATGAATGACTGCTCATGCAGAGAAACGAAGTGCGAGTTCCACGGTATATGCGACAGATGCCGGGAAAAACACGAAAGACTCGGGTCGCTTCCTGCCTGTGAAAGGAAGAGAAGGAGGAATCGGAGGAAATGAGAAAACTGATCAACCGCATCCTGTTGGCTGTGGCGCTTTCTCCGCTCGTACCAGCGATTGTCACGCTTTTCCCGTGGGAAGCTTCAAAGCCAAACTGCGTCGGCTACTATTCTGTCTGCTCTTTTGCACCGTATAGCTCCATTATTCTTGCAGGGATTGCATTTGCTACTCTAGGACTTGTTATAGCAACCAAGAGGCTGCTGAAGAGGTTTCTGAGGTTGTCCGATGATCTTCGATGACAAGATTGGAAGCCTATTCGAGAAAATTGCTTCGTTGCACATAAACCTCAGCAGACACGCACGGCTTGCCCTGGAACCTCATGGTATTACCTACCCACAGTTCGGCGCACTGCTCGTTCTTTCAAGCCGCGGAGAGATGACCCAGAAGCAGCTCTCCTCACATCTCGAAACGGACACAACGAACACCATGGTGATATGTGTCGGACTGGAGAAGAAGCAGCTCATAACGAGAGAACAGTCCTCTGAAGACAAGCGGGCAAACATCGTCTCAATAACAGCAAAGGGAAGAGAGATATTTCAAAAGTCCATGGCAGTGCTTAGAGAGAGCTATGGTCCGACTGCTAATTCAATTTCGGAGAAGAAAAGAGACACGGTGAACTCAGTCCTGGACAAGTTACTTGAATCACTGAACACACTTCGGTAAGATGAGTTCCGGACTCTCTCACTTTCTCGACCGATACTCTTCGGCAAGCTTTTTCATGTATGGATCTATATGGGAGAAGTATTTTTTCAGTCCGGAGCAAAGGTAGTTCAGTCCCGGTTCTCCGTCTGGCGTTTTGACAAATCTGTTCTTCGGGCATTCTCCGTGACAGGCGAAAAGGTATTCGCACTTGTTGCAGTATTCCGGCAGTGTGGCAGCTTTCGAAACCCCGAAGACAGTCTGTGATGTCGAAGTCACCATTTCGAGCAACCTCCGGTCCTTAATGTTTCCGAGCCTGTGCTCGGGATAGACAAAGTGATCGCAGGAGTACAGGCTTCCATCGGCCTCCAGCGCAAGTGCCTTTCCGCAAGTTTCAGAGAAGATGCACAACGATGCCTCCATCCCGAGCCACTGGGCAAGGGCACACTCAAAGAGGAAGACAAAAACCTTGCCAATATCCTCCCTGTACCAGATATCGAAAACCCCGTTGAGAAAACTCCCGTAGTCTTCAGGAACGACCGACCAGTCGGCAACGAGCGAAGCGTGCTTACCTGGCAGGGCTTCAGTAGATCCTGTAATCGGCATACTGTCTTCGGGAATGAATGTAGTGGGCGAACTTTTGAATACCTTCGGTTCTGCTATAGGGATGAACTGCATTCTGGTTGAACCGGCTGTATCCCTCAAAAAGCGATACACCTCTCCAGGATACTTCGCGTTTATTCTGTTAACCGCGGTCAGGGTATTGAAAAGAATCTCGTACTTGTGCAAAAGTCTTACAGCATTGAGGACCTTCTGGAAGGTCGGACCGCCGCTCCTGCTTTTTCTGTAGACGTTATGCAGTCTCTCCGGGCCGTCGATGCTTATTCCAACGAGAAAGTTGTGTTCTTTGAGAAACGAGCACCACTTTTCATCCAGCAGCGTTCCGTTTGTCTGGAGATCGTTGGCAATCTTCTTGCCCGGAGGACAGTAAAGCCTCTCGTAATCGACAACCTTTTTGAAGAAGTCGATTCCAAGTAGTGTGGGCTCCCCTCCCTGCCAGGTGAAGACTATCTCTGGAACTGTCTGTGAGTTGATGTATTCATAGATGAACCTCTCCAGGACCTCGTCGCTTATAACGTTTCTGCTGTTTATAAGCTCCTGTTTATGCAAATAAAAGCAGTAGGCGCAGTCGAGATTGCATAGGGCTCCCGTGGGTTTGACCATAACGTGAAACGCATTTATACTTTCCCTCGTTCTCCTATCGACTGCGCCCTCTGCCATTTACTGCTCTCCCTCTATGCGAGCTATTTCCTTATTCGTTCTAGTGACCCGTAATGATTTCAACTACAGGTGGATATTCAAGGAATGTGTCAATATGTTTCTTCATGGCTTCCAAGAAGAGATCTGTGAAAACCAGTTTTCTTATGGAGACGTTGTGTTCTTCCTTCGGATCCAGATAGAGATTGTACAGGTGATAATACGGGAAGGCCATTATGTAACCGGTAAAGCCTCCGGGATTAACGATTCCCTCTCCCGAATCCGATTCGGCAAACTGTACGTATTTGTACTCGGCTACCCTTACGGCAGAGAAGTAGCTCATAAGCCAGTAGTAGATGTACTTCCTGTTTGAGAGTCCCTCCTCGGCTAGGAGGAATGAAGTCTGGTCTACTCCGTCGATAAACCTGTCTGTAGGGATAGAATCGGTTGCGCCCGCAAGTGTAAGGCATGTATTGAAGATATCGGCAATGTCGAAGAGGCCGTCGGAGGCCCGTCCAGGTTCTATCATTCCCTTCCAGTAGAAGATTGCGGGTACTCTGACGCCACCTTCCCAGGTTGAACCTTTCGCACCTCTAAACGGCGAATAAGCGCTGTCCGGCCATGATTCCATCTCTGGGCCGTTGTCGGACGCGATGAAAATCAGTGTGTTCTCGAGTTGTCCAGTTCTCTCGAGCGCTGCGACCAGCTCACCCAGTATGTCGTCAAGTTCGACTATTGTGTCTTTGTAAACCTGCTTGGCCGGAGACGACCCCTCATACTCGTCTCTGGGATAGTTGTCAAAGTGAGCTCCCCTCGTGCAGTGGTAAAGGAAGAACGGCTGGTCGCTATCGGCCATCTTTTCAATAAATTCAATCGAGTAGTCTTTCCAGTACTCGTCTAGATGTGAAGATACCTCGATATCTATCTCTTTAACCTGTTCGATTGTGCCGCCCTTTTCTGCGTGAACCCAGTACTTCTCGAAAGCCCACTCCCGTATCATCTCGGTTCTCTCTTCGCTGTTGGCAATTTCGGGATAGAAGTATGGATCCCGCCACTCTGTGTACAGGTCCGACACACTGAGGAAACCTGAGAAGTCATCAAATCCAACGTTTTGAGGCTGAGAACCAGGATTCTCCCCCATGTGCCATTTTCCAACAGCTTGAGTAACGTAGCCGGCATCGCTTAACAACTGGGCAAGTGTAACTGCATTTGTCAGTCCTCCGGGCTCGTTGTACAGCGTTGGCCTTAGTATTCCATGCCTGACTGGGAGCTGTCCCGTAAGAAGAGTCGCCCTTGTTGGTGAAGAAGAAGGTTGTGAATAAGCTGAAGTAAGCATGAGTCCGTCTCTTGCAAGTGCATCCATGTTTGGAGTCGGCGCTCCCACAGCTACACCTCCACCATAAACACCGAGGTCCCCCCAACCGACATCATCCATTAGGTATACAAGTATGTTGGGCCGCTTCCCAGTTCTGCTCTCAAACTCGGCCAACTTCGCCATTGCTTCTTCTCTCTGCTCCGGATGAGGTAATACCTCCTCCAGATTCGGGGCCGGTTTTACGGTTTCGAGTGGCATAGTGTCTTCATAGTTGGCCGCAAACGCAGATGTGAGAGCGAGAGCGCTTCCAGTGGCTCCAATAAGCACTTTTCTCAGTAACCTGGAACTTTGAATTTCCATACAACCATCTCCTCTTGGATTCACTTTCTAATAACCTTTCTGGAAGTGAAAAACCACGAAATAATTTTTGAAAGCAGCATTCCGGGACCGTTCTCGGATAACCTTATTGGCATAGAAGAAAACGATCGAAGATAGTTAATATAGTCACAAGATAAATGCCTTCAAGATACTATCATAAAGACCTTCGAAATCAGAGCAAATGCCAGATATCTACTCGAAGAAAACTTCGCGCTTCGAATAATGAACAAATGCAAGCCAAATCTCTTTCATTGACTACTCCTGGCAGGTTCCAGATATCTGCAATAACTCGCTTATGAAGAGATCTTCGGAAATTAACACGTTTTGACATCTAAAATTTGCAAAGCAATAGCGGAAAGAAAAAGTGATAAGGTCGTTTGAGTTATATTGATTAAACTTGCTTGCCCTGACTAGAACCGGTGAAATATAATGCTTGGATTCGGAATCTACCGTACAAAAGAAAACTCCCAGACCGAAGTTTGAAAGTTATAGTTTCAGGAATAATACTAGCTTTTTTGTATCAGGGCGGCCGTACTTAAGCCGTAAGTACAAGGCTACTTATACAGGAAGCCATCGCTGATGAGATCGCCGAAATTATCGTATATCTTTATCCGCAATGTGCCGTAGTTTATCATTTCGGCCTGAATGGTTCTCTCGATCCAATAGGAGTCGTACCAGCCGTACTCTCCGACAAAACTCCGGTTGGCTCTTCTACTTACTATGTCCACGTTGTACGGGTCATTGTCGAAAGATATCCATCCGGTATTGTTCGAGTTCACTATGAGAACAACATTGTGGTTCCCATAATAATCATTCAGAACACCACTCCACGTTCCGTCTAGCATGTCGTCAAATGAAAAACATCCGCCAAGCAGCAATACCATAATCACGGCTAGAGACACCAGGTATTGCTTCTTCATGGAGGTCGAACGGCGTTACGATAGAAGTTTTGCAGTTTGAACCCTTCAGATAAAGAGCTCTCTGTCCGAACCGCCACAAAGTCATGATGTCAACGATCATATGAAGATCAGGAGCACTCGAATGTGTAATAATTGAATCGAATTTCTTGTGAGGAGGCAAGATATGGAGACAATCGTGTTCAAGTTTTCATTACCCACATCTGCGATTATGCTGAATATTGGAATCGTTGTTTTTGTTGCGGTGATATTCGTTTTCTCTCTATTCAAGACAAAGGGCTGGCAGAAGACTATTTCACTAATAATCATAGGCAGTCTGTTCGTCTTCTTCATATTTCTCTTCCTGATATTTCCATTCACAAACGCCGTGAAATTTGACGGCGAAAACGTTGTTCTGAATGCACTTCCCTTCGGAAGAAAGACGATAGCAATAGATTCAGCTGAAATCGTTGGAATTATCGACTGGACTGAAGAGAGGGACTTCGAGCCGACGGTAAGAACCAACGGAGCATCTACAGGCCTATACAAAGTGGGCTGGTTCCGACTCAGAAATGGCTCCAAGGCCTTCATCATGACTGCAAGATCGAAAGCCTTCGTCATGAAATCCGAGGATATTTACTACTTGATCTCTCCGGATGAGCTTCAGGAATTTGCCGATGTAATTTATTCAAATTAGGAATGCTTTATTGTAAGAAACGTGTTAGGGGGTAACGGGTTTGTGGCATCAAGATCAGAAGTGAGGCCGACTTCGTCTGGAAGTGATGCTCGCTAGCGCAAGAAAAGACACCCTCTCCTCTCTGGTCGTAAAACGTTGTGAAAAGGCGTCCTTCGAGAAGGAAAGAGCCACCTGGATAAG
>Ga0209200_1005093_pt1 | contig 10286 bp, 6 predicted proteins | sample AD_UKC033_MetaG_FD_184406 | JGI IMG/M metagenome (GOLD analysis project Ga0209200, IMG submission 184406) | Active sludge microbial communities of municipal wastewater-treating anaerobic digesters from USA - AD_UKC033_MetaG (SPAdes) (version 2) | ecosystem: Engineered > Bioreactor > Anaerobic >...
CTTCTGGAACGACCCGCAGGCCATGGGCTGGTACGCCCAGATCGACGAGGCGCACCTGAAGTGCACCGAGGCTCCGCCGACGGCTGTGACGCTGGACGGGCTGAACGCAGCCCAGGCGCCGCTGCCGCTGGCCGGCCTGCCGCTGGCTGCCCTGCCGGCCGTGGTCAGCATGGCCCTGGGTGCAGCCTACGTGCTACGCCGCCAGCGCAACTAACCCTCATCTGACCGCCAGCGCCGGACGTTCGTGCGAGCGTCCGGCGCTAAGCTGACATGAAGCCTCCTGCGTACCCGCGGCGTGGGAGGCTTTTTGTAACTGTTCAGCCCGTGGCCCGCCGTTGGTTTCGATACGCCGCAGACGGCACTCAACCAACGGAGGGCCGCGGGTTTCGATACGCCGCAGACGGCTACTCAACCAACGGAGGGCCGCGGGTTTCGATACGCCGCAGACGGCTACTCAACCAACGGAGGGCCGCGGGTTTCGATACGCCGCAGACGGCTACTCAACCAACGGAGGCCGCGGGTTGAGCAGTTCTCAAGATCAGTTCCAAAAACCCTACAAATCCGCGCGGAAAGCTAGATTCGTGCGTAAAAGAAAAGAGATGTTCCCATTTTTCTGTGCCCCGGTCATGTTGCGGGCATACTTGGTCCTTTTGCCAAGACAGGCTGGAGTCCAGTCGTTGTGCTGCGCAGCTCCGGCGCGGCGAATCACGGTATTAAGGAGGAGCCTATCGTCCTGAGCCATCCACGTTCGTTTGTCAACCCCGATGCCGGCAACGTGTCGGCGCGCCTGCTATGCGGCACATGCCGCGACCGTCACCATCCTAACCATTGGAGGAAATACCATGCGACGACGTTCAACGTCCCGACTCTTGACGATTCTTCTCGTCTTGTCAGTGCTCTTCACGTTGGCTGGCAACGTCTTTGCCGCCCCGCCGGTCGCCGCTCCAGCGACCGCCCCACAGACTGCTACTTCCGCCCGCTCTTCAGCTCCAGCGCCTGTTGCCAGCGGTCCCGAGACGGTCGATTCCGCGGTTCAACGCCTGACCACCGATGCCCAAGGCGAGGTCAGCATCAGCTACCGCGCTGCGACCGGAACGGTCAGCTTCGCGCGCGCCGGCAAGGGCGGCAATCTCTACCCGGCGGGCGCCGGCGAGTCGGCTGAGGCCCAGGCGCTGGGCTTCCTGGCTGACTACGGCGCGGTCTTCGGCATTCGCGATGCGGGTGCGCAGTTGGTCAGCGCCGGCAGCCTGGTCGACGCCGCCGGCAACACCCGGCTGGCCTACACCCAGGTTCACCAAGGCGTGCCGGTCTTCGGCAGCTACCTGCGTGTGGTGGTCGCCGCCAACGGCGCGCTGACCTCTGCCAACGCTGCCACCGTGCCCGGCATCAAGGTCAGCGCCATCCCCGGCATCTCGGCTGAGAAGGCCGGCGCGGCAGCATTGAAGGCCGCCGGCGACGCTGCACGCGGCGCGCTGGTTTCGACCGATGTCCGCGTCCTGGCGACCCGGCTGCTGGTTTTCCGCGAGGGTCTGGTCGAGAACACGCCCAACGGCCTGGATCGGCTGGTCTACGAGGTCGAGGTGGGCAACGGCAGCAGCGTGCGCGAGTTCATCTACGTGGACGCGCACAGCGGCGAGGTGGTCGATCGCATCGACGCCATTCAGAACGGGCAGGAAGCGCCGCAGGCGTTGACGCGCCAGATCAGCGAGAGCAGCCTGGCCAACGTAGTCTGGACCAACCCATCCGACCCTGACCCCATCCCCGGCGGCTGGGCCGGCGGCACAGTTCAGCAGGTCACGGACTGGAACAACGAGGCAGCCGGTTCCAAGGAAACCTACAACCTGTTCGGCAGCATGGCCGGCTGGGATTCCTACGACAATCTCGGTTCCACCATGCGCGTGGTCAACAACGATCCTGGCATCTTCTGTCCCAACGCCAACTGGAACGGCACCAGCACCAACTACTGTACCAATGTGACTGGCGACGACACGGTGGCGCACGAGTGGGGCCACGCCTACACCGACTTCACCAGCGGCTTGATCTACCAGTGGCAGTCGGGCGCGATGAACGAGTCCTACTCCGACATCTGGGGCGAGGTGGTTGACCTGCTCAACGGGCGCGGCACCGACACGCCGGGCGGCCCGCGGGCATCCGACGGTTCGGCCTGTTCCATCTACGGCTCCGGCTCACCCAGCACCGACAACACCTACCGCTGGCTGTCGGGCGAGGACGATCCGGCCTTCGGCGGCGCCATTCGTGACATGTGGCGACCGGAATGTTACGGCGATCCGGGCAAGGTGAGCTCCGCCAACTATTGGTGTTCCACGGGCGATGGCGGCGGGGTGCACACCAACTCGGGCGTGCCCAACCACGCCTTCGCACTGATGACGGACGGCGGCACCTTCAACGGCCATACCGTCACGGCTCTGGGGCTGACCAAGACGTCCCACATCTTCTGGCAGGCGCAGTCGGTCTACCTGGGCCCCGCCAGCAACTTCGCCGACCTGGCCGATGCGCTGGAGCAGTCCTGCACCGACCTGACCGGCGTCAACCTGTTCTCTCTGAGCACCAGCGGCTCCGCCCAGGTTCCTTCCGGCCAGGTCATTGCTGCGGCCGACTGCCAGGAAGTGGCGGATGCGGTGACGGCCACGGAGCTGCGCACCCCCCCGACCCAGTGCAACTTCCAGCCGCTGCTGGATCCCAACGCCCCGGCGTTGTGCGCGGGTCAGGGCACCGGCGTCGTCGAGCCCATCGCCAGTGAAGACTGGGAGGGCGGCGTGCTGCCGGCCGGCTGGTCGGTAGGCACCTACGGCGTGGCCAACCCGGTCACCTTCGACACTCCCGACTGGGCGGTGGTGGGCAGCCTGCCCGCCGGCGCGAACGGCAACTACGCCGCGTTCGTCGGCGACCTGATCATCGGCGACTGTGTGGCCGACGACGAGTCGGGTGCGCTCTACCTGCAAAGCCCGGCCATCGTCATCCCGGCTGGCGCCGACGTGCCGCGCGTGGCCTTCGATCACTGGGTTGCCACCGAGATGGGCTATGACGGCGGCAACCTCAAGGTCAGTGTCAACGGTGGCCCCTTCACCCTGGTGCCTGACGCGGCCTTCGAGTTCAACGACTACAACATGAACCTGGTGGGCGCGGGCAACACCAATCCCATGGCCGGCCAGTCGGCCTTCAGCGGCACCGACGGCGGCCAGGTGGGCGGCAGTTGGGGCCAGTCGCAGGTCAACCTGACCGGCATCGCCGGCCCCGGCGACAGCGTCGTCTTCCGCATCGACTTCGGCGTGGACGGCTGCAACGGCGTCGTAGGCTGGTACGTGGACGACTTCGAGGTCTATTCCTGCCAGGACGAGGGCGCCGGCGGCCAGTGCGGCAACGGCCTGCTGGATCCGGGCGAGCAGTGCGACGACGCCAACACCAACAATGGCGACGGCTGCTCCGACACCTGCCAGGTGGAGCAGGGCTGGACCTGCACCGCCCCGGTTCCGGGCGGCAACGTGGTGGACGATCCCAGCTTCGAGGCCGGCACCCCCAATCCATCCTGGACGGAAGCCAGCACCAACTTCGGCACGCCCGTGTGCGATGTGCCGGGCTGCGGCACCGGCACCGGCACGGGACCGCACACCGGCGACTGGTGGTCCTGGTTCGGCGGCATCGGAGCCTACGAGGCGGGGTCTGTCAGCCAGGCGGTCACCATGCCGTCGGGCGGCTCGGCGTCCCTCAACTTCTGGGTAGAGCAGGCGGCGTGCTCCGGCGATCCGGCTGACTACATGGAAGTCAACATGGACGGCGCCCAGCTCTGGTCCACCAACGGCGCGGCGCCTGAGTGCAACACCGTCGGTTACCGCCAGGAGACCGTGGACGTGAGCGTCTACGCCGACGGCGGCGTTCACACCCTGGAGTTCAACTCGGAGATCTTCGGCGGCGGCGGCCTGATTTCCAACTTCTTCGTCGACGACGTGGAGATTCCAGGCGGCGCGGGCACGCCCAGCATCTGCACGCCCACGGGCGGCGGCGCGACGACCTACTGCAGCAACCTGACCACGCCGTTGCCGATCCCTGACAACAACGCGGCGGGCGTCAGCAATGACATCGTGATTTCCGACGACGTTGCCATCACCGACCTCAACCTCACGGTCGATACCATTCACACGTGGGTGGGCGACCTGAAATACATTCTAACCCGGGTGGACTCGGGCACCACCACTACGCCCATCGACCGGCCGGGCGTGCCGGCCAGCACCTTCGGCTGCTCGGGCAACAACATCGACGCCACTATCGACGACGAGGGCACGGACGGCAACGTGGAGAGTACCTGTCTCGCCGCAACGCCGACCATCGCCGGCGACCTGGTGGGCGGCGATCCTGCCAACACATCGCTGCTGTCGGCCTACGACGGCCTGAGCAGCATGGCCACCTGGCGCCTCACTGTCAGCGACAACGCTGGCGGCGACACCGGCGCCTTGGTCCAATGGTGTCTTGAGGTCAGCGGTGTGGGCAACGATCCCAACATCGACGTCAGCCCACTGAGCATGGCCAGCACGCAGCCGACCAATACCTCGACGCAGCAGATGCTGACGGTGGCCAACACGGGCGGCGGCACGCTGAACTGGGTCATCGACGAGGAGAACCTCTCGGCGCCCGACCTGATCCTGCCCACGCACACGCCGGCCTACGCCGTCAGTGCTGACGCAGCGGCCAAGGCGGCTGCCCGGCAGCCGGCGACCATCGGCGACAACGCTCTGTCCGCCGCCGGAACCGGCGCTGGCCAGACCGTGACCCCCAGTCGCCCGGCGACGCCTGACGGTCTGGTGACCATCACTCACTCGGTGTCCCAGTCCATCGTGGCGTTGAACTCGGTGTCTTGCAACAACGGTAGCGGCCATACCAACAACGCCTACCTGCGGGTGTTCGACCTGGCGGCGTTTGGGCTTCCCAACGGGATGGACGTGACCCAGGTGGAGTTCGGCATCGAAGATGCCCTCAGCGGCTCGGGCAGCCAGCCGCTGACGGTGAACCTCTATGTCAAGACCAACCCGGTCGGGCCGCTGACCTATGCCAACCTGACCTCCATCGGCACGGCCAACGTCAACATCTCTGACCAGTCGTCGACGCTCTACACGGTGCCGGTGGCCGGCTCGGCGCCGGCCGGCTCGGTGCTGGTGGTGGAGGTGTTCACGCCGAATGGCCAGGCAGGCGGCAACATGTTCTTCATCGGCTCCAACGCCGCCGGTCAGACCGGGCCCAGCTACCTCGCGGCGGCGGACTGCGGCGTGCCCGAACCGACCGATACAGCGGCTCTGGGCTTTCCGAACATGCACATCGTCATGAACGTGACCGGCGACGCCGATGTCACCCCGGCGACCTGCTCGGCCCTGGCTGACATCCCGTGGCTCTCGCTGAGCCCCACCAACGGCGCCAACGCCGGCGGCACCAACACACAGGTCACCGTGACCTTCAACTCCAACAGCCTGGCCAACGGCGTCTACACCGGCAACCTCTGCGTCACCAGCAACGATCCCGACGCCGGCCCCGGCAACGGGACCGACTTGGTGATCGTGCCGGTGACGCTGACGGTCCAGCCGCCGACCGCGGTGACGCTGACCGACCTGGCCGCGGGCGTCGATCCGATGCCTGCGCCGGCTGGCGTGCCGCTGGGCGCCGTGGCTGCCGCGGGGCTGAGCATGGCGCTGGCCGCCGGCTACGCCACACGGCGACGCCGCAGCTAGTCTCTGTAACCGACGACAGTCGCTCTTGCATCGCATCCCGCCGCGGGGCGGGGCGGGCAAGAGCGGCTGTCGCAGCCTGAAAACACTCCCGGCGGGCCGTGGCCCGCCGGGAGTGTTTTTTCGCCCCCGTTGCCTCCGCTCCGGTGGTCGAGTAGCGGCATGAGGTGACAGCGCGTCCATGAAGTCACGCGCCGTCAACGTACCGAGACCGCCCCCGCCGCGCGTGATCTCGGTACGCTGGCGATCCTGGTCGCCACCCCGACGCTGTGGCCGGTCTCCTGACCGAGCCACCCCACAGACCGGGTGTCCCGTGGGGCTGATTCGTTCAGGAATTCCGACTGATTCGCCCCTTGACATGAAACATTTGTTCTGGTATAATCGCATCAGAACAAACGTTCTATTCTTATTTTTGCTGGGTGGCAGGAACCTGGATTAGCTGTGGCACAACAGGAGTATCAGATGCGGCGCGCTGCCCCGTAGAGCAACTGGCCTTACACCAGGAGTTCCCTATGCGCAGGCGGCAACTAGAAACGCAATCAGATCGGATCGAAGCTGTGCTGGCGTCACACCGGGTCCCTGGCCGGGTCTGGGGCGCCACCATCACCCCCCGCTTCATCCGCTTCCAGGTCACCACAGCCACCGGCACCCGCGTCAACAAGGTATCCAGCCTGTCGGAGGAGATCGCGCTCTCCCTGGGGGTACGCTCGGCGCGCGTCTATCGCCAGAACGGCGCCATCCAGGTGGAGGTGCCGCGCGAGCGGCCGGAGACGGTGCGCCTGCTGCCCCTCTGCCAGCGCATCGGCCAGGCGCCGCCGCTGACCGCTGTGCTGGGGCTGGATGAAGAGGGAACGCCTCTGCTGCTGCGGCTGCCCAGCCCGGACGTGGTGCATGTGTTGGTGGCCGGCGCCACCGGCTCTGGCAAGACTGCGCTGACGCGCTCGCTGTTGCTCTCCCTGGCCTTCTACAACTCCCCCGACACCCTGCGGCTGGCGTTGATCGACCCGAAAGGCCGTGGCTTCCAGCCGCTGGCCGGCCTGCCTCACGTCATCGGCCGGGTGGCGGCCGGCTCGGAGAGCGGCAGCAAGGCGCTGGTCTGGCTGGTGAAGGAGATGGAGCGCCGCGACGCGGCCGGCGTCAGCAGCCCAACCATCGTAGCTGCTGTGGATGAGCTGGCCGATCTGCTGGTCACCGGCGGCAAGGTGGTGGAGACCGCGCTGATCCGGCTGGCGCAACGCGGCCGGGAAGCGGGCATCCACCTGGTGGCCTGCACCCAGAAGCCCTCGGCCGAGCTGGTCAGCGGGCTGTTGAAGGCCAACTTCCCCGTCCGGCTGGTGGGTGCGGTCTCCAGCCCGGAGGATGCCAAGGTGGCCTCGGGCATCGCCGCCACCGGGGCCGAGAAGCTGCTGGGGCGCGGCGATTTCCTGCTGGTGGCCAAGGGGGAGGTGCTGCGCTTCCAAGCAGCCTACACCGCCGAGGAAGAGCTGACCCAAACCGCGCAGCAACTGCGCGGGCAGTGCGATCACCCACTGGCCGGCGCCATCGAGACGCCGTCGTCCAGCTAAACCGAGGAGCGCCTCCCATGCGACGTTTGTTTGCATTCATGCTGCTGGCCGGCATCGTCACCCTGGCCGTCATCATTGGACAACGCCTGAGCACCGACGCCATGGCCGTCATGGCCGGCGTGGTCTTCGGTGTGGCCGCCAGCATCCCGACCAGTTTGTTGATCGCCCTGGCTGCACGCGGCAGCCGGCGCCATGAGCCCCCCTACCGCCGCGATGACTACCAGCCCAGCCCGCCCGCGCCGCAGATCTATGTGGTCAGCCCGGGCCAGATGCCAGGGCTGGCCGGCCCAGGAGCAGGCGCCCAGCCCGTCCTGCCCCAGCCGCACGGCGCCTATTTCATGGCTGAACCGGCGCGCCGTTACAAGGTGGTCGGCGACGCCGAGTACTGGCTGGACGAGGTCGAACCCCAGCCTTGGGAATGACACAGGAGATGAATCATGCAGATCGGCAAGAGTGAACAGATCAACCTGCTGGGACGCAGCCACGGCTACTTTCCAGCGGCCTTTCGCTGGCGCGGCCGGCGTTTCGACGTGTTGGCGGTGGAGAAGTGCTGGCTGGAGCGACGCCCGGCCGCGCGCCGCCTGTTCCGGGTGCGCTGCGCTGACGGCGTTTTCGTGCTGGCGCAGTCGGTAGGGGACGATTCCTGGCAGCTCAGCCGCTGGCCGTTGACGCTGCTGCTGCCCCGTCCCAGATCTGGTTCGGCCGCGCGCTTCCCCCTGCCGCGCCGTCAGCGCCGGCCGGCGCGGCCGACGCCGGCCCCGGCCGCCCAAAGATTGGCATGGTCGCCGGCGCAGCAGGGCGGCCCGGTCGGGAAGGCGGCCGGCGCGGCGATCCGATAACCTTGGCCAGCGCGGCGCCCGCCGTTGGTTTCGATACGGCGGCCTACTCAACCAACGGCTGGTTTCGGTACGGCGGCCTACTCAACCAGCGGTTGGTGCGCTGCCGGGAGAAGTTTTTGCGTTAGCGGCTGAGCATCTGGGCCAGGGGGGGGCCGAAGATGGCGGCCGCCACCCCCAAGGCCCCCAGCACGGCGAAGAGCAGCGCGCCGGCCGCGCAGTCCTTGGCGATGCGCGCCAGCTCGTGATAGTCGGGGGAGACGAGATCGACCAGCGCCTCGATCGCGCTGTTGACCGCCTCCAGCGCCAGGATGACCGCGATGGTGAGCGCCAACACGGCCCATTCCAGCGGCTGGACGCGCAGCCAAAGGCCGGCGCCGATCACCACCAGCGCCGCGGTCAGTTCGATCCAGGTGTTGCGCTGCGTGCGGACGGTGTAGACCATGCCGTGCAGGGCGGCGGTGAAGGAGTGCCAGCGGTTGCGGCTTTTCATGCGGCCGAGGGAAGCGAGGCGAGGATTTCTGCCTGGAGCTGCCACATGGCAGCCTCCTCATCGGGGTTGGCATGGTCGTAGCCCAGCAGGTGCAGGACGCCATGAACGGCCAGCAGGCTGAGCTCGTCCCCCACGCTGTGGCCGGCGGCCGCGGCCTGGCGTTGGGCAGTGGGGAAGGAGATGATCACATCGCCCAGGTAGTTGAGCATCTCCGGCGCGGTCACGAATGGTTCGGCCCCCTCCCCTTCCTCACGCGCGGCGAAGGAGAGCACGTCGGTGGGCGCGTCGATGCCGCGGTAGGTCTGGTTCAATTGGAGCAGCAGCTCATCGTCGCCGATGACCAGCGAGACTTCGCCGTCGGCTGCGCCGCACCGCTGCAAGGCGGCCGCGGCCAGTTGGCGCAGCCGTTGGGCAGGGGTTTCGCGCTCATAGGCGGGATCGATCTGCAAGTCGATGTTATGCAGCGGCAGACTGGGATCGGGGGGCGTCATCTTGCTTTGGCTCCGGGATCTGCGTGGGTTTGGGGGTTTCAGCGCCGGCCACCGGCGGCGCGGGCGCGGCAGCCTCGGGATAGACGATTCGGGCATGGTGCGCGCCTTGCAGCGACTGAACGAAGATACGCCGGGTGGTCTCCAGGTCGCTGAGGGTAAGGGGAGACTGCGACAATTCCCCTTCGACCAGCTTTTGGTTGATGATCTTGCGCACCAGCTCATCGATGGCGGCCTGGGTTTCCGGGCGCACAGCGCGCACGGCGCTCTCGCAACTGTCGGCCAGCATGACCAGCGCGGTCTCGCGGCTGTTGGGCCGGGGCCCGGGATAGCGAAAATCCTTTTCATCCACCGGCGTTGGCGCGGCCGCCTTCTGCGCCTCATGATAGAAGACGCGCACCAGGCCTGTGCCCTGATGCTCCAGGATGAAATCACGCACCCGATGGGGCAATTTGTGGCGGCGCGCCATCTCGTCGCCATCCTTGACGTGGTTGATGATGATCCTGGCGCTGGACCAAGGGTCGAGCTGGCTGTGCGGGTCGATGCCCTGCATGCGGTTTTCCACGAAGAAGTAGGGGCGGTTGATCTTGCCGACGTCGTGATAGTATGCACCCACCCGCGTGAGGAACGCGTCGGCGCCGATGGCCTCGGCCGCCTGCTCGGCCAGGTTGCTGACCAGCAGCGAATGATGGTAGGTGCCCGGGGCCTTGGTGACCAGCTCGCGCAGCAGGGGATGGTTGGGGCGGGCCAGCTCCATCAGACGCAGCGGCGTGGCAATGTCAAAGATGGCGCCCAGCAGGTAGAAGCCGATCAGCGTGATGCTGGCCGCCACCGCGCCGTTGGCCAGGCTGGCGATGGTCAACTGGATGGCGCCGGTCAGGTCGACGCTGCGGCTGAGGGGCAGATTGAAGGCCCACAGCAGCACCAGACTGACCGCGCTGACCGCCGCGCCGGCCGCGCCAAAGGCGCTGATGCGTTCCCCCCGGCGCAGCGCCAGGGTCCCCACCAGCCCGGTCAACATGGAGTAGACCACCAGATCCACGTTGCCGCCGCTGAGATACGCGATCATCACGCCGAAATAGACCGCGGTCAACAGCGCCATGGGCAGGCTGAGCAGGGTGCCGACCAGCATGGTGGCCGCGGCCAGGGGGAAAAGGTAGGGCAGCACCGTG